>Ga0222675_1000037_pt1 | contig 104129 bp, 98 predicted proteins | sample AntAcemetagen868_FD_179818 | JGI IMG/M metagenome (GOLD analysis project Ga0222675, IMG submission 179818) | Saline water microbial communities from Ace Lake, Antarctica - #868 | ecosystem: Environmental > Aquatic > Non-marine Saline and Alkaline > Saline | place: Antarctica: Ace Lake...
TACTTTTATCATTAAACGGGGGTGTTTGTTTTAGTACCACTAATCTAGTGGATCAAACTTGCCGTTTTTTTTATTCCTTAAAATTTATTTTGGACAGATGTGATAATGGTTAATGTTTTAGGGTTAAACTTAGTTTTTAATTTTCTAAAAAAGATAATAATTCCTCTTTCCTCATCGTCAAGAAGGTTGGCCATTTCCTTCCAGTCGTTCTCTTCGCTATTGGATTCAAAGCCACCGAACCCTTCTTTGAAGATTTTCTCTATTTCGCTATCATCTAATTTCATAATACTTCTTAATTAGAGTTTTTAATTTTCGTTTTGCTTCAGATAAATGCCACTTGCTGGTACCATCTGATATATTTAGTTCTTTGCCAATTTCTTTATGATTAAATCCTTCTATGGTATGCAGATTAAAAACCAGTCTGCTCATTGGACTTAGTTTGTTCAATAGCATTAGCAGGTCTTTCTCATATAAACTCTTCAATGCATTGATCTCTTTTGTTTCAATTTCTGGCGCATCTTCCATAGATTTCAACTTGTTCTTGCGTTTTACTTTCTTTCTTAGGTCATCTAAAATGGTTCTTTGTACAATCCGGTAAATCCATCCTTCAAAGCTTCCTTCCTTAGTGTATTTATCTAGATTTTTATAAACTTTTAAAAACCCTAAATTGAGCTGCTCCAAGGCATCGGATCTTTCAGTATAATATCTTAAGCATAGTCCCATCATTTTTGGTTGAAATCGCTTGTAAAGCACTTCTTGCCATTGCCTATTATTTGCTAAGCAGCCTTCAATCATATCGCTAAACTCATTTGTGAGTTTTAACTCATCAGTTTTATTGGTGCTCGATATGTATTGGGCCTTATCCAAATGGCTTGTTTATTATTAAGACGTACCCAATTTAACAAAAGGTTGGGGTGACTAGGAAATTTATTCGTTAGACAACCTTTACAAATCCCATAAACGTATAAAGGAAAGAAATAGATTCATTCTTTTTAAATATCCCTTCCTAACGATAGTCTTAATCTTTGATTAATGCTTGGGCGAATTAATTCTATTTAGAATCCACAAATCTTTGTGCTTGCTTGCATGAATTAAATTTGCAATAGGAACTTTGCCAAGGATAATCTTTACTAAGGTTTTTATGATATTGCGGCTATAGTAAGAAGCCTTGCTAATGGACTTTACTGTATCGAATCCATTGGTATCCAATAGCTTTAGCAATGCTTTTTCATGGGTAAAAAGTAAATGGTCAGGAGCCAAATAGGGTTTGTAATGTTCTTTGGCTGAACATAAACTGGAATCTCCCGTTTGAATAAGGAGGTAGCCACCTTCATTCAGTAAACTAAATAAGGTGTTCAGTGTTTTTTTAGGATCTTCTAAATGGCTAAAGACATTGAGCATGGAAATGAAATCATATTTTTTATTTAGTTCCAATGACTCTTCAAGGCATATACTGTGCTTTAAAAGTTCCTTTTGTTTATTCTTATTTGGCTCAATCGCCGAAATATTCTTAAATCCTAAACTCTGAAATGCCATCAAAAACTCTCCATTGCCTGCCCCTAAATCTAAAATTTTAGCATTTTTGGGAAGTTGTTCAATGAAACCTAATTCAGTAATAATCTTTTTATATTCCTTTACCTTCTTTTTTGAAAATGGGGTAGTGGTTCTTAAAAGAGAATCTCCTTGATGAACTCCATATTCTAGAGCCTTCGACCGATCCTCTGGCTTTGGCCTAGGATTTAGATAAATGCTGTTGCAATCCTTACATTTTTCATAGGTATAGCCATTTTCAGAATCATAGAATTCTGAATTCGTACTCATGCACATGGGGCAGTTAACCTTTATCATATAAGTAAAAAGCCTCCAAACCGCCAAATGACAGTTGAGAGGCTTCCTTGTTTTAATCTTTTATTCTACAAGTGAATACACTCGCCGTAAGCCTGAGCTACAGCTTCCATTACTGCTTCACTCATGGTTGGGTGTGGATGTATGGATTTTAATATTTCATGACCTGTAGTTTCTAAATTTCTAGCAACCACTGCTTCAATAATAATATCTGTTACCCCTTCGCCCATCATATGGCAACCTAACCACTCGCCGTATTTTGCATCAAAAATAACTTTTACAAAACCGGCTTTTTGACCACTGGCACTTGCTTTTCCGCTGGCACTAAATGGAAATTTACCTACTTTAATTTCGTACCCTTTTTCTTTGGCTTGTTCTTCTGTTAAACCAACACTAGCCACTTCTGGATGTGTGTATGTACATCCTGGAATGTTTCCATAATTAATTGCATCGGGGTTTAAACCACAAATAGCTTCAACACAGGTGATTCCTTCTGCACTAGCCATGTGAGCCAATGCTGGACCAGGAACAATATCTCCAATAGCGTAAACACCATCGGCTGTTGTTTTATAGAAATCATCTATTACAACTTTTCCTTTTTCAGTTTTTACACCTAAAGCTTCTAAGCCAATGTTTTCCAAATTGGATTCAATACCCACTGCACTAAGTACTACATCACAGGTTCTAGTTTCAGTTCCTTTTTTAGTTTTGATCTCAACTGAGCATATTCCGCCAGAAACCGTTACTTTTTCCACTGAACTATCGGTCATGATTTCAAGACCTTTTTTCTTGAAGTCCATCATCATAGCCTTGCTTACGTCTGCATCTTCAACAGGTAGAATGCGAGGCATAAATTCAACTACAGTAACTTTAGTCCCTATTGACGAATAGAAATAAGCGAACTCCATTCCTATGGCACCAGAACCAACAATTATCATTTCTTTTGGCTGCTTTTCAAGCGACATCGCCTCTCTATAGCCAATTACATTTTTACCATCTTGAGGAACTGTTGGTAGTTTTCTACTTCTAGCTCCAGTTGCTAAGATAATATGATCCGCTTCAACAGTCTCGCCATTATCCACTTCAATTTTACCTTTTGCTACTAATTTACCATGACCATTTACAACGGTAATCTTGTTCTTTTTCATCAAGAATTCAATTCCTTTACTCATGTTATTAGCCACACCACGACTTCTTTGAATCATTCCACCAAAATCGTGCTTAGCACCATTAATAGTAATGCCGTAATCCTCAGCATGGTTGATATAATCAAATACTTGAGCAGATTTTAGCAAAGCTTTGGTTGGAATACAACCCCAGTTTAGGCAAATTCCGCCCAAACTCTCTTTTTCAATAATCGCTACTTTTTTTCCTAATTGGGCGGCTCTAATGGCGGCTACGTAACCTCCAGGGCCACTTCCTATAATTGCAATATCAAATTTCATGAAGTCTAATTTTATCGACTGCAAATGTAATCATTTTGCTTTAAGAGAGGAAGGATTGGGTTTTACATTTTAGATTGAATTATTGCTTCGTTTAAAATGCAATGCACAAAAAAAGGAGTGTGAACCTACACCCTCCTTTAATTATTGGTAAGTTTAATGGCTAAAACTTCAGAACTGCTTTTGTGTAATTGTCAATTCCATTGGAATACTGAACAAAGTATTTACCTGCTTTTAAGGCCTCAATATTAATTTCTTTCGTGTTTTTAAAGGATAGCATTTTTTGGCCTACCATATTATAAACAGTTCCTGAGATTAAATCACTAGAATAAACTGAACTTGTGGTTGGGTTAGGGTAAAGGATTGTTGTTTTTACAATATTTGCGCTATTCCCCGTTTTATCTTTATAATACTTTAAAGTGGAACTGATCATTTGGTCTCCATTGTTCCCTCCAGCTCCGTTTCCAGCAATTGCAGCATAGAATAGACTAACAGAATCACTGGTACTTGAATTTGGCGTCCAGTCAAAGGCAAATACGCCACTGTCATTAGCCGGATAATGCGTAAAGAATTGTATGTTTTGTACCGTTCTAATTGCACCACCTAAAACATTTACTAAACTCCCTTGAGTTTTGTTCTGAGCATTAACCAAAGAGGCATGAATTCCCTTCCATTTCCCACTGTTTGCAGTAATGCGAAGGTCCATTCGGTAGGTTCTACCTTCAATAAATTGCGTTTTTTGCTGATTGTTCGATTTATCCGTCATGGTAATTTGAACAGCACCACCTAAATCTGCCCCAGCAGAATGGCAATGTGTGCATTTTCGACCAGAGTTTGATGTACCGCTGTAATTTGCATTATCAAAACCTAAACTATTGCTTGAATATAAGATCCATACACAAATACAAGTGAATCCAATAAACAAACTATTGTTTCTTAATTTCATTACACAAAGATACAAGTTCAGCAAATAAAAAATGCCTTTGGAAATATCCAAAGGCACCTTAATATTTAATTTAATATTTTATTTTAAAGCTTTATTATGGCTTTAGTATAAGTATTTATTCCATCAGAATACTTTACAAAGTATTTGCCAGATGTTAAAGTTGAAACATTTACAGTGTTAACGTTTGCGAAGGTGATTACTTCCTGACCTGTTAACGAATAGATAGCACCACTTATGTTGCTTTTTGCATTTAGGCTAGAAACACAAGGGTTTGGATATAAAGCCAATTCCGCTTTAGTAGTATTTTCAATAGCGCTAGTTTTATCTTTTGTTAAAGTCCCAACTGCTTCTAGGAAATGATCACCAGCAGTGCTGCCGTTACTGTTAGAGGCAATTCCAGTACTGTAAACTTTTACAGTATCAGGAGTAGTATTATCAGGCGTCCAGTCATACGCAAATATTCCTGTTGCATTAGTTTTTGAATGAGAGAATATTTTCACTCCATTATCTGTGTAAATTCTACCATCAACAGGCCCTGAGAATGCACCTGTTGAAGCACCTGTAGTAGTGACAACAGTTGAGTTTGCACCTCGTTTGCTACTGCTTCCACCAGTAACCGTAACAGCAACAGTGTAAGTTGTATCTACCTTAAATGTGGTGCTAGGTGTAATTGTTCCTTTCTTGCCAACAACCACATTCAATGCTGCTCCTAAGTCTGCAGTTCCTCCATGACAATTGCTGCATTTATTTGTGCCATCAGAGCCAGTGTAATTGCTAGCAGTCCATCCTGACGCTTGACTTGTAAGGCTGAGCCATAAGACTCCAGTAATGGCAATAGTGCCGAGAATAGTAAATTTTTTATTCATTATAGGCGCAAATTACTCCGATTAGTGTCATATTCCAAAAAATGAAAAAGCATGGTTTGCTAATTGACTGGTTTTAAGGGAATTAATTCAAATCCTGAACAGCATTGTTTAGCTGTGGGAAATTTTTTAATTATTGCACTTGTAAAAGCCCACTTTACAGGCTAATTGTATTATTTTCGCAGTACCAATGATGTTATTAAGTTCAAGCCCGGTGGATTATATTCCAATTGTTATGCAATTGGGTGTAGCTGTAGGATTTGTAGTGTTGGCACTTACTGCCTCTCACTTCCTAGGACCAAGGCGAAAAACGTCTAAAAAAGAAGACAATTTTGAATGCGGAATCGAAAGCCAAGGAGATGCACGTTTCCCGGTTTCTATAAAGTATTTCTTAACTGCAATCTTATTTGTTCTTTTTGATGTGGAGGTGATTTTCTTTTACCCTTATGCTGTTAATTTTAAAGCAATGGGATGGGAAGGTTTTATGGCTATTGTAACGTTTGTTGGTTTGTTTTTGGCTGGCTTTATATATGTTTGGAAAAAAGGAGCTTTTGAATGGGAGAAATAGAAAAGAGTATGGTTGAAATGAAGGAAGCTCCAGAAGGATACGAAGGAAGAGGATTCTTTGCCACTAAGCTGGATAGTGTGATAGGAATGGCTAGGTCAAATTCTTTGTGGCCTTTGCCATTTGCAACCAGCTGTTGCGGAATTGAATTTATGGCTACTGCATCTACAAATTACGATTTGGCTAGGTTTGGTATGGAACGCATGAGTTTCAGTCCACGCCAGGCAGATTTACTTATGGTTATGGGAACCATTGCTAAAAAGATGGGTCCTGTTTTAAAACAAGTATACGATCAAATGGCAGAACCAAAATGGGTGCTGAGTGTAGGCGCCTGCGCAAGTAGTGGTGGAATCTTTGATACCTATAGCGTACTTCAAGGAATTGATAATGTTATTCCAGTTGATGTTTACGTTCCTGGCTGTCCGCCCAGACCTGAACAGATATTAGAGGGTGTAATGAAAATTCAAGAATTGGCTAAAAGTGAAAGTTTGAGACGTCGAAATTCCGATGAGTATAAACGAATGTTAGAAGGGTATAATATTGAGGTTTCTAAATAATGAGAAGTCCTGAACAACAAGAAATTATAAATGCAGTTTTAACTGCTCATAAAGAGTTGATTCTTAACAGTGAGGAATTGTATGATATCACTAGTATCGAACTTTCAAAAGAAAACTTAATTCCATTTGTAGAGGATTTGAAAACCAACCATGGTTTTGGATTCTTAACGGACTTAACGGTTGTTCATTACCCAGATAATAGTGGTAGAGAATTATGCGGCTCGTATTTAATTCACAATTGGATGAAAAATGTAAGACTAAGACTTAAGGTTTACATTTCTATAGAAGATAATCATTTACCCAGCTTAACACCATTATTTAGAACTTCTAATTGGTTAGAAAGAGAAGCCTTTGATAATTTTGGAATCATTTACGATAATCATCCAGATTTAAGAAGAATATTAAACATGGACGAGATGGATTACCATCCGCTTTTAAAGCAATATGCTTTAGAGGATGAAACAAGAAAAGATAAAGACGATACATTTTTTGGAAGATGAGTGACGTAAAGAAAAAAGAGAATCACCACTTGGTTAGTGAAGATACCATCGATGGAGAAATTGCAACCCTTAATCTTGGGCCAACGCATCCAGCTACACATGGCGTATTCCAGAATGTTTTAAAAATTGATGGTGAGAAGATTTTAAGCGCTGAACCAACCATAGGTTATATTCATCGTGCATTTGAAAAATTGGCTGAAAGAAGACCTTTTAATCAAATCACAACCATAACAGATAGGTTAAATTATTGTTCTTCTCCTATAAATAATATTGGCTGGCAATTGACAGTTGAAAAACTGGCAGGCATAGAAGTACCGAAAAAAGTAGATTACATGCGAGTTATCATAATGGAACTTGCGCGTGTTGCGGATCACTTGGTTTGTAACTCTGTAATCGGTGTGGATACTGGAGCTTTAACAGGCTTTACTTATATGTTCCAAGAACGTGAACGTATCTATGATTTGTTCGAAGAAGTTTGTGGAGCTCGATTGACCACAAATATTGGAAGAATTGGTGGTTTTGAAAGAGACTTTAGCCCTAAATTCTATAAAAAATTAGATGAATTCTTAGAAGGATTTCCAGCACGTTTTGCTGAGTTTGACTCTCTATTAACAAGAAACAGAATCTTTATGGATCGCGTTATTGGTGCTGGTCCTATCACTCCAGAAGATGCGATCGATTATGGATTTACAGGTCCAAACTTAAGAGCAGCTGGCGTAGATTATGATGTTAGGGTAATGAATCCATATTGCTCTTATGAAGATTTCGAATTTGATGTTCCTATCGGTAAAGATGGTGATACCTATGATCGATATATGGTTCGTATGGAAGAGATTCGTGAATCCTTACGAATCATTCATCAGGCCATAGATAAAATGCCAGAAGGGTTGCATCATGCCGATGTTCCAGATTTTTTCTTACCAGAAAAAGAAGATGTATATACCAGCATGGAAGCTTTAATCTATCACTTTAAGATTGTGATGGGAGAAACTAAAATTCCAGAAGGTGAAGTGTATTTTGCAGTAGAAGGTGGGAATGGGGAACTTGGTTATCATTTAATTAGTGATGGAGGAAGAACACCTTACCGCCTACATTTTAGAAGACCCTGTTTTATTTATTACCAAGCCTACCCAGAAATGATTAAAGGAAGTTTAATTAGCGATGCCATTCTAACTTTGAGTAGTTTAAATGTGATTGCAGGAGAGTTAGACGCATAAGCAGAATATCAATGTCAGCAGAAGCAAAAAATAGTATAGAGTTTCCAAAAGACTTATTGAAAGAAGTTGGAAGACTTACGGCTCAATATCCAGAAGGAAAACAAAAAAGTGCCTTGTTAAGAATCTTACATATTGCACAGGCTCATTTTGGCTGGCTGGATGTTCCAGTAATGGATTATGTAGCTCGTTTACTTCATTTACAACCGATTGAAGTTTACGAAGTAGCCACTTTTTATTCCATGTACGATACCAAGAAGCCAGGAAAGGTTAAATTAGAAGTTTGCCATACAGGTCCTTGCGCTATTGAAGGAACAGAAAAAATTATTACGTACATCGAAAATAAATTGAACATCAAAGTAGGAGAGACTACCGAAGATGGAATATTCACCTTAAAAGGAGTTGAGTGTTTAGGAGCTTGCGGGTATGCACCGATGCTTCAAGCAGGTCATAAATACCATGAACATTTAACAGAAGCCAAGGTTGATGAATTAATAGAACGTTACCGAAAAAATCCGGTAGCAAATTATATGGAGTATTAGAATTTATGAGAAAATTGTTATTAGACAAAATTCACGTAGAAGGAATCGAAACCTATGATGTATATCGCCGAGAAGGTGGATACAGAAGCGTAGAGAAGGCCTTAAAAATGACTCCTGAAGAAATTGTAGAGGAAGTAAAGACGAGTGGACTTAGAGGCAGAGGAGGCGCAGGTTTCCCAACAGGGTTGAAATGGAGCTTTTTGGCAAAGCCAGATGGTGTTCCGCGTCATTTGTTATGCAATGCCGATGAAAGTGAACCTGGTACTTTCAAGGATCGTTACTTAATGGAGAAAAATCCTCATTTATTAATTGAGGGAATGATTGCATCAAGTTTTGCTTTGGGTGCAAATGCTTCTTATATATACATAAGAGGTGAATATATGTTTGTTCTGAAAATTGTTGAAAAAGCAATTGCTGAAGCCTACGCTAATGGGTGGTTAGGTAAGAACATTCAAGGAAGTGGTTATAATTTAGATTTAACAATTACCTGTGGTGCTGGAGCCTATATCTGTGGCGAAGAAACGGCCATGATTGAAAGTTTAGAAGGCAATAGAGGCAATCCTCGGATTAAGCCTCCGTTTCCTGCTGTTGAAGGCTTATGGCAAAGACCATCTGTGGTAAATAATGTAGAAACCATTGCTTCTGTTGTTCCAATTATTAATGATGGCGGAGCAGAGTATGCAAAAATTGGTATAGGGAGAAGTACAGGTACCAAATTAATCTCAGCCAGTGGAAATATAAATAACCCTGGTGTATATGAGATTGATATGAATATGACGGTTGAAGAATTTATCTATGGAGATGATTTCTTAGGCGGAATAAAGAATGGAAAGAAACTAAAGGCCTGTGTACCTGGCGGATCTTCTGTTCCAATTTTACCTCATTACTTAGTAACTAAAACAGCCAAAGGCGAAGATCGCTTAATGAGCTACGAGAGTTTAGCTGATGGCGGATTTGAGTCTGGAAGTATGCTTGGTTCAGGTGGATTCATTGTATACGACGAAGATCAATGTATCGTTAGAAACACCTATAATTTCACACGTTTTTACCATCATGAGAGTTGTGGTCAATGCAGTCCATGTAGAGAAGGAACAGGTTGGATGGAAAAGGTACTTCACAATATAGAAATTGGTAAAGGCAGTATGGAAGACATTGGACTTCTTTGGGATATTCAGAAGAACATAGAAGGCAATACCATTTGTCCACTTGGAGATGCTGCAGCTTGGCCTGTAGCTGCTGCTATTCGTCATTTCCGAGAAGAATTTGAATGGCATGTTCAAAACCCTCAACTATGTTTGGAGAAGAACTATGGTTTAGTTGCTGAAAAGACTTTTGAAGTAGAACCTGCATAATATTTCTCTTTTTCACGCATTACCTTTGCTTTATGCAAGAGGTAGATAAAACAGCTAGGTTTTATAACCGCATTGCTAAATTTTACCCCATTATTAATTTTGGTCTTAGACCTTATAAAAAGGCATTAAAACAGGAGTTGAATAAAATTCCTACTGGAAAATTATTGGATGTTGGAACAGGGCACGGAGCTATTTTTAGTCTCAGCTTAAACCATGAAATCATTGGAATTGATTCTTCTTCTAAAATGCTCTCAATTGCCAAACGAAAATATCCAGATGCTTTATTGCATTTAATGAATGGGGAGAGCATTGGATTTGAGGCAGCGAGTTTTGATTATATTGTATTAGCACATGTGATAAGTACAGTGAATGATATTAATGGTGTGATGAAAGAAGTGTCAAGAGTATTGAAACCAGAAGGAAAAGTATTTATCTTAAACCATTGCTCACCACCTGGAGTATTCGGTTGGCCAAGTAAAGCCTTTGGTGTGTTAAGTAAACTATTTGCGTTTAAAAGTACCACCAGTCTTAGCGATTTATCCAATCTAAAATACCTAAAAATTAATCAAATAAAAGCAGCTGATAAACTCGGTCTATATAAACTGATAGTACTAGAAGAAAAATGAGGATACTAGGGCGTTATATATTGATTGTTCTGGCTATGTTATTTGGCCTATACCTTTATTTTATGTACCGCAGTCAGGATACTGTGATAAATGCATTATTAGCTCAGCTTGGAGCTCGAGAGAATCCATTTTTGATGAATATATGGAATGAACATTATACCATCCCTCAATGGTGCATGTACAGCTTACCCGAAGGCTTATGGGTTTTTGCCGCTACATTAGTGTCTTTGAGGCTGGAGTTAACTATTAAGGCAAGAATAATTCAATTAAAGTACTTTCCATTCCTCTTTGCTTTACTAGTAGAGTTCGTTCAATTCTTAGGAATCACCAATGGTCAATTCGATTGGCTGGATGTATTGATTTCATTAATTTTTACAGCCATTGCCTTGGTGATACCAAGCATGGAGTCAAAGAAAAATGCCTTTCATTCCATAGAGTTTTATTTGTTATTTCTGATTTACGGATTGGTGTATCTATCCGATGTGTTGGTTTAAATCAAATATTCAGGCATAAAAAAGGCGCACCAAAATGGAACGCCTCAATTTATAAAGTCTTTTGAACTTATTTAATCATCATTTTCTTACTTACACTAGAACCTCCAGCAGTAAGCGTGTAATTGTAAACACCAGAAGATAAACCAGCACAATCCATTTGGATAATGTGATTTCCTCTAACCAATTGTTGAGCTGTACCAGCTTTTACCAATTGGCCGTTCATGTTCTTAACTTCCCATTTAACAGCACCAGGCTGGCTTAGGTAAATCATTACACTTGTAGTACCATTAAATGGGTTAGGATAGTTGTTACCAACTACATCAACATTACCCGTATTTGGGTTTTTAGTTGATAATCCATATTGCATTCCAATGGTTCCAGCTTTAATGTCTGCAACCGGAATTGCTTGGTATAAGATTGTATTTAAGGCAACTGGGTGGTTACCAAAGTTAGGGTCATTGTTAGACAAGTTATTGCCACACTGATCATCTACTTGCCAGATCATATGCACAAAACCGTCAACTTTTTTAGCAACACATGCAAAATCATCTTCTTGTCCGATTGCTTGCGTAACATTTTGAGGAGTTCCCCAATTTGCACCTCCATCAGTAGAGTAAACCATACCAATATCTCTATAGTTTGCAGAGAAATCACTTTGATCTAGCTCAAGTGGAACACTAAAGCTTACATAAATATCTCCATTGGCTGCAATTCCTGCAGATGGCTGACGCATAGCACTTGTATTTGTTAAACGGGCAGCTGTACTCATGTTTTGTGGCACAGCACCATTAGTTAGTCCTGCATAAGTAGAAGGGTCTAAGGTATTAAATCCATCAGCATCTCTATCAAAATCACCACCAGCTGCTATGATTTTACCGCCTGGAGCATCTCCTTCTTTCCAATGTACAATTCCTTGCAGTCCTGGGAAGAAACTATATAATTCATCTGTTGTATCTGTGTCTAACACTCTTGCTAGTCCCCAAAATGCGTGAACCTTTCCATCATTGTCAATCATTACATCAACACTACCATCACTTGTGTAAGGAGTATCAAGCATTAATTTGTTTGGTTCCCAAGGAGCATATGGGAAAGAATCTGCAAGCATGCGGGTAAAAGAATCACCACCGTTTGTACTCTTCCATACAAGAACTCCTTGTAATAAGCCAGAATTAGCAATAGCTATTGTATTTCCTTTTACTTCAATAGAGTATCTGTCTGCACCACCACTTGTAGTGATAGTACTATCATAATCAGGAAGCATTTCATGTGATTTGTTCCAAGTTAAACCTCCATCATAACTTCTACTGTAAACCATAGGAGCAAAAATTCCTTTACGTGTAGGAGCTCTAGAATCTCCTGCACTTGATGAATCTGTGTAAGAACAAATTAAGTGAATGGTATCGCCGTTATTATCCATTCTTCCCCAAATTGGCTTATAAGGAGATTCTACTAAAATGTTTTGTGATACACCAGAAGGTCTAGTTCCTGGAGTAGGACTTGCTGTTCTGTAAAATCCACCAGAAGTTGCAAAGTGACCGATGGTAATTGTATTTCCATCTGATAATGTAGCAATATTAGGCCATCCAGTTCTAGCAGAGGCTTCTACACGCGTAGAAGAGTTTGCTAGCCATGTACCAGCAGCGCTTCTAAAGTTGAAACCAGACCCCCTTTGAGGAAATCCTGTCGCATCTGAAGGAGCTGTTGTCCAAGCAGTAGCAATGGTTCCATCGTCATTTAAAATGATGCGATGAGGCATAGCACTGTTGGTTTGTAAATCGTAATAAGTTTCACCAATGGTAACAAAGCCTGCATAATTTACTGCACGTCTGTTTAGGGTGTTACTCCTAGAACCAGTTTGTTGTAGTTCAAGAAATGAAATAGCTGGTGCGACTTGTGCATCATAGGATACAGCATCAGCTGGAATAATTGCTGGACCTTGGGCAAATAAACTTGCCGATAAGAATCCAAATGCTAAGAGGTAGTTTTTCTTCATTATATTTTATGTAGTTCGTAATTTTAACTTAAGTAGACAAATTTAATCTACAATCACTGTTGTAACAAACAGAATAGTAAGTTTTTAATACTAGTTTTGTAATATTCTTAGGACCATATCTACCCAAATATCCTTAGGCGTTTGATTGCCTCTATGCATTCCTTTTACCTTCATGTCTGCCATTAATACTTGTTCAAAAGCGTTTTTTAATTGGCGACCATTAAAGGATTGAGCTGCACTAATGTATTCCTTTATAAAAAATGGACTTACTTTTAACTCTTTTGCAATATCAGCTGAGCCTTTTTGACTGCTTAACAATTCTTTGGCTTTAAGTACTTTTTCAAAATATCCATTTAGGGAGCCAATGGATGGTATAAAATCTGCGGCTGATTTGGCATTATTCCCCATGTGATGAGCAATTTGTATTGATTTATTGAAATTCTTAGCGCCAAGAGCTTTTTGCAATTCAAATACACTGTATTGTCTATTGAAACCTACAATCTCATCCACATCTTTAATGGTTATAATGCGTTCACCTTTTGCGGTATAAAGTTTTTTTAATTCATTTTCAATGGCGTATAAATCTAAGCCTACATAATCAACCAATAAGGCAATGGCATCAGAATCCATATTTTTGTCTTCTTTGTTTAGCCAATAATCAATAAATGAACGAACCTCATAGTCACGCATGGATTCGGATTTCATCGTTGAATGTTTGGCTAAAGCCTTGAATAATTTGCTGCGCGCATCTAAGCTTCCATTCTGATGTCCAAAAATCAAAATAGTAGAGTTCAAGGGGTTTTCTAAATACGAAATAAGCAGGGCTATTTCTTTATCATTTTTAGATTGCAAGATTTTCTTAGCATCTTTTACAATGACTACATGGTATTCAGACATCATTGGGTAGCGCTTAGCATTTTCAATAACCTCTGTTAATTTAGTGCTTTCCCCATATAATATTGTTTGGTTAAATGATTTCTCTTCCTCTGGTAGGCAATTGTCATCAATTAATTGCATGGCCTTGTCTATGAAATAGTTTTCAGATCCATGAAATAAATAAACTGGACTAAATTCCTTGGCAAGAATCTGTTTCTCCAGTTGTTGATAGTTTAATATAGCTGAGGCTGTTTGTCCCACTTAAATTACATTTGCTCCATTAATTGTCTCAGGTGAAATTAAACTTTCCATCATATACCTTCAAATTTCAGGAGTTAAAGCAAAAAAAGTACATTTATGATGTAGTGCGCAAAAAATTTATCCCCTTAACACCTGAGGAATGGGTTCGTCAACATTGCATTCATTATCTTCATCAAGAAAAAGGCGCTTCTCTTGGCTTGATGCAAGTAGAAAAGACACAAGTGTTTAACAAACTCAAGCTGAGATTTGATGTCGCATTATATGGACGAAATGGACAACCTTTGTGTATAGTTGAATGTAAAAGGCCTGAAGTGAAACTCACAAAAGAAACCCTCATTCAAACTGCGCGTTACTATAGCGGACTAAATGCGAAATACATTTGGTTGACGAATGGAATAAATCATGTCTGGTTTAGCCGGGAAGAAGGAAAATTGAAATTGCTCGATAATGTGCCGGAAAAACTTACCAGCAGCTAATAATTCGTTCTGTATTAGCTTTAGAAAACCTTGCTGTAAAATCCCAAGCTTTATCACTGAATGGATCAAGTTCTAAATATCCCAAAAAATCTGAACCTTCATATAGATTGATTTCACCAGAGTTTGCTAATGTATTGCATTCTGCTACTTGAGTAGTATTAACTAAATCAATTAAGTACTGCGTGCTTCCCGATTGGTACAACAGACTTCCGTTGTACTCTCTACCTGAGAAATAATTATATTTGAAATCTTTAGGTTCAATCCTTAATTCTAAACTACCTTTTAAATCAATTATACGTGTTTGATTTAGTATTTTAATATCATATTTTAGATTAAAATACAATCCACTTTTATGGATTAATTGAATACCCCCAATTAATCGGTTCATGCCAGAATGAGTTGCTACGAAGAAGCTGTCGCTAGAATTCCATGCTAACCTAACCGTATCTTGTTGTAAACCAACCAAACTAGTTCCGTAAAAATTAGATTTCCCAAAAGTCTTTAATTGGTCGCGCCTTTCTAAATAATCTTTCGACTCAACTGTCCAATGGGTTCCATTTCCATCGTTGGTAGAACTATCTAGATACTGAGGGTCAAAGTAAATTGGGTAAATCTCATTCTCCTGATGCAGAGAAAAAGCAAGTAAACTACTGGTTTGAGTTTGAAGAATAGAAACGATGGTGCCGATTTCTGTAGCATATGCACTATCCTGCAAGGCTTCTTTTTCCGTTTTACATTGTGTTAGGAAAAAGGTTAAACCAATAAATAAATAGAGTTGCTTTGGCATTTACTTAATTGTAAAAATGAATTCTCTTCTACCAATCAACGCTTTTGCCACTCGGTCACAAGCTTCATTTTCATAGGGGTCGAAGTCCAATTGTAATTCTGAATTGTCTGCGCTATTTGTAATCTTTACGAGACCTTTTACAAAAGTTTGGGCACAACCAAATTCCATCTGTTGTTTTAATGGAATATTGGGGTCTATTGTCCAAGAATAGCTTTCACCAGATGGTAAGACACCAGAACCATTTCCAAAAACATCTTGTGAATTATCTAAAAGTCCTATAGTCTGATTTCCAGCAGTTGTAACGATTTCACAATTACCAGTTATTTCTTGCATTGCATCTGTACTATTTAATTGAACTAAAAGTTTATCAAATGTTATTTGCCAAGACTTGGATGTCTTTCTAGTACCACCAATTTTGCCTTTTACTTCATTCATTGTGCTTCTATCACCTGTATGGAAATCACTAAATATTGCTAAAAAGCTTGTGTTTATTTCGGACCAAGCTCCTGTAATGCTTACAACAATTTTTCCAGCTCTGTATACTCCATCTCCACCTATGGTGCCTTTTGGTGCAGAACTCTTCAAAGGCCCAAAATATAAAATGTATTCAATTCCATCACCATCGCTAAGTGAACTATCCGAATAATTTATGGTATATCCCTCTTTGAAAATTCCGATATCACCTGTTGGCATCTTTCCATCTAGCTGGTTAATTTCTTCAATACAATTGATAGCTGTAAACAAACTAGTGCTTGAAAGGCTATAACCTTCAGCTGAGGCTATGTTTTCAGTTGTTTTTGTTAATTGTTCGCAAGTGACTAAACTGAAACTTATCAGGCAAGCAACTATGCTTAAAACTATGGATTTTAGTCTTTTCATTCTTGTGGTCAACCTTTATTACACAAATCTAGTGCCTTACCCCTAATTTAATGCAGAAGTTATTTTAATAATTTTTTCACAGATATCTTCAATGTCATTTTGACTAATATCTAATGGAGGTGCAATTCTCAAACACTGCGGTGCATGGAGAAACCAATCTGTTAAAACTTTAACTTTTAGCAATTCTTGAATTACTTTATAACAAGTCTCATGAGTATCATAATGCACGGCTAATAAAAGCCCTTGGCCGGTTACTTTTGTTATTTTAGCGTGAACTAATTTTTCTTTAAAAAGTTCACCTTTAGCTATAATGTTTTCGGTTTGTATAGCAGATTGCGTTAGCTCAACTGCTTTTATAGCGGCTGCACAGCTCACTGGGTGTCCACCAAATGTTGAAATATGCCCAAGTACAGGATAGTCTGCAAACGTATCCATGAGTTTCTTTGAACTTATTGTTGCAGACATTGGCATTCCACCACCTAAAGCTTTTCCCAAAACTAATACATCTGGAACTACATGGTATTGTTCAAAACAATACATAGACCCTGTACGACCAAGGCCAGTCTGTATTTCATCAAAAATCAACAAAGTGCAATTTACATCGCATAAGCGCCTCAGTTCTTGAATGTATTCTTTGGTACAAGGAATTGCACCTTTCTCGGCTTGAACAAGTTCTATTATAACAGCAGCTGTTTCTTTCCAAGGAATTTTTGATAATCCTTTGATGTCATTCTGTTCAATAAAGTGAGTTTGAGAAACTAATGGTCTATATTTATCCGTATAGTATTCAGAACTCATTAGGCTCATAGGACCTTGTCCGGTACCATGATATGCATCGGTATGTGCTACAAAACTGGGCTTTTTTGTAACTCGTTTGGCTAATTTCATTGCAGCATCTATGGCTTCCGTTCCTGAGGTCATAAAATAGGATGAATCCAAAGTGGATGGAAGAGTACTGCTTAATAGAATGGCTAATTCTACTTGTGGTGTTTGTATATACTCACCATATACCATTACATGCATATGCTCATCCATTTGTTGCTTTGCAGCAGCTATGATTTTTGGATGATTGTGTCCCAAACTACATACTGAAATTCCCGAAATTAAATCAAAGTAAGAGTCACCTTTGGTATCCGTAATATAGGCACCTTTAGCGCTAGCAACTTCTAAGCCCAAAGGAGAGTGGCTTGTTTGTGCTAAATATTTTGTGAATTGTTTTCTTTGGCTCACTAATTTACAAGCCTGAAGTAGTTATGGCTATTTGACCTTCGTTAAATTTAATGACTTTAGAGGTCTTAACCACTTTCATTTTCTTTTTTATTTGAGAAACGGTTTCGCCTCCATTGCAATAGTAAGTAGATCGAGTTTCTATCAATTTTGTCTTTCCGTCATCACTGCACTTTTTAACTTCCAACGTTTCATAAAGCGCATCTCCATCAATAACTAATAATTTTTGCATATTAGATGCATCTGTCCACTTGTCCAAAGCAAATGATTGGTATAGTATTTTACTGTCTTTTAGGCTATAAACCTCAACCCAGTGTTTCTTTTTAACTTTGTATTTGGTATTGATAGTTTCACTAAATACATCCAGGAATCCGTCATTGTCTAAATCTATTAAATCTGAACGGGTAAAGGTTGGGCTTGGTCTGCCCATAACAATGGCATAACAATCTTCACCTTCTTGACATTTAATTAATAGTGTTAATGCATCAGCTATACCAACACCGCTTCTTTGGTTTTTTGTGGTTTTAATGCAAACCAAACGTTCTTTTACCGAACTATCTGAAAAGTGCCCATCAAAAACAGAAATGTTCTTACGCTTTACTTTTTCTGTGCTTAGAATTAATTGACCAAAGTTTACATTTTCAACTGAAGTTAAATTTTTGCTACTCAGACGATTTACTTCATTTATAACCCAATCCTTCAGGTTTTTATCTGAATTAGGTTTTGCGTAGCTGTTAATACAGAATAATGCAAGAATTGTAATAAGTACTCTTCTTTTATTAATCATAGAAGGCAAAATTAATATTATTTTATTTTTTTACCAAATTATCTGTGGATAAGATGTTAGATGTCAACCCCTAGTTCTTTGATGATATGGTCCGCATTACTCACGTATTTCATTATATAAACGCAATAGCGAATGTCTACACCTATGCTTCTACTATATGATTCATTCCATGCATAATCATTAATAGTAGCAGTAAAGCTTCTATCAAAGTTTACTCCAATGAGTTCACCTTTAGCATTGAGGATAGGACTGCCACTATTACCACCAGTAGTATCCAAGTTGTAAAGTAAATTAACTGCTACTTTTTTACTTTTCTTATCCAAGAAATATGCAGGTGGGTTTGCTACTCTTAAATTATCCGCCACAACTTTTGGAAGTCTGTAATCTGGTTTTGTATTGGCTTTTTCAAATACTCCATCCAAAGTTGAAAAAGGCAAGTGTACCTCGCCATCATTGGGGCTATATCTTTTAATATATCCGTATGTAAAACGCAAAGTAGAATTTGCATCCGGTATAAAACCAGTTTTCTTATATTGTTCACGATACTTAGCATATGTGGGTAATAAAGCATCAATCTCTTCCGATGTGTTTCCATAAAGACTAATGTCATTCATTAAAGCTTCATTAAATAGTTTATGAAACTCCATTAATGCAGACTTGGTTTTTCCAACTTTATTTGCCTTTAGTCTATTGATTTTATTTGGAGTGAAGAATGGGTCTTGACCTATTTTATTTGAATTGAGGGCAAGCCAAACTTTTATCTTTGGATTACTTTCGCCTAACCTTCTCATCAATTCAAGAATAATCATTTTATCCATCTCTGAATCAGTTAAGGAATATTCTGTAATTAATTTAGTTAATTTACTTTCTAATTCGGCTTTTTTACTTAGATCAGTTGTCTTATTAATTGCCGCACTCATTCCATCCAAATTTGCAGCCATAGCATAGGCCGAAGAATTGTTCAATAAGAATAGGTAATTGAATCTGTTTTCCGCTAACTGAGTTTGTGTCTCCCACAGCTTTTTAATGGAAGCAATTACTGGTTTGCTTTCGGGAATGGAAGACATCATTGCTGCATCTTCATCCAAACGCTGCTTCACTAGTTGTGTCCTTCGCAAACCTTGCATTTTACCTCTATAATTTTTCTCGGTGTTTTCTAAACCTTGAAGAGTCCCAGCATAACTAAGCAGTTTGTCATTGTCCTCTTTAAATGTTTCTTTTATTTTATCTATTCTCCACTTATACCAATTTTGAATGATAGGTAATTGTTTAGACTCTTGGAATTCTAAATACCTAGCTGTTCTATTTCTATACGTTCTGCCAGGATATCCCATGATGAAAATAAAGTCATTTTCATCAGCTCCAGTCGCGTCAATTGCTAAATGTTTTTTAGGTTGATAGGGAACATTGTCCTTGGAGTATTTAGCAGGTTTTCCATCTTTTCCTACATATGCTCTAACAATACTAAAGTCTCCACCATGTCTTGGCCATTCCCAATTATCGGTATCTCCGCCAAATTGACCAACTGTTTTGGGTGGTGCTACAACCAATCTTACATCTTCCAAAAGAATATAGCGGAATAGCATATAGCTTCTTCCTACGAACATCGTGCTAATCTGCACCTCTAATTCTGGAGTAGCCTCTCGTTCTGATACTAATAATTCATCTGTATTTTTCTTAATGGTATTGGCTTTTTCTTGTGCATTTAAATCGTCGCTAACTCCTTTTAGAACAATTGAGCTAACATCTTTGTAACCAACTGTAATTCTACATGGTGAGCCTAATGGTAATTCGCTTTCTTTTGTTTTAGCTACAAACCCATTTTCCAAATAGTTTTGATCCGTTGTACTTAAACTGGCAACTCCTCCATAAACACAGTGATGGTTTGTAATAATTAATCCATCTTTACTAACAAATGAACCGGTACAACCGCCAAGTTTTACTAAAGCATCCGATAATGTCACTTTGCCTGGCTTAAAAATCTCGTCCTGTTTTAGCCTTAATCCTGCATCCTGCAATTGAGTGTAGTTAACTAAATTCAAAGGGAACATGCCCTCTTCTTGAGTATGTGAGCTTAATCCAAAAAGGCAAACTAAAAGCCCTAATCCTAGTGTTATTTTATTTATTCTATTCATCTTGGTTTATTATGTGGATTTTAATATCCCACGAAATTATAACAGTTTGATTAGCCCGACTAACTTTGCCGCAATATTTTTACGAAATTCATTTGATACAAACCACCTCATTTATACTATTTGTTATTTTCATCCTTCTTGCTGTCCGTTGGGATTTATCCGCTGGGAATGGTAAGAATTTAAGTATAAAACAAGCTTCATTAAGAACCTTAATGTGGTTTTCCATAGGTTTAAGTTTTTCCCTTGCCATTTACTTTGGCTATCATCTGTTTAATAACTTCAATTCATTAGAACAGTTTAATGCATACAAACTTCAATATGGTGGAGATTTCGCAACCCATGGCAATTTAGAAAAAACAATATCCGATTTTAACAAGTCCGCAGCCATTCTGTATTTGTCTGGATTTTTTATAGAGTATGCCCTTAGCATGGATAATCTATTTGTCATTCTTTTAATATTCCAATCTTACAAGGTGACTGCTACCCACCAAAGAAAGTTGCTGAGTTACGGAATTTGGGGAGCCATTATTATGCGTTTTGTTTTTATATTTTTGGGTAGTGCCGTAGTTCAAGAATTTCACTGGGTACTCTATATATTCGCTGTATTTCTAATTTATTCTGGAGTTAAAATAATGCTTAATAAAGGAGAAGATGATGATTTTGACCCTGATAATAGTAAGTTAGTAAGATTCACCAATCGCATATTAAAAGTAAAAGCGGATGGAAGAACAGGTTCGTTTTGGTTTCGCGAGAATGGGATTTTGTATTTCACTCCTTTGTTTCTGATTTTAATAGTAGTAGAGTTTACCGATGTGATTTTTGCGGTAGATAGCGTACCAGCTATTTTTGGGATTACCCAAGATCCCTTTTTGGTATTCTTTGCTAATATATTTGCTATTATTGGTTTAAGGAGTCTATTCTTTGTGTTAGGAGCTAGCATGAATAAGTTTTATGCGCTTCAATATGGTCTTAGTCTTGTTTTAGTATTTATTGGTTTAAAAATGATTTTTGAACCTTGGTTCCATGGCATAGGCTTTACTCATATTCATAACTTATTTGCTCTGCTTGCTATTCTAGGTTTAAGTATTCTTACTTCAGTTGTGTTTCCTAGAAAATCTCTTGATTAATGATTAACTAAAGTTCACTATTCCATCCAGATTAGTAATTTTTAATGAATAGCGGCTTTATTTATTTATGAATCACCTTTTTTAAAAAAAGGTCTTTATTTTTATGAAGACCGTTGTAATTTGCAGCTCTTAAATGATGAAACTATACATTCAAGTATTATTTACCGTTGGCATTCTTGTTATGGCTTGCAGCGGCAACGATATTGCCGAAGATGGGGATGGCAAAACTGCAGCTCAGATGGATCCAAGAAGGTCGCAAATTGAAAGCCTTTGCGGAAACTGCCACTTATTTGTTGAACCAGAAATGCTAAGCAAAGCGGCTTGGGCCAAGTTATTGCCTTATATGGGGCCACGTTTAGGTATTTTTAGTCACAATGGAGAGAGTTACAATAGCGACAGAGGGGCAAAGAACTGTGAAGGCCTATATCCAAAAGACCGTTTGGTAAGTGCAGACATTTGGCAAGATGTTTTAAACTATTACGCTAGATATGCACCTGAAACCAATGCAACCCAGGAGAAACCTGTAGAATATTTAAAAGGGCTAGCTATGTTTAAAGCTTCGGAAGTAAACTTAAAAACACCTCCTATTGTTTCCTTGTCTTATATTGGAGATAATGAATATTATTCTTACGATGCGGCTACGCAAAGTATCTACATTAGAGATGAGAATCATCAATTAAAATCAAAATCAAGATATCCTAACCCAATTTCTTACATTCAGCCATATGAAAAAGGGTTTTTAATGACCGGTATTGGTTCAATCCCTGCCAGTGATGATTGGAGAGGAGAATTGATTTATGCAGAAAAAACCGGCACCGGATTAGTGACTAAAAAGGTGTACTTAAAAGAAATGGAAAGGCCCGTTCAGTTCAAATTAGGAGATTTGGATGGAGACAAAAAAGAGGATGTAGTCGTTTGTGCATTTGGAAATAATAGAGGCTCGCATTATTGGTTAAATATCCAAGGAGATACGGTTGTTAAACACATGTTAGTACAACAGCCCGGAGCCATTAGTACCGAAATTGTAGACATTGATAAAGATGGCGATTTGGATATTATCACCTTATTTGCTCAAGCATTGGAAAAAGTTGTTCTCTTTGAAAATGACGGGAATGGAAACTTTACAGAAAAGCAGCTTTTAGCCTTTTCGCCATTGCAAGGCAGTTCTTCATTTCAATTAGCTGATATGAATAAAGATGGTATTTTAGATATCGTTTATACCTGCGGAGACAATGCAGACTATTCGGTAGTACTAAAAAACTTCCATGGAGTTTACATTTATACGGGTGATAAAAATGGCAAATACACCCAGTCTTATTTTTACCCAATGAATGGTGCATTTAAAGCCATGGCCGCTGATTTTGATCAAGATGGCGATATGGATTTAGCCGCAATAAGCTTCTTTGCAGATTATGAAAAACAACCGGATGAAGGCTTTTTATATTTTGAACAAACAGCAACATTAAAATTCAAAGTGAAAACGCATGAACAAACACATAAAGGACGTTGGTTAACAATGGATATTGGTGATATTGATAAGGATGGAGATACAGATATTTTACTTGGTAATTTCTCGATGGGACCAAGCATGGCATCTGACGAAATTAAAGAGGCCTGGAAAATTGCGCCTGCAAGCATGTTGCTTACGAATAAATTAAAGTAATATGAGGTATTTTAGAATTATAAGTGCATTAATTCTATTGTTATTTGTTGCCTTTCAGTACAATGATCCAGACCCCGAGGTGTGGATGAGCATTTATGGTATTGGGGCCTTGCTATGTTTGCTGAATTTAAAGAACCCTGCTAAATGGATTGTTATTGTGAGTTTAATATTTGTCTTGGTAAGCTTAGGTTTTAGTATTTACAATTGGCCAGAAACCTGGATGGGTTTTGATCAAACTAACCCACCTAACTTAAATGTAGAAAAAGCTCGAGAAAGTTGTGGTTTACTGATTGGCTCACTACTCGTAGGGATTAGTTTAATAAAAATTAAACCTAAAATATAAAAACAATTTTATTGACCTCAATCTATTGAACCACTTTTACGGTTTCACTAAGGAGCCATTTCTTCATTAAAGTCCTGTTATGTGAAATATTCGCAAAAACGTACAACTTACTTCTGAATACTGCCGATTCATTAATCTCAGAACCAACCACTTGGTCCAAATGATAATCGCTATTTAGAAAGTAATACCTTCCATTGGTTTTATAAAAATAGCCCACGTGGTTATCCAAGCCAACAAAATAAAGGCCGTCCTTTACATTCGTAAACATGGCTTCTATATCTGTATATCTTGACCTAACCCGCCTCCAATAGTTTTTAGTTACACCCAAAGCTAAGGACTTAGCTTCATTGGTTCCACCTTGTTGTGCAAGCTTGTACCTATTCACTTTAATACCCATTTGCAGCAAGGTTGTGCTCACAAAATACCCGCAAGCAATGCTTCCACTTCCTGGATTTGGACTAATGCCATTAAAGTCCCAATCAGTGCCATACCAATGAGGAATCATGTCGTTTATAAGAAGATTAACAAAATGCACATTAACCGTATCCAAATACAGGTGTTGATCTGCTGGTTTTAAGTGCTTATATCTAACAAAGAAGCTTTTTCTTAGCTGCTCAATTTTAGTTTTTGTTTCGTGGTAATTCCCATTGGCTTGTTTGTTAAAGTCGCCAGTAAAACTATCTCCAAGCAGGGTGTAAGAGAATTTAGAAGAATCATTTTGTATTTTAGATTTAAGAGAGTCTGAGCTTTGTGATGTGCAATTGCTCAATATCATTATGGAAAAAATCCACGCGATGCTTTTTGGCATGAAATAAGAACGCCATTTTAGAATATTTATTGCCTTTTTTCTCTAGAGACCACAGATTCAATTTAAATTCATATTTTTGCTCCCATGCTTTTAAAGGACAAAACAGTTTTAATTACAGGCGCTAGTCGTGGAATAGGAAAAGGAATTGCAGAGTTATTTGCTAAAAACGGAGCAAACATAGCTTTCACGTATGCCAGTTCAGTGGAAAAGGCCAATGCCTTTGAGAAAGAATTAAATGCTAATTATGGTATTAAAGCCAAAGGTTTTCAGAGCAATGCAGCTGACTTTGAGGGTAGCCAAAAATTAGCGGAAGATGTTATTGCAGAATTTGGAACAGTTAATTGCTTAATAAATAATGCAGGCATAACTAGAGATACCTTAATGTTGCGTATGTCTGAAGAGCAGTGGGATGAAGTAATCAATACCAATCTTAAGAGTGCATTCAACTTAACCAAAGGAATGTTGTGTCACTTTTTAGGCAACCGAAATGGAAGTATTATTAATATCTCAAGCATCGTAGGATTAACCGGAAATGCGGGTCAGGCCAACTATGCTGCGAGTAAAGCGGGTATGATTGGTTTTACTAAGTCAATTGCAAAAGAATTAGGTGGAAGAAACATACGTTGCAATGCCATTGCCCCAGGTTTTATAGAAACAGAAATGACGGCTACCTTGGATGAGGAAGTTAAGAAATCTTGGATAAGTACAATTCCATTAAAAAGAGGTGGAAGTACAGAAGATGTAGGGAATGCCTGTTTGTTCTTAGCCAGCGACTTAAGCACATACATCACTGGTCAAACATTAAATGTTTGCGGTGGAATGGTAATGTAAAAAAAGTGAAGCTGTTTAATGAATAGTTAACAATGAAAACGCTTTGCTAAATTTAGGAATGAAGAAAATATTTTGTTTCTACAATTGTTTTCAATTCTTAATTCTTCATTTTTAATTATTATATATATCCTTCATACACTTCATTTTAACGATATCTTCTTTTTTATTGAACTTTATTATCCGCTGTCGGTTATTTTCGCATATCTCCAATAATGAGTGAGGATAGAAAAATATTGAGCAATCGTAAAACCGATCATATTGATTTGGCCTTAGATTCACAAGTGAATCAGGCCGATGTAAGGTTCAATTATGAACCTATGCATGCTTTTGATTTGACTAAAAAATTAGATCCAATTGAATTTTCTGGTTTAAAGATGCAAGCTCCTTGGTGGGTAAGTAGCATGACCGGAGGTGCAGTGAAAGCTGGAAGAATTAATGAACTTTTAGCTAAAGCCTGTGCAAAGTATGGCTTGGGAATGGGCTTAGGTTCTTGCCGACCTGTTTTAGAGAATTCGGAATATGCCGATGACTTTCTAGTTCGAAAATGGATTGGAAATCAACCCTTATTTGCTAATTTAGGAATTGCTCAAATAGAGGAAATTTCAGAAAATAATTCTTGGGATAAATTGAAGGATATGGTCTCTCGCTTAGAAGCCAATGGTTTAATTATTCATATTAACCCATTGCAGGAGTGGATGCAACCAGAAGGAGATGATATTCGTTTTAATCCAGTAGATACCGTAAAACGAACCATTGATGCATTGGATTGTCCAATAATAGTTAAGGAAGTGGGCCAAGGTTTTGGACCTGATTCATTAAAGGAATTACTTAAACTCCCTTTAGCTGCTCTGGATTATGGAAGCTTAGGCGGTACTAATTTTAGTAAATTAGAGTTTACTCGCGGTGGATCCAATCAAATGCCTGGATATGAAGAAGTAACGCGCCTTGGTCACTCTGCAAATGAAATGACCAGCATGGTTAATGAATTGGTCGCAGAATTAGGGGCAAATGTCTATTGTCAAAATATAATAGTATCAGGAGGCATAAAGAACTTCTTAGATGGATATTATCATGTGAATAAAGTCCATATGCCTGCCATCTATGCACAGGCAAGTCCATTTTTAAAATATACATTAGCAGGAGAGAAAGCTCTCCACAAATTTATAGAATCTCAATTAGCTGGCTATCAAATGGCTAATCGTACATTAAAGATTAAGGAATGAGTGAAAAGAAAAAGGTAAAGCCAATCAAGGGCTTTAGTAAATTGACTAAATCTGGGAAATTAGAATGGGTTATTGAAAACCATTTTAATGGAGATGCTCAAGCGGTTCAATTATTAGAAACCTATTCACACCCTGATAAGGAAGTTCAAAAACTACATGATGAGTTCATAGAAAATACATTGAGTAATTTCTATATGCCTTTTGGTGTAGCACCAAATTTTCTTATTGACGGAAATATGTACACCATTCCAATGACCATTGAAGAAAGCAGTGTGGTTGCGGCAGCAGCCAAAGCAGGTAGTTTTTGGTTGGAACGCGGTGGATTTAAGACTGAAGTAGTGAGCACTACTAAAATTGGTCATGTACATTTTGTTTGGAAAGGGAAAAAATCTGAAATACTAAATAATTTAATCGAAAATTCTACGCAACAATTTCTGGATGATAGTGAACATATTACCGCTAACATGACTGCCAGAGGGGGTGGTGTAAAATCCATCCAATTGATTGATAAAGCTGACCTAGAGCCAAACTATTATCAATTAGAAGCCAAGTTTGAAACCTGCGATAGCATGGGCGCAAACTTTATTAATAGTTGTTTGGAGAGTTTTGCTAAAACTTTAGAAAATGTGATTGCTAATGCTGATTCTCTTGAGGGAGATGATAAAAACATTCAGGTTCTAATGAGTATTCTGAGTAACTATACTCCGGAATGTGTTGTTAAGGCTTGGGTAGAATGTCCCGTTGCTGATATCAATGAAGGGAGCATGCCAAATGAAGAGTTTGCAGAGAAATTTGTTAAAGCGCTTAAGGTGGCAGAAATCGAACCCTATAGAGCTGTTACTCATAATAAAGGAATCATGAATGGTATTGACAGTGTAATTATTGCTACAGGAAATGATTTCAGAGCAATTGAAGCATGCATTCATGCTTATGCAGCACGCAATGGTAAGTACAGCAGTTTAACACATGCCAGTGTAGAAAATGGCACATTCAAGTTTTGGATAGAAATTCCATTGTCTTTGGGAACAGTTGGGGGAATAACAAGCCTTCACCCTATGGTAAAGTTTGCGCATGAATTGCTTGGTAGCCCTAAGGCGCAAGAATTAATGCGAATAGTTGCCACGGCAGGATTAGCTCAAAACTTTAGCGCATTAAGAAGCTTAATTACAAGCGGCATTCAAAAAGGTCATATGAAAATGCACCTCTTAAATATTCTAAATCAAATGGAGGCAACAGATGAGGAGAAGGAAACTTTAGTAGAACACTTCAAGGATAAAGTAGTTAGCTTTAGTGCTGCGGTAAAGGCATTTTGTGATTTGCGTGGAATTGAACAACCAAAGCAACAAACCAAATAAGATTGATACAAACCTCATCATACTATGCACCAGGCAAAGTAATGCTAGCAGGGGAGTACTTAGCTTTGTTTGGTTTGGAGACATTTGCTTTCCCCATACATTATGGACAAAAATTAGCCATTTGGGAATCTTCTGCAGAAGGATCCACGCTTAAATGGTTTAGTAAAAACCATAAGGGAGAAACCTGGTTTAAATCAGAAATTGATACCCTTGATTTTTTAGAGAAGTCAACAGAGAATGCAACTGTATCGGGAAGAATTTGTGAATTGCTTTCCATAGCCAAAAAATTAAATCCTAGTTTTAAGCTTCAAGGGACATATATGGTGGAGACTGAATTGGAATTCAACCAAGTGTTTGGCTTGGGTAGCAGCAGTACATTGGTGGCTCTAATAGCCCAATGGGCTAAGGTGGATGTAATGGAGCTGCAAGAGAAGGTTTTTGGTGGAAGTGGATATGATGCCGCTGTGTGCTCAGTACAAAAACCATTAATATATTGGAAAAGTGAGAATGCTAAACCCAATTGGTCTTTTTGGAGCATGGATGAAACCATAAGCAAAGATTGGTTTCTGTGCTTTCCGGGTAAGAAGGTAAATAGCCGCCGATCTTTAGATGCAGTAAAACAGAAATTAGAACTAATCGCCAGCGATTCTTTTATGATGGCACAGTTGGATAATATTTTACAACAGATTAAATCAGCTAAAGATGCAAGCAGCATGGAATTGTCGCTTGAAATTTGGCAAGCCTTTATTTCGCAAAGTTTAGGTTTAAAAACGGCCTACGAAGATTTAAAGATCGAACGTGTAAAAGGAGGTTTATGCAAATATTTAGGCGCCTGGGGTGGGGATGTAATTCTTGTAAACAAGCAGCTTCTTGAGAATAATAAGGATAAATTTGAACCCATGCAGGTAATTCCATGGAATGAACTAGTAATAAACAAGTGACTAAATTAATAAGCTCATATCAGTGCCCATCAAACATTGCGCTAGTAAAGTATTGGGGAAAGAAGGCTAAAGGTATTCAATTGCCTGCAAATGCAAGCATAAGCTTCACATTAAGCGATTTGCATGCCACCACCACAGTAGAAGCAATGCCTTGTGATGAAACGCTAACCGAACCTGCCTTTATGTTTCAGTTAAATGACTTGCCGCAGCCTAGTTTTGAACCAAAAATTAAATCCTTTCTCAAACGTATTTGGGAGAATTACACGTTCCTTCAAAATCATCGATTATTTATAAAGAGCAGCAATAATTTTCCGCATGGAGCTGGAATTGCGAGCAGCGCAGCAGGTTTTGGTGCTTTATCTTTATGCATGGTAGATTTACAAAATCAGTTTTGCGGAACAGCTTTAAATAATCCTTCACGAGAAGCTAGCCGTATTTCTAGATTGGGAAGTGGGAGTGCTTGTCGCAGTATGTTTGCGGAACCCGGAGTTTGGGGTAAAACCTATAAAGTGGATGACTCTTGCGATGAATATGCGGTTCCAATGAAGGAATTACACGATTCATTTAATACATGGAAAGACATTGTTTTAATTGTAGATGCAAATGAAAAAGCAGTGAGTAGTACGGAAGGACATAAACAATTAGAGAATAATGTATATGCAGAATCTAGGCATGAATCTGCAAAAATGTCCATGGATAAAATGGTAGATGCACTTAAAAAGCATAACCTACCTGCCTTTATCCACACTGTAGAAAGTGAAGCATTGCAATTACATGCCATGATGATGGTAAGCCCAATGCATTACCTATTGATGGAACCCAATACCTTGGCAATCATTAAGAAAATATGGGACTTTAGAGAGAAAACCATGTTGCCTCTTTGTTTTACATTGGATGCAGGATCAAACGTTCATTTGCTTTACGATGGTAAAGAAGAAGACAAGATCAAAAACTTTGTTGAAAATGAATTGTTACCTTATTGCAGCCAAAATCGTTATTTTTGTAGCGACTTAGGTGGTAAACCACAAAAACTAAGCACGTTTGAACAGTAATAACCCGCTATATTACGCCAAAATTCTTCTCTTCGGAGAGTATGGTATCATTGAAAATTCAATGGGATTGAGTATTCCATTTCATGATTTTAAGGGTGAATTTGAAAATTCTACGGGAGCTCTTAACGATAAAGAGAAGGTTTCTAACGATTCATTAAAAAAGTACTACGAATACTTAAAGGTTCAACAGGCACAAGGAAAATTGCCTTGCGCTATGGATTTAGCATCCTTTAAAAATGATTTAGATAATAATATTCATTTCAATAGTTCCATTCCGCAAGGGTTTGGAGTTGGAAGTAGTGGAGCTGTTGTAGCTGCTGTATATGGAAAATATGCCACTGAGCCTATCTTACCTGAAGATGCTGTTAACGGAGATAATTTTACTGCCTTAAAAAAGACCTTAGGTCAATTAGAGAACTATTTCCATGGAAAAAGCAGTGGATTGGATCCTTTAATCTGTTACTTAAACTTACCTGTCCTTATTAAAGACAAAGAACATTTAGGCGCAGTAAGTATGCCTAAGCAAAGAGAACAAGGTACTGGAGCTATATTCTTAATTAATAGTGGCAATCCAGGTCATACCCAAAGTATGGTGGGGATATTCCTGCAAAAATTAAAAAACAGAGGATTTAGAAAACTCTTTAAAACTGAACTTAAAGAATTAAATGATGCCTGTATTCAGGATTTCCTTAAAGACGATATGTCTGGCTTATTCAAAAACTTAAGAGGATTAAGCTCTTTCTTCTTTGATTATTTTAAACAAATGATTCCAAGCAAATTTGAACAAGTTTGGAGAGAGGGAATAGAAACCAATAAGTACTACTTAAAACTTTGCGGTAGCGGAGGTGGCGGATACATTCTAGGCTTTACTCAGAACTTGAAAGAGGCCCAAGCTCATTTAAAGGACCACAAGCTCAACATCATTCACCGATTCTAAAATCGGTACCTTATGTTTTAGACAATTCATTTGATCAGCAGAAAAACCTTTCACGATGCCATTATTTTACTAAGAGCTATACGTTGGCTAAACGTTGGTTTTTTGGTGATTGCTCAATACCTCACTGCCATTTGTATTTTTAATGCGAAAATCCCAATATTAGAAGTTCTTTCAGATTACAAGTTACATATTATTGTTCTTGCAACGGCTTTATCTGTTGCAGGTGCCTTTTTGATTAATGGGTTTTATGATGTTGAAAAGGATACGATAAACAGGCCTGAACGAGTAATTTTTAACCGACTGCTTTCAACCGATATCTTATTGAATACCTATGCATTCTTAAGTGGTTTAAGTGTATTCATTGCCTTGTTTGCTGGCATGAAAATTTTTGTATTCTTTGCTATTATGGTTGGTGTATACTGGTTCTATTCACATAAACTATCGGGTATTCCATTTATACGGGAATTGTCGGCGAGTTTGTTAACCATCCTATGCTTTATTAGTATTTGGTTGCATTATGGAGCTCAATTGCATTGGCCATTCTTTGCATACTTACTCGCTATACTAACTGTATTGTTTAGTCGTGAAATTGTTAAGGATTTAGAAGGGCAAAAAGGAAATGCAATTTTTGGATACAAAACCGTGGTAGAAACTACGGGTGCAAAAGCTGCCTTACGAGGTTTTCTTATCTTCTCGGCTATAGCTTTATGTGTGGCCATAATTGGCATGTATCAATTGCACATTGTTCCTGGTTATTTCACATTAATATCATTGTTTGGTTTAGCCTCTACATTTATTATCAGCTTAGGGTGTAATGCTTCACCACAGCTGAGTTATTACCAAATTAGCGATCAAATTCTTCGAGGTATTTTGGTGATTATGGTGCTATCCAATGTTTTTCTACGGATTGGATTTTAAAACCTGTTTTTACTTTTCATTTTACTCTTAGTCAATTCTTAATGGTTTTTGATAGTAATAAATTGATTTTGAAAGTTTCCAAAATTTACATATTTCCTTGTGTTCTCCCATTGTATCTTTGCAAACCTTAAGGAATGAAGAACATCCGTAATTTTTGTATTATAGCCCATATCGATCATGGGAAAAGCACTTTAGCCGATAGGCTTTTGGAGTTTACCAATACGGTTGATAAGCGTAAACAAAAGGCCCAGGTTTTGGATAATATGGATCTGGAACGGGAACGCGGAATTACCATTAAGAGTCATGCCATTCAAATGGACTATACTTTTGAAGTGGAGGATTACACCCTCAATTTAATTGATACTCCTGGCCATGTAGATTTTAGCTACGAGGTAAGTAGAAGTATCGCAGCCTGTGATGGCGCATTGTTAATTGTAGATGCATCCCAAGGAATTGAAGCGCAAACCATTTCCAATTTGTTCATGGCTATTGAGCATGATTTGGTAATAATACCTGTACTAAACAAGATGGATTTGCCAGGTGCTATGCCAGAAGAAGTTAAGGACGAGATTGTAGAATTGTTGGGATGTGAGAGGGATGAAATTATTCCATCTAGTGGCAAGACAGGATTGGGCGTTGATGCAATTTTGGAAGCAATCGTGCATAAAATACCAGCACCAATTGGAAAGCCAGATGCTCCATTAAAAGCGCTAATATTTGATTCTGAGTTTAATTCTTTTAGAGGAATTATAGCATATTTTAGAGTTTTAGATGGTGAGATTAAGAAAGGCCAGCATGTAAAGTTCGTACATACAGGCAAAGACTATTTGGCTGATGAAGTTGGGGCATTAAAATTAGATTTAGATCCAAGGCCTTCTGTTAAAGCAGGAGATGTTGGATATATTATTTCAGGAATTAAAGACGCAAAAGAAGTTAAAGTGGGAGATACCATTACAGATTTTGCAAATCCTACGACAGAGATTGTAAAAGGTTTTGAGGATGTAAAGCCCATGGTATTTGCAGGTCTTTATCCTGTGGATACAGAGGAATATGAAGAACTACGCGAGAGCATGGAAAAACTTCAGCTCAATGATGCAAGTATCGTTTTTGAGCCAGAAAGCTCAGCTGCACTAGGTTTTGGATTTAGATGTGGGTTCTTAGGAATGCTTCATTTAGAAATCATTCAAGAACGACTGGAAAGAGAGTTTAACCTTACGGTAATTACCACTGTTCCAAACGTAAGTTATAATGCATTTGGAACGGATGGCTCAGAAATTACGGTTAATAACCCGACAGATTTACCTTCTCCAGATAAGCTTGACTATGTGGAGGAGCCTTATATAAAAGCTTCTATTATTTCTAAATCAGAATATGTAGGGTCCATTATGTCGCTTTGTTTAGATAAAAGAGGAGAGTTAACCAATCAAGTTTATTTAACCCAAGATAGGGTAGAGTTAAGTTTTGAAATGCCAATGGCAGAAATAGTATTTGATTTTTACGATAGGTTAAAAACGATTAGCCGCGGGTATGCAAGTTTCGATTATTCGCCAAGTGGATACCGAGTGAGCAAGTTGGTAAAGATGGATATTCTATTAAACGCAAAACACGTGGATGCTTTAAGTGCTATTATACATAAAGACAGTGCGTTTGACTTAGGAAAAAAGATTTGCTTAAAGTTAAAAGAATTGATTCCGAGGCAACAATTTGAAATCGCGATTCAGGCAGGAGTTGGTGCTAAAATCATTGCTAGAGAAACGATATCTGCTTTACGTAAGGATGTTACTGCTAAATGTTATGGTGGTGATATAAGTAGAAAGAGAAAGCTCCTTGAGAAGCAAAAAGCCGGTAAAAAGCGCATGAGACAAGTAGGAAACGTAGAGATTCCACAAAGCGCATTTATGGCTGTTTTAAAGTTGAATGATTAAGTTAACATTCTTCTAATAATTTTATCTAAGTAGCTTGCAAAGCCGCAAAAAAGTGTTAAATTTGCAGCCCTAAAAAGAAGTATACCATGTACGCAATAGTAGAAATAGCTGGCAAACAATATAGAGTTGAAGAGAACAAATCTTTAATTGTAAATAGATTAGCTGCTAGTGAAGGCGATGCCTTAGAGTTTGATAATGTTTTATTTGTAGGTAACGGCGCCAAGTCTAAAGTAGGTGCTCCTACTGTTAAAGGCGCTAAAGTTAACGCTACCGTAGAAGCTCATGGTAAAGGCGATAAAGTTATCGTTTTCAAGAAGAAGAGAAGAAAAGGATATACAACTAAAAATGGTCATAGAGATTATTTGACGGAATTAAAAATCACTTCAATTAAAGGTTAAATTTAAAAAGAAAAGACAATGGCTCACAAGAAAGGTGCGGGAAGTACCAATAACGGAAGAGAATCACATAGTAAGCGTTTAGGTGTGAAAATTTACGGAGGTCAAATTATCAGAAATGGTAATATCATTGTTCGCCAAAGAGGAACAAAACATCACCCAGGTGTAAATGTTGGATTAGGTAAAGATCATACCTTATTTGCTACAGCCGATGGTGTTGTTGAGTTTAAAAAAGGAAAAAACGGAAGAAGTTTTGTGAGTGTTGTGGATGCAACCGCATAGAATAGAATCCTGAAATTTATACACAGAAGGGTTGATGCATGGCATCAACCCTTTTTTTATGTCTAATCTACTATCTTTGCAATAATGAGACTTAGACGTTTTTATACCTTGCTTTGCCTAGGAATGCTATCAGCACAAAGCATAAACGCCCAGTCCATAATTTATGAAAAAAAGCGTATCCTGAAAATTAGTCCTTTGGGTTTATTGGCCAGTCGATTGGTAGGCGCTTATGAGCAAAGCATTAATAGTAAATTTAGTTGGCATGTAGGTGTTGGATTTATTGGAGGTAAAAGTACAATTAAAAATGATACCCTTTCTAATAACTGTGCTGGATTATTCCTAGTACCAGAAGGACGGTATTATATAAATAAACTTGGACCATCTGGTTTGTATGTATCGGCATTAGCAAGGGTTTATTACATGAGAGAAAAGCAAAATGACTTAGTACACCAGAATAATGCATTGGAAACAGATTACTCACGAAGAAGAATTACAAGCTCTATTGGAATTGGAGCCATGCTGGGTTATCAATATATACACAACCATATTGTCTTTGATATTGCTGGTGGACTTTTAAACAACCGCAGGGTTATTTCTACAAACTATAATGATCCTAAAATAGATGATTATAGTTTTAACTTAAACCGTTCACCTGTTGATCCATTGGATCATGACAAAATTGGATTTAGATTTACATTTACAGTCGGATATATTTTAAATGACAAAAAAAACAAAAAATCCATCGGATTCGTACACCGTAATGAACGAGTTGGTATTGCCCAACGATACTAATACCTTAAACAATTTAATGGGTGGACGTTTGCTCCACTGGATGGATATCTGCGCCGCCATTGCTGCACAGAAGCATAGCAATCAAACGGTTGTTACTGCTTCTGTGGATGGAGTAAGTTTTAAGGAAGCGATTGATTTAGGAAATGTGGTAACATTGGAAGCTGTGGTTACTCGCGCTTTTAAAACCTCAATGGAAGTTTTTATTGAAGTGTATGCCCAAAACATTCCACGTAACGAAAAGATTAAGTCCAATGAGGCCTATTACACTTTCGTAGCATTAGATAGCCGTAACAGGCCTGTACCAGTGCCAGAAATCAAACCAGACTCTAAGGCGGAGATTGAAAAATACGAAGGAGCTGTAAGAAGAAGACAGGTGCGCTTGATACTGGGAGGCAAAATGAAACCTAGCGAAGCATCTGAACTTAAGATGCTATTTGATAAACCTTAATTATACCTTTTCAGGGAAGTATTTGAGGCTATATTCCACATTATGCTTCTTTATAAATGAACTTGATGCAAGTTTTATATTCCGCATTAAGTCTGAAAGTGCTACTGTGGGGTGCAGGTCCATAACAATATGGATGTGATCCTCAGTTCCATTTACGATGTATGGAAAACACTTGTGTTTGGAAATCGTCTGTTTGATGAATAAATTAAGTCGGTGCTTAGATTTAATTTCAATGGTTGGTTTTCGGTACTTTGTACTGAAAACAATCTGATAAAGATTTTGGGTATATGTACTCATAAGATTTAGGTTAAACGAATATAGAAAATAAAAGTTAAACTGCGTTGCAGTTTACTCAATAGCATTTACAATGCTATTGAAGGTTTGTCTGCTTTGCAGACGAAGAAGTACATCAGAATAATTTGCTATGTAGATATCTATTTTCATCTTAAGTGGCAATTGACGGTTGTTTACTTAGCAGATGAAAAGAAATTCAGAAAGATAAACTGCTTTGCAGTTTACACAAACGTATTTACTATGTTATTGAAGGTTTGTCTGCTTTGCAGACGAAGGAGTACATCAGAATGATTTGCTATGTAGCATTTGTCCATTTTCGTTTTTTGTGGCAATGTATCGTTGTCTGCTTCGTAAGTTGTTTGATTCGTTATAGGCCTTAAACCCCAAAGGGGTTGTACTTTCAATAGTTCTTGAGGCGTATTGAATTCAACTGCAACGCAGTTGAATCCTGTTTTGTGTTGAGAAAGTAAACTGTTACTATTGCCTCATCGCATTCAATTATCCTTGTGGCGTATTGAAAACAAATCAAAGCTTTGACCCTTAGATTTAGTGCATAAAAAAAAGCTCCAAGTAGAACTTGGAGCTTAATATATCTTTTTAAGAATTACTTAATTGGTAATTCTCTTGAATCTGTTTGTTCTACTGGAGCTTTTGCTTTTTGTTGGTTTTGCTGACGGTTTCTGTCACCTCGACCTACATTATAACTTGCAGACCATAATGAAATGACTACAACGGCTAATGCCAACCCCCAGGTTACCTTTTCAACGATGTCATTGGTGCGTTCAACGCCAAATAATTGAGTTCCTTGTGAAAAGTTAGATGCTAATCCTCCACCTTTTGGATTTTGAACAAGTACTACTCCTATAAGTAAAATCGCTACGATAGCTGAAAGGATTACTAATAAATTCATGTCTATTTTAATTTCTTAATACGGTCTGCAAAATAAAGCTTTTTAGTTGGGAATTTCAACATCAAAGTGGTATATATTTTCTTGGCTGCTTTAATGTTTCCTTGCTCCTCATAAATCCTTGCCAAAGTTTCTGTTGCAAGTTCAAAAGGCATCTTTCCAGCCTTGTTAGAATAGTCAACAGAGGTTACTACTTCCACCTTTTCTATTTTAGAAATACTTGGATTAGTTTTAATAAAATTGTCAAGAATCTCAGCCTTACTTAATTTTTTTTTTGATAAAGTTTCTTTTTTGATAAGCTTCTTTGCTGGAGCTTTTTTAATTGGATTGGTCTTAGCAACAGTTTTTTTGCTGATCTTCTTTGGTATTACTGTACTTATAGTTTTCTCCTTAGCAGGCTTGCTTGGCTTCGAAGCTATTTCATCATTTGGTTGTTTTAACCAAAAATAAAAATCTTGACCAGTACTCACTTGCTCATCTTTTGGAAGACTAAAATGATCTGTTATTTCATAGCTAGTAGTTAATAAATCCATCGCTGAATTACTCTTAGGGGTATTTGCAATTTCTTCTACCTCCTTTATCACCTCACTAGTTTCAGGAATGATGTTAGATGAACCGGAATAGTTCATCAGGTTTTCTATTTCTTCAAGTGTTCGTTCTAATGTTTCTGGATCTTTCGACTCATCAAGAACGGTGTCTTTTTTAACTATTTCAGTTTCTTCAATTGTATTTTCTAAAGCAACCGAGTCTACAACTTCTAACTCAATTTCCTCAATGACTTCATTTAAAGCTTCTGATTCTATTTCATTTTCAATTGTTTTATCTAATATCTCCTGCTTAAGTTCAGCAGTAAATGGAGCTATTTCTTCAAATACCGCAGGCTCATCAGGAGTTACCTTTTCAATTGCCTTTGGTTCTTCAATCTTTATTTCTTCCTTAGCCTCTTCGATTATAGGTTCAATTATGGGCTCAATAACGGATTCCTCAACGCTATCAGATTCTTTCGCTAAAATCTCTGCAGCTTCTTCTTTGTCAATCTCTAAATCTCCCTTACCAAATGATTCTTCAATCCTTTGTTCACTTTTTTCACTGTCGTCAACAATTTCAACAGCGTCAATTTCTTCTGTACTAGAAGTTTCTTGATTTAGCGTCAATTCTTCTCCGTAAACATAGTGATACAGTTCTGTTTGACTAGGAATTCGCATAGCAGCCATTGCAGTAGCAACCTCCATTTTTTCACTTCCCAGTAATCTAAAATGCCTTGCTAAGATTGCAGTAGGTACATGCCAAAAAGGGAATTGCTTAGAAAGAGCAATAATTTCTCCAACTTCAGAAGGGTTTAGAGGTTCTTTGATATTTAATTTTGACGCTAAATTCATTACCAGTCTAGAGCTACATCTGCAAATATTTGTTGAATGATATTGTCTGCAATCTCATTCGCAAAAGTTTTCTCCACTGAGGAAAATTGCTCACTGGCGTCAAAGTTACGAAAATTAGAATAGCTCTTATTGAAATCTTTTTCAGGATGTTTTAAACACTTGAAATCCACCTGTACAGAAATGGTAAATTTATTCTGTGCGGTACCCTGTCCAGGACTTAAACTCGCCGGCTCTACCCTGTATGTGGTAATAATTCCTTTGAAAGTATAATTCCCATTGTTTTGGGCCAAGCCTAGACTTGTTTGTTGCTGAAACTTTGTTTTGAGCTTTTCCGTCATTGATATGGCCAACTCCGGATTAACTACTTCTGCCTCATTCTTAAAAATATCTACAGAGAAATTTTTAACATCCACTGGAATATTTGCTCCTTTAAAATTATAAATTTTACCGCAGCATGAAGATAATATTAGCGCTATGGGTAAAAGCTTATTCCAAATCATATTGTTTTATTTTACGGTATAAGGTTCGTTCACTTATGCCTAAATCGTCTGCGGCTTTCTTTCTTCTACCGTTATTTTTCTTTAGTGCAATTTTAATAAATTCTATTTCTTTATCCTCTATTTTGAGGCTTTGATTTTCGCTATGCTCCGAAACTTCTACTTCTACATAGTCATGTTCATCTTGGTTGTCTTTAATAGCGTATGATGATGAAGTTGGCTCAGTATAAGTCGGTTCGGTATATTCAGTATCTTCTTCAATTTTGTTTTCTGCCTCAATCAATAATGACTTGTAAATTTCATCTTTTTGAGCATCGGTAACACTCGAACCATTCTGATTTTCTAATAATCCAAAAACAACTTTCTTTAATTCACCAACATCACGTTTTAGATCTACCAAAACCTTGTATAAAATATCTCGGTCCGTCATGCCTTCAGTAGCAAATTTGGCACCATTTGTAAGCATTGGTAGTGAATTTCCTAATCGCTTAGGTAAATATTTATGTAGTTGATGTGTATTTATCAGAGGCCCCTGCTCTAATACACAAATTTGTTCAGTTACATTTTTGAGCTGGCGTACATTTCCTGGCCAATCATAGTTCTCAAGCATTGTTTGTGCTTGAGGATCTAATGAAATAGCTTCAGAGAAACGTTCATCTGCAAAATCTTGAGCAAATTTTCTAAATAATAAATAGATATCCTCTTTGCGTTCAGAAAGCTTTGGTACTTTAATAGGAACTGTAGCTAGTCTATAATAAAGGTCTTCTCTAAATTTTCCTTGCTGAGCACGTTCTAATAAGTCTCTATTTGTGGCTGCTACCACGCGTACATTTGTTTTTTGTACCGTTGAACTTCCAACTTTTATGAATTCGCCATTTTCTAATACCCTTAGCAATCGAGCTTGGGTACCCAATGGCAATTCACCTACTTCATCCAAGAAAATAGTTCCTCCATTTACGGTTTCAAAATAGCCTTTGCGTTTATCATGAGCTCCAGTATATGCACCTTTTTCATGACCAAACAATTCACTATCAATGGTTCCTTCTGGAATAGCTCCACAGTTAACCGCAATAAAGTTAGCATGTTTTCGATCACTGAGGTGATGGATGATTTTAGAAAAGCTTTCCTTTCCAACTCCACTTTGCCCTAGAATAAGAACATTCATATCAGTTGGGGCTACTTTCATAGCTACATCTAAAGCATTATTTAGCAGTGGAGAATGTCCCACAATCCCAAATCTCTGCTTTATCTTTTTAATATCCATTCGCTTTCTAGGTGCAAATATAATTCCAGCATGTCATAGTGGCAGCAATAATATTGATTTTGTTACAAATCGATTACTTTCTCGATGAATAGGTATATCTGGTATTTTAGATTGTTTGTTTATTGGTTGGCCATTGCAATAGGTTCATTTTGTCATGTATTTAGTAAATAGATAATTGCGCGTATTATGAATTAACATTGTCGGTTTAAAGTAATTTTGTTTTGAAACGAGGAGCCTACTTTCATCTAAGCTTTATTTTAAATATCTTGTACCTATTATCAGGTTCAAATTATCGCATATATTGAAAGGTAGGAGAGGGCATAATTGTTCTTTAAAAGACTTAAAGCCTTTAGTTATGGTTTTGGCATTTCTGTTTTTGCCATCGGTACATGCACAAGTTAAGCGTTCTCTAGTTTTGGATGGTTGGTCTAATTATATAGAGATTGGGGATCATGATAGTTTAGATTTCAACAAAGTTCTAAGTATAGAGGCATGGATTAATCCCAATTGTATGGATAATGCAATGATAGTAGCCAAGCAATGGTGCCAGGGTGAATATGCCTTTTATTTATCCGTTCGTAATGGAAGGTTAATATGGTCTTATTCACTATCAGGACTGTGTATTTCGCCAAATTGGGTTCAATCCCGAGATGCTTTAATTTCAAAGTATAAGTTTACTCATATAGCGCTTGTTCATAATCAAACTGAAATTAAAATGTTTATCAATGGAAATGAAGTGGCTGTAATCCAAGGAATTGGTAAGTTTGAGGCAATACGTAACAGCTCTGAACCTTTTAGAATAGGTGCTTACAAAGGCGTTTCTGGTAATTTTGCAAATTTTTGGAGTGGCTCATTAGACGAGTTGCGGGTTTGGAATACGGAGTTAACAGAGACTCAAATTAAAAGTAGAATGAATTTGTCTTTAAGTGGTACACAGGCTGGCTTAATTGCAAATTATACAATGCAACAAGAAAGTATTGACCCTTCATCACCTTTAATCAATACATCTAGGTTGGGGAACATACTCAATGGTTCTGTAAGAGGGGCAAACACCAAAACTCCCTATTTGCTAGATAGTATTCGCAGTGGTTTTGGAGTTACAAAAATTGCTGATACTATAGTCCATTGTGGTGATTCAATTTTACAAGTTGAGGTAAAAGGCTATGAACCAAGGGTTATTTGGGATGATGGAACTACAGGAATTTCCCGAGATATTTCTGCACCAGGTTTGTACTGGTTCTTAATAGAGAAAGAACGTTGTTACTTTTTTAAAGATAGTTTTATTGTTAATCTGACAAGTGAAAAACGCCAATCCTATAGTTTTGTGTCTTGCGAGGGCAATCCTATCACTATTAGAGGGAAAACGTATAGTATCAGTGCAAACTTTATAGACACTATTCCGGGTAATGGTGGTAGTTGTGACACCATTGCTGACTATACCATAGTTTTTCATTCAACTAAAAGCGATTCTATCCTTTTGAACTTTTGCTCCAATAAAATACCTACCTATAATGGCGATACCCTCACTTTTGGTTTGCGAATAGCATATCGATATTCAACTTACCAGAGTTGTGATTCTACTATTTGGGTAAGAGCTCAACGCTTAGATGCTGACAATTCAAATTTCCTTGGTGAGGATAAATTGGTTTGTGATTCCGTTTATAAATTGGAAGGACCTTCGGATAAAACGGTTTGGGGTTTAGGAGATACATCAAAGTCAATTATTGTTCATGAGCCAGGTTCTTTCCATGCTCACTACCTAAACAATCTTGGATGCATCCAATATGATTCTGTAAGTATTGCTTTTATTCAAGATCAAAAGATTTTTGTTCCAAATAGCTTTAGCCCGAATGGGGATGATATGAATGATTGCTTCCGTCCTGTTATTGATGCAAATGATAAATTAAACGATTATTATTTTAGAATATTTAATAGATGGGGCCAAAAGATAGCAGAGTACAAGCAACAGGATTTCTGTTGGGATGGCACATTTAACAATAGACCTGCCCCTTCTGGAATTTATATTTGGACAATGCAGGAACAATCTCCTTGCTCCAATACTAGAGCACTTTCGGGTGCTGTGCACTTGTTGCGTTAATTTAAAAAAACAAGTAGCCATAAGCTTTAATAATTTGGTGATGAGTAAATCCAAATGGCATATATAGTCGTATGTAAAGTATGAAAACCAAGGGTTTAATAGTGATCAGCTTATTCATGATAATGCAGGATGCTATGTCTCAAAAGATTGAGAATATGACTTCTTTCAGAAATATGAGGAGCACTTCATATTTTAGATTTAATTACGACAATGATTATTTTGCAGAATCAGATAAGAACTATACTCAGGGTTATAGTTTTGAATGGGCATCGCCTAAATTGAAGCGCAACCCCATAAGTAAACTGCTTTATAAATCTCAGAATGAAGGATCCGTAAATGGAATTGCAATAGAACATATTGGATTTACACCAAAGAACATTGTGAGTAGATAAATTCAATTTGGAGATCGTCCATTTGCTGGAGCTATTATGCTAAAAAGCTTTTCGATAGCCAAAAATAGTTCCTCAAATACGAGAATAGGAAGTTCCTTGAGTCTGGGGATTTTGGGTCCTGTTGCCTTTAGACAAGAAATGCAAACGGGCATTCACAGAGCCATTAATGGTAAAATTCCAGGAGGTTGGCATAATCAAATTGAAAATCATTTAGTAATTAATTATCTAATTAGTCACGAGAAGCAATTGCTTCGATTAGGTAATGTGCTATCGGCTAGTAGTTATGTAGATGCAAAAATTGGAACCTTATTTACCAAAGCCACAGCAGGCTTTACCGCTGTAACCAGATTGATTAACTCACCATTTGGCAATCCTGAAAATGAAAAAGAAACTGAGTTCTATTTGTATGCACAACCGCTAATTAATGCAGTTGCTTTTGATGCTACATTACAAGGCGGACTAATAGGTGACAAGAGTTCCTACACATTAAAAAAATAGTAATTTAGAACGATTCCCTAGGCAGTTTAATTTTGGTGCTGTTCTTAAATTTAGAAAAATGTCTTTCGAATACTCTCGTTCTATTCTTAGTAGAGAGTTCAAAACAGGATATAGAGCCAACTGGGGCGGAATTAAGATTGGTGTACTGATTGACTAAGAAATTAGCGAGTGCTAGAAAGCTAAGCTATTCCTTGTTCCTGACATAAATCAACTTGTATTTGCTCTTGGAATTCTCCCTTTGTTCTATTTCAAATTGATCCACAGACTTAATCAGTGGAGTTAGTTTCTGAAACCCATAATTTCTCGGGTCAAAACTTGGTTTTTTCTTTTGAATTAAGCTTCCAACATCTCCTAAAAATGCCCAACCATCGTCATCTGATACATCATTTATGGTTTTGGCAATTAACTTAATATCTCTTCCAGATATTTTTTCAACAGAGTCTTTAGGAGTGCTTTTATCACTTTCAGATTCTTTGCCTTTTTTATTCTCTTTTAATATCTCAATGTAAATGAACTTATCACAAGCTACAATGAAGGGGTCTGGAGTTTTCTTTTCTCCAATACCAATCACCTGCATGGCTGCTTCTCTAAGCCGAGTGGCTAAACGAGTAAAATCACTATCGCTACTTACCAAACAAAAGCCATTTACCTTTTCTGAATACAGAATATCCATGGCATCAATTATCATGGCTGAGTCAGTCGCATTTTTGCCGGTGGTATATCCATACTGTTGTATAGGAGTAATGGCATTTTCTAAAAGGCAGTTTTTCCATTTAGATAAATGTGGCTTGGTCCAGTCGCCATAGATTCTTTTGATGGTTGGATTGCCATATTTGGCAATTTCTTGCATCATTTCCTTTACATAAGCCGATGGAATGTTATCTCCATCTATAAGAACCGCAAAATTTAAATTCATTTCCTGCAATTTACCCTTTTTTTTGGGTAATCCCCTTTGGAATAAGATGAAGTGCTAAAAGGAATGGTGCAAACTCACCTGCAATTGGTTTTTACCATAGGCATTATTGGTTTGCCGCATAAATCCCAATTGAGTCCGTAGATTCTTTTTAAAGGCATAGCCAAAACCACCATAAAATCGATTGCGGTCAAAAAGTTCAACCGTTTTATTATTGCCGATGCTCTTTTCCCCATTTATAAAGAGTTCATTGTACAAGGCCAAGTAAACTGTTTTGGCAACAATGTCTTTTTTGTTTAAGGGAACATTTACGAATAAGTTATACCTATACCGGGTTCTTAAATCTTGCCCATCCACAAAACGCTGTTCAAAGCGTAACCTGTGATTCAAATGAAAACGTTCTCCAATTTTTTGAGGAAATAATGCTTCTTGATAAATTCTGTTTTCCGTGCTAGTGGTGGTGCTTGATCCGAAAGTACCTGTTGTAATATTTCCATACCCAGCGGTAAATTTTATATTGGCATTTTTGGGTGAGTACGTAATTCCACCTCGCAATAGCAATTGCTCCAAATCCCCAATGCCGTTCCAATTTCGATGTTGAACATCTCCTTGAAATCCCCAAGGTGAGTCTTTAATCTGTGCACTCCAAAAATACATATACCAAGCGCCCACTTGGTTCTTATCCACCTGTGCTGAAAGTCCTTTAATCCCTAAACCTAAAATACAAAAGAATGTGAACCTTAACGTTTTTCTCATAGGCTCGCAAAATTAATTACCAGCGCTTTTTAATCCAATGTTTTTGTTGATCTGGTTTAAGAAATGTCCAAGCCAATATTCTACTGCTTTTATTGCCAATAGCCATTGGTATAACTTCAACTTCAGAAGCTTTAACCTTGCGTAATATCTTCATGGCTTTTATTAAATGTGATTCCTTAGAAATTAAGGTTGAGAACCAATAGCAGCAGTGCATAAACTCTTTGCTTTCCAGTATCATGGTTGCAACAAATGCATCTTCCCCACCTTCACACCAGAGTTCTGTGTTGGTTCCGCCAAAGTTTAGATTAGCTTTACTTGTCTCTTTTAAAAGGTTTGAATTCTTTCGTTTATTCATCTTTTGCACCTCGGCAAAGGACGAAAAGAATGGAGGGTTGCAAATACTTAAATCTATTCGATCTTCCTGCTTTAGTACACCTTTAAAAATATGCGAAGGATTAGTCTGAATGCGTAAATCTACATTGTGTTTTAGTGCAGCGTTATTACGAATAATATTTCGTGCAGATTGAATAGCGACTCCATCAATCTCGGTACCAATAAATGACCAGCCGTATTCTTTTTGCCCTATGATTGGATAAACGCAATTGGCTCCAATACCAATATCTAAGACTTTTATATTTTTACCCCTGGCTACTTTTCCATAGCTAAAACTAGGATTAGTGTCGTTCAGCATTTGAGCCATGTAGTGAATATAATCAGCTCTTCCAGGAATAGGAGGACATAAATATCCTTCTGGAATATCCCAATACTCAATATCATAATAGTGCATGAGCAAAGCTTTATTAAGGGCTTTAACAGATTCAGGAACAAAGAAGTTTATAGTAATCGTTCCATGTTCATTTTCAATTACATGTTCAGCAAGTTCCGGAAAAGTCTTAATTAATGCATTAAAGTCATAACTATCTCTATGACGATTTTTAGGATGCATTTTAGATTTTTTCTGTTCCTTGGATTCTCTCTGTTTTCCTTGCTCCGACATGCGAATGGCAAAGGTAATAGTAAAAGAGTAGGGCAGAACTACCAACCTGATTTAAACAAGGCTTTTGCACCTCGTAAGCCACATTTTTGATATTTGTTATAAGCTTGAGCCACAGAAGTTCGTATGGTCTCTCCTTTTTGGTCTTTTGCCCAAGAAGTAATTAAAGCGTCCATTACATAAGCTTCGGGGGCAAGTAGGTTTGTTGTTGTGAGAACTGGTGTGGCATTAGCACTTTTAAAGAACGCTTTAAAATATGGGAATGAAATACATCCTATAGCCGCAACATCACGTTTCCTACCGTCATTATTTATAGAATGATTTACATCACAATCCATTAATCCATTATGCCCGTTAAAGATTATTAGGTCAGAGCTTCCTGCAATCCCAAGATTGGAATCTAAAATTGTAAGAGAATCAGTTTTATTTCCGCTGGCAGCAGCAAAGTAATCTTTCAAACATTCCTTCATTCGATCTCCTCGATATGCATCGGCAATGAGGTAAAGGGTCTTTCCATTGATTCGTTTACTGAAAATGGCTCTTTCTAAAATATCAGCATTTACATTGTACGAAGAGTTCAAGTATTTCCAAGAGGCTTGGCGTTTAATATGAGTTTTGACACCATACAATGCTCCCCAATATAAATTGGTCTTAAGATTTAATCCATCGCCTAGCGTTTCGTTCACTGGAACAATACCTTGATTCTCATTATCACAAAGGGGCACGAATGCATGGATAATTAGAATGCCTTTTGGACTAATGTTTTCTATTTCATTCTGAACACTAGTTTGCTGAACCTGTACTTTAGGTTTTTGCTTGTCTATTTCGGAGGGTCTATTCTCAATCCTTTTTCTGGATATAACATTAGTATCTATTGTATTTACTTGAACTGTATTTTCTAGCTCTTTTATTGGAGTGGTGCTGTTACAAGAGAGCAGGATATGACCAATTATTAAAGCATAAGTTAGAGCATATCGCACTTTCATAGTTTATAGAACGTTAGAATGAATAACTTATTTTAGAGTGGAGATTGAATGTTTTTAATCTAAAATGTATTAGCTACTTCCTAAATCCAACAAGCATCTCCCTTTTGCCAGGAGGCCCAGGTTTGCGTTCTATGGTAAAGCCTACGGATTCTAAATCACGGCGTACTGATCCTTTGGCGCAATAGGTAGTAAAGATTCCATCAGGGTTTAATTGATTGTAAAGTCTTTGAAAATATTCCTTGTCCCACATTTCGCCTTGGTAGTTAGGAGCAAAGGCATCGAAGAAAATGATATCAATGTTCACTTTCGGTTGGTAGGCAAGGGCATCGGTTTCGAGTTTGCTTATGGTGAAGTAAGGATTCAATGAAATTTCCTTTTCCCACGATGACGCTATCAGTTTTTTATATTGGAGTTGTTCAGAATCCCAGTGCATTTTGGGACGATGCAAGAATTCAGAAGGAACTGGATAATTCTCCAATGCCCAATAATTAATCTTAATTTTATTTTCCTCTGCATATTGAGCAGCGAGGTAAGCATTAAGCATTGTGCCTAAACCCACTTCTAAGACCACTAATTCCTTTTTATTGTTAAGTTTTAGTCCGTTCTCAATAAATACATGTTGGCTCTCCGTAAGAGCCCCATGGCGCGAATGATAGGTTTCACCAATATCTGTGCGAAGCAGGGTATAACTACCATCTGGAGTTTTTTGAAGTTCTAAATTATTTGGAGAATCGGTCATCTATTTTTAGGAAGATAAATAACAGAAGTGTAAATGCCCAAAGCGAACTTCCTCCAAAGCTAATGAAGGGTAGAGGAATCCCGATGACGGGAATGAACCCAATGGTCATTCCGATATTTACCGTAAAGTGTGTGAACAAGACGCAGGCCACCCCATATCCATAAATCCGATTGAAAGGATCTTGCTGTTTTTCTGCCACATTTACAATCCGAATGAGCAATCCAATATATAAGGCGAAGAGGGCGGTTACTCCTAAGAAGCCCCATTCTTCGCCAATGGTACAAAATATAAAATCCGTATGTTGTTCTGGAACAAAGCCCATTTTGGTTTGTGTTCCTCCTAAATACCCTCTTCCAGAGACGCCACCTGCACCTATAGCAATCTTAGATTGTCTAAGGTTATAGCCCGTTTTTCGTTTGTCTTCTTTTAAGCCTAAAACAACCTCAATTCTATCGCGTTGGTATTGCTTTAGTAGGCCATTATAAAAATGACCAATGGCATAAGTAAACCCACTACTCACTGCAAACAGTACTATGGTTAGGTAAATGGCTGTTCTTGATTTTTGTAAGAAGTAAATGGTTGCACTAGCAATTATCACTAATGCGATTATGAGGTAATATAGAGGAATGAGTTTGGCCGATAGAATAATACAGGTAATTGCTATTATTCCCAACCATAGCGCAGCCAAAAGGTAATATCCAGGCATTCCTACTCGGTATAGTACCAAGAAAAAACTTAAGAATACCAATGCTGATCCTGTGTCGTTTTGCGCAAGAATGATAATCACTGGAGCCAAAAATATCCCGATACTTTTCCCTACATTTTTCCATCCTTTAAATTCTACATCATAAGAACCTAAAAACTTGGCTAAGGCAAGTGCAACACCAACTTTGGCAAACTCCGAAGGTTGAATACCCACGCCACCAAAGCCAAACCAAGACTTAGCACCAGCCACTTCTCGGCCAACAAAGAGAACTGCAATATTTAAAAATATCGTAATTCCATAGAAGCCATACGCAAAGTAGGATATCAGGTTTCTATTACTAAAGGCAAGGGTGATAATAATAAGGAATGCTCCAGTAATCCACATCACCTGACGCAAAGCCGTTCCATTTTCTGCAAATTTGTAAAGTTTATTTACGTCAACGGAGGCACTGTAAATATTCAGTAGCCCAATAATAACCAAAGCTACGTACATCCATGCTATGGCTGGATCGAAACGATGACGGTTGCTATTTGCTGAAGAACTCATGTTTATTTGATAGAAGTATTTATCATGCGTTTTTCTAAATGAGGAATTACTGTTTTAAAATCTTTTTCTTTACCATTTAGGTATTTTTCTATCATTAAATTACAGATTGGTGCAGCCCATGAAGAACCGTATCCACCATTTTCTACAATAGCTGCTACTGCTATTTGGGGATTATCTTTCGGTGCAAAAGCGATGAAAAGGGAATGATCTTTTCCATGTGAGTTTTGAGCTGTTCCTGTCTTACCGCAAATGACTATCCCTTTTATACCTGTTCGACCAGCCGTACCGCCTGGTTTAGTCACCATTTCCATACCATCCACTACTACATCAAAGTGTTTTTTATCTACTGAAGTGTTATGTCTTTCTGTGAATCTTGTTGGTGTAACATCACTTGGCCCAACCCCTTTGATGAGGTGAGGAGTATAGTAGTATCCTCGGTTTGCCATAATACAGGCCACATTCGCAATTTGTAAAGGGGTTAATAAGATCTCTCCTTGACCAATAGACATTGAGATAATAGTTGAACTCCTCCAAGATTTCCCATGATGTCTGTCTAATGCAGCTAAGGTTGGAATATTTCCGCCCTTCTCTCCAGGTAAATCAATACCTAGTGGTTCTCCTAAACCAAATGATCTCCAATGTTCGGTTAGCTTTTTAAATCCTTCCCGTACTGTACCAAATTTGGGAGCATCAATAAAGGCTCGGTATAATTTACAGTAATAGGCATTGCATGATATTCGAATGGAATTTCGAAGATCTAGTGGACTTGAATGGGGGTGACAGCCTACTCGAGTTCGTCCCATTCGGTAACCACCAGCACAACTAAAACGTGTTGTATCAGCAACAATCCCCTCTTGCATGCCAATTGCTGCCATTACGGTTTTAAAGGTACTTCCAGGTGGGTATTGCCCTTTTATAGCACGATTGTAAAGTGGGCGTCTTTCGTCTATTAAAAGTTTTCTGTAATTTTTGCTTCTCTCCGATCCATTTAAAATATTTGGATTGTAATCCGGTTTGTTTACAAGTGCTAAAATTTCTCCAGTACTAGGTTCAATGGCAACTACAGAACCTCTTTTGCCATTAAGCAACAATTCTCCATATTGTTGCAATTGATAATCTAAGGTTGTTCTAAACTCAGGACCGGGCTTAGGGTTAACTTGAGCCTTTCTTGATTTAACCAGGCCCCTTTCTCGATAAAGGCGATCTTGCCAAACAGTTTTATACCCTTTGCTTCCTCTAATCATAGATTCGTATTCATATTCTATACCACTTGCACCAACTAAATCCCCCGGTCTGTAGTATAAATCTTCATTCAATTTAGCTTCGTCGGCTTCTGTTAAATAGCCCATTAAGTGTGCTGCACCTTCCAAAGCATAGTATCTTTCGGTAGATGGTTCTATAAAAAAGCCTTTGAATCTAAATAGGTTTTCCTGAAGTTGAATAAGTTGTTTTTTATTGAGGCGCGCATAAAAAACGGCGGAACGATTGTACTCATTATTGTTTTTTCTAACCTTTGAATGATCAATGGCTGAATACATTAACTTTTTAAATTTGAGGCTATCAATATCTAAAATATCACAAAATTCAGCTGTATCTAGATTTTTAACATCTTTTGGGAAAACTACTAAATTGTAAATATTGATATTATAAGCCAATAGCTCATTTCTCCTGTCATATACATTGCTGCGAGGAGGGTAAAGGGTAATCTTGTTTAACGCATTGTTTTCTGCAATTGTTCTGTAATCGTCATTTAGCACTTGTAGTCCAAATGCTTTTATCCAATAGACAATGCCTATAAATAGGAATATTCCAATAAACACATATTTCCTATTCTCATTAGCTGTCATCTATCTTCTCAAAATATACGTTCTTATTAAATGAATGAAAGCGAAACTAAATACAGTACTGAGAACCGTGCTTAATAAAATTACAAAAAATTCTGACCATTTGTAATAATCAAAAGTGAAAAACACCAAATGATGAATACCAATTACAGTCATAAAATAGAATGCATAAAATCTAAATCCTTTGAATTGACTGTTTAATTGATGGCTTCCTTGCAATACGATAGCATCTTTATTTAATATGACACCTTCGGCTTTAATTTTAAAAAACATAAGCGCTACACATGCGGCTGTATGCATGCCATAACTTTGATGCAATAGGTCCATTAGAAATCCAGCTAAGAACGCAAGACCCAATTGAGTAAACTTATTCCTTTCAAAGTTGATAAAAAGAATGCTTAACAAATAGGGGAAAGGCTTTATGAAAGGGCCAAAGTTCACTTGGTCAATAATAAAGAATTGTACCAGAACGGCTAGAATAATTCCAAAGGTTATTTTGAGATAATCAATTAGCATCTAGTTCTATGATTTGCTGGTTTAAGGTATCGATCATGGGCACGTAGTTGTTTTTAACAACGTACACATTGCTTAGTTTATGAAAGTCGGTTGCTGTTTTTACGGTTATTTCAAAAAACGAGGAGTTATCTGATTTTGATAAGCTATGGATTGAACCAATATTTATACCTGGTGGGAATGTTTTACTATAATGACTGGTTACCAAGTTCATTCCTTCTTTAATTGGTTTAAATTTACTTATTCCATCCAATTCTAAGAAATCAGCATTCCTTCCATTCCATGAGATTTGACCATCTGCATAATTCAAAACCTCAACCTCTGGGGTGATTTTAAATTTAGAATTGATTAAAGGCATAACCACAGAAAAATCGTCATTGACATCAAGCACTATGCCCACTACACCTAAAGGCCCGATAACTGCTTCTCCTTTAAGTATATTGTCAACGGCTCCTTTATTTAGGGTAAAGAAATTATTTCGGTTTTGTGTTGACCCATTAATGATTTTTGCTAGAGTCACCTCATACTGTGTTTGATAGGCCTCTAGGGCCGTATCCTTAGTGATATGTCTATTGGCAAGTTTTTCTAGCAATGCTTTGTTTTGCGCATGTAAACTATTGTTTTCAGAAGGCAAATTAAAGAAGGCGTTAATATCTTCTCTAGCCTCGGTTAAGGATGAGGTTAGACTTGTAGATGTATTAAAATAAAAAGAAGAATGGTAATTATTGAAGCGCATAACCTGCCAATATCCGAAAACGAAAAGCAAGGTGGAAAGCACTCCAAAGAGATTATTCCGTAATAGACGGAACAGGTACTGCATGATATTTTATGCTGACATTAAAAATTTAAATTTACCAATATTTTTCAAAGCAATTCCGGTACCTCTAACCACAGCTCTAAGTGGGTCTTCGGCAACATGGACTCTAAGTTTAGTTTTTTGACTGATTCGCTTATCTAAGCCTCTTAGCAATGCACCACCGCCAGTAAGCCAAATTCCATTTTCATATATATCGGCACTTAGTTCTGGTGGAGATTGTTCTAATGCACGCATTACAGCTTCTTCTAATTTTGAAACACTCTTATCAAGAGCTCGTGCAATTTCTTCATAGCCAACCATTATTTGTTTCGGAACGCCAGTCATCAAATCTCTTCCGAAAACAGCGTAATCCTCTGGAGGATTCTCTAATTCTTGAGAGGCACTTCCTACATTTATTTTTATTTTCTCCGCAGTACGTTCACCAACTAATAAGTTGTGCTCACGTCTCATATATTCAATAATATCCATGGTGAATTCATCACCGGCAACACGGATGCTTTCATCACAAACAATACCACCTAAAGCAATAATTGCGATCTCAGCTGTACCACCACCTATGTCAATAATCATATTTCCATGAGGTTTAGTAACATCAATTCCAATACCTACCGCAGCAGCCATTGGTTCATGAATTAAATATACTTCTTTAGCACCAGATCTTTCAGCACTATCTTTTACTGCTCTTTTTTCTACTTCTGTTATTCCACTTGGAATGCAAATAACCATGCGCAATTGTGGTTGAAACCACTTTTGCTTTTCATTCATCATTTTAACCATGCCTCTAATCATGTGTTCTGCAGCTTGAAAGTCTGCAATAACACCATCTTTTAATGGACGGATGGTTTTAATTCCTTCATTCTCCTTACCATGCATTTGCTGGGCCTCTGATCCGATAGCCATCACATTTCCTGTGCTTCGTTCAATTGCAATAATCGAGGGTTCATCAACCACTACCTTATCATTATGAATGATTAGTGTGTTTGCTGTTCCCAAGTCAATAGCGAGTTCTTTGGTTAAGAAGTTGAATAATCCCATGTTAATTTGCTGCAAAAATACTTAAATAAGTCACTTTTAAGTAAGAAAGTCTGATAAAGTAATGCTTTTTTTTGAGCAACGTCATTTATGCGATTCAATACGCTAAAAACTATTGGCTAAAGTGAAGTATGATATGGGCTTATTCCATTCTGAAAACTGGTGCCCTATGGCATAGTCAAACCTAATATCGTATCCCATAAATTTACTCTTTAATCCAAATCCAATTCCATTTAAATAAGGGTTTCTTTTGCTTGTAACAGAAAGGGTATAATTTGGTGTTGACCTGTAAATAGTATTGTAAGGATTACCAGGACTACTTGGTTTGTTTCCAGTAAACGCTGTTCCAAAATCCCAAAATCCAATAATTTGTAATTCTCTTAAAAAGGTGCTGTAAGCATATGATTTATAAACGTACATATGGAAAGGAAGCCTAATTTCTGTATTAGAAACAAAAAAACTGCTTCCATACCTATTGCCAGTTATGAATCCTCTTAAATTTCCTGTTATGCTCTGAAAAGCATAATCATTCGAGCTGATGCCAGGGAATTGAGTAGTCACGTCTTTTCTACCTATTACATTTTCCATGCCTCCAACTAGAAATAGAACGTTTTTATTACCTAAATTATATGCAGCAGATACTCTATTGGCAATTTGAACTTTACGTCCAAGCCATTGATAACTTCTAAAATCTAATTGTACAAAGGAAATTTTATCTTCTGTATTCCATAGGTTTTTTGCATCTAAGCGTAGCTTGATTCCTTGATTATAATTAGGGTACTTGGCAACCGTATTATCTATGATTAGGCTTGGACCAAAAACTGCATATTGCTTAGATAGGCTAGAAAGCGATTTTGTTGATTCCGTACTCAATTTGTTAATTATTAATTCATTTCTGGCTCCAAGGGCAAACTCTGTTCTCAATCTTGGATCAAATGAATAATCTAAAATGTAAGACCCGTGGGCAGACAAATTTTGAGTAATTACATTGGTTGTGTTCTCATATTTTCTTGAACGCCTATCAAAGTTAAATCTATGACCCAAGCGATGCTTATGATAACTAAATTTAAACCAATAATCCGTATTTGACAGCAATGTATTCAATCTTATCCCAGCTGCTAATTTGGTTTTATTAAGAATGTCGCTAAGCACAGTATGTGCATGGATAGAAACGAGGTTGTTTCTTAGCTCATTTGCAGGTACTAAAGGAAAAGAATACAGGTAGTTGCCTAAGGCGCTGTTGTCCAATTGCAAGGCAACATATCTATAATTAAATCGATTTAAGAATGGGATATTTCTGCTCGTTTTTTGTGAATTAATGTTTGAACCACTTGGACTGATTTTCATGCGGTAACTGGTATCAAAACCATGTAGATAGAATTGATCTGTGTTTTTATTAGATGAATCCCCTAAAGTGCTAACTTCAACTAACTGATTATATGCAGTGTTTCTTTTGTTTAAAGTAGAATCAATTTTAATGTTTTGGAGCAGCCAAGCACAAGAATTTGCTTTGAATTGAACAGCACTTGGCTCCGCATCAATTTCACTTGTATAAATAGCATGAGATCCTTTATAAACAATCATTTCTGCTAAAATATTGTTTTCAGTTTGTTGGTCAATAATTCCTGTTTTATAATTCGTTAATGTTTCATGAGAGTCGGGTGCAACATAATGAAAAGCATTATAGAGTCCGCTTTTATTCCACAAAAACCCTAAAGAATTATTAGGGTAGATTATTGGTGATTTCACATCGCCATAAGTAGAGATTAAAGCATGATTTGTTTTCTCATTTTTATATTTAGTCCAATAGCTTCTTGTATCTTTTTTTGTGAGGTAGGAAACGTTGTTTTGGTAAGAGATTAAGGAATATTTATAACTACTATCAGAGGTTCTTTGAACCCAATTGTCATTTGTGCTTTCAAATAGCTGTACTTCGGGTTGTCTTCCAGCGAGTATGAAAAGGTTGTTTTCTTTGGTGTAAATAAAATCCTTTACCAATAAAAAATCTGTAAGAATCCTTTCATTTGTCTTTTTTCCTTCATCATTTATTTCATTTAACACAAAATGACCATTTTTTTCAGTTAATAAGGCTAATAGTTTATCTGATTTCCATTTAACCACCGGGAAATCAGGGTTAGGAATTTGGTTATTAACTCTTAGCCCTCCCTCAAAAATCTTAGTGCTTTGTTGGTTTTTTATATCAAATAGCCAAACAGAGAATTTGCCTTTATCATAAGTTGTGATTGCGGCTTTGTTGCCATCTTGGTTTAACGCAAAAGAGGCATGGTTCTTTTTTTCAATATTGGGTGAGATATTTGCCTTTCCTTTTGGTAGTCGCATTGAATTCTCATCTTCAAATTGTCGCTTCATATAAAGCCTCCAATCTTTCAATACTTGGCTAGTTCTTTTTTTCGTGTGAAAATAGATAGCATCATCTAATCGGGATGAGTAACGGGTTATAAAAAGCAATGTGCTTAGCGTTTCAGAACCATATTCCATCACTAAATAACGCCAGACACTGTGACCAAGCAATTCTGATTGTGAAGGACTCAAAGTATTGGTATTATTAAAATCACCCTTTCTGAAACCTTCACGTAATTGTGCCTCTAATTCGCTATCCCAGTTGTTAGCCATGAAGGCAGGAAGTCCTTGATAAAACCATTCGGGAATTTCTTGTCCTCGCAACCTTTGAACTTTTTCACTTAAGCTTAAACCATAAAGCATCTCCTTCAACATCAGCTTACATAGGCTTTTATTGATTTGCTGCCGCAAAAAGGCATCTTCTCCAGTGTAATAAACACTTTCAAATTCTTTGGGTAATTTGTACAGCAAATTATTGTTGTAAGCAGGATCCTCTAAACTCGCATAGCTATGTTGAAGGTTGTGAAGGCTATTAAATAGTAACACCTTCACTTTGTTTCCAATCTTATATTTTAATATGCTCTCAAGCTTATCCAATTCTTCTGAGGCAAGTTGCAAGGCCTTTTTGGCTAATAAATCGGAGGAGTCGTTATATATAATTTCTATTTTACCATCAGTAATGGCTTTGTAATTACCTGATTTGGTAGATAATCGATTTTGACCAAAAACTTGTTGATTCCCTTGACTATAAGCAGTGCCATAGAGGCTTAAAACTAGCAGAAATATAAAAGGCTTAAGGCGATTCAATAGAATTCAAATCTACGAAATATAATTGCCTTTATTGTCTTTTTTTAGCATTTGAATTAGCCTATTTTTGCGGCTATGTCAGCAATAGCACCTAATGCCCAATATTATATTGATTTAGAGAAAAAACACGGAGCTTTTAACTACAAACCTTTGCCAGTTGTTTTATGCAAAGGAAGAGGGGTGTTTATGTACGATGTTGAAGGAAAAGAATACTTTGATTTTTTAAGTGCTTATAGTGCGGTAAATCAAGGTCATTGCCATCCAACCATCCTTGCAGCAATGCATAATCAAGCGCAAAAATTAACCTTGACTAGTCGTGCTTTTTACAATGATCAGTTGGGAGTTTTTGAAGAATACATTACCAAACTTTTTGGCTTTGATCGAGTGCTTCCTATGAATACAGGGGTTGAAGGTGGTGAAACAGCCGTTAAACTTGCTCGTAAATGGGCCTATGAAGTTAAAGGTGTTGCAGAAAACCAAGCTAAAGTTGTTTTTGCCGAGAATAATTTTTGGGGCAGAACTATTGCTGCTGTTAGTAGCAGTAGTGATCTAGATTGTTCAACCAATTTTGGACCATTTACCCCCGGATTTACAATGGTTCCTTATAATGATTTAGCGGCTTTAGAAGCAGAGATTTCTGATCCTAATACGGCAGCATTTATGGTTGAGCCTATACAAGGGGAAGCGGGAGTAGTGGTTCCTGATTCTGGATACTTACAAGGGGTAAGAGATTTATGCACGAAATATAATGTGCTGTTTATAGCAGATGAAGTGCAAACTGGAATTGCCCGAACAGGAAGGTTATATTGCTGTCAACACGACAATGTGAAACCTGATGTGCTAATATTAGGGAAAGCCTTAAGTGGTGGAGCTATGCCAGTAAGCGCAGTGCTTGCCAGTGATGAGGTAATGCTAACATTAAAGCCTGGACAACACGGAAGTACATTTGGAGGAAATCCTTTGGCATGTGCTGTTGCAACAGCAGCACTGCAAGTTGTAGATGACGAGAACCTTGCTGAAAATGCCCAGAAATTAGGAGAAATATTTAGAGCAAGGATGGAGGCTATTGATTCTCCATTAATTGAAACAGTTAGAGGCAAAGGCCTTTTAAATGCGGTGGTAATCAAACCATTTGGTAATGGTAAAACTGCTTATGATATCTGCTTAACCTTATTGAGTAAGGGCCTATTAGCTAAACAAACACATAATCATATTATAAGATTTGCTCCTCCTTTGGTAATTACGGAAGCACAACTGCATAAAGCATGCGATATTATAGAACAGGTGATTAAGGAAGCGGTATAACAGCTAAGTTATTCGCTTTTTTAATTCATCAAATAGTTTTTTTAAACAAGAAAGGCTCCTATAAGGAGCCTTTCTTGTTTGTATTAGTGGATTAATTTTATTTACCTGTTAATGAAATAATTTGCTTGAGGCGTGTGTCATTTTGTTTTCCTTTTTGCCAAGCTGATGACTCACCATCATCTTCTTCATCGATATTTTCATCCTCATTGTCTTCATCTGAGTCTTCTATATCCACATAAATCCATTGAATGTCAAACTTTTTGTTGACATACTCTTCACTATCAAGTTCAATTTCAACCTCATCACCTATTAAATCAAATACATGTTCAACTCCTTTTTGATCTTTAAATAAATACTGATAATCTTCATTTAAGCCTTTAAAAGTGGCGCTTAATTTTTGAACATCAGAAGGAGCTTTGAAGCCAACAGCTGCTACAGCTATTAAGCTCATTGTTAAGAAAATTAACGATCTTTTCATCTTTTTATATTATGTTTTTTTATCTGTAATAGTTAGTAAAGAAGTTGAAATCGTAATCATCAATTTCATAATTGTAGTCCATGGAATCTAAATTCCATAATCCTTTTTGCTCCTTTTTTAGTGTTCTCTTGCCAAATCCAAAATCCTGCTTTGAATTTTGACCGAATGCACCTGGCTCCATTTCAGAACCATTTTTTGCCATGATTGAGTGCGCTGATCTCTTTTTCATTTTATTTAATAATCTGTTTCAAAATTCACTTAAGCAGAATATATAAACAAGAATTCACTTATCTTTGATATATAAAGCTGCAATTATTAGATAATGAAGATAAAAAATCTAAATTTGGATGAAATTGATGTCAAAATCCTTAAAAACCTCCAAAAAAACGCTAGGTTAACCGTTAAAGAATTAGCTGCCAAGCTCTTTCTAACTCCAACTCCCGTTTACGAACGGATAAAGCGTTTAGAAAAGAATGGGTACATAACCGCCTATGTGGCCATTCTAAATGCCCGTAAGCTTAATAGATCCGTAATGGTGGTAATTAACTTAACCATTAAAGAACATAGCCAAGAGCAGCGAGAAATTATGATAAAACAACTGAAAGGGTTCGATGAGATTTCAGAAATATTAAACACGGCTGGCTCCTATGATTATATGGCCAAAGGGAGATTTGAAAGTGTGGATACCTATAGAGATTTTTTAGTGAATAAACTCTCTACAATAAGCAACATTAGCGATGTGGATAGCCATATCGTTTTAGAGGTGTTAAAGTCGAGCACAGAGGTTCACTTCAACTAGAATTAGTTTGATTGTAAAACAAATTACTTCTTAGTTTTTAATAATAATACTTTGAAATAAACAGGGCAGAATACTATAGTTTAGGATTAAGTGAATAACCCTAAACTATTAGTTTTAAGTTTATTTTTTTTAAGGTTTAAAATGTAAATTTTAAAGAAAGGGCTCCGCCATAACCTACACCTTGTGTTCCACCGCTAAAGCCCCACATAGGACGGGTGTCAATTCCTAAAAGAATAGGTGCGCCAAGGTTATTAAAGTCATATTCTAATCCCAATTGTCCACCAACAGCCAATGTGATTCCATCATTATTGGAATTGTTTCTATCTTCATAAAGACCAACTTGTGCTCCGGGTCCAATATACCAATTTAGTCCACCCGATATGTTGTACACCCAATGGTAAATTCCACTTATTCTCATGTGTGAATAATTGCAACTTTTTCTTCTATTTCCTGACCACCCTAAATCAAGTTCTAAACGATTGTTATTGCCTAAACCTTGCTGGTAAGAAAGCTCTCCACCATGGCCAAAATTTCCTGACCCTCCTCTTACCCCTAGGGCATGTGGATTAACCTGTGCAGAAGTGATTGTAAAAATCGCAACTAAAAGGGTAACTGTTAATGTTATTTTTTTTCATAACTATACAAGTCAATTGATGTACCAAATTGCAAAATCTGACAGAATAATCCTTTTGCAGACAGAATGGCTTTTAAAGGGCCTTATAAACCTATCCAATCTTTTGCTTCAGTAAAGTTTCTCTTGTATGTTTTGTGTATGAACTCATTCTTTTTTGAGTCATAAGTATAGTCTTTACCCCATTCTTCCCAATTTGCGGCAACTGCCATTATAGCATTGCAAATTGTTGTAGACTCCTTATCTGTAAAAGTAGGATGTATACTCATTCGAATCCAACCCGGACGGTCCATGATATTACCACCCATTACACTTTGTAAAATACCTACAGACTCTTCTTCAAGAACATTAAGAAGGTGATGGCCATACGTGCCTGCACAGCTGCAACCACCTCGTGTTTGAATACCAAAGCGATCATTGAGTAATTGAACTGCTAAATTATAATGGCATTGATCAATTATGAAAGATATAACACCAAGTCTTTTTTTATGTTCTCCAGCAAGGATGCGGACATTTGGAATTGCATTTAAATGTTCGAAAATTGGTTCAAGTAACTCTTCTTCCCGGTCCATCATATTTTTAACTCCCATTTCTTCTTTGAGTTGCACACAGAGGGCTGCTTTTATAGTTTGTAGAAAACCTGGCGTCCCTCCATCTTCACGTGTCTCAATATCTTCAATATATTGAACCCCTTTCCAAGGGTTAGTATAAACCACGGTTCCTCCTCCAGGGTTATCTGGTATGGTGTTGTGATATAAGTTACTGTCAAAAACAAGAACTCCTGACGTCCCAGGTCCTCCTAAAAATTTATGAGGAGAAAAATAAATTGCATCTAATTTCTCCAATTCATCGGAGGGATGCATATCAATATTTATATAGGGTGCAGAGCAAGCAAAATCTACAAAACAAAGACCGTCATTCTTATGCATAAGCTTTGCTACATCATGATAAGGGGTTAATATCCCGGTTACATTGCTGCAACTTGTTATAGCAGCAATCTTAGTTTTACGGTGCTTATGTTTTTCTAAAAGAGTTTGTAGGTTTTCTAAGCATAATAATCCTTGATCATTTGGCTGAATAATTTCTACATCCGCAATTGTTTCCTGCCAACTTGTTTGATTGCTGTGATGTTCCATATGAGAAACAAACACTATGGGTCTTTCTTCTAATTTTTTTTCTACATCACTTTTGTACTTTTCGTGAATTTTAAGGCCTAGCATTCGCTGAAATTTATTTACCAAGGCCGTCATTCCACTTCCTTGTGCAATAATTACATCGTCTTTTCCTGCATTTACGTGACTTTTTATTTTCTTTAATGCTTGGTGATATGCAATTGTCATACTGCCACCAGTATGCGTGCATTCACTATGAGTGTTGCCAACCAAAGGCATGATTTCATTCATCAATTTTTCCTCGATTGGGCCATAGCACCTGCCACTTGCTGTCCAATCGGCATAAAGTATAGGCTGCAATTCGTAAGGCGATACAAAGGATGAATTAATTCCTAAGATGTTTTTTCGAAAGGGTTGAAAGTATTCCTCTAGTTGAGACATATTCGTTTTCAAAAATAGGGAAAACCAACTATTATTTTTTAAGATATTTTGTTTTTAAAATTAAAAAATAGAAGTACTTTTGCAAACCCAATAAAGGGGCCCAGGTGGCGGAATTGGTAGACGCGCAAGACTTAAAATCTTGTTTCCATTGGAAGTACGAGTTCGATTCTCGTCCTGGGCACAAAAAGCCGACTTATTAGTCGGCTTTTTTATGTCTTAATCTTAATTGCTTTTGTTCTTAGAATGATTGAAATCTAATCAACAAGAAGGATATCCCAAATGCTTGACCTTGAATTTAAAAGCTCAGCATTTATGATATAAGTTCCCGTTTTCAAATCACTCACATCAAGCTTTTGGCTTTTTAATCCAATTTTCTTGATTAAGCGCCCATCCATTGTAAAGATGTTTACTTTACCTTTTAATTCTTCTTTAAAGATAAGAGTACCATTGGTTGGATTGGGGTAAAAGTGTATTCCATACGTCTTTTCAATGGTTTTGTATTGTAATGGGAATCTATTTTTTACATAAATGGCGCCACTATCTCCAACCGCAATGGTAGTGATAGAACTACAGGCAACATCGTGCATTTTTTGAGGAACGGATTGATACCGTTGCATAGAACGATGAAAGTATCCAATCTCTCCTTGTTTTAAACTTCCCGAATATCCAACGGAAACAATAGAATCTCTTTGAGAAATACACAGGGCACTATAGGTTGGGTAGGCGAAGGTCGTTGGCAACCATTTCCATGTCTTACCTGAGTCCTTCGTGATTTGTAAGGATTCATGAGACTTGGTACATGCAACCCAGGTTCCATTACCAACATAGGCTAAATCATTAAAAGCTGTATCAATATTACTTGTTACAGTATCCCAACTAAGTCCACCATCAAAACTTCTATGAACAGAAGGAACATTGGTAACAGCCATAACGAAGCTTGGATTATCTGCATGAATTGCTATGGCTTCAATATAATTTGCTCCATCCCAACTAAAACTATGAAGATTTACAACGGAGTCTCCCGATAGGTTAGAAATAACAGAACCTTGAAAATAGGCTGTTCCGGCTACAAAACCGGTATCAATTCCGGTGGTGTAAATGCGCCAAGGAACCATATTAACAGTAACTATTATGGATGTCCAATTAAACCCACCATCTACTGTTTTCCAAATAGCCGTGTTTAAAGAACGTCTGGAGTGGTCCCCTACAATGGCATATCCAGTATCCTTGTTAATAAAATCCATTTGAATGATATCCATTTTGCTAAATACCCAAGGAGCATCTTTTATATCTACATGTTTCCATATGCTCCCGCCATTTGTGGTTTTTAATAAAGTAGCATTTGCACCCCCAATATATCCTACCATCTCATCTCCAAACTCAATAGAATAAAGAGGTTGGTCCTCATTGCTTTCTACTTTTATAAATTCGTTTTGTCCAAGCGCGGTTACTTGAAACAAACCGCAAATAAGGATAAGTATGAATGATCTACTTCTTTTCATGGTTCAAAGTTCTTTCTTTATTTGCTAGAAACACTTGTAGATACTTGATTAAGGCTTGTATTTTTTATCCCAAAAGCTTCTAAACTCATTTGGTGAAAGGTCATTGTTCATTCTGGAGAAGAACTTCGTGAGATGGGAAGGCTCCTTAAAGTTGAACTTGTAAGCTATCTCTTTTATGCTTTCTAAACTGTAAATTAAATTACGTCTTATTTCTAAATTCAACCTTTCTGCTGCCATCTTCTTTGGACTTTTGCCAAATACTAATTGTGTTGCTGATTGGAGTTTTTTATAGTTTACTCCAATTTTATCTTGATAAAAATCTAAACTCAACTGTTCTGTAAAATGTTCTTCTAAAACATCCTGAAATTGATTGCAGATTAAATGCTCTTCATCCATAAGAGCATCCAATGAACTCTCTTCTATCTGATACCTTAAACTATGAATGAGTAAGGCATTCAAATAATACCTAGTCATTACATCATTAAAGACAGCATCTGACCTTTTAAATTCGTTTTTTAGAAGATTGAATATGTTTTGAATAATCTCATTCTCTTCTGGAGCAGGTGATAAAACAGGCTTGTTGAAAAACCTATTGTGAAACTCTTGCATGGGGTTTCCGGCCTGTATCCTAAGAAAGTCGGCTTTAAAAAGTATAACAAAACCTTGGGAATCCTCTGTTCGTTTAACCAAATGTATTTGCCCTGGAAACACAAAATGCAAATCATTGTCCTTTATGTTATATTCATTAAAATCAATTAGATGAGTCCCACTAGCTTTTTGAAAGAGAAATATTTCAATATAGTCATGCCGATGAATTTCAAGAGAATCGTAATCAACCTTTTCTTCAAAAGGAACAATCTTAAAATGAAGATCCTCTGGCAGATAACTGGTCTCTATGGCTGGTGATTTTAGTTTCATTGGAAATAATCTTTCTTTCCTGTTTTTAACAGGTCCAACAAATATAAGCCTCAAGCATATGGCTTTCCTTTTTCACGAAAACCAATAAATCCTAAAATCTAAAATGCCAAATCTCATTTATTCTTAATTGAGCACAGCGAACTTCATTCTCAATTTTCAATTAACCATTATCTTTGCTTCATGTATTTTGGAAATAGCGCTTTTCTCTGGGCACTTTTAGTATTAGCGATTCCAATAATCATACATTTGGTTCGATTACGCCGATTAAAAGTAATCAAATTCCCTTCATTTAAATTCTTACGTAAAACGGCGGAACAAGGCGCTAGACCTAAAAAGCTGATGCGTTATCTAATCCTTGCGGCTAGATGTTTGGCCTTTGGCTGTCTGGTTTTAGCGTTTACCTTACCTTCTTGTAATAATCAATACCAAAAAGTAAGTAAGTCTTTAATAGGAATTTACTTCGACAATAGTTTAAGCATGTCGGGTCATGGGGGAGATCCTTTAGTTTTTAAACAGAACAAAGAATATGTACGTAGTTTAATTCGTAAACTTCCTAGTTCTGCAGAGATTAAATTCATCACTCAAAGTGGTTTTGGTGGAGTGAGTAATTCCTTAAGCATTAGCCAAGCAGAGGAAATGTTGGATGAGATAAAGCCTAGCAATCTTTCGGAATCTATGGAAGTGTTACTGCGGAGATTGACCCATAGCATGGAGAAGGAATCTGGAGCCAATAAGGAAATATACATCATTAGTGATTTTCAGAAAGGAACTCTAGGAAATTTATCTAAGCAAAATTTCAAAAATATAAAAATTAATGCTTTATCCGTTCCCATGGATGATGTATCAAATGTGAGCATCGATAGTGCTTGGATAGAAAACCCAGTATTGCTAAAAGGCGAATCTATCACTATTGACTTTATCGTAAATAATCGAAGTAATCAAAGCGTAAAAGACCTGCCCATAAAATTAATTACTGATAATGTTCAACTTGGCTTACAATCCTATAGTATTCCACCAAATTCTATAAAGAAAGGATTCTTTATCATTCCATATAGTCAAAATTTTAGCAACTTAAAAATTGAACTAAAAGACAAAGGTTTCGCATTTGATAATACGCTATATATTAATCCTGGACCGGCTCCAAAACTTGGTGTAGCTCAAGTAGGAGTGAATAACACTTATATTTCTAAAGTGTTGAACAGTCAAGAAATGTTTGTAAGTAGCACAGGAGAACCTGATAGAATCATTTGTGATCAATGTTCGGAGAGTATTATGCAATCCAAAATTCTACCTTACTTAAAAGAGGGTGGTACAGCACTTATAAGTTTACCTAGCAGTGGAGTTAGCCCTAGTTTGGCAAAATTACTAGGCGTAAAAGAACTGAAGCTGAAGACTGGGGAGTTTGGGATTTCAGCAAAATCATTGAGCCATTCTTTTTATACTTCAGTGTTTACATCTACACCCAAAAATTTAGTGCTCCCAACAGTTACATCCTATTATTCCACTGGGGGTAATACAGGGTATGGCGATCCTATTTTAACTTTACAGAATGGAGATGCTTTTTTTCTTCGTCTTAAAAAGGGAAAGGGAACCTTATATGTTTCAATGGCCCCATTTAATGCATCCTATAGTAATTGGGTTGCTTCTTCAATCTTTTTACCAACGATTACACAAGCATTATTGCCTACTTCTTCAAAAGGGAACTTGTATGGTTTTATATCTGATGACCAACCTATAAAACTACATGTTGATTTAAAAGAAGCAGATGAAGGCGTTTATGCAATTAAGAATGAAGGTTTTCAGAATAAGGCCTCCATATCAAACGGATTTTCAGGAGCAGAATTACATACTGGAAATTATTTGGAGCAGCCCGGTACCTATGATTTAATCAACACTAAAACCAAGCAAACCATAGATAGATTAGCTATAAACATTAACCGCAAAGAGAGTGAGGCTGTAGCTGAGAGTAAAGCAGCTATCCAAAAAGCTTTACCCAATATCAAATGGTTTTCTTTAAAGAATAAAGAAGATAATACGGCGTCTTATGCCTCATTAGAACATCAGGGAGGTTTATGGCGTTTGTTTATATGGCTGGCAGCGGCTTTTTTTGCAGTTGAAATGGTTTTAATTTTCCTCCGTCAAAAAATTAATTACACAGCACCTTCATGAAATCTTATTTAATAAAAAATACCCGCATCTGCGACCCTAAGAACCTGCATCACAATAAGGTGGTAGATATATTGGTGCGCAATGGTGTAATAGAGAAAATAGGCAAAATTGCAAAAGCTGATGTAAAAGAAATTGACGCTAAAGGAACTTGGGCCTTTCCAGGTTGGGTAGATACCTTAAGTTATTGTGGATCGCCAGGAAACGAGGAGGACGAAACGTTTGAGTCCTTAGAAGCAACTGCATTAGCTGGAGGTTATACTACCATTGCCACTGTTTTTGGAAGAGAAGAAACAACGCAGAATGGAGCAGCTATAAGAAGTTTAAAAGAAGCAACCAAAAATGCAGCAATTACCATTTTGCCAATTGGCAATTTAAGTAAAGATAGAAAAGGTCAAGAATTAGCCGAATTGCACGATATGCAAAGCCAAGGTGCCGCAGCTTTTTTTGATGGAACTGAGCATCAATTACAAGCGGCTTTAAAACCTGTGGTAGGCGATTATAGCCAAACACTAAAAGGAACAGTTTATTTCTGGCCTTGGGAAGCAAAACAAGCGCCAGGTGCAATAGTCAATCAAAGTGCAAATACAACGGCATTAGGACTCAAAGGGTTTCACTCGAGTATGGAAGGTTCTCAACTAGCTGCAGATGTAGCCTTATTAGAGAAACATGAAGCAAAAGCCTATTTCCCTTATGTAACAACGGAAGAAGGCGCAGCGATTGCTAAGAAGAATACAAGTCAAAATTTTGGAACTCCAATTTATAACTTAGCTTATTCCGATGACGAAATTGGGGAGTTTGATGAAAACTTTAAAGTATTACCACCTTTAAGAGGGGAGAACCATAAGCAAAAGTTACTAAAAGCCATTGAGAATGGAAGCATTCAGACGGTATGTAGTAATCATATACCACTAAATAAAGAGGTTAAAGAACGCGAATTTCAATATGCAGCATTTGGAGCAGCTTCGCTTCAAGTAGTAGCTTCTGAACTTTATGCAAGCTTGGGCAAAAAACTGTTTATTGAACATGCGGCACAAGTTCTTTCTTACGGAGGGTCAAAAGTGTTGAAAATAGAAAGCAATGAAATTAGTGAAGGCAAAAATGCCAACATTAGTTTTTTCAATGCTGAGCAAGAGTGGGACTTAAATGCATCCAACAACAAAAGCCTTAGCAAAAATTACCCGGCTTGGAACAAAAAAATAAAAGGCAGGGTAAGTCATGTTGTAGCTAATGGAAAATTGCATATTCTTTAATGATTAAAAACGTTTTAAAAATTCCATTTGTAAAATATGGATTGCTCACTGGAGGATTAATCTTCCTAGTTAAGGCAGCGATTTATGCCAGTGGAAATATTGGATATCGTTTTAATCCGGTTTACACTTTTGGAACGGCACTCGCTATTGTTATTGGAGTGGTACTTGCGTTTAGAGAGCTGGATGAAATTAAAACTAAGAAGACCTATTCAAGCTATTTGTTTCATGGTTTATTAGTAGTGCTCATATCCATGACCTTCTCTAGTAGTTGCGATCAGATATTTTATGCCATAAATCCACAAATACCTGCAGAAATAAAGAATCTAACCATAATGGAATTTGATGAATTAGATGAAAAGTTATCTAAGGACATTTTGGTAGATCAACGTAAAATTCTTGCAGATTCAGACCCTAAAGATATGGTTGGCATTGCTCCTTTCTTTGCATACATAACAAATACCAGTCTACTCAATGCCGTATTGGTTTTGATTGCAAGCTTATTCTTTTGGCTAAAATCAAGAAAAAAAGACCAATTATCAATAGATAATTAGGCGCATACTTCCCTTATTATTGACTTTTCATTCTTAATTACCTTCGCATCGTGTTAATTCAAAGTCCTCAAAATCCTAAAATTAAACAATTTAAAAAATGGCAGGAGAAAAGCCGTGACAGAAAACGGGATGGCGTTTTTTTAGCAGAGGGACTTCAAGAGGCAGAACTTGCTTATAAAGCAGGATTTGAAATTCAAACGGTTCTTTATTGTCCAGAGCTTATTTCATTGGATAAAGTACAAAGCATTATTCCAGTGGAATCAGGAGCAGAATATTTAGGATGCATTTTAGATTTAATGAATGATCTTCTTGTTCGCAAAGGAATGGAAAACTTCATGTTTGTTGGCAAGCATAAAAATCATGATTTAGAAAAGGTGAATGTACCAGAAAAAGCCTCTTTTTTAATCTGTGAGTCCATAGAAAAACCAGGCAACCTTGGAGCTATTGCACGCAGCGCACATGCCTTTGGAATGGATGCAATCATTTTGGCAAACCCATTATGCGATATGTATAATCCAAATGCGATTAGAAGCAGCACGGGTAGTGTGTTTTCAGTTCCCCTTTATGTGGGTTCAAATGAGGAAGTAAAAACCTTTTTAAAAGCCAATAAAGTTGAAACTTACATAACGAATATGCATGCTCAGGCAAAGTCGCTTAGAGAGCTTAAGATAGCTCAGAAAGCTGCTTTTGTAATTGGGACAGAACATTCAGGCTTAAGTGATGATTGGACAGGTGAAAATTACACCAATGTTATTATACCTATGCAAAGCAGCATCGATAGTTTAAACGCCAGCAATGCCGCTGCCGTAATTATGTATGAAATATCCATACAAAATGCTAAATCACAAGGCTAATATTTCTGATAATAATTAATTACTTTAAGTAAAACTTTTGATAGCTCAAATGACCATCACTTATACCTAGTACACCTTTTAATTGACTTTCTTTAGCCAATATATCTTTATCCATAAAGGCTATGGCCTCTCTACTTATAAACCAGCCTAAGGGAATTCGTTCTTCTTTAAATCTATTCAAGTAAATTGGAAAGTATAAGGAATTATCTTCTTGGGATTTGATTTTTAACTGCTGCATGGAAAAATAACCTCTGGCATCCCAAACATTAAGAAAGGTACGTGGTGGACTTAAAGATTCATGTAAAATTCCTTTGTACTGCTTATCGGGCTTCTTACTGTTCTTTAAAACAATAAAAGCAAACTTTACTTTCTTCCCTTTCGGCAAATTCTTCTTTAATTGATCGTACAATTCGTATAAAGTCTGGGTTCCAGAATTATCAAAATACCCGCCATCTACAATGCTAATTTTATTGGTATCTAGTTTTAATAAACCCGCAGGGGTTAAATATGGAAAACGCGAAGAAAGTGAAACTGCTGTACTTAGCGGTATATCCTTATTCTTAACCTGAAAAAGGTTTGAGCTTCTAAAGAAACTATTTATTTGAACTGGGCTTAAAAGAAGCCTATTCCCAGTTTCTACTTGGGTGCAGTTCATCAGTAATCGTGGGAGTTCTTTGTGCTTGGAATGAAAATCTAAGAACCCTTTCTTTTCTTCTCCATTTTTGAGTTTCCAGACTCTTTTAATACTTCGTTCCCAATCTTTTTCTATTCCTCTTGCCCGATCAAATGTTAGAATGGGAAATGGGATGAAACGTTGGAGAACATCATTAAAAACTAATTTGCTAGTGAGGTGAGAAATAAAATCTTTCGACAGCATTGATTTCCATTCTTTTCCCTTGGCATTATTCTGCTCTGCCAATTGGCGTGTAAATATGGCAGATCCTAAGCTACCCCCTGAAACGCTACTGATGGCATAACATTGCTTACCAAAATTTGGATTGAGTTTGTTTAACGCATTCAGAACTGCCGCACTGTAGTATGCTGCGCGAATGCCTCCTCCTTCAGCAGCAACTAAATAAACTAAGGTGCTGTCCTGGTATTTAAGGCAATTTTCAGAATCAAGATTAGAAAGCCAACCGGTGAAATCATTCTTTATACTTGGTAAGGTAAAGGAGTTTGGTTTATCTAAAAGTCTAATTTGATGGTTGTTGTTAAAAATACTCACTAAGAATGGCCATATAACTAAAGCGGCAATAAAAGGAATATTGGAAGAAACTCGCAATAAATAAAGTGCAGATGCAATTATTAGCCAAGTGCTTAGGGCAAAAAGCACTATAGCTGAAGCTCCAATGAGCTTGCTAATGCTAGCCGTTCCTAATAGAAAGAAGATGAAAATTGCAATTCCAGAAATAATCCTAATTAAGGTCTCTTTACCAAGTTTGGTTTTGAGAATCTCTGCTACTTTCAAATTCCTAGGTCTACCTATGGAAATGTCTTTTTTATCCAAAGCTTTAATGGTGTACCAGTACAAAAAGAAATGAAGAAGTGTAAATGAGAAAACCTTAGTATAGGTGTAATTTGATGCTTCGAGAAGCGCTATTAAGGTTATAAAGTAGGGTAGGTAAGAAACTCGCTTGGCAAGTTTCTTAAAAAAGACCTTTGACTCAAATTCAATCCGATGATATTTATTGGGATTAAACAGGTAATACGTGAGCAGGAGTTGAGAAGTTCTAAAAATCTGAAATGCAAACCAAAATAGCGCAACTTGTAAAAAGGCAAATTGAACAAAACCGCCATGGTCATATTGAACACTGGACAATATGTCTAAGCCTTGTTCTACAAATATGAATGCAAACGCAAAAAGTCCTAAGAATAAAAGAATGAGCCATAAACTCTTACTTAAGTCATAAAGCATATTTATAAATGCCAAGGGCTTCGAAAGAATAGAAAAACGACTTCTAACGTCTTTAATGAATCCGTTCCATACCGTCTTAACTTTTATTATCAGACGATATTTGTACATAGATAGCATTTCATATAAGATACGAAATTTTACCCGAAATTCCTAACAGAAATGTCACGTAATATGCCTATTAAGGCAGCAAAGAGAGTGCGTTTAAGAATTTAGCCAGTACTTGGCTAGACTATTTTACACTAACCTTAATGGTCTTACTCATGCGAGAACCATAACTGCTATGTATGCCATTAGCAAATTGCAAAGAAATAGAATGTTCACCTGGACTAAGTTCTATCGTATGCTCCAATTGGCCACCACCAAAATGAATGATTCTATTCTCTACCATTGGTACCATAGTTCCTGGAGCAATAAAACCCATGGTATCAATTAATAAGTGATGATGTCCTTTATTCTCATTAATCCCATTATTTGCAGGTTCCACTTCCATACCCTTAACACCCATTTTTATGGTTAATGGAGAATTTACCTCTTGACCATCTTTTAAGTTTTCAAAGAATACTTCTTGACCTAATAAAATAGCAGTCGTATCAACCTGAACGGTTTCTTCTGCTACTTCTTTAATTTCTTCATTAGACTCAGGTGCATTGCTTGTGCAAGCAGCCAAAAAGCTGAATGGAATGATGTAAAGAATTTTTTTCATGGGAAATTATGAGATTTTAAAGGGCGGATGACCGGGCTTGAACCGGCGACCCCTGGTACCACAAACCAGTACTCTAACCAACTGAGCTACAACCGCCATTAATTAAGGTTGCAAATATACTCTCGTTTTTAAAAATGCAAACCATTTTTTCAATTAAATTATGTGAAATTTTAAAGTCTAATGTGTAACATTGCCATTAGATTGTTGCACAAGCCGCATATACTATTCTTACCTTCTTGGTTTCCAGACGAACACGGTGATTTAAACGGTTCATTTAACCTCACTTGGGCTAAGCAGATGGCTGTATTTACTAAGGTCCATGTTATTGTAGTTCATCAGGAAGAAATCACTGATCAATTTGAATGGAGAGAGGAAGAGCTCAATGCCAATTTAAAACTGAGTAGACTAATCCTTAAATCTAAAATACCAAAACCAAAACAATGGTTATTAAAGCTTAGTAAACTACAAGATTATGCGGAAGAACTTCATCGCCAAGAGGAATTTGATTTAGTGCATAATTCAGTGGCTTGGAATTTAGGATTAATAGGCAGAAGGGTAGCAAGCAATTTAAAAATTCCTTTTTTTGTTACAGAACATTCCACTTACTTTTTAAGCAAGAGAGGATTTAATTATAAAAAGATTTGGGCAGTGCAACTCATGCGAAAAGCAAAAGGGGTATTCGTTGTTTCTGAAAAACTTAAGCAGCATTTCGAATCGCGAGGGGTAGCTAATTGTCATCTCATACCTAACTTTATAAATGCAGAATTATTAGACTTTAGAACCACTAAATCAAAGCCTTACACTTTTGTGCATGTAACCAATTGGGATATTACTCGGAAAGGCACACTGGACGTTCTTGAGGCTTTTATAAAACTGAGAATCAAGCTAGAAGCAAAATTAATTGTAATTGCAGATGGAGTAGGTATTTCAGATTTGGCTTATTCCAAAGACGAATTGACTTCGCATGGAATTCAATGGCTGCCTGGCTTTACAGACCCTCTGGAGTATTACCAAAACATGAGTCAAGGTCACTGTTTGCTTAATTTTAGCAAAACGGAAACCTTTGGTATCTCCATTGTTGAAGCTTTAAAAATGGGTCTGCATATTATCTACACCAAAAGTGGTGGCCCAGAGTACTTTATGAAAGATACTTGGGGAGACGCATTGGAAGTAGGAAATAAGACAGCCCTTTTAAATAGTATGATAAAGGCTTGTGAAAGTGAAAAAGTTCAAGAATCAAGTCAAGAAATTGATTCAATATTTACAGCAAAGTCTATTTATCAAAAACATATAACAATTTACAATGGCTAAGAACGGACCGATATCAACCTTTGGATTACGTTTTGTAAAAGCTGTTTTAGCGGCTATTGTTGTGATACTATGCTCACGTTGGCTAAATGCAACGGGTAGAGGAGAATTAAGTGTTATTTTATTCTGGCTTCATGCGGTTGTTCTTTTTTATGAAATTGTGGGTGGTAGTCCAATTGCTAATCTCATTCGCAATAAACCTTTGGGTACTATTGTTCCGGCTGTATGGATTTGGTCCATAATTGCCGGTTTGCTTGGTGCCTTAAGTATTTATTTTTTTACAGATTTGCCTGTTGGCTGGATGATGCTAATCTATTTTCCATTGGCTTGGTTAGGCACTCATTACAATTATTATCAAGGATTAGAGAAAGCATTTGTGAGAAATAATCTTCAAGTAATGCTAGAGGTGCTTAAGCTTCTGATCTTACTTATTTATTATTTATTGGTACCAAACTTAACAGTAACTCATGTTTTGGTGGTTTATGCCATTGCGCACTTAGCGGTTTACGCCATGAGCCGTTGGATTCTTAGGCCTTTCTTTAAATTGGCGAAGGAAGACATGGGGAAACCCGATAAAAGTCTGTTTGCCTTTGGAATAACCAATCAAATGGCAGCGATAGTTCAATTCTTTTCCAATCGCGTGGGAGTTATTCTATTAGCAAAATATGTTTCGGATGCGGAGGCTGGCGTATTTTCTAATGTATTATTAATGGCGGATACCGTTTGGATATTTGCACATAGCTTTGGTTCTATAGCCCATATGCGATTCTTGAGAAGCGATAATCCAGTATTTGTGGCAAGGTTATTAGGCAAGTATATTAGTCTCGTACTTATAGGAACAAGTGCTGCAGTTCTTATTATATTATGCCTCCCTGCTTCCTTTTATCAATGGGTGTTTGGATCTGATTTTGGAGGAATGCGAGCCATTTCATTGGCAGCTATTCCTGGTATTATTGCATTAGCATTTAGCACTATCCTTGCTCATTATTTGCATGCCAAGAACAAGTTTAAACTTATTCTTATTGCAACGGCATTTGGTTTAATTACTCAGCTCATCTTTCAATACTTGTGGATTGAAACGTATAAAGGAGTGGGAAGTGCTATGGCATTCTCCTTAGGTTTAATGGTATCTGCTTTTTTTCTATGGTGTTTTTCTAAGAAAACGTACCGCCTTTCTTGGAGGCTTTCTATCCGACAAGAAATTCGCTTATTGCGTAAAATGTTGATTAAATTATTTTGATGTAACTTATTGATTTAAAGTGGTATAAAATTCTTATTTTTATTTTTTCTAAATAAACACAAGCATTTCATTGCCTTCTTGTTTTAGCTACTTATTTTTGCCTCATGTATAGAACGATTCTAAATAGTTTAATGAAGCAAAATAAGTCAATTGTTTTAATGGGAATTGCCATCATTGGGCTTTCCTGTTGTAAAAGAGAATCAAAGGTAGATTTGAGCTTAACAGTTCCAAGTACTTACAATTTTGAGAATGTAAATTATTCAGGTCAAACGGATAGATTAGCAATGCTTTTAGAACTAAGCACCTATTCCAAATCATCAAATGCAGCAGGTGTAACTTTAAATGAAGCTAAGTTATTAGCTATGTTCTCTAATGGGCCTTTGGCTGGTTTTACGGGATCCTATGAGGCCAGCAAGCAGCTGAAGAATAAAACAATACTTACCGAACAAGCAAGCTTAGCAGATTTGATGAAGGAATTAGCATTAATCAGCAAGTCTACATCAGCTGCTGTTAAAGACACTGCAGGAAGACTATTTAATAAGGATAAATCTAAAACGTATTTACTCAATAAAAATGGAGTTGAATTAGCTCAACTAATAGAAAAAGGAATCATGGGTGCTTGCTTATATTATCAAGCTACTTCTGTTTATATGGGTGCATCCAAAATGGATGTAGATAATGAAACAATAGTTCCTGGAGAGGGTACAGCTATGCAACATCATTGGGATGAAGCTTTTGGGTACTTTAGTGTTCCAAAGGATTTTCCTCTAAATAAATCTGGACTTTTCTTTTGGGGTGCCTACTGTAATTCTAGAGATGCTTTATTAGGAACTAATAAAATAATGATGGATGCTTTCTTAAAAGGAAGAGCCGAAATAGGAGCAAAACAACTGACCGAAAGAGATAATGCTATTTCAAGTATTCGCAAAGAATGGGACCGCGTTTCAGCTACTTCTGCATTGCATTATATCAATTCAGCCTTATCTACAATTGCTGATGATAGAGGTACATTCCATCATTCTATGTCGGAAGCCATAGCCTTTTTATATGCGCTTAAATTTAATGAAGGCAAATTGCTCACTCTTGCAGAAATAGATAGCTATATAAAGACATTAGCAGGAACAGAAGACATTACTATTTTAGACATTTACGCTACTCGCAAAAGCGATTTAGAGCAAGTGAAAGCATCACTATCCTTAAAGTATAGCCTTAATTCAATTGTAGATTATTTATGAGAAATCAGATTCTAATAGTAATCGTTGGTTTAAGTTTAGCCATTTTTTCTTCTTGTAAACCTAAGACTCAGGATGACGGCAATTTATGCAGTAGCGATTATGATCAATCAGCGCTATTGAAAAACTATGCAAATAACATCATCATTCCTGGTTTGGAAACGTTTGAGAATGAATTCTCGTCATTCAAATCTTCATGGGATTCGTATAAGACCAAGGCTAAAAGTTTAACCCAATTGCAAGTAGGATTAAAAGATGTTTACCTCGAATTTCAAAAAATTCAATGCTTCGATTTTGGCCCTATGGAAAGCCAAAATTTTATAGAGAAGGCAAATCCTTTTCCATGCAATCAAATGGAACTTGCCAAGAGTATTACAACAGCAAACACGGATTTTTCTAAACCAGATAGATATGATATTGGTTTACCGGCTTTGGAAACCTTGTTCTATGGTTTAGCTAAGTCCGACATTGATTCATTCAAAACTGCTAAAACACAAGAATACATCAGTGCAATCATAAATGATCTACATAATCGAATAAAAACGATTAATACTGACTGGGTTTCTTATAAGGCAGATTTTTTGTCTAGAAAAGGTACGGATGCTAGTTCATCTTTAAGCTTAATGGTTAATGCCTTGAACAAGAATTTTGAAATCTCTAAACGCGACAGAGTTGGAATACCTACCGGAGCTTTAACACTGGGAATTAAACAAGCCAACTTAGTGGAATCACCCCATGCTGAATTTTCAAAAGAATTATTATTGGGTAATTTAGATTGTACTAAACGCTTCTTTCAAGGCATATGGAATAAAGGCGATGGTGAAGGTCTGGATGAGGTTTTAGATTATATAAAGGCGAGTAAAAACGATATTGGTTTATCCATTGGAATCCTTAATAATTACGATGCAATGATTGCCAAATTGCAATCGTATTCAGGTACTTTAAAGAATCAAGTGGTGAATGGGAATTCTGAAGTTATTGCTTTGTACTCTTTAATGTCAAAACAATTGGTTTACCTAAAATCAGATATGCCTTCAGTATTATGTATAGCCATAACCTATTTGGATAATCCCAGCGATTCTGATTAAACGTATTGATTAAAAAGCTGCTCAATAAAACCATTCCAATTTACCCCTTAATAAGTTTTAGGATAGGTTTTGGACTGCTCATGCTTTTTGGTTTAGTAAGGACCTTGGCCCAAGGTTGGGTTCATGAACTTTATGTGAAACCAAAGTTTCATTTCAGTTTTTTCGGATTCGATGGTTTACCGAGAATTGGAGAATCTGCTATATATGTTTTGTATGCCGCGTTAATTGTGGCAGCCTTATTTATAGCCATTGGATTCCTATATAGAATATCTATTTCTTTGTTTTTTTTAGGATTTACGTACTTAGAACTATTTGATGCTACCAATTATTTAAATCACTATTACCTCATTTGCCTTTTCGCATTTGTACTCATTTTTCTCCCTGCAAATAAGGCCTATTCCTTAGATGCAAAGCTGGGAATAGCAAAACGTGCAACAGATGTTTCAGCATGGACTATCTATCTTATTATGGCACAAATTGGTATTGTATATACGTTTGCTGGTTTGGCTAAGCTTCACCCAGAGTGGATTGTAAATGCAATGCCTTTAACCATTTGGTTAAAGGAAAGAGAACATTGGCCAATTCTTGGTAGCTTGTTTCAGTTAAGCTTTGCTCCAATCCTTTTCTCCATATTAGGAGCAGCTTATGATTTATTCATATTTTGGTTTCTTCTTTTCAAGAAAACTAGACCAATGGCATATATAACAGTGGTGGTATTCCATCTTATTACTTGGAGCATGTTTAATATTGGCTTGTTTCCATTAATAATGATAGTGAGTAACATCATTTTCTTTTCGGCAGCTTGGCATAAGAAGTGGTTGAGTAAATTAGGTGAAATCCCTAATTCTAAAATACATTCCCAATCCTTTCCCAAATGGGCTATTCTGTACCTCTGCATTCAATTGATTTTACCCATTCGATTTCTATTCTACAAAAGTCAAATATTATGGGCAGAAGAAGGCTATCGATTTAGTTGGCGCGTAATGCTAGTAGAAAAATCGGGAATAGCCAATTTTACGATTAAACCAAAAGGAAAACCAGGATTTGAAGTTCGCAATTCAGATTTTTTAATGGCTTTTCAAGAAAAGCAGATGGCTATTCAACCGGATTTTATTTTACAATATGCGAAATATTTGGGTAGATATTTTAAAAGAACCATGAACTTAACTGAGCTTGAAGTCTTTGTAGACTCTCATGTAGCCTTAAATGGCAGAGTGAGCCAAGTTTTTGTGAAACCAACTATAAACCTATTGGCTCTAGAGGATTCCTGGGAGAGTAAAACATGGGTTAAAGCACATCCTGAATTATGAAAGTGCTGAGTTTAATCATATTGCTACTATCTGCATTTGGGCTTAAAGCTCAAAAACAAGCAGATACCATTAGCATAGATACGGTGAACCTAAAATCCTTTAAACTTAAAAAGTTAAATGATATGCTGTCTGATATTGATGGGATGGGGATTTATGCTTCTAAGAAGAATGAAATCATCAATGTAAAAAAGCTTAATACAAACCTCGCAACGGGAATAGGCAGAATTGCATTTGCCAGTATTCCGGGTTTAAATATATGGGAGAATGATGGAGCAGGAATTCAATTGAGTATTGGTTCTAGGGGTTTAGATCCGAATAGAACCTCCAATTTTAATACACGTCAGAACTATTACGACATTAGCGCAGATCCATTAGGTTACCCAGAAAGTTATTATACTCCAGCTTTAGAGAATGTAGAACGCATTGAACTTATTAGAGGGGCAGCTAGTTTACAATATGGCCCTCAGTTTGGTGGGTTGTTAAATTTCAAATTAAAAGATGGAGAGGCATCTACAAAGCCACTCCACATCAATCAGCAATTGACGTATGGCTCTAAGGGCTTTCTTTCATCATTTACCGCGCTTAGCGGCAAAAAGGGCAGGTGGCACTACTATGCATCGTTTAAATACAAAGAAGGCAATGGCTGGCGTGATAACTCTTCCTTTATGCAGAATAATTTTTATGGTTCCGTAACGTTTAAGCCAAAAGCTACATGGAAGTTCAAACTAGATTTAACTCATATGAACTACCTCACGCAAATGCCTGGAGGTTTGGTAGATTTTGAGTTCCAACAGAATCCTCAAAAAAGCATTAGAGCCAGAAACTGGTTTAGTGTAGACTGGAATTTGATGTCTTTCCAAATACACAAGACCTTTAGCAAATACACTTCATTAGAAAACATCTCCTATGGCTTAATAGCCAATAGAAAAGCTTTAGGTGAGCTTGGGGCCATTAATCGTCCTGATCCTTTGCAAGAACGTAATTTAGTAGAAGGGAAATACCAGAACTTCGGGAACGAAACCCGTCTCTTGCATAAATACTTTGTGTACGATAAACCATCTGCTTTATTGGTTGGCTTGCGTTATTATCAAGGTAATACGCATAATGTGCAAGGTTTAGCCAGTGCGAGTGATGATGCAGATTTTAGGTTCAATAATGCTGGAGATGCAGAGTTCTCGGATTATACTTTTCCAAACAGAAACGTTTCCTTGTTTGTAGAAAATCTATTTAGAATATCGCCAAAGTTTAGTGTTACTCCTGGAATTAGATACGAGTACATTCATACCTCGTCAGAAGGGTTTTACAAGGAACGGGTAATCTCAGGAGGGCAGGTTTTACAAGAGAACAGATTCAATGATTCTGATTCTAGAACCCGAGATGTATTATTGATAGGAATTGGGGGTTCTTATTTTATAGGAAAACATTCCGAAGTTTATGCAAACATCTCTTCAAATTACCGTTCCATTACGTTCAATGATTTGGTAGTAGTTAATCCAAACCTTCTTATCGACGATCAATTGGAAGATGAAAAAGGGTCTAATATTGATTTAGGTTATCGATCTAAACTTTGGAAAAATAGACTTAGAATAGATGCCAGTCTGTTTTGCTTAAGTTATCAAAATAGGATAGGGCTAGGGGAGATATTGATTCAAGACTCTTTTACAGGGCCACGCATTGCATCCTATCGCACAAATATTGGAGCATCGCGTAGTTTGGGATTGGAGCTTGGAACTCAATTGCATATTCCTTTGGTACAGAAACATAACCTTTGGTTTAATTCATTCACCAGCTCGCACTTTATTCAAGCTCGTTATACCAGCGGAGCTTCTAATATTAAGGGAAATGCAATAGAGTCGGTTCCAATGGTGAGTAGTAAACTAGGCTGGGGGATAGAAGCCAAACATTGGCAAATATCACATACCTTTTCGTGGAATGGGGAGCAATTCTCTGATGCTACCAACTCCATTAAGGCAAGTAATGATGCCACACGAGGTTTGGTTCCTGCTTATGCCGTGCATGACGTTTCTGTAAAGCTTAATTACAAGTCATTTTGGCTGCAGTACAGCTTAAACAATGTGTTTAATACTTCCTATTTCACGCGTAGAGCACAAGCTTATCCAGGACCCGGAATCCTATCTGCTGATGGGCAAATGCATTATGTTACTTTAGGATTTAGGATGTAAGGTAGATTTAGGGATTGGGGTACGCTTAAACGGATGCTTAACTCTAAGCAAATAGAAAAATCTTAAAATCTAAAATACCAAATTAATCAACCCAGTCTGCAATGAATAAGTTGGTTGCTCTGCCGCCGCCATTGTTTCTATTGCTACTAAATACTAGGTATTTTCCATTTGGTGAGAACATAGGAAAAGAGTTAAAGATGCTTTCGGTTGTGATTTGTTCTAAGCCGGTTCCGTCATCATTAATCATGTAAAGATCAAAATCATAGCCTTTTTCACTTTTGTGATTACTGCTAAAAATGATTCGCTTGCCATCTGGGTGATAGAAGGGCGCCCAATTGGCTTTGCCGAGCTTGGTGATTTGCTTTAAATCCGATCCATCTACATTGACAGTATATAGTTCCATATTGGTAGGAACTACTAAACCTTCTGCTAAAAAACCTTTGTATCTTTTAATTTCTTCAGGCGTTTTTGGACGGCTGCTTCTAAAGATTAATTTCTTGTTGTCTGGTGAAAAGAAGGCTCCACCATCATAACCTAATCCCGAGGTGATTTGTCTTTTGTTTCCTCCATCAATATCCATAATCCAAAGTTCTAAATCGCCAGATTTAGTGCTGGTATAGACAATGCTTTTACCATCTGGAGAAACAGTAGCTTCGGCATCATAGCCAGGGTCACTGGTTAATTGTTTAGTTATATTTCCTTTTAAATCAGAAATAAAAATATCATAATCTGGATAAATTGGCCACACATACGCTTTTCTATGCTCAGGCACAGGAGGACAGGCTTTATTTCCTAAATGTGTACTTGCAAATAGCACATGTTTATTATCGGGTAAAAAGTAAGAACAAGTAGTTCTGCCAGTACCTGTACTTATTAGTGTCGGTTTAAAGCTGTCTTGTTTAAATGCTTCAACATCAGCGGAGAATATTTGATCACACTCCAAGCCCCAAGCTGGGTTATTGCTTTGAAAGGTAAGTTTTTTATTGTCAAAACTCCAATAAGCCTCAGCATTGTCTCCACCGAAAGTTAATTGTTTAAGATTGCTAAGGTGAGTTTCATTTTCACCACTTTTAAGAGTTTTCCATTCTGAAACTTTGGTTTCAGTTGAACTGCAAGCAGAAAGAATAATTACTGCGCCAATACTCAATTTAATATTCATTTAGTTTAATTTATTTCAATAATTCGTATGCAAATTTAGGATAGCCAGGGTCATCTTTGGCATTGTAATAATCAACCATCTTCATTTTGTAAAAGGTACCATCTCGGTTTTTTATTACAAAGGCATTTTTAGAATTTATAGTATATTTAGATGCTGCAATGCTATAGTTTTTCCAGTTGTACCCAATGTTATTTATGTCATCATTAAAGACCAAGGTTTCAGCATAATTCAAGTCTATATCATCGTAATTAACAATGTTGGTTAAGTTGGCTACTTTGGTTAAATGAGGGTTACTTAAAACACCTCTTAAAGGATAATAAACCCAGATGCCAAAACTAGATTCGTAAATGTATTCTTTATAAGAAGTAAAAACAATATCCCATTCATCTTTTTCAAAAGGCTCCATCTTTGGATGGCTTTTGCATTCAAAACAGTAATAGGCAAAGTTTTGGTTCTCATCTGTTTGAACAGGTAGCGCCATAGCTCTAGTTTGGTCTAAATAGGTCCATTCGGATTGATAAATCAATCCATTTCTATATAAAAATCGTATTTTAACATACTGTTTGTCAAATAGCTTGTCATCTCCTAGTTTAATGAGATACATATTAGAATCAGTAGTAAAGAAATTTCCTGTTTTTTTCTGAAATATGCGACCGATAGCAGATGAGTCTATTCTTCCCGTTGGATTGTCGTTTTGCCATTCACTTTCCTCTATTTTTGAGACATCAATAACATCGCTAAAGGATTTCTTTCCCAAATTGCAAATACTAAACTCACCAGACTTCGCATTGTTTATTATAATCTTATTTTCATCGGAATAAGAAAAAGCGATATCCCAATCTTTAAATTTATTGGAACGTGACTCTCCTGTTCTGAAATCAAAAAAGACTTGGGACTCATACTTGTCACCCATTTCAACGGATTTGGTAATTGTACCTGCAGACACATCAGGTTTTTTGTATAAGCCTTCTTCTTTCTCGCAAGAAGCGAACAAAAGTAAAATTAGGATTGATATGGATGCAAGTATATTTCGCACTAGAATAGTTTAAAGTTTAGGGATAAAAAGAAAAGGCGACCAGGAGTTACTAAAACACTGTTGCTTGTATTGCTATGTGCACTGTTACTCTGCGATCGGTTTGAATTTACAGAAGTTATTCCAAGAATATTTTTAATTCCAAATTGATAACCAATGCGTTTTTTGAATAGGTCTCCATTGTAAATGGCATCCACCAAATAAAAGCCTCCAATTCGGTAACGCGTTAAATCCTCATTGTATCCAAAGGTTGGACTGGTATATCGGGTGATTACATTTAAGGCTGTTTTGAATTTTGGGAATGTTCGCTTTACATTAAATGCGACTTGCCCGTTTAAATAATTTTGTTGCAATATGCTATCTTCTTGCGGTACTTCATCAACTACAGATATTAAGGTTGAAGAGAAGCTAAAATTCATTCGTTCACTTTTAAATCCAAATTTTACATTAAGTCCTTGGCTTCTAAATCGGCCAATATTAACATAAGTATAGTAATTGGTTAAAGCATCCTGTAAACCTAGAGTGATTTTGTTTCTAATATTATTGTTAAAAATAGAGAAATTAAAGTTGGTATAGCTCTTTTGGTTTAAGCGATGTCGGTAATCCATACTTACAATAAAGTTGTCCGAGGTTTCTGGGCTTAAATCTTCATTCCCATGCACATTATGTTGAATATCTACAAAGTTGAAGAACAACTCTTTTATACTTGGAGCCCTATATCCTTTTGAATAAGAAGCTCTAAATATAAGGTGCTTACTCATTTTATATTTTACCTGTAAGCTTGGTACTAAGGGTGCATAGCCAGATATAGAACCTCCATAATTTTTTATTACAGATGACCCGTATCTAGAATTATTCACGATTCGAAGGGAAGGTTGTATGTCCCATTGGCTGTTTGGGTGAAAATCAAAAGTTGCAAATGCAGCAAAATCTGTGATACCTGGATTGGTAACAGGGATTCGTTTTCCACTGCCGGCTTCATGGGTAAAGTCAAAACCCAAATTAAGGTCTAGTTTTCTTGAAGGTGCTTTGTATAAGTACACTCCTCTAGAATTAAATAAAGTAAAGTTTGTAGTGTCCTGATCTTGCGGGCGGAACGTTGTTTCCTCTCCACTAACCAAATCACGTTTAATAGTCATTTTTCTACGGCTGTAAAGGTTTAATGCATTTTGCAATTGAAATTTATTATAATTATTAAATTTAAAATTTAATTGCATTTGATTATCCCAGCGATAGGTATTGTAAATAGAATTGTATCCGTACCAAGTAATTAGGTTGTTTTCAGCATCACTGCGATCGGTAAGTTTTTCAGTAAAGAAATTAGAACCCAACCTTAAAGTTATGTCCTTGAATTTTAACATGGTGCCAAAATCGGCAAAGATTTTTTCTTTTGGTTTCCAATCTAAAATGCGTGTGGTCTCATCAAAATCCTTACCTCCAAAAAATTGTCTTCCAATACTAAAACTCAATGGAACGTTCTTGTTCAATCTAGTTTGTATTGAGGCATTTGAATTGTAATTTTTAAGGTTATCTATATAGGTATTGGCATTAATTAGAAGTTTCTTTCCTTCAGGGTCTTTGGTTATAATATTAATAATCCCACCTAGGGCATCAGAACCATAAATTACACTCATAGGTCCTTCAATGATTTCAATTCGTTCAATATTGTTCATTGGTATTTGAGAAACATCAATGTTTCCGCCAATTCTGCCAATGATAGGAATTCCATTTAATAGAATTTTAATATCATTGCCCCCAATACCTTGCATAATGGCACTGGTCCCAATTACGGCATCTTGTCCCAATTGTATGTTCGATTCATTCTGCAAAACATCAGAAAGGTTCTGAGCAGCCATACTTGTAATCTTCTGCTTGCCTATCACCCGAATGTTATACGGATTGGCACTAATAGATTTACGAGAGAATGTTCCGGTTATGGTAATAGGGTCTAATTCCTGATCATGACTAAAGAGGCGAATATTTATTTTAGATTGAGATGCACCAAAACTTTGTTCATGTACATCTATAGAATCTAATCCAGGATCAACTACAATATGAATTGGACCTACTCCTGAAATTTCAAAATAACCGCTGTCGTTCGTCTCCGAACAAATATTGCCTCCTGTATTTAAGAATTTTGCAGTAATGGGTAATTTAAAAGTGGGTTTACTACCATCTGGCATATAAACCTGTATTTGTTTTGTTTGTCCACACAGGATTGTGAAGACAAACAAAACGAGAATAAAAACGATATTTCGTTTTTTAGAATTCAATTAGTTTACAATAAGCTTTTGGCTTAGACTTGAACTTGCAGAGCTAATGTTTACTTGATAAACACCTGCTTTCAAGTCTGCAGTATTAATGCGGTAAGCAAATAGGCCTTTTGGATTGATGGTTTCACTCATGATGAGTTTTCCTTGCATATCAACGATACTCAAACGTGCATTATTAACTTTGGTGTTTTTTAAAGTAATCAAAGCAAAATCGCTTGCTGGGTTAGGGTATAGGCTTAGTTCACCCAATTGAAGATTACTAACAGAAACCGTGTTTTTTAATTTGTACGTATTAAAAACAACTTTTCCTGAAGCAGTTCCTTCAAAACCAGTAAACTCTAGTAAATAGTACGCAGAATCATTTGGTAAACGAGATTCAACCATAAATAACTGCTTATTGTCTAATTCAAATTTATTGGTTCCTCGATTGAATGATTTCCAATCTGCACCAATCGCTGTTAAGGAATCCGTTAGTTTTGGGTAGTAGTTAAATGTTATTCTGTCCATTTCTGCACTTCTATTTGCCGAGGTTTTTCCAAATACTTTAGCTACTCTAGTTGCAGAATTACTTTCTACTCCTGTGTATGGGAACATCACCCAATTTTGACCATCAAATACAGGTGCATAGTATCGTGTAAAAGTGATATCCCAGTCTGCAATAGCTGGTTCTCTCACAGGTTTGTTTTTTGAAAATGAGAAATATTTGAAGTTTTGTCCATTACCATCTGCCTGCTTAAGCGTATCAGTAACTTCATTTTTTCCATCTACATCTGCCAATTTAAAGATAAAATCGCCATTTGGTGGTTGAGAGATAGGCATAAATTTATAGGCTTTCACAATAGCTCCAGCTTGATCTTTTTGTAAAATCAAATAAAGACTGTCTCCAACAACGGTATGAGTTCCAGAATTGTATACTCCCCAAGAGAAATCCCAAACATTACTTTTATCAAAGCTTTGGTTAAAGGCACCAATGTTCATTTTATGATTGCTATTGTATAAGGGCATCCATGCATATGCACCAGTAGTATCAAAACTTGCCCAAGCAGAATTATCTCCTTTTCTGTAGTTGTATAATTCCAATCCATTCATATGATTCATGCGCAGTGCATTATCTCTAGAATTCGTATTATGAGCTATATCCCAGTTGCTAACTTTGCTAGATCCAGCAGGGCCTGTTCCACCCATTTTATAGAATACCTGATTTTGGTATCCAGACCCCATTGTCACAGAGTCGGATTTCCAAGTTTGAGCCATTAGACCTGAAAGTCCAAATGCAGCAGTTAGAAGAGTAGTAATTTTAATCATTTGTTTCATCTTATTTTGTACCCAACAAAGGTAAGTAGAACCTAAGCATTCATAGAGCTCAACTATGTCATAAATCAGTCTGAAATGCCAATTTAAATTAATGAAAAAAGTGATAAAAATTACAATTGAAAGCTAAGCCCATCAAAAGCTAAGCTTATACTTTGTGGAAGTTTTGGGTTAACTTCCTTAAACAAACCCATTTGATGGCTAACATGGGTAAAATAAGTGTGTTCAGCATTTATTTCTTTAGCTTTTTCGATGGCCTGCTCCAGGTTGAAATGAGAAATGTGTTCGTTATGATGTAGGGCGTTTAAGACTAAAATGCGGCTATTTAATGTCTTTGAAAGTTCTTGTTCTGAAATATAGTTTGCGTCTGTGATGTAAGTAAAGTCACCAACTCTAAAACCTAGGACAGGTAATTTATGATGCAAAACCTTAATGGGCGTAATGCTTAAATCTCCAATCTGAAATGCCTCATCTTCAATAATATTTATATTGACTTTAGGAATTCCAGGGTAACTTAATCCAGCAAAAATATAGGCGTATTGCTGTTTTAAAGAAGTTTCCACCTGTTTGGTGCAATAAACCTCCATGTCTTTGTTTTGCTTGTAGTTAAAAGGCCTAACATCGTCTAATCCAGCCAAATGGTCGCGATGTTCATGGGTGAAGATTACCGCGTCCAATTTTTGCACATTGGCCCTTAAACATTGGGTTCTAAAATCAGGTCCTGAATCAATGATTACAGTGGTGGTATCTGATTCAATAAGAACGCTACAGCGTAATCTAGTGTCTTTTGGGTTGGTGCTTTTGCAAACTTTGCACGAGCAACCTATTACGGGTACGCCTTGTGAAGTTCCTGTTCCCAAAAGTGTTACTTTCAAATCAATTGCTCAAGTTGGCTTTAAGGTCCATTATATTTTGAATGAGCATATTATCCTCCTTGCGTTCATTTGACAAGTAAACACTAACCCAATCCAATATATAGATTGCTTTGAATAGTTCCGGAATATTAAATTCGGTCAAGCTGAAATCATAAACCTTGTTCCCATTTTTGTTCAGGAGTGCTTTAATAAATACAAAGCGCTTATTAACTCTTGCATTGGTTCCACTGTTGAACAATATAAAATTACTTGGGTGAGGGCCATAATAGGTTTCAATCATGTTATGATTGTTCTCCGGCAATAGACTTGTGTATGCTTCCGCTTTTGCATTCTCTTGCAATTGCTGGCAGAAACGAATACCGGTTGCTATTGTGTTTGTATCACATACGGTTACAAATTTTTGATTTTCTAGACCATTGAAAAAGGAAATGATTTCTTTTGCTTTATTTTTCAAAGGCTCTGGTTGGCTTAACGTATTTTGAGCAGAGGCTAAATCAGCCTTAAAATCCTTGCCAGATAATTCTGCAAAAATGAGTAATAATGTACTCAGTGAATAACCTAAAGTCATTCTAGGTTGATATCCAGTTTCAACTGGGTACCTGATGAATTTATTTGCTTGGCATTCTTCCAAAAGTTTACCACCTGAAGTTATGGCTAAAATTTGGCACCCTTTGGCTTTTGCTTCAGAAAGAAGGCTTAAGGTTTCTTCAGTATTTCCACTGTAGCTGCACAAAATGACTAAAGTCTTTTTATTTACATAAGCAGGCAAGTGATAATCACCTATGAGTTGAGCTGGTATACTAAGGCTAACTTGCATATAGTCTGAAACAATTTTAGCACCTATTCCACTTCCACCTAAACCACCAAGTACAATAGAGTTGTAATTGTTAATCTGTAGATTATGAGGGACATAAGAGTTTAAAACAAATTCAATTTGTTTGCTGAATTGCTCTAAAGACTCTTCATGCGTAATCGCTGTAGACATATCCTGCGAAAATACGATGCGCTGCACTATGAACCAAAGAATGAAAGAAATGCCTTGTCCTATTAGTTATAAATCAATGTGAGTTTCAGTGTTTTAAAGAATTCGACGCAATTAAATCACACACACAATGCAACTACTTCTTGCTTCTCTTGGCTCTTAATTAAGCCAAATAATGGTTCCAACTTTGATCTACACAATTAGTGACAAGGATAGCGCCTATAAGTAAAATGACCACAGGAGTTTTAATACTGGATTGGGTTAAATCTAAAATACCAAATAAAAAGGCATTCGCTAGCTAGCGAATGCCTTTTTATAATTGAATAGAGTAACTTACTCTGTTTCTACTTTAATTGCAATTTCAGCACTGATGCCTTTGAATAAGTTAAGTTCAGCAGTGTACTCGCCAATATTCTTAATATCGTCAAATGCAATACGTCTTCTATCTACTTCAAAACCTAAATCTTTAAGTGCTTGAGCAACTTGAACTGAAGTTACACTACCAAAGATTTTACCACTAGAACCAGCTTTGGTTTTAATAGTAACGGCAGAACCATTAATTTTTGCTGCAATAGCTTCAGCGTCTTTTTTAAGTTTGTCCATCTTAAACTCACGTTGTTTAAGATCTTCTGCTAGCATTTTCATATTACTAGATGAAGCAACTTTAGCTTTTCCTTTTGGGATTAGAAAGTTGCGAGCATATCCGTTTTTCACTTCAAGAACGTCGTCTTTTTCGCCTAAGCCCTTGATTGAATTTGTTAAAATAATTTTCATTTCTTTCCTCCTTATTTTAAACCATCAGCAACAAATGGCAAAATGGCCAAGTGACGTGCTCTTTTTACTGCTACATTAACTTTACGCTGGTATTTTAAAGAAGTACCGGTTAAACGACGTGGTAAAAGTTTACCTTGTTCGTTTATAAACTTCATTAAGAAATCTTTGTCTTTAAAATCCACATGCTTAATACCGTGTTTTCTAAAACGACAGTATTTCTTTGGCATTGGTGGTTGCGGTTGTCTTTTGTACTTTTTTCTTCTAGAACTCATAATTATGCTTCCTCTCCTGTTTGTTCAACTTCTGCTTCTGCTTCTGCTGCAGCTTCTGCTGCTCTACGTTCTTCACGCTTGCGATCAAAGTGACCGTTGCGTTTTTTCTCGTTAAAGTCCATTGCATGCTTATCTAGCTTCAAGGTTAACTCTCTCATGATGTTTTCATCTCTCTGAAAGTTTAGCTTAAGAAGCTCAATAAAGTCAGGATTAGCTTTGTATTCAAATACATGATAAAAGCCAGTTCCTTTTTTCTGGATTGGGTAGGCTAGTTTGTTTAGCCCCCAATTTTCCTCGTGGATTAGCTCTCCACCGTTCGATGTGATCAACTCTCTGTAGCTAGTAACAGCATCTTTCATCTGTTGTTCAGAAAGCACGGGTGTCAAAATGATCACGGTCTCATACTGATTCATTATACTTATAATTTTTTAAAATGGCTGCAAAAGTAATTATTCCTCTTGGATTTTACAAGCCTTTTTAACTTTGGATTTAAGGATTGTTTTTCAGGTATTTTAGATTTGCAGATCTACTTGAACAAGCTGTGTTTATGGTGCATTGTCCTAATAGAAATTACCATTGGTTTAATTGTTCTATTAAGGCTTGTGTTATTTGTTGTACGCAAGTAATAGTGGGGATATCCTTTATGCATTGCTTTTATTAGCCGATTATCTTTGTCTAATCATATGCGAAATGTTTTAAATGCTTGCCTGGTTGTAATTTGTTTTACTTTTATCAAATCGGCCAGTATAGCTCAGGTTTATGTTTCTCCAAAGAAATACAAAGCCAATATGCAGCATTATATTGAATTGACTAATGCCAAAGATGTTGCCTATATGCGCGATAATCTGAAGGATTTCTATGGGGTGCAGCTTGTTAGAATTGATGGTGCTGTGGATATTTCGGAATGTTCCAAAATTATTCAGAACTTAGATGATGTGGAGCAAGTGGAATTGATCTCATTTGAAGGCCAGCTGCTCGACGAAGATTTAGAACGATTGGATTGGGCAGGCGATGTATTGGTTTATGTGAAAGATGGGGATGAACAACATATTTTAAATACTCCATACCTAAATAAATTGACTTCAGTTACCATCGTTTTTGAAGTTAGCCCTGATGATTACTATTTTCTAAAAGAGTGGAGATGCAGGTCTTTAAAGCTTATTGCCCCTTTTGTTAAAAGTGAAATTCCTGAAGCCATTGACGCTTGCTCTAAAATGAGAAACCTTAGGGATTTTGGAATTAGTGTAGATAAAGTTCAGGATATAAGTCAAAATATTATTAAGATTAAAAAGCTGCAAACTCTTGCTATAATTGACAACCTTAGCTGGATTACCGAAACATACTTGAATAATTTATCGCTGCATACCTTTAATATTGAACAAAGCATAAATCAAGGAGAGTTTACCAAGTATACCAAAGTTGAGTACTATGCGGAGGAACCAACCTTAACGGATTATGAGAATAATTACATTCTTTCATTATTTACGAATGCTAAGATTGTTCCATTCATGAATCAGTTTGCAGACTCATCTGAGTATGCTGGATTTGCAACATTTATGCCTTTGAGTTCTGTAGCATCTGTGAATTTTCCGAAAATATTTAAATATGCGCATTTATTGCACAATTATCAAGAAACTGATTTCTTTTTTGAGGCCAGCAATCAACAAGATCGGATTTATTATATAGGCAAGGACGCTGCTTTGTTTGTTCCAAAGAATAGTTTGAAGAGCAAATCAGATTCTGTTTATACGGGATCTTATTCCTTAAGAGTTTCATGGAGTAATGAGGTGCATCAATTCTTTGCGCAATCCAATACATTAGCATTTGATAGCAGTGGAAACCGTTATGCTCTTGCCCCTTCGGCAGTAATTGAAGTGCAAGCCATGGACGGCGTCAATGAATTAGTAATGCGGAAAGGGTATTTCTGGAAAGTTGTTTTTTCAGGCAATATTGATTCAGCCGATAGGTTTTATGCGTATAGTAGAAACAAACAAGCATGGGAAAACTATTGGGATTACGATTATGAGTTTGATGATATTGGAAGTCAGGTCATAGATTTTTATCAGTTTTATGGAGGTAACAAAATTGCAAAATCAATAAGTACGTTTAACCGATTAGCTCCTAACCTTCATTTTGAAACCCAAGGCTTCAACTACCATTTGCCTTATGATCAAACCAGACTAAAACTACAAGAGAATGGTAAATTCTTTCTACCGACTTCAGAATTGAATGTAAAGAAATCGCAGTTTTCTGTTCGCCGAGGTCGCAAATACGTTGGTTTTTCTAGAATAAGTGATAAAAAATTAGAGGACATTGTCTCTTTGCGTTTGTACGATAAAACGGCTGTACTTTTTCCAGAGCTAAAATCATTTAAAAAAGTTCCTTTGTATATCAGCACTGGAATGGATAGAAAAAGTTTTAGTAAAATCTTTATATCTAAACAACGATACAATGATACACGTATTGAACAAGTAGGAGTCGATTATTATTTAGATTTAAAATTAGAAGATGGTTATTGGCATTTAAAATTGGCTCAACCAAATTCATTTGAAGGAGGAGTATCTCAATCAAAGTTTGCAAAAGCGTTTAAGAAATACAATTTGTGCAGAGCCAAGCGATTGGATGAATGGCAATCTGCTATGCTAAACCAAGAAGAAAAAATTACCAGTGAAGCACAGAACAAATTGTTTAGAAACAAAGGCACAGATAGAGTAGGAGAGTTTAGGATTAGAAGTACAGGTGCTTTTGCCTTTGCCCACCCAGTCTCAAACAGTGATACCTTTTCTGTAATCATTCTACCCACGGATAAAGGAGGGATTCCAATTAATTCAAGGCGTTTTATCATTGCGAATAGCGTTCCTTTTTCATATCAAGTGTTTGATGCTAAAAGCACTTATTCCGTAGATTTGAACAACGAAAACCTTTTGTACATTGCTTGCCAAGATGACAAAGATCAAGTGTATGTAATTACAGGAAGAGAGTTTAATGCCCTTGGTGTTAAAAACAATACTTATATACAATTACCAATGGAAACCTTACCACAACCCATTGCAAATCCAAAAGATCTAACCAAACGATTAAATATTAAAAAATGAGTTCAGGAATAATACTTACCGCCATCTTAGGCTACTTCTTTATGCTTCTAATAGTGGGTTATATTACCTCTAGAAAAGCAGGAAAGTCGGAATATTTTATTGGAAATAAGCAAAGTATTTGGTGGTTGGTAGCCATTGGAATGCTAAGTGATAGCATGAGTGGAGTTAGTTTTATCTCTGTGCCAGGAAAGGTATACTCTGCTAATTTCTATTATATGCAAATGGTGATTGGGTATTTATTTGGCTATTTGGTCATTGCCTTTATTCTACTGCCCTTGTATTACCGCATGAACCTTACCAGTATTTACACTTACTTAGGAACTAGGTTTGGAGTTTATGGACAAAAAGTTGGAGCTGCATATTTTGTAATAAGTCGTTTGCTGGGTTCTGCTGCACGATTGTATTTAACAGCTGCCATTCTTCAGACCTATTTATTTGATGCATGGGACGTTCCTTTCTGGCTGAGTGTAGCTATAATTATTACGCTTATCCTGGTATATACCATTAAAGGAGGAATTAAGACTTTGGTATTTACGGATGCATTGCAAAGTTTATTCCTCATAGGTGGATTAATTACTTGCATAAGCATTCTCATTATTAAATCTGGAGCTTCATATACTGAAATTTTAGATATTAGTCCGTACACCTCATGGTTTAATTGGGAGTTTAACTCTAGTAGTTACTTTCTAAAACACCTCTTGGGTGGTGCATTTATTTGCATTGCCATGACTGGATTGGATCAGAATATGATGCAGAAGAATTTGAGTTGTAAGTCAATAGGAGATGCACAAAAGAATATTCTTACCTATGGAGTTATTGTCTTTATAGTGAACATCATTTTTGTGTCTTTGGGTGCGGTAATGATATATTACTTAGGTGTGGCAAATATTCCAATGCCTATGAAAGATGGAGCTATTTACACGGATGGAATTTTCCCAATGTTGGCTTTAAATCATCTCGGAATGGTTGCTGGAATTGCCTTTATCCTTGGATTAGCAGCTGCAACTTTCTCTAGTGCCGATAGTGTACTTACCACATTAACCACAAGCACATACATAGATTTATTTAGAATGGACCAAAAAGACGTTCCTGAAGCGGATAAAACGAAGTTTAGAAACCGACTGCATATTGGTTTTGCCTTTTTATTACTTTTTACCATTCTCTTATTTGAACAGTATAATTCCAAAACCCTTATTGATGCCATACTAACTTTAGCTATTTACACTTATGGTCCTTTGCTTGGATTATTTGCAGCAGGAATATTATCTAAGATAAAGGTTTCAGGATGGCCACTATTAGTGGTTTGTTTGCTTTCTTCCGTATTAACCTATGGCATTGCTAGTATTCCTGCAGAAAGCTTAGGTGGTTATCATATGGGTTATGAAAAGTTACTTTTAAATGGTGGTATCACCTTTTTAGGGCTTTGGTTAGTTTCCTTGGCACAGAAGAATAAATCTTAAATTTCTTAATTCTAAATTGCATAAAAAAGCTGGATAGAAATGCCCAGCTTTTTGCTATACTTGTTAACTGTTGTAGTTCTTAATCTGCTTTACAATAAGTAATTAGTCTTAAACATCTTAATGGCAATGGCCAAAAGAATCACTCCAAAAAACTTTCGAATTATGGTTATTCCTGCGTTTCCTATTTTCTTTTCAATCCAATTGGCACTTATTAAAACTAAGTAAACCACCAATAAATTTACCACAATGCCAATCAATATTTCGGCAGTACTATAGGCCGATTTTAAAGAAAGAATAGTGGTTAAGGTTCCACTACCCGCTATTAATGGAAAAGCAACGGGCACAATACTTCCCGATTTCATATCAGGTTCTGCCCTAAATAAATCTATACCTAAAACCATTTCTAGTCCAAGAATAAACATTACAATACTACCGGCAATGGCAAATGAGCTTACATCAACACCTAAAAAATGCAATAAGTTTTCACCAATAAGTAAAAACCCAATCATAAGTAAGGCAACCGCTATGGTTACTTTACTAGAACTAATATCACCAATTTTCTTTTTAAGTCCAATAAGTACTGGTAAACAACCAATAATATCGATTACCGCAAACAGGGTTAAACTTGCACTTACAATATGGTTAATATCCATTTTACTTTAAGGTATTTTTATACTTCTTATTCTCCGCTTTAGAAGCATCACTTTTCTTTTTGTACGCTTTTAATACATGGTAGGCAGCAAAAAAGACTATGGCAGTAATTATAACCTCCCACATAAATAAGTTTTTCTTAAAATCGCCAATACTTATTCTGGCTGTATCTTGTATTTGCAGTAGGATTAATTCCATTTGAATTTTGCTGTTAAATTATTGGTTTCCATTAAATGTGAAAGCACTTCTTCTATCTTTACTTTGGCTTTAGCAATATGTTCTTGGCTGCCCTCTAGTTTTGCCTTGGTTTCTTGATAAAGTTGCTTTTGAGGTTTGGCAAACTGATCATCTTTGCTCAATATCAACAAGCCTTTTTTACTTAATTGACGCATTTGATCTAAACGCATTTCATAACTGAGTAAACTGGGTTCATTTAAACTAATCTCAACTTCTCCATTTCCTAAATCTCTAATGTTTAAGCTAGTATCTCCTAGTGTACATCCATACTTTGCAGTGTAAGGAATATTTAAAAGGATGGTCTTTTCTCCAAGATAATTGCTAATGTTATTCCAAATATTTCCATCCGTAACATTGGTTTGATTTAATGAGGCTATTCCAGACACTTCCAAAGTGCTTAATTCTGCAATCTCCCTAACAAAATCTGTATGCTGCGTATAATTGGTTACTGTTTTCTTGCCCAGATAATTGCCTATGAAATAACCAGCAGCTCCACCAACGACAAGAATTAGTAAAAGAATAATCTTCTTCATCCCGCAAAATTACGGATTTAAGGCTTTAGAATAATCAATTATTCTGCATCCATGCAAATAAATCCATACTCCAAGCTAAGGAGACATGAAGTACAACTCCACCCCAAATGCGTTCGCTGTAAAAAGCCAGAATACCAATAACATACCCACCAATGGCACTGCTGATGCATTCGGTGATTGGTTTGCCAAAATGCAAGAAAACGTAAGAGCCAATCATGGCTAACACAACATGCGGACCTAAAATTCTGGCAAAACCTATAACTAAGACTCCTCTAAAGAATAATTCTACATTAATAAAGGATAAACCATAGACCAGTTCATAAATGAGAACAGATACCCATTCGTCGAACCCATGCTTAGCAGCAAATTCTGCACCCCCCACATACTGATACCGAGGGTAATAGGAACTTAACTCTGAAATGTATGAAGCCAAATAAATGCCTCCAAAAACAAGAATGATTAAGCCTAGATAGAGTTTGTAATTGGTATTGTCCATACGCAATCCAAACCAAGCTTTCTTATGGTCACGCTTGCGTTCGTATAACCAATAAAACAGAAGACTTAAAACAAATGTGCTTAAGAATGTACGGCCCCAAGCCATTGTGCCAATGTAAAACTTCCAGTCTGTTGTGTCCAATGATTGTGCCCATTCTTTATGCAAAAAAAAAGAACGTTCTGTTCCTATTATAAGAAATGCAATCACAATTTTAATCCAGAATTCCTTGGATTTAATCCAATCACGTGAACCCTTATTAAGCAATGAAAAACTACAAATAACCAAGAATGGGAAAGCCATAAACAAGGCTATTATGGGCAAGAATATCCATTCATCGTGGAATTGGTTTGAAATTGAAGTATAAATCCCAAATTGGTAATTAATCCAAATACAGGCAGCCAAGAAAAGTCCAGTTAGCAGGTAAATGCTGCGGTTGTAGTTTTCGCTAATGTATTGCTTTAGGTAGTTTACTAATTGCTTCAAGTTAGCACAATATTAATGAAAGGATTAAGAAATGAGAAGGATTCAGATGCATTTTAGATTTTTAAGATTGCCCTTTCCGCTTGCTGTTGTAAATTCGCCTCCCCATGAGTCAAAAAGAATACATAGAAAGTAATAAAGATAGGTTCTTAGAAGAGTTATTTGATCTGCTAAGAATCCCTAGTATTAGTGCAGATAGCGCTTACGATGCTGAAACTGCAAAATGTGCAGCACATGTTGCCGACCGCTTAAGAGAGGCTGGTGCAGATAATGTAATTATTGAACCAACCGCAGGTCATCCTATTGTATATGGTGAAAAGATAATTGACCCTAGCTTATCTACTGTTTTGATTTATGGGCACTATGATGTTCAACCAAGCAGCCCGGATGAGTTGTGGAACACACCGCCATTTGAACCAACAGTTAGAGATGGCAAGATTTATGCACGTGGTTCTGCAGATGATAAAGGTCAGTTCTATATGCATGTAAAAGCATTTGAAGCCATGCTCCAAACTGGAACATTGAGTTGTAATGTTAAATTTATGATTGAGGGAGAAGAAGAAGTAGGTAGTAGTAATCTAGGACCTTATTGCATCGCCAATAAAGAAAAGTTGAAATCTGATGTTATTCTAATTAGTGATACCAGCATGATTGCCAATGATATTCCAAGTATTAATGTAGGTTTACGTGGTTTGAGTTACGTGGAAGTTGAAGTTACTGGACCAAATATTGATTTACACTCAGGTGTTTATGGTGGAGCTGTAGCCAATCCGTGTAATGTATTGTGTGAAATGATTGCAAGCCTCCACGACGATGATAAAAGAATTACAGTAGATGGGTTTTATGATAATGTAAAAGAGCTTTCCGATGAGGATAGAGCCGCTTTAGCAAAAATACCATTTAGCGAAGAGGAATATAAAAAGGAATTAGACATTAACGGAGTGGTTGGAGAGAAAGGATACAGCACGATTGAAAGAGCTGGTAGTCGTCCAACTTTAGATGTAAATGGAATTTGGGGTGGTTACATTGGAGAAGGAAGTAAGACGGTTTTGCCAAGTAAGGCCTATGCTAAAATAAGCATGAGACTAGTACCAAATCAAAGCAGTGAAGAGATTACAGCGAAATTTATTAAACATTTTAATGCTATTGCTCCAACAGGAATAAGCGTTAAGGTTACGCCTCATCACGGAGGAGAACCAGCATTAACTCCAACCGATAGTATTCATTACCAAGCTGCTTCTAAAGCCATGGAAGATACCTTTGGTAAAGTACCTATCCCAACAAGAGGTGGGGGAAGCATTCCTATTGTTGCTTTGTTCGAAAAAGAGCTTGAAACCACTGTAGTATTAATGGGTTTTGGATTGGATAGCGATGCGTTGCATAGCCCAAATGAGCATTATGGAATATTTAATTATATGAAGGGAATTGAGACTATTCCACGTTTTTTTCATCATTTTGCCCAGTTAAAGGGATAGCAATTCTTCCTTAAAATTTAAAATTAACGTTTTCGATTATATTTGTAAAATGAAAAACATACTTTCCATTCTTTTAATTTCCTTATCATCTATTATTCAGGCCCAGGATACTTTATTCTTAACCAATTCCGAGATAATTGAATGTGAAGTAGTATCTACTGATGCAAAGGAAGTAGAGTATACGCCTTGGAAAAAAGACAATCCAGTTTATTCTATTAATGTGACTTTAATTGATTCTATTTATTATAATTCTGGTGAACCTGAATACTTTATGAGTAAACCATCTAAAGTTGCAGCAACCACAAACACAACAAAAGTAGAGGATGCTGATGGTGATTATATAAAAGGGTATACCGATGGCTTGAACTCTCATGTAAAGTCTGTAGGTGCAACCTCTTTTGTAGGAGGGTTTTGTTGTGGAGTACCAGGTATAGTTGCTCCATTGATTAACATTTCTAATGCTGAAGATAGGATTCCAATTGAGAAAAGAGTCAGCGACAAAAGCTATGACAAAGGGTATGTTGAAGGGGTAAAAAAATCGGTTAGAAAGAAAGCATGGACTAATTATGCTTTGGGTTTTGCTTCTGCAGTGGGCGTTTATGTGGCCATCACTCAGGTATTGCTTTAGATTGTGCCGATTGCTTTCTTAACTATTTAGTCTGATTTCAAAAGGGCATTAACTTTATCTTCTAAGTCTTCTAATTTCTTAAGTCTATTCTTAAGTTCAATAATTTCATCATTCTGTGCATTAATAATCTCTTGCTGTTCTTGTATTGCTTTAACCACAGGCGGAATAAACTCTGTGTAGGTTAATCCATATATGTCATGCTCACCAGCAGGCTTAGCTACACCATGAAAATCAAAATCTAAGTCTTTAACCACTTTCTCAACATCTTGAGCCAAGAAACCAATATGGCGTATTTTATACAACTCATCGTAATGCTTTTGATCAAAGAAAGTATCGGTTCCTAATGTGTATTGCTGAATCTTCTGTTCATTAAAATTATACGTAACCGGTTCCAAATTCATAATAAAAGAAAGGCCAACAACATTGCTTTTTACATTTTCTTTAAATCGTTTATCAGAAGTATTTGTCCAAGCAACTGGTCCTCCAATTTGAGTTACTCCGGTACCAATTCTTATGTAATCGGTTGCAGGGGCAACTGTTGCATACCCCAGTGCAGTTGAATTGTCTTGTGTTGTAGATGTAACATCCGCAGATGCTCCTATGATAGTGTTTCTATAGCCTGTGAATATGCGATCTCCAGCATAAGTGCCAATTGTTGTATTATCATAACCAGTTGTAATTCGCTTACCAGAATAATAACCCTGTGCTACGTTTCTTGAACCAGAAGCATTGTAATATAAAGAACTATAACCAAAAGCACAGTTATAAGTACCAGAAGTGTTCCGGTATAAGGAGGCTACACCAAATGCGCAATTAGAACCACCAGTGGTCGCAGACAGCAAGGCAACATAACCCATAGACGTATTATAGGCAGCAGTTGTATTGTTATATGAGGCTTGATAACCCACCGATGTATTATATCTGCCACTTGTATTACTATGTAATGCCATGTATCCAAATGCAGCGTTTCTATATCCAGTAGTATTCGATCTTAAAGAAGCCATTCCCATACCTGTATTTTGAAAGCCAGTTGTATTAGAGTCAAGTGAATAAACTCCAACTGCTGCATTGCTATATCCAGTTGTGTTGGTGTGGAGTGTTTGATGCCCAAGTGCAGTGTTATCACTGGCGGATGTTGCATTTTTTAAACTATTTGCACCTATAGCAGTATTATTGTTTCCAGTTGTATTGGTAAATAATGCGCTATCCCCAAATGCTGAGTTATTGGCAGCAGTTGTATTGTTTTGTAAACTATTACTTCCCACAGCCGTGTTTGCAGAACCTGTTGTATTGGTACTTAAAGCTTTAATACCAACAGCTATATTTCCAGAGGCTGTTGTGTTGGAATACAAGGCACTATCACCAATGGACGTATTGTAACTTCCTGTTGTGTTCTCGTGCATACTTAAATTACCAATGGACACATTTTGACTTCCTGTGGTATTATCATAGTTTGCTTGAAAACCGATCGCTGTGTTTTTTTCTCCTGCCGTATTATTATACAAGGATGAACCGCCTACTGCCACATTATAGTTTCCCGTACTTGTTTTATTAAGAGCAAATGTTCCTATACCAGTATTATAACTGCCAGAATCATTTGTTTGAAGGGAATAATAGCCTAATGCTGTGTTTTGAGTACCTACAGTGTTAGAATACAATGAATTTGCTCCAACTGCCACATTAGATCTACCATCTTTCTGGTTATAAAGTGCAGCATAGCCAACAGCCGTTGAGTATTGAGCCGTGTTAGAATCGCCTAAAGCATTATAGCCAATCGCCGTAGTATAATTTGCAGTGTTATACCTTGATGCATAAGCGCCTAAGGTTGTCGTTCCCCAAGCATTGGTGCCGCTTGTGTTGGAATTACTTCCAATTACTGTATTGTATTGTCCAGTTGTATTGCTCTCGAATGCATTCAACCCAATAGCTACATTTTCTATGGCAGATTGATTACTTCTTAGGGCTTTGCTACCAATTCCAACATTTGAGGAGCCGTTGTTGTTGTTGTTGTTGTTGTTGTTGTACATAGCACTATCTCCAATGGCAACATTGTTAGAACCGTTATAATTATTTCGGAATGCAGAATAACCCAAAACTGAATTTCCTATGCCCGTTTCATTGAAAAAGGAAGAAAAGGCACCAACCGAGGTGTTGTTATTAGCACCAATATTTGACCATAAGGCATTGCTGCCAATAGCGGTATTGTAGCTTCCAGAATCATTGTCACCTAGGGCTTGTGCACCATAAGCAGCGTTGTATCTTCCGGTTTTATTATCATTCATTGTATATTCACCGAATGCACAATTGCTAATCCCTGTGGTGTTGTTTTGGAGAGAGTATATTCCCAAAGCCGAATTTCTATAACCTGTTGTGTTTCTTAACATAGACCAATAATCTAAGGCTATGTTTGAACCACCAGTGGTGTTAAGTGCTAAGCTTGATCGACCAATTGCCAAATTTGTTCCTCCACTTGTATTATCTCTAAGGGCATAGCTTCCAATGGCAATATTATTAGAACCAGTTGTATTGTCTTTTAAAGCAGAGAAACCTAAAGCTTGATTGTATTGTCCTGTAGTGTTCGACTGAAGGGTATGCGCACCTATAGCAGTTAAACCAGATACGCTGGTGTTTGTAAATAATGCACTATCGCCAATAGCTTCATTGTAGTTGCCCGTAGAATTTTCATGAAGAGATTGATTTCCTATGCTTACATTTCCAATTCCAGTGGTATTGTCATAACTGGCCTCATAACCAAGAGCTACATTCTCATTACCGGTGGTATTATTGTACAATGAAGATACTCCCAAGGAAGAATTATAACTACCCGTGCTGGTTTTATTCAATGTAAAAGTTCCAACTCCAGTATTATAGCTCCCCGAATCATTATTTTGGAGAGAGTGATACCCTAAAGCGAATTTGCTCCAATAGCGGTATTTGATTGTCCATCCTTTTGATTGAAAAGGGCGGAGTGACCTAAAGCTGTTGAATATGGAGCTGTGTTTGAATCGCCTAAGGCTCTAATACCAATGGCAGTTGTATAATTTGCAGTATTATACTGTGAAGCATAGGCACCAACTGCTGTTGTTTCCAAACTATTTAATCCAGTGGAATTGGTGCTGCTTCCTATCGCAACATTTGATGAACCTGAGGTGTTTAATTGCAATGCACTGTCACCAACCGCTATATTATAATTTCCAATGGTGTTGGCAACCATGGCATGGCTCCCAATGGCCCATTTCTATTTCCAGTTGTGTTTGTTCTTAAGGAATAATACCCTAAGGATGAGTTTCCAATACCAACAGTATTAAGGTAGGCACTGCTTTCTCCAATGGCTGTGTTTGCTGAACCCGTTAAATTTGTTCTAAGAGCAGATTTACCAAATGCAGAGTTGTTTTCTCCAGCCACGTTTTTATTCAAGGCATAACTGCCAGCAGCGGTATTATTGCTTCCTAAAGTGTTAGCCAATAATGCGCTGTAACCCAGAGCCACATTGTCATTGCCAATTGTGTTTGTTAAAAGCGCACTCCAACCAGCACCCAAATTATTGTTCCCAGAAGTATTTAAATTTAATGTAAAACTGCCTAATGCAGTATTATTATTCCCACGATTATTTAATAAAGATCTATTCCCAACAGCAGTATTATAGTGACCTGTTCGATTTTTCATTAAAGATGCATATCCAATGGCAATGTTATTTGTGCCGGTTATATTACTATCACCTGCGTAATATCCAATAAAATTATTTTTATTGCTGCTCAAATCATCACTGCTTCCAGCTCTTTCTCCAATGAATACGCTTTCTCCTGTATTTAAAGTTTCAATAGTACCATTGGTCTTTAAACGTACTTTAATTACATCATTGACTCTAAAGGTTAAGGGTGCATCATCTGTAGTTCCAATAAAATGAATACTTGAATCAGTGCCCGCATTTCCTCGAACCAACCAACCAAGTGCTTGTGTATCTAGAAGAACAAATTGATCATTTAAAAAAAGAGTATCTCCATTTTTATACAATGAATAAGAATTGCATAAACTTAACCAAGAAGTACCATTATACTGACAAACACATGAGCTATCGGTGTTATAGATAACCATTCCAGCGGCAGGACTCAAAACAGCGGTCATTTGAACGCTATTTAACCTCGGAAGGAGTAAACTCTTGTTTATGGAATTTAAATCTAAAATTGCTGAAGAGTTTGGACTTGTGGTTCCTATACCCACTTGAGAATAGGCGATATAGTTTGCACCAAATAAAAGTAGTAGTATGAGTTTTTTCATTTAATTGAAAGTTAGGGTGGTCTACAAAGATATTTATTAATTGTATTTATTAACAAAAAAAAGAAAATAATCCAAAATTAGGGGCTTGTTAGAGAGCAACATAAAGCAAAAAGGGCGCCCGAATGGACGCCCTTTTTTATGGATTATTTAGGTATTTAAGATTTACATTTATCGCAAACTTTACCGTTTTTCTCAGCTTCTATGCAACATGCTTTTTTATCTGCATGGCTTGCACATTTGTCACAAGTTTTACCTTCTTTTTTAGCGGCAATACAACAAGCTTTTTTGCTTTTCTTTTTATCACAACATGCTTTACTACCACCAACGTATTTTCCATTGGCATCATAATTTGCTAGGCAAGCTTCTTTTTGTTCAGGAGTACAACCTTTTTCATCGCATTTAGCAGCACATTCTTCTTTGGTCATGGCAGCCATTTCTGCTTTAGAGCATTTTCCTTCAACACATTCTGTTTTGTTTCCAGTATCACAAGCACCAGCATTTGTTCCATGAGCATTTCCACCCAAGATTGGAGCAATAACCAAACCTATTAAACAAGTAAGCTTAATCAAAATGTTCATACTAGGGCCAGATGTATCTTTAAATGGATCACCAACTGTATCTCCAGTTACTGCTGCTTTATGCGCTTCAGAACCTTTATAGGTCATTTCTCCATCAATCATAACACCTGCTTCAAATGACTTCTTAGCATTGTCCCATGCACCACCTGCGTTGTTTTGGAATATTGCCCATAACACACCAGATACACAAACACCTGCCATATAACCACCAAGAGCTTCAGCTCCCATAATTAAACCTAAAATAACAGGAGTAACTATGGTAATAGCACCTGGTAGCATCATTTCCTTAAGCGCTGCTTTCGTGCTAATATCTACACATTTGCTATATTCAGGTGTTCCAGTTCCTTCAAGGATACCAGGAATTTCTCTAAATTGTCTTCTTACTTCGTTCACCATTTCCATGGCTGCTTTTCCTACAGATTGCATGGCAAGAGCTGAGAAAAGAACTGGTATCATACCCCCAATAAATAAGGCAGCTAACACATCAGCTTTAAAAATATTAATTCCATCAATACCTGTAAAAGTTACATAAGCTGCAAATAAAGCCAAGGCAGTAAGTGCTGCAGAAGCAATGGCAAATCCTTTACCAACAGCTGCTGTTGTATTTCCTACTGAATCTAAAACATCAGTTCTTTGACGAACAATGTCTTCGCATTCACTCATTTCTGCAATACCACCTGCATTATCTGCAATTGGTCCAAAAGCATCAATAGCTAATTGCATAGCTGTTGTAGCCATCATAGCAGAAGCGGCAATTGCAACTCCATAAAATCCAGCAAGTTCATAAGAACCCCAAATAGCTAATGCAAATAAGATAATAGAAGAAAATGTAGATTTCATCCCAGTAGCTAAACCAGCAATAATGTTAGTTGCAGCACCAGTAGAAGAGTTTTGTACAATATTCATTACTGGTCTCTTACCTAAAGCGGTATAAAATTCAGTAAATGCAGATATTAACCAACCCACAGCCAATCCAACTAAGGTGGCAAAGAATACGTTAATACTTGGAATCTCTTTCATTCCTTCACCAAAGAAGTTCATGGTTAAGGTTTCAGGAAGCATCCAGTCAATTAAGAACCAACAAATAACAACGGTTAATCCTAAAGAAACATAGTTTCCTAAGTTTAATGCATTTTGCACTTCATTTTCTTTTGCATCATTGCTTTTAATTTTAATAAAGAAAGTTCCTATAATAGAAGCAACTATTCCTAAACCTGCAATTACTAGAGGCAATAGGATAGGACCCATATTATTGAACCCATCTACATAAGCTGTTCCCGAAGTAACAGCCATATCTTTAATTATATAATTACCTAGAACCATAGATGCTAGAACGGTTGCGACATACGAACCGAATAAATCAGCACCCATACCCGCTACATCACCAACATTATCACCCACGTTATCTGCAATTGTTGCAGGGTTTCTTGGATCATCTTCTGGTATACCCTCTTCTACTTTACCAACTAAATCAGCTCCAACATCGGCAGCTTTGGTATAAATACCTCCACCTACACGTGCAAATAAGGCAATGGACTCAGCTCCTAAAGAGAAACCAGCTAAGGTTTCTAAAAGCATCGACATGTCAGTATAAAAACCAGCCTCACCGTTAGTCATGAATTGATTAACAAATATGATAAAGAACAAACTCAAGCCTAAAACTGCTAAACCTGCAACACCTAATCCCATAACAGTTCCACCGTTAAACGATACCTTAAGCGCATGAGGTAAACTCGTTTTTGCAGCCTCTGTGGTTCTTACGTTTGCTTTAGTAGCAATGCGCATTCCAATGTTTCCCGCTAATGCTGAGAAAACAGCTCCAAAAATAAAGGCGATAACAATGGTCCAATGAGATGCATTGGTAAAGTACGAAATAAGGAAAAGCGCGATGGAAGCTATAACCACAAAAATGGCTAAGATTCTGTACTCCGCTTTTAAAAACGATAAAGCACCATCTTGAATGTTTTTAGCGATACCTTGCATTTTTTCATTTCCCGCACTCTGGCTAGTTACCCACTTACTTTTCACTGCCATAATTACTAGACCTAATAGTCCTAGCAATGGAACAATGTACATGATTGATTCTTTCATTTAATAAAAATATTCAAATTTTAAGGGCGCGAAATTACAACATTACATTCATAAAGTAAAGCGCAGTGCTTGTAGTTCTTTTTCGCTTGGAATAATTGCATTTACCCCATTCTAAATTGCCTTACAACCCTTAATTCTAAAACGCATAATTATAATTTAAAGCCTCAAATACTGAATCAGATTAATTACAACTACAGGTTAATAAAAAAATCCATTGGATTAGTTCAAGATCACTTTTTGATATTGGATTGTACCGTTGTTGTATACTATTTTAATGATATATATACCTGCTTGGCCCTCCTGTAAGATAAGTTCAGAAGGCTTGTTGCTCTTTGATAGTGCCTGACCCATTGAACTAATAACTGTATAACCTGAAATGGTTTGAGGAGAAAGCAGCCTTAGCCCTTCGCCAACGATGGCGGGGTTAGGATAAATTACAGGAACAGCTGTTTTTAACTCAATTTTACGATTTGGCACACAGTTCAGGTTAAATCCATAATGGACTTTCATAAAAGTTAAGATTGAAGCTGCTAAATCCGAACTGTAATTGGCTCTATTCGCAATCTCCATAAATGCATAATAGTTCAGAACTGTCCAAAACGTTTTGGTTTGGTCAAAACAGTGCTTGAGAGCTAATGAATTAGCTGCTAAAAAAGGATACTTTTGAGAACAAGCCTCCTTATATTTATTGGAATATTTGTAGCTGTCC
>Ga0222675_1000042_pt1 | contig 95543 bp, 82 predicted proteins | sample AntAcemetagen868_FD_179818 | JGI IMG/M metagenome (GOLD analysis project Ga0222675, IMG submission 179818) | Saline water microbial communities from Ace Lake, Antarctica - #868 | ecosystem: Environmental > Aquatic > Non-marine Saline and Alkaline > Saline | place: Antarctica: Ace Lake...
CATCGAAGAGCATGCTCAAATACCTTTTTCTCAATCGAGGGTTTCTATACTGCCTATCACCAGGCTCAAGCTCATCCCCTCGGTTATTCTCTTCGCCATTAAAGCGCTTAAAGAATTGATTAAGTTGTTTAGTACTTGCCAAAAGTTGTTGCTCAATTTCATAATTGTCATCAACAATTTGAGCGTTGCCAAAAGTGACAACGCTAGAAAGTACTAATAATAGTAAACTAAATCTCCTTATCATGTAGAGGTTTCTGACACTCTAATGTCTCCCAAAATCACGTCCCAAAATTCTACTGTTCTACCAGCAATTTGAGTGGACTTCTTTTCAACATAGATGGTAATGTCCTTTTTGGTAGTATCCTTATACTTCAATAAGTCTCCACTTTTACCTTCGAACTTTTGGTAAACGGTCACTACACCAACATATTTTCCATCAGGCTGTCTTTCTAAATCAGAAATGTATTGCACATCATACCATTCAATGGTCACCTTATCATAATTAAGTGCCATTAATCGCTTGAAATACTCTCTCACCTTGTAATACTCAACCTCTTCTGAAGCTAAAGACGAAACGCCCATCTCACTGCCAGCAGCAAAAAGTTCTTCCGCACGATCCATAACTCGGCTGGCTTCAGAAAACTGAGTATCCTTGTTACCGATAATACTGATGTATTTACCTAAATCTTTTACCTTCTCTAATGCAAGAGAGTCTATTGCTTTTTCTCTATTAGGATCTACAGCTGTTTGTGCCGATAGATTAATTCCCAAAAAGCAGATGATGCCAAGTGTAATTGATAGTCTTGTTATATAATTTTTCATGATGTCTTCAATAAACGTGTAACTACTTTTTAATGAGAACTAGTTCCTTCACTTTTCCCTGAGCATCTAATACTAGCTCCTTCACTTTATGAGGGTTTTTACCTTGATCTTTCAAATAGTTCAAGTATTTAGAGATGGTAGTCGGCTCATCAAAATCCTCTTGGCCATTGGCCATATAGAAAATAATTAATACCGGGGCATCCGAACCTCCAAACATGCCAAGCGCTTCTTGAATGCTACGATTAGCTGCGCTTGTAGAAGATGCATTCGCAATTCCTGAAAAATAAGAATTCAAACTACTAGTAATTCTTTCTTCCGCACTCGGTTCTTTAGGTTTAACTACTGGGGCTGGTTCTGGCTCCGGCTCTGGTTCAACAACAACTACCGGCTCCGGTTCAGGCGTTAGATCTGCAACTGCTTTTTGACTTTTACAAGAAGCTGTCATTAGAATAATGCCTCCAACAAAGGCCAGCCCTTTGAGGGAATTAAATAGAAAGGTGTCTTTAATTTTCATCTTTTATAAGTTTTTAATAAGTAACGCTATGCAACTTATGGTCCAATTAATTAATATGTGATATACATAGAATCCTCCACGTGAGACCGTAGAATATTATCCCGATATGTGGAAATACCACACAGGAAGTAGATAGGTTTGCTAGCTTTTACACCAACATTTAAAACTACGATTTAAATCTGAAAGTGCTAGTATGGATTGTGTGAATGGCACCCTAAAAACACAATATTTTATACATTTGGTCGAAAGCACACTTAATCTTATGACGATACAAACAAAAAAGCCTAAATCTGACTGATCTAGGCTTTGAATTCAATACTCCATCAACGCGCTTAGGATGCTGGATTGGTAATATCTTGCGCACCTTCTGGCATATTAAAATTGTCCATTGACGGGTACTCATTAGATACCTCAATGTTTTCAAATAATCGAGCACCTCCTCTTGGCTCTCCAACTACACCATCGGTATACTGATACCATTGCAAGGAAGACGGCAAGATGACACCTCCAACTTCTTTCCAACCCCCATACTTGATAAGGCTATAACTATCCTTAGCAGCACCACCGAAGGTTGCAGTGTACATCAACCATCCCATTCGATCGGTTTGCTGATTGGAAAGTATGATATAACTATCATTTGGGGCATCTCCTATTCCAGCATTATAAGTGACTTTAACGGCATTATATGTCTCTCCTTTAATCTCAAATGGATCCATTGCTCCATAATTCACACCTGGATCGCCAACCACAAAAGGAAAGGCATAGAAATAGAACATAAGGTTATATCGCATTCGTTGTCTATCGGCATTCTCGCTTGGAGGATAAACCCAAACATTATCTCCATCAAAACCTACCGTTTGGGTCTCCGATTCAATTCGCGTGTATCGGTTTTGAAGTTCAACAGTGGTTTTACTCCCACCATTTTCATACGTCAGCATCTTCAGTTTTGACCAATTGTCAAAACCTCCATGCGCATCAAAAACCTTGGTAATAGATACGGAATGGTGAGAAGTATTAGTCTGAGGAGTTTCTTGTACTTCTGATGTAGATTCTGTTTTCGTCCCTCCACAAGCCATCACAAGAATAGAAAGGCTGAGCAATAGTAATTTCTTCATGATTTATAATTTAAGTACAAAGATTGACAAGAGTCGTTTTATCTTTTGTCGGGAACATTACTTATTGACAAACCTAATACAATCCTAAACCTAAAGTGAGGCCTTGAAAGAATTCCATCAGGCCTGATTGAGTAAACTTTTTTATCAGTCATGATCTACTAGCCACAGGAGCAATTATCTTTGATACATAATTGATTTCCATGGATAAACCTCAAAAATTTGAAACTCAGGCCATCCGACAGCAAATCGGAACAACACATGCGCAGGAGCACTCAACACCTCTTTACTTAACCTCTAGTTTTACCTACGAGAATGCCGAAGAGATGAGAGCCGCTTTTGCAGGTGAAATAGATAAAAATATCTACAGCCGTTTCAGTAACCCCAATACTCAGGAGTTTGTCGATAAAATATGTGCAATGGAACAGGCTGAAGCTGGTTATGCCTTTGCATCAGGAATGGCGGCAGTATTTTCAACCTTTGCAGCACTACTTTCCGCAGGAGATGACATCATCTCTTGTCGTTCTATCTTCGGTTCAACGCATACCGTTTTTAACAAGATCCTTCCCAAATGGAATATCTCTACAAGCTATGTGGACTTAAAAGACACAGGTTCATGGCAGAACGCAGTTAAGCCTTCATCAAAAATGCTTTATGTAGAAACACCGACCAATCCTAGTGTTGACTTGGTCGACCTAGAATGGCTAGGGGAATTCGCCAAAAAGAACAACTTAATTTTAGTCGTAGATAATTGCTTTGCGACACCATACCTACAACAGCCTATCAAATACGGAGCAGACTTAGTGATCCATTCTGCCACAAAGTTTATAGATGGACAAGGCAGAGTTCTTGGTGGTGTTACCGTGGGTAGAAAAGACTTGGTAGACGAAATTTACGCTTTCAGCAGAAGTACTGGCCCTGCCATGTCTCCCTTTAATGCATGGGTACTTTCAAAGAGCTTAGAGACATTGGCAGTGAGAATGGACAGACATTGTGAGAATGCTTTGAAGCTCGCACAGTTTTTAGAAGCCAACGATCAAATTGATTGGGTTAAATATCCATTCTTGCCCTCACACCCACAGTATGAGATTGCCAAAGCACAAATGTCAGCTGGAGGTGGAGTGGTCTCTTTTGGTATTAAAGGTGGCTTAGAAAGAGGCAAGCTTTTCTTAAATGAAATTAAAATGTGTTCGCTAACCGCTAACCTTGGAGATAGCAGAACTATTGTTACCCACCCATCTTCTACCACTCATGCGAAGCTTAGCGAAGATGAAAGAATAAAAGTTGATATAACGCCAGAACTAATTCGTATCTCGGTTGGTTTAGAGCATATTGATGACATCATTGCTGATGTTCAGCAAGCACTTGATCATAGTAATTAGGTTTTTACCCATCATTAAATGAAGACAGTTCTAGCAGAAATTCTCACCATTGGCGATGAGATTCTATACGGTCAGATTACCGATACCAATTCGCAATGGATGAGTGCAGAACTCGATGAGCTTGGCATACGAGTAATTCGCAAGACCACTGTAGGTGATACTGAAAAGGACATTCTTGAAGCTTTTTCGGAAGCAGAAAAAAGAGCAGATATTGTATTGATCACGGGCGGTCTTGGCCCAACAAATGATGACTTGACTATGCCGATGCTGGCGAAATACTTCGACAGTAAGATTGTGATGAATCAAGATGTGCTCAACCACGTACAGTACTTCTTCGAGCGCAGAGGTCGGGTATTCACAGAACTTAACCGCAACCAGGCACTTGTTCCTGAAATAGCTGAAGTGTTGCATAATGAATTAGGCACGGCACCTGGAACATGGTATGAGCGCAACGGAAAAATATTCGTCTCAATGCCAGGCGTTCCACATGAGATGAAAAACCTCATGAGATCTTTGGTGATACCAAGGCTCAGCGCATTCTTCCAGACGCCAGTCATCTACCATAAATTGATTAAAACAGTAGGCATAGGTGAATCTTACTTAGCCGACAAAATCAAACCTTGGGAAGACAGTTTACCAAAGCATATCTCTTTGGCTTACTTACCTAGTGTAGGCCATGTAAAACTTAGACTTACCGCAGTTGGTGATGACAAAGATATCTTAAAGCAGGAAGTTCAGTCACTCATTGATGACCTCATGCCAATGGCAGCCAAATATATTTATGGCTATGATGGTATGACATTGGAAAAAGCCGTTGGTGACATGTTGCTTGCGAAAGGAAAGACAATTGCCCTAGCCGAAAGCTGTTCTGGCGGATATGTTCAGCATAAAATTACTTCTGTTGCCGGATCATCCGCCTATTTTCAAGGTGGCGTGGTGCCTTATCACAATGACCACAAGATCAATGTGTTGGGTGTAAACCTAGACACGCTTGATCAATTTGGTGCTGTGAGTGAGGAATGTGTAAAAGAAATGGCAGAAGGTGTTCGTAAGCTATTTAAGTCAGATATTGGTGCTGCGAGCAGCGGCATTGCAGGACCTGATGGAGGTACTGAAGACAAACCAGTGGGAACAGTTTGGATTGCCTATGCAGATGGTGAACAAACCGTAGCAAAAAAGCTGCAATTGACCCAAAATAGAGCATTAAATATTGACTTAACAGGTATATCGGTATTAAATTTGGTTAGGAAAAGTTTGAAGCAGTAAAACATTGATAATATTTGGTAAAAGGTTTACTTTTGTTGTTCAATGCAATCGTTTTAATCGTTAGTATTCAGTTATGGCTATAGTAGAAATGGTAATGCCAAAGATGGGAGAAAGTATCATGGAGGGTACTGTTCTAACTTGGCTTAAACAAGAAGGTGACACTATTGAGGCAGATGAGTCTGTACTTGAGGTGGCTACCGATAAGGTAGATACTGAGGTACCTGCAACGCATGGCGGAATCTTAAAGGAGATTTTGGTGCAAGAAGGTGATGTTGTTCCTGTTGGTGCACCAATTGCCAGAATTGAAACTGATGCTGCCGTTGAAACATCTGCTCCGGCAGCTTCAACACCTCCGGCTGAAAAAGCCGAAGCAGCTCCTACTGCAGTCAATGGTCAAGCCACTGAAACTGTACCGCAAACTGCCACAGCAGTTTTAGACGCCCCTTCTTCAGGTCGCTTCTACTCTCCCCTTGTAATGAATATTGCGCGTCAAGAGAGTATTCCAATGACTGAGTTAGAGCGCGTTCCTGGTACAGGCCGTGAAAGTCGTGTAACAAAAAAAGACATTTTGGCCTATTTGAAAAATAGACCAGCAGGCGGTGTTCAAGCACCGGCAGTAGCGCCAGTTTCTGCACCGGCTCCTTCAGCTAGTGCACCTAAACCAATGCCAGTATCCATCTCAGGTGGTGATGAGATCATTGAGATGGATCGCATGCGTAAAATGATTGCTGAACGCATGTTAGATTCGAAAAGAATCTCTCCACACGTGACTTCTTTTGTTGAAGCAGATGTGACCAACATCGTTCACTGGAGAAACCGAATCAAGCATACTTTTAAAGAAAGAGAAGGCGAACCGATCACATTCACTCCAATCTTTATGGAAGCTGTTGTGAATGCTTTGAAAGATTATCCAATGATGAACATTCAAGTGGATGGTAACAACATTGTAAAAAAGAAATCTATAAACGTAGGCATGGCCGTAGCCTTGCCTTCTGGTAACTTAATTGTTCCAGTAATACATAACACAGATCAATACAACTTAGTCGGCTTAACGAAGAAGGTAAATGACCTTGCTAGAAGAGCTAGAGAGAATAAATTGACTCCAGACGATCTACAAGGTGGTACTTATACAATCTCAAACGTTGGTTCATTTGGCAATGTAATGGGCACTCCGATCATCATGCAGCCTCAAGTAGGTATTTTAGCATTGGGAGCGGTGGTCAAGAAACCTGCAGTTATAGAAACACCAACTGGTGATGCTATAGCAATTAGACACAAGATGTTCTTATCTCACTCTTATGATCATAGAGTGGTAGATGGTTCATTAGGTGGAATGTTCGTAAGAAGGGTAGCCGACTACCTAGAACGATTCGATGCAACCATGACGATCTGATAGTACTTGTAAAAGAACTAAAGCCTCATTTCGAACTTTCGGAGTGAGGCTTTTTTTATTTTACTCTCCCCAAATTAAAATTTAATACTTCAATTTCATCCTTTAACCCGAACAGTTTTGGCCGCAATAGGTTGGTATAAGTAATGAGTCAATTGACAGAAAGAGAACTAGACAGAGTAATAGAAATGGCTTGGGAAGACCGCACTCCTTTCGAAGCGATTGAGCACCAATTCGGGCTTGTAGAAAAAGAAGTTATTCAGCATATGCGAAAGACCTTAAAATCTTCGAGTTTCAAGCTTTGGCGTAAACGGGTGAATAGTGGTGTCAGTCAAAAGCATTTGAAGAAAAGAAGTGGAGACATTGATCGATTTAAGTGCACGATGCAGCGTCAGATTACAGGGAACAAAATCTCGAAAAGATGATTTTTGAGACTTCCTATGAGTCGATTATTGAGAAGATTGATCAACTAGACCCTATTGCTTACAGCCAAAATCGGAATTATGTAGATGGTTCTGTAAGCTATCTATCCCCATACATCTCTAGAGGAGTAATTTCCACCAAGTTTATCTTTGATCGCCTGCAAGCAAAAGGCTTTAAAATGATGGAGATGGGAAAGTTCGCACAAGAATTAGCTTGGCGTGACTACTGGCAACAAGTATGGATTGCGAAAGAAGATCTCATCAACGAAGACCTAAAAAGAGAACAACCTGATTTTAATAATCATGAGATACCCTTATCAATCATAAGTAAAAACACCGGCATCGAGGTGATAGATGAAAGCATAGCGCTACTGTACGAATCAGGCTACATACATAACCACATGCGCATGTACCTGGCCTCCATTGCATGTAATATCGGCAAAAGTCATTGGAAGGTTCCTGCACAGTGGATGTACTATCACTTATTGGATGGTGACTGGGCGAGCAATGCCCTGAGCTGGCAATGGGTGGCAGGTGCGAATGCAAACAAGAAGTATTATGCAAATCAGGAGAACATCAATAACTTCTTCTATTCTAATCAAACAAGTACTTTTTTAGATGTAGCATATGAAGCCTTCGAAACACTCCCTATTCCTGAGGCACTGATAGCCACTAGTACACCAGAGCTGACCGCTGCCCTGCCAGACAGCACAAGCCTCAATATTGACCCCGAGTTACCAACGCTCATCTATAACTACTATAACCTGGATCCAAACTGGCGGAACGAGCAGCACGCCAACAGAATTCTCTTATTCGAACCAGAAGTATTTGAGCAATATCCTGTCTCAGAAAACTGTTTAGAATTTGCCATTTCTCTTTCAGACAACATCCCGAACATTCAATACTTCAAAGGTTCATTTGATAAGCTCATTCAAGTAAATGGCATTCAAGAAGTGATCTACAAAGAGCACCCTCTAAATAAGCACTACAAAGGCCAAGAAGATCCTAGAGATTGGATGTTTGGTGTTAAGGGTTACTATCCCTCTTTCTTCGCTTTTTGGAAGAAGTGTAAAAAGGAGATGAAGGGTTGGTAAGGGACAAAATCAATATCGTTTGGTTAAAGCGTGATATCCGTACGCAAGATCACGCTGCATTAGAAGCTGCAGAAACTGCAGGCCTTCCATATCGCATCATATATCTTTTTGAACCTAACCTAATCCAGCACCCTGACACCTCAGATCGACACCTTCAGTTTATCTACCATTCTATTTTAAACTTCAATAAGCACCTAGCTTCATTTAACCGGCAGGTGGAAATCTTCCATGGAAATGCTCCAGCCGTTTTCGAATACCTTGCGAAAAGTCAAGACATACAGCAAGTTTTCTCACATAGAGAAAGTGGTATTCAAATTACTTGGCAGAGAGATAAAACAGTTAAACGCTTCTTTGAAAAGCATGGCATTCAATGGACCGAGTTCAAAAGAGATGGAATTGAAAGAGGCATCATCAATCGAGAAGGCTGGGACCAACAATGGCATGTAACCATTAGCCAACCTCAAGTGGAAAATCGATACTCTCAAAGCTCGCTTATTTCACTTAACCACCCTTTTAACATACAAGCAGAGCTATTCGGAATCATAAACCAATACCCTTCTGCTTATCAGCCAGCTGGTGAAAGCAATGCGTGGAAATACCTAAAATCATTCACAGAAGACCGAGGCAAGAACTATCATAGGCTAATCTCTAAACCTGCGGAGAGCAGAACATCTTGCGGCAGACTATCTCCTTATCTCGCATGGGGAAACCTAAGCATCAAGCAGGCAGCTCATCACATCAGGCGACATGCCAATTACTCCTCAAATAAGAGGGCTTTCAATGGAATATTGATGCGATTAAAATGGCATTGCCACTTTATTCAAAAGTTTGAAGTTGAATGCAGCTACGAGACCCTTTGCATTAACCAGGGCTATGAGCTCTTGGATCGTCCTTTGAATGAGGATTTTGTAAAAGCTTGGAAAGAAGGTAAGACTGGCTTTCCATTGGTAGATGCATGTATGCGATGCCTAGAAGCAACGGGATGGATAAATTTCAGGATGCGGGCGATGGTGGTATCAATCCTATGCCATCATTTGGATCAAGATTGGCGCACGGGCGCCTACCACCTCGCAAACCTATTTCTTGACTATGAACCGGGCATACATTACCCACAGTTTCAAATGCAAGCTGGCACCACGGGGATAAACACCATTAGGATGTATAATCCCGTCAAGCAATCGCAGGAGCACGACCCGTATGGGAAGTTCATTAAAAAGTGGGTTCCAGAATTAAAGGACGTTCCAGAAGAATTTATTCATGAACCATGGAAAATGACGCAAATGGATAGGGTATTTAATAACCTGAACCAGACACTAGATTACCCTGCTCCCCTTGTAGATTTGCAAGAGAGTGGTAAGAAAGCAAGAACCAAAATTTGGGGCCATCGACAGCACGAAGCCGTTAAAGCCGAAAAGAAACGAATCATAATAACGCATACCCGAAATAACTAAGCATGTATCTATCTAAAGCCGATATTGAGAATACCGAAAGGATCCAACGACTGAATATCATCAATTCTATTTCTGGGATTAAACCGGGCAACCTAATTGGTACACGATCCAACGAAGGCCAAGCCAATCTAGCCATCATCAGCTCGGTGATTCACCTCGGTAGTAACCCAGCTTACTTAGGTTTTATTGTTCGCCCAAGCGGAGACGTAAGAAGGCATACGCAAGAAAATATTACTGAAAATGGCTGGTTCACGATCAATCACATCAGAACTGAATTCATTGAAAATGCGCATTACACTTCCGCCAAGTTTGATTATGATGTTTCCGAATTTGATAGCTGTGGGTTAACTGAAGAAACAATAAATGACTTCCACGCTCCCTTCGTAAAAGAGAGCGTGTTGAAGATGGGCTTAAGACATGTTGAAAGTGTGCCCATTAAGTCAAGCGGCACTACTATGATAGTTGGCCAAATTGAACACTTGATTATGCCAGATCATGCGATGAATAACGATGGCTACATCGATCTAGGCTTAGCAGATGGTGTTGGTATCTCTGGCCTCAATTCTTACTACAAATTGGAAAAGCTTGCAGACTTTCCTTATGCTCGAGTGAGTGAAAAGCCAGACTTTGATCAATGAAAAAGGAGCACCTTCCAACTAAGATTTGTCCAGTTTGCGAAAAGCCCTTCACTTGGCGAAAGAAATGGGAATTGAATTGGGATGACGTAAAATATTGCAGCGAAAGATGTCGCAGAAACAAGCCAAAAGCATGAAGTCAGTAAACCTTCTATTCCCACACCAACTCTTTAAGTCACATAAAATCTATGAGAATCGTTTACCGATCTACCTAATAGAAGAGCACCTATTTTTCAAGGAGTTCAACTTCCATAAAACCAAGCTTGCCTTTCATAGGGCATCAATGAAGCTACATGAGCAATACCTTAAGTCAAAAGGCATTGAAGTCACCTATATTGACACTCACCATCAGATTTCAGACATACGTGAACTGATCAATAGTCTTCACGAAAGTGGCGTTGAACAGATACATTTTATCAACCCAACGGATAATTGGTTAGAGAAACGGCTAAAGGAAACTTCAACAATCAATTCTATTGAACTCATTGAATACGAAAACCCACTTTTCATCAATAGTCGGGAGGAACTAGCCAGCTTCTTTAAACCAGAAAAGAAATCGTTCTTTCAGACTACCTTCTATAAACAACAACGTATCAAGCGAAACATCCTGATTGAAGATGAAGACCAACCTCTCGGTGGAAAATGGAGTTTCGATGGCGACAATCGTAAAAAGTATCCAAAAGGAAAAACGCCACCTTCAATCCAATTCCCCAATAACGATAGTAATTGGGAGGAAGCCGTCAAATACGTTAACCAACACTTCCCTAACAACTTGGGAACGTTGGCTAAAAATCCATTATACCCCACAAGTAATGAAGGTGCTATCAAATGGCTGAATCAGTTCCTTGAATATCGTTTTCATGGCTTTGGAGACTTTGAAGATGCCATCGTAAAAGATGAAGCCTACTTGCACCATAGCGTGCTAACTCCAATGATGAATGTAGGACTGATCAGACCACTCGAAGTTATTGAAAGTGCTATTAGTTATGCCAATGAAAATGACGTACCGATTAATGCATTAGAAGGATTCGTAAGACAAATTATCGGCTGGCGGGAGTTTATCAGAGGCATGTATGAAGCGAAAGGTAGTTTTTCAAGAACTAAGAATTTTTGGGGCTTTGAACGTAAAATACCTGCTTCATTTTATGATGGCACTACAGGAATTATACCGGTTGACGAGACAATTAAGCAAGCCTTGAAAACGGGCTATTGTCATCACATTGAACGGTTAATGGTACTGGGCAACTTTATGCTGCTTTGCGAATTCGATCCAGATGATGTTTATCGATGGTTTATGGAGCTCTTTATTGATGCCTACGATTGGGTGATGGTACCTAACGTTTATGGTATGAGCCAATTTGCTGATGGTGGATTGTTTGCCACAAAACCCTATATCAGTGGTTCGAACTACCTTATGAAAATGAGTGACTACAAAAAAGGTAATTGGCAACCCGCTTGGGATGGTCTCTTTTGGCGATTTATGCATGTAAACAGAGACTTCTTTCTCAAGAACCCTCGGCTAGGCATGCTCGTCAGAACCTTTGATAAAATGTCTGATGATAAGCGACAAAATCACCTTCAGAATGCAGAAGACTTCCTTGAAACATTAGATAAATAAGAACCATCAGTAAGAGACATAAAAAGAACCTCTCTTCTGGAATGGCTTGCCATCAACCGTCATGGCGTTGATTCTGTAGTAGTACCTACCAGCAGGGACCAATCTTCCACGTTTATCAAATCCATGCCACTCGTTCTTACCTTCATGAATGACTTTCCCACGTCCATTAACAATTACCAATTTGGTCTTCTTAACGTGCTTGAGTTTGGCCTTAAATACTCCTTGAGAAGTACATGGTCTAAACACACCTGGAACACCAAAGAATATTTTTCTCTTGATAAGAATTTTTCTCTGAATTTCTTTAGTGCAACCATTCTCATTTGTCAATGTCAGCTTCACCCAATGGATACCAGGTCTTTCAAAAGTGTGTCTCACATTTTCACCTGAAAGGGCTGTCTTCTTATCAAAAGTCCATTCCCAAGAGACTATGCCTTCATCATCTAAAGTCGAAAATGAAGTGGGTTGGTTAAGCTTCACTCCATTTCTGTCGAAAGACATTTTTGCTATTATTTTTTCATCGACTTCGATGCTAATCGGAGTGTTGTAAATAATAAAGCAACCAGTTTCAGCATTTTCCATTATCAGGTTTAAATCCACAGACTGCTTAAGCTTTGGAGTCCTCAGCAGCAGTCTATTACCTGTGCCTGGTTTTGAAATCAATGTATTCCCATCAACGTCTAGCAAAGAATAATTAACACCTAATTCAGATTTTAAAACAACAACCTTTCCTCTCTCATTAAAGCAAAGCTGTTCATCAAAATTGACATCGCTCTGCTGTGCTTGATTAAGAATATCATCACCAGCGGTAATAGATACTTCTCCAATAAATTCTTCTAAAACACTTCCGTCACCGACATCACTCAAGGCATAGACTACAAGTGTCGTGTCACTAACGATCGGGCCACTTTCTAAAGTGGTGTTACCTATGTCGCCACTTACAGTTGTACCGTTTAATGTGCCATCGAGGTTACGTAACTCATACCTTCTGTTATTGCTTCCCGACAGAATAGTATTCTCGATTAAGATATTTGCAGACTGACCAATGCATGCGCTAGCAGATTCGGTACCGATTACATGTAGCCTATACTTGGTTAGCCAAGCGTCTGTATTGGCTCCACCAAAATTAGGAGTACTTAAGTAATAACCCTGTCCAGATTGTGTGCCACCGCTTAAATAGATTTCTTTATTGAACTCATCGTAATAAGGAATATTAAGCTCTCCATCTGATCCGTCACCGCCAAAATCTGCTTGCCATGTTAGGTTTCCAGAAGCATCCAAACTAAAGAACCATATGTCTAAGGATCCATTAAACGGATCGTTCATCTTTTCGCCTCCAGCTGGGGAATTAGAAAAACCACCAATTACTACGGAACCATCTTGCAAAGCATAAGCTGCTTGCCCCCAATCATATCCAGCCCCACCAATTGACTTTTCCCACAGGAGTTCACCGGTACTATTGGTTCTCACTATCCAAATATCATCAAGCCCATTGCCATCCTCTGATTTATTACCGCTTGCATTTGAATTACTTTGCCCAGCAAATACATAACCACCGTCAGCCATTTGGGTCATTGAACGAATAGCATCTAAGCCTGTTCCGCCATAAAGCCCTTCCCATAGTACATCACCGTTACCATCAGTTGAGAAACTCCAAAAATCAAAGCTTCCATTGTTCGGTAAGGTTAAGTCTGTTGAAGCAGAATAAGCCCCTACAACTACACCGCCTGAGCTATTGGCCAACAATTCATCTGCAGATTCAAATCCAGCGCCACCGTAAGTTCGCTCCCAAAGTTTATCACCCGTATTTGAGTTAATCTTGACTAGATAAAGATCAAGTGATCCCATTGGCGTTATTCCAACCAAATTAGTGGACGTTGTATAACCTCCTACTATAATTTGACCACCTGAAGTTTCTTTGATATCAAAAGCCCAATCAGCGCCATTGCCTCCAACGCGTGTTTGCCAAATGATACTTCGATCTGAAGCGGATATTTTTACGATTAATATATCATCACCTCCTAAAGATGATGTAGTAATATCTCCAGAAATCCCCGACCTCGTCCTACCAGCCAGGACATAATTACCATCTGCTGTTTGCACAGCACCGGCCTCAAAGCCTTCTTCGGAAGTTCCTCCAAAATTATAATCCCACTGAAGGTTACCCGCCTGATCTGTTTTAACTACCCACCAGTCGTCATCCCCCTGATTGGGTGTTGATTTGATGCCACTGATACCAGAAAGTGAACTTGCTGTCAATAAAAAGCCTCCATCACTAGTTCTAACAGAACTAACATCAGTATCGCGAGAAGTACCGCCATATCGGGCATCCCAGACTTTAATTGGTTTTTGAACTTGAGCCGAGGTGAGTAGTGGTAGGCCCAAAAAAAATAAAAAGGTGAAAAGAAAAATCGTGTTATCAGACTTTTTCATTTCTATGTCGTTTTGGTTGTTTTGAAACGATCTAGGTCATTCCAAGTAATAATGATAACCCTAAAGAAATGAATACCCTAATTAGAACAACAATAAACTATATGTGAACGACAGGTAATGAAATTATCTTTGGTCAGTATAGAAATGAAGAATGAAGGCTACTTCGAATTAACGTCTAGCAAAGATTAGCGATTAATCCTTTCTAACGGCACCAGCGAGTGTATCGTGATGCTCAAGTAATAATGACCTCAAGTAGCTGCCTATTGTATAAACGCTCTCGAATCCAGCTTTTTTGGCCGCAGCATTTTCCTTCTCAATTGGAATATCTGCGCTTTCCCCAAAGTGTTTGATGTCTCTATAAAAACCAAGGGTAAAGATATCTACTTCACCGCCAAATACTTTTGTGAAAACAAGGTTAGTATCCCTCCCTATTTCATTCAAATAGACATTTTCCATTTCACGTTGACTCAAAAGCTCTTCTTGCTTTCCAGCTAATGCTTGAAACATTTCCACATGGTAATAATCAAATTTTGTAAACCGCTCATTAAATTCTTTCAGCGATGGTCCTTCCGCTATTGATTCTTCTTGCCACGATACTAAATTGTAATACGGTCTTCCATATCCCTGATCCAGGGTAGCAGAATTCTCCCTTCTTTTGGTTAGTTCTTCTTCGGAAAAGTGTTTGCCTAAGTCCTTAATGGGATAAATCAGTAAGAGGTCCCATTGGTCCCCTTGTGAGTGGCGCATTAAAAAAGGTTTTTCAATTCCTGCACGTTCAAAGTTCTTCAAATCAATTTTTATGACATCTATCAGTTCAAGTAATTTCCCTGGTGTTGCTCGCATGGTAATGACCTTATAGTAAACGTCATTTGATTGTTGTGCCTCACAGTTGGAAAATGTAAACACAATGAATATTGACAAAAAGTACCTTTTCATAATTTCCTGTTTTCAAAAAGTGAGGTGTATTCGTTCAGGAAGTTAAGGATTGTTTGATAAATGAAGTCTAGGTCCTCGTTTGATATAATATAAGGAGGAATCAGGTAGATGACGTTACCAAGTGGCCTAATGAGAATGCCCTTGTCAATGAAATATGGATATAGGTGATGTCTTGCTTCGTTGAAGTATGATGTATCTCTCTCGGTATTTAATTCAAAAGCGATAATCGTACCCAAGACTCTTACGTTTCGGACAAGAACATGTTGAACAAGTACAGATTGAAAGCCTATATGTTGATCGTTAATTCTACTTCTATTTAAATCGCATTCCTTGGTCAAAAGAAGATCTAAGGAAGCATTCGCCACTGCGCAAGTCATCGGGTTTCCTGTAAAGGAATGGCCATGAAAAAAGGTTTTCATTAAGTCATTACTCCTATACGCTTCTTGTATTTTATCTGTGCAACTCGTTACTCCCATCGCGAGTGCTCCGCCCGTCAAGCCTTTCGAAAGGCACATAATGTCAGGATTCGACTCAATTAAATCGGAAGCAAAAAGACCTCCAGTTCGACCGAAGCCTGTCATCACTTCATCAGCGATACAAATAACGTCATGCGCTTGGGCTAATTTGATCATCCTGTCCAAGAGCTGCTGAGAATAGACTCTCATCCCAGATGCCCCTTGAATGATTGGTTCGAAGATAAAGGCTGCAATCTCTCCAGTCGCGACTAATGATTGAAAATGATTCCAAACATCCTCCTCTATTTCATTAGAGGGAAAGTCGAGAAATTCAACATCAAATAAATAGGGATCAAATGGATCTGTGAATGGCCCACGTTCACCAACCGACATCGCACCGAATGTGTCTCCATGATAAGCGCCATCAATGGCAATAATCCTTTTCTTCTCAATTCCTTGATTGTAGAAATATTGAAAAGCCATTTTTATGGCTACTTCAACTGCTGTACTCCCATTGTCAGAATAAAAGATCTTGGACTGATTACTCGGTAAGATACTTAAAAGTCTTTCTGCTAATTCTATGGCTGGTTGATGTGTAAACCCTGCGAATATTACGTGTTCTAGCTTATTCGCTTGCTTGGATATAGCCTCTGCCAAATGAGAATTACTGTGCCCATGAATATTCACCCACCACGAGGATATGGCATCAATTATCTTCTTCCCAGAATCGGTATAAAGGTTTACCCCTTCAGCCTTTTCAATCATCAATGGTTCTTCCATGCCCTTTAAAGGGGTAAATGGGTGCCAAATTGATTTTTTGTCCCTTCCTATCCAATCACTCATACCAATTCAACATTAACTCGTCCGCCCAATATTCAACCACCTCTTTATTAACTAACCCCAATTTTGGTAACCTCAACAACACCTTATACCCTGAATGCTTTTCAATGATCCGCTCACTTTCAAGGTTAGACTCTCCATTAAATATTATCCCCATTACAGCTATCTCATTTCGTTTTAGGTAGTCAACAGTGAGCAGGGTATGGTTAATACTACCCAAATACAAGTTTGCGATAAGGATCACCGGAGTTTCTAAGGCGACTGCAATGTCGATCACAAAGTCCTGGTCATTCAGAGGAACCAACACTCCCCCCGCACCTTCAATGATGAGATCAGCATTCGTTTCGGGCAATACAAAGTCATCTAACTGAATGGATAAGTGCTCAAATTTAGCTGCGGCATGCGGAGAAGCCGGAATTTTAAGCAGGTGAGTCTCAGGATGAATCTTGGTTAATTTATTGCTAATTAAAGCCCTTACAGTTTCACTATCAGTCGGCATACCCGCTTGTACGGGTTTCCAATAGTCCGCCTTCAACGCTTCTACCAAAATTGATGATATCAATGTCTTTCCGCTATCGGTTCCGATGGCAGTTATAAAATAATTCATACTTAAAATTGAGTTAGCAAGTTAAGACACAAATGGAAACCTCCTCTGACCAGCAAGGATCAATTTATCTCTTAGCGCTTCAAATCTAAGCGGCTTGGTTAAATAGTCATCCATACCATGAGATAAGGCACGATCAATATCTTCTTGGAAGGCGTTTGCAGAAAATCCAATAATATAAGGCGCATGCTTTAAGTACATTTCTCGAATAAAATCAGCGGCTTGATACCCGTCCATTTTCGGCATAGAAATATCTAACAAAATGAGGTCGTAGTTTTTCTTTTTGACCAGATCAATTACCTCGAGACCATCCAATGCGACATCAGGAGAAAAGCCTAAACGTTCAAGAAAGATCTTTGTCAGTCTTCGATTGATAAGGTTATCCTCGGCCAATAAGATCTTCAATGGAAATTCATTACTGATCAGTTGATCAGATTTGTCATTTATTAGTTCGTCTTGTGCTAACCCCTCCCCAACAAGGTTCTTATGGCTAGCCAATTTAACCCGTATCGTAAATGAAAATTCAGAGCCAATGCCTGCTTCACTCTTCACTAAAACCTCACCTTTCAACAACGTTACTAGGCGCTTTACAATCGCCAAACCCAAACCAGTCCCTCCAAACCTCCTTGTATGAGATGAATCTACTTGAGTGAACTCTTGAAACAATTCTTTAAGCTCGTTCTGAGGAATCCCGATGCCTGTGTCTTTAATGATAAATCGGATGATCGCACGTTTTGTAGTTTGACTTTTCAATTCAACTTTTAGGGAAACAGAGCCCCGCTCAGTGAATTTCACGGCATTCGAAAGCAGGTTTAGTAGTATTTGACGCAAACGCCCTCTATCTGTCTTGATAAAGGCCGGCACATCGTCATTTATCTCCGTATTCAAGAAAAGGTCCTTCTTACTTGCTTCAAAACTGAATAGGCCAAATGAGTCTTGAATTACTTTTTCTAGAGAGAACACATTCTCTTCAAAGGATAATTTCCCAGACTCGATTTTAGAGTAATCAAGAATATCATTTATGATTCTTAAGAGCGTATCGCCACTTGCCTGAATTGTATCCACATAGTCCTTCTGATCTTTTGAAAGCGCTGTTTCAGCAAGTAAACTAGTCATTCCGATTACACCGTTCATTGGTGTCCTAATCTCATGGCTCATTGTAGCTAAAAAGTTACTTTTGATTTTAGCGGCTGATTCAGCAGCATCTTTTGCCTTTATTAACTCTATCTCTAAATTCTTCTGAGCTGTTATATCTCTTGAAATAACTAATACTCTATTCTCATCTAGCTTTATAATTCGACCCTCGAAATTCTCTTGCGTCCCAGGTTTACCAAATTCATATTCGAGTCTTTGAAGTTCACCTGTCTCGAACGCTTTATTTATAACATCTTCAAAAACTGAACCCAGAGGTTCTGGTATAATCTCATTTACTTTCTTACCTAAAAATTCAGAAGGCCGGTACCACAGTTTTTCTTCATTATGGATTTGATGGTCAATGTACCTGAAATGACGATCTAATGTGAACATTGCATCTGGAATAGCCTCAAGAATCATAGCCTGCTGGCGCTCAATTTCTTTTAGTTCACGCTCAGTATTATATAAGCTAGTTACATTTCTAGCAACACAAGTGACGTTTTTTAGATCCGTACTAATACTTGAAAAAGGAAGTTCAAATACTTCAAGCATATGAGTCTGTCCTGTTGCATCATATACTTCTATAAATACTGGGCTTTTTACACTATTGCTATTTTGGAAACGTCCTTTGATATGACCTATGACTTTGGCGTTAATGGCATTTGGAGTCAGAATATGACTAAAATGAACTTTATCATTTTCTCTTTTAAAGCCTAATATTCTTTCTGCGTTGCTTGAAACATAGGTAACCATTCCCTGCGCATTGTATTTGAAAATAAAATCTGATGAGTGATCCAACAAGAACTCGAATGCAGTTGACATGGAGTCTTTCCTCCTCTTTACATCAATCAATTCGGCCTTGAGGTCTTGTGACTTCTTTTTGTATTTCAAAAAATAAAAAGAAATAATACCCCCAAAAACCAATGAGCTTATTACCAATATGTAAATAAAAGAAGACATGTGCGGTTCATTCTAGCAATGGTCTAAGCTATAACATTACCCTTGCAGTATATAAATTTAAAGGTATTTCTTAATTTATTGAATTCCTTAGCGACTGCGCCATATCATCGAACCGTTTCAATGCTTCATTCAAAAAAGTATCGCTCAATATATCATCTAACTCCTCTTCGAGCACATCCAATTCGCTTACTTTAAAAGTTTGTTCAAATGGCCCGCTCTCCAACTTAATCAAGTATTTTCCATTCCATGAAAAGACTGTAATCTTACATGGTTTATGAGTAATTTCCTTTACTATGCGCATTGTTATTAGTTTTTTCGAAATATAGTGTACTTCAACAAGAAGTACCGCCCGTCACAAAGCCAAGTCAGTGTTTTGTAGAAATTATAAATACGATTAATGTTGCCTAACTCATGCGAAATATCAAACTCCTACTCACTGTCATTTTTTCTACTATTTGTCTTTTAGGACAAGCACAAGATAAAAAGCAAGTCAATATTAATAGAGTTATAGATCAAATCGTGCTAGATGGACTGCTCGATGAAGCGACTTGGCAAAATGCTGATATAGCTGATGACTTTCAACAAAATTTCCCTGCTGATGGCATTCAATCAGATGCCATCAGTGAAATGAGATTTAGCTATGATGATAAATTCATCTACATCGGTGCAAAACTTTATAACACTGGGCCTTCAAAATATGTAACGCCTTCGCTTAGACGAGATTTCAGAGGTGGTGGTAATGACATGTTCATCGTACACTTTGATACTTTCGATGACAAAACCAATGCCTTCCAATTTGGAATCAATCCGTTCGGTGTAAGAAGAGAGGGCCTAATTTCTAATGGTGGTGGAAACCGTGGCGACTTATCACTAGACTGGGAGAATAAATGGTTCGGTAAGGCAACGCAACATGACGGATACTGGATGGTAGAAATGGCGATTCCGTTTAAGAGCATTCGATTTAAAGAAGGTGGCAGTAATTGGAACGTTAACGCCTACCGAATTGATAGCAACACGGGTGAAAGGTCTACTTGGAATCCTGTGCCAAGAAACTTTTCGCTATACTCCTTAGCTCACACAGGACAATTGACTTGGGATGAGCCATTAGACAACCCAGGCGGTAATATTGCAATCATTCCTTATATCTCGGGTAATGCAGCTGGTACTGGTGGATATACACCTACAGGAGAGACAGATCAATTGCCAAGAAGCTCAGAATCCTCAGGGAATTTTGGTTTCGATGCTAAAATAGGCATCGGGCCTGCCATGAATCTTGACCTTACAGTTAACCCAGACTTTTCGCAAGTAGAGGTGGATAGGCAAGTAACCAACTTAGACCGATTTGAAATATTCTTTCCTGAACGCAGGCAGTTCTTCCTTGAAAATGCTGACCTCTTTGGCCAATTTGGTCAAGATGGATTAAGGCCATTTTTCTCTAGACGAATTGGTGTTTCTAGAGATGAGTCAACTGGGCAAAATATTCAGAATAAGATCAATGCCGGAGCTCGTTTGAGTGGCAAACTCAATAATAATTGGCGAATTGGTGTTCTGAGCATGCAAGCAGATGAAGAGAGAGATATAAACCTGCCTCAAATCAATTATACGGTTGCAGCAATTCAACGAAAAGTCTTCAGTCGATCAAACATTGGATTGATCATGATCAATAAGCAGGATTTCCGTAATGAAAGCGGCACTAACTTCAGTCAGTATAATAGAGTTCTTGGAGTCGATTATAATTTAGCTTCAGCAGACAATGTATGGAATGGTAAACTCTTTTATCACAAGTCTTTTGATAAAGTCAACCTAGATGATAGCTATGCCACCGCTGCGAGCCTATCATATTCTACTCTAGAATGGAGAGTGGAAAGTAGAGTTCAAAAAGTTGGAGATAATTACAACCCTGAAGTTGGTTTTGCCAGACGAAACGGGTACGAATTTGCCAGTTTAGAGGTTAGAAAAAACTTCTACCCAGAAAAGGGCCCTTTCCAACAGTTTAATCCATTGGCATCATTTCAAGTTTTTCAGAATGACGCAAACGGCACAACAGATTCAGAGATTAAATTGGGGGTTGATACCCAGTTGAAAAACACGGGAAGATTTACAGCTAGTTTTAACCGCAACTTCATCTACCTCTTTGGCGATTTTGACCCAACCCGTGAAGGTAATTTGGCTTTGCCTGAAGGAACTGATTATTCATTCACCAATTTCGAAGCGAGCTATAATTCTGATACACGTAAATTCTTTTTCTATACTCTAAGAACGAGTTCTGGTGAATATTTTAATGGAAATAGGTATGGACTTGGCGGAAGCATTAACTACCGATTTCAGCCCTATGGATTAGTGAGCCTTGACTTTAATTATAATAATATCAGACTCCCTGACCCCTATGGCGATGCAGATATCTTCTTAATAGGACCAAGGTTTGACATCACCTTCAACAAATCACTCTTCTGGACAACTTTCATTCAATACAACAGCCAAATCGACAATGTTAATATCAATTCGAGGCTACAGTGGAGATTCAAGCCTGTATCAGATATTTTTATTGCCTACACAGACAATTACTTCCCAGGCGACTTTATCAATAAAAACAGAGCCTTGGTAATCAAAATGACTTATTGGTTAAATATCTAACGATTGATAGTGAATTTGTGGTCCATTTCAGCACTTAAAGAACCTGCAACGGAGCAGTACTTTGTAGCCGCCATATGACCTAGTTTCTCAAGCTCCTTCTGCGTTGCATCTGGAGAATCTAAGATGAAATGAAGAGATATATTGGTAAAGCCTCTAGGGTGCTCATCTCTTCTAACTCCTTCAGTCACAACTGTCAAATTAGAAACCGTTCTCTTTCTTTTTTTCAACATCTGAACTAAATCAACCGATGCACAACCAGCTAGCGCTGATAATAATAACTCGGTTGGCGACTGTGCTTGCTTCTCTTCTGCAGGACGCATATCAATCTGTACAACATTGCCATTTTCATTAACAGCTTCAAATTGATAATCTCCTAGTAACGTGGTCGTTGTCTTCATATTGCAATAAAATAAACAGGATTCGAAATTACTCGAATTAAATAGCTAACTGTACAATATGAAAATAAGTTTCATGGTTTTAGCGGTGAACTCTTAACCTAAGAACATGCAACAATCAAAAATCATACTACTCCTTTATGTCATACTCTTAACCTTTATCACATCCTGTGGAAGCGATGATGCCGAGAGCATCAATTTAAATGTCACTATAGAAGATCAATTCATCAACTTACCTTCAAATGTATCTGTATTCTTCCGAGTAGAAGATGGTGCTGGAAATGGTGTAGCTGGGCTCAATGAAGATGACTTCCTCATCTACGAAAACGGCTCTGTCATCTCCGAATTTGAAGCAACACGTAAAATTCAACCAAACGAACAAGTTTTTGACTACCATATCACCTTGATGCTCGATTTAAGTGGCAGTGTTTTGGGCAGCGAGAATCTAGCCGGATTAAAACAAGCTGCTAAAAGCTTTATTGATGAAGTATTACCAACAAGTGAAGAACCATCGGCCCAAGCCATTAAAATGGACATCTGGTGGTTTGACGGTGCCGAGAACATCAAACAACTACAAGGTGTATCGTCTAATCCTACAGTGTTGAAATCAGCAATAGATAATATTTCACCTCAAATGAGTTCTGACAATTCCACCAACTTGTATGGGGCCGTAATTCAAGGGCTTGAAGTGGCCAGCCAAAAGCTCACTCAAACCAGAAGCTTGGACGAAATAGCCTCTAGTGCACTAATCATCTTCACAGATGGTACAGATCAAGCCAATAGAAATACAAAAGGTCAAGCGCTAGGAGCTGTTGCCAATGCAGACAGAGATATCTCGATATACACCATCGGATTAGGAGGAGAAATTGATGAACAGGTATTAAGAGAAGTAGGAAAAACTAGCTTTGTCTCAGCGGCCAATATTGGCGAACTATTGGATAGTTTCAGAGAAATTGGTGACTTAGTCAACGGCCGTGCAAATAGTTATTACCTATTGGAATACTGCTCACCGAAAAGATCAGGTAGTAATCAATTGACTATTGAGGTAACTAAAGGCATGCTAGTTGGCCGCGCTAATACGCTCTTTGATGCATCAGATTTTAACGGAAGTTGTAGCTTGGAGTAGAATTCATTACTAAGAAGCAATCTTACCAAGGGTTGTTTCTTGCTAATCATTTACGAGCCCTTAATCCCCGCCTTTATCTTGATAGGCAGATGATTAGGTAACGGCACCATAGGACATTCATATTTCTCATTATAAGCACAATAGGGGTTGTAGAGTTTATTGAAATCAATTACCCATTCTGTGCCTTCGGGAATTCCTTCGTAATGCAAGTATCGCCCTCCACCATACGTAATATCACCAGTCGTTTGGTCTAGTAATGGCAGAAAAACGATGGGCTTTTGACCGGGTATTCTAAAACGTTGTACTTGTAGATAAGCTTCAAGGGTATATGGTTCTCCTTTTAACTGAAAATAAAGGACTCCTATGCGTTGGTACAATTGAGTACCACCTTTGCTCGTCCCTAATGGAAATGGTTTGTCGTTTGGAGTTGGTTCAAACCTTGCCTTTACTCTATAAACCTCGTCCGCCTCGAAAAATTCATGGCCTTGAAAAGTCGATCGTTCCTCTGGAGTGAGCGGTGACTTATCAGGATTAAGAAACTCAGCGTTCTGCTGTACTCTGTACTTTTTGATTTCTCTCAAAAATGAACCTTCCTGAGCTTGAAGATTGCCCAGGGACAGCACAATTATTAGGGTAAGAAGAGTTCTCATTCTATTTCGTTAGGCACTTTCCATTTTAGACTTGGATTGTAAAACTAAAGAACTGATGACACTAATCACTAAACCAATTAGAAACACTGTGAAGAACATCAGAATAGTACCCCCTAGTGGAGTATACATAAAGCTTCCGCTTCCATTCATTAGGGCTTCAAACTTTACTTCGAAATCCGGTGTACCAATTTCTAATCCTTCGGCATATGCAAAATACTGTTCGTTGAAGTCGGGCATGAGCCAAGTGACAAATATGTAGTTGTATAAACCCCAAGCAATTCCTCCCGTTGTAGAGATAACCACACCAATCTTCATTGATTCTCCAAAACTGATTATACCATTATTGATCTTATCTCTATGGTTCTTTACCGCAAAGAAAATCAATGCCATGGCCACGATGATAGACGTGTAACCAACAAGTTCTCCAGAACTAAATGTCTCAGGACCATAGCCATTGATAGTACCAAAAAGTAAAGGAACGCCTAGTAAAATGGCGAAGACAAAAGGAGCGTAAATTTTAAGTATTCTTTTCATTATGATCTGTTTTTGTTACCCAAAACAAGTTCAAAGAGTATAATCCAAACTCATACTTAAGTACCAATCTACAAAATACTACTAAAGTAGGATAGGCCTAAGCGATAACCCTCCACTCCTTTGCACGCGTTACAGCTTGGGTTCTACGCTTTACATCAAGCTTAACAAACAGGCTAGAAACGTGGGTTTTGATGGTACTTTCTGAGATAAAAAGTCGCTCTCCAATCTCAAAATTTGACAAGCCTTCAGAGATTAACTGTAGAACTTCTAGCTCTCGTATACTGATCCCTAAGTTTCTAATTCTTTCTTGATCGACACTGACCGGAGCGGCAACCTCTGTCACCTTATCCATCTTCATATTTCCACCAAGGTATATACCTAGGCCTATGAGGATAACTGCTGTTATACCAATGACAACATCAGCGGGAATGGAAGGCATAAATAAAGAGGCATTGCTCAGTTGAAAAAGTATAAGCAGTGCGGTAACGATTAAACCGAAGCGTAAAGCCGTCTTAAGCATATTGCAATTAATTGATTTTAGAATTATTTCATATGTCTAAAGGCACATTCTTTGAGAAATCAATAAATAATATTTTCCAATCCAGTACTGAAGTTTTTGCTGTAGCACCCTCATTTCCTTAATGTTAAGAGCTAGAGAGAATGGCCTAGACGTTTGTGCTGGTGTTTTAGAGTTAGATACCCTTCCGGGAAAAGTAATGAAAAACGCTAATGGCAAACCCGCTATCGACACGCCTGAATCCCTTAAAAAAAAATTACTTTTTCGAATCATCCTGTCCAGCCTGAATGATATAAGAGTATCTATACAAATTCCTGATCTGCATAACTGTATCTTTATAGCTTATAACAGAGATACATGTCAAACGAGATTCAATTACTTCAACATATACAGTCGAGCATAGATAACGATTCTTTCGTGCGACTAACATTTAGCAAGCCTATTGATGGCTCTGGAACACTGAAGAAAGTGATCACCTCATTGGCCATCATAAAAAGACAGCCACAGCTTTCATTCGTTTATCGTCATAAAACCAATGACCTTACCAAGAACCAACCCATTCAGGAAGGCATAGCTACTATTGAAAATCTACTGAAAACTGAATTCCAAAATGCCAATCTATTTACTAGTAAGGCAGATTATGCTTTTGAGCGAAACGATGAGAAATCAAGATTAAAGCAGACAAAGGCCACATTTAAGTCTGCTCCCAAACGTGGACACGACAAGGAAAAAAGACACCTTATTCAAGGTGCTGATTATCTCCAACAACTAGGTGTATTAGACAAAAACGGAAGGGTTTTAAAAGACAAAGGAAACAAATTCAAGCAAATCAACAAGTTCGTTGAAGTCATTGAGGGGCTTTTGAAAAACCATGAAATGCTTTCTAATGGGAAAACCATTAATGTGGTAGACATGGGTTCTGGTAAAGGATATCTCACGTTTGCCCTATATGATTACTTGACCACCCAATTGAAAATAGATGCTTCAGTGGCTGGGGTTGAAGTACGTCAAGATTTAATCGATAAATGTAATACCATAGCCAAGTCGGTTGGCTTCGAAAAGCTCAACTTTGAGCTGGGCTATATTGGTGATTATAGTTTAGATAAAACAGACATACTCATTGCCTTGCATGCTTGTGATACCGCTACGGATGACGCCATTGCTAAAGGAATGGCTGCTAACGCTGAGCTAATCATCTGTGCTCCTTGCTGTCACAAACAGATTAGAAAGTCTATGACCGAGAGTGAAGGACTTGACAGTGTTTTACAGCATGGCATCTTGAAAGAACGCCAAGCAGAAATTGTCACCGATGCGATTAGAGCATTGATTATGGAAGCCAATGGTTATAAAACGAAGGTCTTCGAATTCATTTCTACAGAGCACACAGGTAAAAACTTGATGATTATTGGTGAGAAGAAAAATCAAAAAACTGATCCTTCGAACTACCTAGAGGAAGTCGAAAAGCTCAAAAAACAGTTCGGTATTCCTCAACACTATCTAGAGAGCTTGGTATAGGCTTGCTCTATTCTTACCACTAAAGAAATACTGGTTCTTTAATGTCGAACGAATCTATACTTTTAGGTTAGTGCCATAAATACTACTAACCATGAAGCGATTCCTTTTTGCCACTATTCCTTTCCTATTCCTGCTTAACTGCACGAACACAGTAAAAGAGCAAGTAGATATTCTCATACAGCATGCCAATGTTATTGATGTAAATACGGGAGAAGTATCCGTAGATATGAGCCTTGGAATCAGAAACGATTCAATTGTATACCTCGGAAGCGGAAGCTCAAATTTTTCAGCTAGCCAGACAATTGACGCCACAGGAAAATATGTCATTCCTGGTCTTTGGGATATGCACGTACATTTTCGTGGGGGTGATGAATTGATTGGAGAGAACAAAAACCTTCTCCCACTCTTTGTTGCTAATGGGATTACTGGTGTTCGCGAAGCAGGTGGTGACATGACCACTGAGATTTTCAAGTGGCGGGCAGAAATGGAGAATCGATCGTTAATCGGACCAATGATTTATACCTCAGGACCAAAGCTGGACGGGCCGAGGGCCACTTGGGCCGGTTCAATCCCAGTGGTGACGAAAGAAGATGCGGTGATTGCGATTGATTCATTGGAACAAATGAATGTCGATTTCATCAAACTCTATGATAGCCGAGTGACAAGAGAGGCTTATATCTGGATATTAGAAGAAGCCGAAAGACGCGGCATTAGAACATCTGGCCACATGCCTTTCACGGTGATGCTAGAAGAAGCAGTTACTGCAGGAATAGGTTCTGTAGAACACCTCTATTACATATTAAAAGGTTCCTCCTCTGAAGAGCTACAGGTAACTGATGACAACATCAATCGAAAAGCTAATTTCTGGGGATCGATGACCACCCTAATGGACACTTACTCTGAAGAACAGGCTCAAAAAGCCTTCAAAATGTTGGTAGACAATGACACCTATGTGACACCAACGATGCACATTGGAAATACGCTTTCTTATCTCGATCGCGATGATCACAGCAATGACGAATACCTGAATTATATTGGTGAGGGCATCATTGAAACGTATCAAGGTCGAATCAGAAGTGCGGCACGGGCTTCAGAAGAATTTGTCGCTATGCGTCACCGTTTGAATACCGCCTTTAAAAACTTAGTCCCTAAAATGAGTGCTGCAGGTGTTTCCCTTTTGGCAGGATCAGATTCAGGTGCTTCAAATTCTTATATATATCAGGGTATTTCGCTACATCAGGAATTGGCGGCTTTAGTTGATGCCGGATTAAGCCCTCTAGAAGCGCTAAAAGCAGCTACCATCAATGGAGCAAAGTTCTTAAGAGTAGAGGATTTCTATGGCACTTTAGCTGTCGGAAAATCCGGAGACGTCTTGGTTCTTGATGCAAATCCATTGGAGGACATTTCGAATACACAAAAGATCAATACGCTCGTGATGAAGTCTAAAACCTATAGTTCTGCGGATTTAAAGGCGATGTTGGAGTCTGTTAGGAAGTGATATCCGTCATTGCGGGGAAAAAATCGTGCGATAGCTAAGATTTTGACGTGGTTAGGCAAGCAGACCTGTCAGCTGACAGCGCTAGTACCATCATCAGACGGATTCTTTCACTTCGCTATGCTTCGTTAAGAATGACAGCGCGGTGATCGTAACAATATTGTATATTTTCGTATCAAATCGTATCACTACTCTTATTGATCTCTGTAAAATAATCGTATCATTATCGTATCAAATCGTATCAAATCGTATCATTTTTTACAAATTATTCTATAAATTTGATACATGATCACTGACGTATACACCTTTAAAGTAGATCTCAACTGGCAATTAATTGGACTTATGAGCCAAATTGATCGATTTGATGCGTCATGGTCATCTATTGAAAAAAGAGAAGGAGACAGTTTAAGAGAACTCAAATCAATCGCCACCATTAGAAGTGTGGGTGCCTCCACACGGATTGAAGGCTCCAAAATGTCGAATGAGGAAGTAGATATCCTTTTGAAAGACATTGATGTTACCAAACTCGTAGACCGAGATTCACAAGAAGTTGTAGGCTACTTCGATGTGTTAGACTTGATTTCAGCGTCTTTCCAGAGCATTCCTGTCACAGAAAACAGTATCAAGAACCTGCATAAAAAGCTCTTAGCCTATTCCAAGAAAGATATCTGGCATAGAGGTGATTATAAACAACACAGCAATGCCGTTGAAGCCAACTTACCAGATGGTAGCAAGCAAATCATATTTAGAACCACAGAACCAGGCTTCCCCACACAAGATGCCATGTCAGACCTTATCAAGTGGTATAAAACGGATAAGGAAACGCATGCATTGGTTAAGTGTGCTTTGCTTGCTTATGATTTCGTAAGCATTCACCCTTTTCAAGATGGAAATGGTAGAATGAGTAGACTCCTTTCTACCCTAGCACTACTTAAGCAAGGATATAACTGGATTCAATATGTGAGTTTGGAGCATGAGATAGAGGATCAAAAAAACAAGTATTACCAAACGTTACGCTCTTGTCAGGCACAACGACCAGCTGAAGATGTCACCTCTTGGATTCATTTCTTCTTCAAGGCATTGATTAAGGTACAGGATCAATTGATGGGTAAACTTGATAGACAGGGTGTTATGTCTAAATTGTCTCCTAGGGAAAAGGCTATCATCACCATCATTAGTGAAAGGCCTGGTACTAAATCAGGAGAAATTGCTGAAAGAATGGATATTCCTAACCCAACTATTAAAAGGCTCTTGGCTCACCTACTAATGGCTAAGCTTATCGAGAAGCATGGAGCTGGGGCTGGGACTAATTATTCTTTAGCCTAATTGTCTTATGATACTCAGAAAGGTACCAATTGATTAGGTGCTGAAATGAATTCAGCATGACGACTAATTTTTCTGTCATTGCGAGGAAAAAATCGTACGATAGCTGAGATTTTGAGGCGGCAATCAGCCTACCGCAAGCAGTTCTGTCTGTTCTGTGCACGAGCTCAATCAAGAGACGGATTCTTTCACTTCGCTATGCTTCATTCAGAATGACAGTATCGTTGACTGATTACTAATTAACCGATCCCCAATTACCAGCAGCTAAGCACCTTACATGTTTCTGCGGTACTGACCACCAACCTCAAAAAGAGCATTGGTAATCTGACCAAGAGAGCAATACTTACAAGCTTCCATCAATTCTTCAAACAGGTTATCGTTTTGAATGGCTGCAGTTTGTAGTCTCCGGATAATATCCTCTTGCTTAGATGCATTCCCTTCATGTAGGTCTTTCAACATGGTGATCTGATATTCCTTCTCTTCTGAAGTCGCACGGATTACTTCTTTAGGCAATACCGTTGGTGAGCCTTTCGAACTTAAGAAAGTATTCACTCCAATGATTGGGAATTCACCTGTATGCTTCAAAGTCTCGTAGTACAATGACTCTTCTTGAATCTTACTACGCTGGTACATGGTTTCCATTGCACCTAATACGCCACCTCTTTCGGTGATACGGTCAAACTCAAGTAATACAGCTTCCTCCACTAAGTCTGTTAACTCCTCAGTAATAAATGAGCCTTGCATTGGGTTCTCATTTTTAGAGAGCCCAAGTTCCTTGTTAATGATCAACTGAATGGCCATTGCTCTACGTACCGACTCTTCTGTTGGTGTAGTGATGGCTTCATCATAAGCATTGGTGTGGAGCGAGTTACAGTTATCGTAAATCGCGTACAATGCTTGAAGCGTAGTTCTGATATCGTTAAAATCAATCTCCTGTGCATGAAGCGATCGGCCTGAAGTCTGAATGTGATACTTCAGCATTTGTGCCCTTGGATTGGCACCGTACTTATGCTTCAAAGCTTTCGCCCAGATTCTTCTCGCCACACGGCCTATCACCGCGTATTCAGGATCAATTCCATTCGAGAAGAAGAACGATAAGTTTGGTCCGAAGGCGTTGATATCCATACCTCTACTCAAGTAGTACTCTACGTAAGTAAAGCCATTGGAAAGTGTAAAGGCCAACTGCGTAATTGGGTTAGCACCCGCCTCGGCAATGTGATAACCCGAAATTGAAACCGAATAGAAGTTTCTAACGGCCTGCTCAATAAAGTACTGCTGAACATCTCCCATTAAGCGAAGGGCGAATTCAGTAGAGAAAATACAAGTGTTTTGTGCTTGATCTTCTTTTAAAATATCGGCTTGAACCGTTCCTCTAACATTGGAAAGCGTTTTTGCCTTGATCGGTTCGTAGACCTCGGCAGGAAGTACTTGATCTCCTGTCACACCTAGAAGCATAAGGCCAAGTCCATCATTTCCTTCTGGTAATTCGCCTTGATACAGAGGTCTCGCAACTCCTTTATCTTTGTAGATCTTTGCAATTTTAGCTTCGATTTCTTTCTCTAGGCCATTCTCTTTGATATAGACTTCACATTGCTGATCGATAGCAGCATTCATAAAGAAGCCTAGAAGCATCGGTGCAGGACCATTGATGGTCATAGAAACCGAAGTCGTTGGATTTGATAGATCAAAACCTGAGTAGAGCTTCTTCGCGTCATCTAAGCAGCAAATGCTCACTCCCGCATTACCAATCTTTCCATATATATCAGGACGGTAATCTGGATCGTTTCCGTATAACGTTACAGAGTCAAATGCGGTAGAAAGTCTTGCCGCAGGCATTCCCAAACTCACATAGTGGAAACGTCTATTTGTTCTTTCAGGTCCACCTTCACCAGCAAACATCCTTGTCGGATCCTCACCTTCTCTTTTGAAAGGATAGATACCCGCAGTATAAGGGAATTCGCCTGGGACATTCTCCTGAAGCGACCATCTCAATATATCTCCCCAACTCCTGAACTTAGGCAATGACACTTTTGGAATTGGTGTGTGAGAAAGTGACTCTGAATGTGTCTGAATCTTAATCTCCTTATCACGAACCTTGAAACTGTAAATAGGATCGGTATATTTCTTTTTCTTTTCGACCCAACCCTCAATAAGCTGCCAGTTGTGCGGGTCTAAGTCTAGTTTTACTTTTTCGAAAGACTCTTGAAGCCCTTTCACCAAACGATCACGATCCTCGAAGTCAGAATATTTGATGGTTTCAATAGACATATTTAAGCCATAAAGCTTATCTGCTACCTCTGCCTGCGTTAAAGCTGTGACATCGTATGATCGATTGCTTTCTGATATTTCAGATAGATAACGCGTACGCTTTGGTGGAATCACAAAAATCTTTTCCGACATCTCATTAGTGATCTCGAAAGTAGACTTCAAATCAGCACCCGTTCGATCAACTACTTTGTCCATGATCACTTTGTAAAGTGAGTTCATACCCGGATCGTTGAATTGAGATGCTATGGTACCAAACACTGGCATCTCATCAACATCGGCTGTCCAAAGCCCATGGTTTCGCTGGAACTGTTTCTTCACATCGCGAAGCGCATCTAACGCACCGCGTTTATCGAATTTATTGAGAGCAATTACATCAGCAAAATCGAGCATATCGATTTTTTCTAGCTGAGTAGCTGCACCATACTCAGGCGTCATCACGTAAAGCGAAACATCCGAGTGGTCTAATATCTCTGTGTCTGATTGTCCAATTCCTGAAGTCTCAAGAATAATCAAATCATATTGTGCTGCTTTTAGTACTTGAACAGCCTCTCTTACATGTTTTGAAAGCGCAAGATTTGATTGACGCGTTGCCAATGAGCGCATATAGACACGGTCATTATTGATCGAATTCATACGAATTCTATCTCCTAATAGTGCACCACCAGTTTTCCTTTTCGAAGGATCGACAGAGATAATCGCAATTGTTTTCTCTTCAAAATCAATCAGGAACCTTCTTACTAATTCATCTACTAAAGATGATTTACCTGAACCACCTGTACCTGTTATACCTAAAACTGGCGTATCTACTGCATTAGCCATTTCATGCACCTTATCCAAAACTCCTTTAGACGCTTCTGGAAAGTTTTCTGCTGCCGAAATGACCCTGGCGATTGACTTAGTATTTTTGCCAACAAGATCATTGATCTCATCATTCAAGTGTTCACCTGTTGGATAATCACATTGTTCGACCATATCATTGATCATACCCTGTAATCCCATGGAACGTCCATCATCGGGAGCGTATATACGGGTAACCCCGTAGTCCATCAACTCTTTAATTTCCTCGGGAAGAATTACACCTCCGCCTCCACCAAAAATTTTGATGTGCTCTGAATTCTTTTCTTTTAACAAGTCATACATGTACTTGAAGTACTCGTTATGCCCACCTTGATAAGATGTCATAGCAATAGCTTGTGCATCTTCCTGAATGGCAGTATTCACTACCTCTTCCACACTTCTATCATGACCTAAGTGAATTACCTCGCAGCCAGTGGCTTGAATAATTCTTCTCATGATATTGATGGCTGCATCGTGCCCGTCAAATAGGGACGCTGCAGTAACAATTCTAATCTTGTTCTTAGGCTTATAAGGAGCTACTTCTTGCATAATTATCCTAGGTCTAAAGGGTCTGCAAATTTAGGCAAAAAGAATGGTTTTCCTAACACTTGTTAGGTAGTGTTATTGATCCTAATACAATTCAGAAAGGCCAGAAAGGCGTATTTTATTACTTTTTTGATGAATGGCTTTAATGATATTTCTCTTTTCCAATTCGGTCAACCTCCAACTAAGAGATGCCCGTTGCTCTAGTCCTTCATCTTTACCATATTGAAATTCAACACGCTTAAGGTGATCCCCAAATTGAGACTTTGTCAGTTCAAAAAATTGGTCATTCTTAATCGTCTGTACTTTATCCCAACTTGAATATGCCGATTGTATCGGAGAGAAGAATCGTTCTAGGATATTCTCCGATTCTACCGGCCCAAGCTCAGCGTTCTTTTCAGAATCCCTTATAGCCAACAGCACTACTTCACTCGTATTTTCTAAGATCCACTCTTTGAATACATTGAGGAAAATCAATGCATCTACAACACCATAATTATCTGAAATACCGGCATCAGCAATCTTGATTGGGGGAACTGTCGGCAAGGTGATGGTTGGCGTAACATAAGGGAAAGTCGCACTCATACGCAGTGCTGTCAAAAAACGAAGGCTATCAGCTTGCTGATCCTTTAATAGCGCTCGAAAATCTACACCCTGAACAATACTCTGCCCATTGGGCCTTAAGTTTAAAAAGCTTACCGGCTGAGGCGAAATATATAATTTTCGGCCATCATTAGTGATCAGTGGGCTGGCAAGAAGCGCAGGCATATCCCCATCAAATTCTGGTTGCTGATAATCTATAATAGGCCTATCGAGAAGGCCTCCTAAATTCTTGCTGAGATTATTCTCAAACTCATATCCACGCTCTCGCTTATAGCGCTGACCACCATATTCAAAGCTTCTTGCTTTGTAAAAGATATCATTGATTAGAAGTGAAAAGATCAATGGGTTGAGGAGTTCTTTACCCATTTCAGTCAAGTGCTCTTCCGACCTAGGACTTCTATCTTCCCACCACAGATCACGATAAAAAGCAGCACCAACTAAGCCTCCTGATGCACCAGTGATTAGAAAAGTCTCGTTCATTAATTGCCCATTTTTAACCGAGTCTATGTGTTGTAATACATTCACAGTCCACAGTGCAGATCTCTGACCTCCACCACTTACAGCAATAAGGTTCATGATTGGCTTCTCTTGACCAGTTTTAGCCTTCCAATTCTCTAACATGCTAAGCCAATGCGTTTTAGATTCGTTAATAGCAGTTTCATTACTGATGGCCTCAATAGACTCTAGTGAATATTCGGCAGGAGCGATTGTATAATTAAGACCATAAGCGGGGTATTGATAGCCCCAATTGAAATGACTCGAAAGTATATTGAACAGAAAGAACATGGCAATCACAGCGGTGACAACCCATGAGCGCAACCAAAAACTCAATGCCCCAGTACCCATAACAATCATGGTAAAAAGGAATACGCCTGAAGCAGCTGCAGGAATTTGAAATACTGGTGACGACTGAAATACGCCTAATGCAATTACCACTACAAGCAGTAGCAACTCAACTACTATGGCATTGCGTTGATTCTGTTTGAAAATCCCCAGTATAGCGATCCTATCATAGAACTTCTCATAGCGCCTTGTAGAATGATGCTTAAGCTTAAGCGAAAAGTAGTAGTTCACCTTAACCGTAGGTTGCTTTAGTCTTTTGAGTTGTTGAAAAGCATTTCGTTTTGACTTTTGAGGAATTACATTTGACCGCAGTGACTTATCCCTCATCACTTTTTGAATGTCACGGTTTGTTCTAGAAAAATAAATAAATAAAAACGTGAGCATTAACAAATACCCAGACAGAAGCCCTAGCAACCCAATAACTACCTCAGACCAGGGATACAATTCAATATTCAACTGAAACGATATGATCTTACTTATGTAAAAGGCCAAAAAGCTAATTGGTATCAAGGCATTGTTCAGACAAAAATGAGAAAATGGCCTCGGAAGAGTCCCTAAAAACGGAAACCTAAAACCATCCAAAATGTAGCTCGTGATATTGAAGGCCATCGAAAAGCCAGCAAGCGACACTCCAATTATTATAAAGCCCCAAAAACCCACTTTGCCTATATAAATGGGATCTAAAAAAAGAAATGGAATTCCAAGCGACTTACCAAAGCGACCGTCTACGATAGAAAATAGTATTAGCCAATAGAATAATAGGAACTGGTTATGCTTGACGTGCACTAAAAGTAGCTTCGTTGGAAAGCTGTGAACGATAGCATTTAGTATTTTCAATCTCGAATTCTCTTAGTTCCTTGATATAACTCGTACTTAAGCAATCTACATTCTATTCTTGCATTATAAAATGGAATCTTTAATGAGGTACGCAGTCCTATTCGCTTCGCCAAGTCAAGGTTTCCTGTGAAAATAATACCTGTATACCCACCACATCGCTTCTTGAAGAAGTCTCCTATCGAAGCGTATAGCTCTTCTAAATCCTTGTCTGTGCCAAGTCGTTCTCCATATTCTGGATTCATCATAACAATCCCTGGTGCCTCTGGCAGAGGAGTTTCTCTAAAATCACAAAGCTCAAAATCGATTAGGTGGTCCACACCAGCGGTTTTAGCATTTTCCTTGGCAGACCAGATCGCATTCTTATTTAAATCAGAAGCGATGATTTTAAATTTAGGTGACTTCTTGACCTGAAGGCGTGCCAACCTTCGGTAACCATTCCATGCCTCTTCATCATAGCCTTTTATATGCATAAAGCCGAAGTTTTCTCGTATCAACCCAGGAGACATGTTAATGGCCATCAATGCGGCCTCAATGGCGAGCGTTCCACTACCACACATAGGATTCACAAAATGGCTTTGCTTGTCCCAGCCCGAAGCCAGTATGGTAGAAGCAGCCAAAGATTCAATCATTGGTGCTTTGAAGGGTATTCTTCTATATCCGTGTTTAGCAATCGTATTACCTGACGTATCAAAGTAAAGTCTAACCTGATCTTCTTTCCAATACAAGTGAATAACAACATGGTCTCTGTTGGGCCCAGAATCAGGGCGTTTGCCTGTCACCTCAATTAGGCGATCCGCAATGGCATCTTTGACCCTAACATTGGCGAAACGATCGTCAGTGATGTGTTCGTTCCTCACAAATGATGTCACTGAAAAGTAACTATCATTATGAAGATAGTTCTCCCATGGAATGGCCTTTACTCTTTTATAAAGGTCATCTGCTGTATTGGCTCGAAACCTCTGTATTTGAAAAAGGACCCTACTGGCCGTTCTCAAATACATGTTCAGCCTTAGACAATCGTCCATGTATCCAGAAATTTCTACTTCGGAGATACTCGAACTGTCGACATCATAGTCTAGGGCCTCAATTTCTTTCGCTAACCATTCGCTCTGCTTCGGAAAGCAAGTCACTACGATGGCACTTTTATATGGGAAAACGTTACTCATTGAAAGGCGAAATACGTCAGATCATTAATCATTCAAAAATAATCTAAGGCTTTTTGCGCAAACGCTTTAAATGTCATGATTGAATTTTAACTTCGCAGTCCAAATTTACTGATATGCAAAACTGGTTTACTTGTAAAGTTAAATACCAAAAAGAAGACGAACATGGTCGTGTAAAAAACGTGACTGAGACTTATCTAGCCGATGCGCTATCGTTTACTGAGGCTGAAGCTAAAATCTATGATGAGATTGGCCAACGTGTGATGGGCGAATTTCAGGTAACCAGTATTGCAAAAAGTAAGATTGTAGACGTTTTTGAATATACCGGTGGTGATGTATTCTACCAAGCAAAAATCTCTTACATGGTAGGCGATGCTGATAGTGGGAAAGAGAAAAAGGTAACCAATTTGATGATTGTTCACGCTAACGATATTCAAACGGCTTGGGAACGCATTCACGAAAGCCTCAACAACATGTTAGTAACTTTTGTAGTACCAGAAATCAAAGAATCCCTAATCTTAGAAGTATTTCATCATACAAAATCAGGTGACGAAAAAATCCCTGATCACCTTACACCAGTTGCAGCACTAGAGATCGAAGAAGAAGTTGCAGCAGCAGAGACCGATGAAGATGAACAAGACGTTTGATAATGTTTCGGCCAGCGTGTTTCAGTGTCTTGGCTCAAAGTTAAAAGAACAAGGCTTGGCCTTCGAAGGAACCTCAGGCTACCTCAGTAAAAATGGCATCTCTACAGACTATCTTTTCGATGAGTCTAGTCAAACTTTGTCCATCACTAACCTTGAAGTTGGTTTCCCAGCCTCGCTTGTCGGTATGAATGCTGAAAAAGTAATGGGGATTTTGGAAAAGGCCATTGAAGATTGTCGTTAATTCAATTTAAACTGACCAGACATCTAGATTAAACCTAGGCTTTGTATTTTAAGGGTTGAAATATCAATAATGCAATTGCTGAAAGGTGACATCAATGAAGTTTGGGGGAAAGGAAAGTTGAAAAACTTCTTTGCTCCTGTTGCCATTTCTTCCCTTGTGGCCTTTCGGATTGTTTTCGGAGCCATTATGTTCTGGGAGGTAACTAGGTATTTCAAGTATGAATGGATTTACCGCTACTGGGTAGAACCTGATTTCAATTTTAGTTACGCACCATTCAACTTCCAGCCATTACCTGAACAGTATATGTACATGCTCTGGTATGCCTTAGGTGCCTTGGCTATTTTCATTCTGATAGGATTTCTGTATAGAATTAGTACTGTCTTATTCTTTATTCTGTTCTCCTATACTTTCCTTTTAGAGCAGGCGCGATACCTCAACCACTTTTATTTGGTGGTCATACTCAGTTTCATAATGATGCTGCTCCCAGCTCACAAAAGCTTCTCATTAGATAGCCTCCTGTTTAAGAAGATTAGATCTTCGGTCGCTCCAAATTGGAGTTTATGGTTAGTTCGGTTCACTATTGCTGTACCCTATTTCTTTGGTGGAATTGCGAAAATAAACCCTGATTGGCTCCGAGGTTATCCGATGTCCAACTGGCTTTTATCAGATATGGATTTTCCGATCATTGGGCAATACTTCGATCAACGGTGGATGGTAGTGCTCATGTCCTACTCAGGAATGCTCTTAGACTTGCTGATCGTTCCTGCTTTACTTTTCAAACGCACTCGATTAATGGGACTAATAGTCATTTCATTATTTCACTTAATGAATGACCAGTTGTTCACCATAGGTATATTCCCATGGTTCATGATGTTAGCCTCAAGTATCTATTTTGCTCCAGATTGGCCAAAAAAATTAGTCGCCAAGATTACTGGAACACATATTCAGGCCAAATCGGTGATTAAAGACTTTAAAGTCCCAAGCCTTACAGTTCAAAAAGGGATTCTCTTTGGACTTGCACTCTTTGCATTGACACTAATTCTTACTCCTTTTCGACACTTAGTAATTCCAGGAAATGTCCATTGGACAGAAGAAGGACACCGTTATTCATGGCACATGAAACTTAGGGGTAAATCAGGTATTACGCGCTTTTATGTAGAAGATGAGAATACTGCGGAGCGCATCCAAGTACCCTTAGAAGACTTTATTGAAGAATGGCAGGCCAATAAAATGGATAGCAAGCCTTACATGATCTGGGAACTAGCGCAGCACATCAAAGACGAATTCAGAATAATGGGTTCAAATGTGGGTGTCTACGTAGACGCTTGGGCTTCGTTAAATGGGCGAGCCTATCAACAATTAATTGAACCCAACTTTGATATCACTCAAGTTCCTAAACCGTGGTTTGGCAATGCTGACTGGATACTCCCACTGACCATTCCCTTGGAGAATCAACGCTAAGTTCTCTTTCCGTTACGACTTCAAAGGGTATCACTTTTACCAATTATTGCTACATTCAGGTTCTTGATATGAAAAAACACCTCACCTATTCCTTTCTTATCTTTCTATTAATCATCACCGCGTGCAGCAATGATGACGAACCAGTAATCAAACCTGTTACAACTTTTGAGCAAGATAGATTTTTCATAGAACCCGGTGAATCAGTCACTTTTACAAATACGAGCCAAAATGGTGTCTCATATGCATGGGATTTTGGAGACAATACAGCATCAAGTACCGAAAACCCTATCCATGAATACCAAGAATTAGGTGAATTCATTATTAGACTAACAGCAATAAGTAGTTCCGGAGAAAGGGTTGCGACTACCTCCACAGTGGTAGTTGGTCAAAGATGGGCGCTAGGCATTAGGGTCGAAACAATCAACTTTGAGAATGCGAATGGTGCACCATGGGACGATGATGACACTGGCCCAGATTTACTAGTAGGCTTTGCCAAAGCTTCCGAAGCTGATAGAATACCCTTGATTAATTTTGGTAATGATTATGTACCAGAAGACTTTCCTGCTGGCGGTATACTTCCACCTGAGCTTCAGATTTTATTCACCGATGAAGACTGGCAATTCGTCATGCTTGACAATGAGCCCCCCCTTAATAATCCAGAAAACGCAGAAGAAATGGTACTCTTTACACTTAATCCAATCAATATTCTTTCAGAAAAAGACTACTTATTAGGAAGTGGGGTCTTTGAAGCTGAATCCAATGGCTTCCGTTTATTGATAGTTTTCGAATTAAGGTAAAGCTATGGCAAGGTTATAATCTTATCTCCTGTAGCGATTCGCCCAGATTGAACGACTCTGCAAGTAATTCCACCGTGACCCCTCATCGCATTATAGCCTCCCCTACCTAGGTTCTCTTCCATTCGGGAGCAAGGATGACATTCACCAGTATACTCGAGTATTGACTCTCCGACTTGAAAGCGTTTACCCTTTAGCGCATGAAGGTTAATACCAGAAGTCACGATGTTTCTTCTTGTTTGTAAAGGATCAATGCTATCTTTTCCAAGCATAGATGCAGCCGCATTTAGATGCTCTTGTGCTATTAGCGTCACTTGTCTGTTACCGCTCTTACTGGCATAATGATCACCTTTGAGACCAATTTCTTCTACCGCAACGACTTCTTCTAACCTCACAGGAACACTTCTTCTTTCTGCACGAATAGTAATAAGTACTACTTTCCCGGATTGGGCAAACTGACTGGTTAGTTCTTCTATACTCTTCATGTTGGTTAGTTATTCTTCTCCAAATTTAGACCCTTTTGGTGGCCGATAAGTGTCAAAAGGAACTTTAAGTAAACTCGCCATCTGGTTCGCGCTTGCAGCGCGGACCGATCTTAAAATGGGTACTCGCCACAGGCCTGCTTGCAGCAGGCAGGCGAGCACCAGCTACCACAGTGCACAAGTGAGCACCAGGGGTGACAAGACCAACAAGGGCACAAAAAAACCTTCTCTCGAAGGCTTCTTTATCTTAATATGTTTTATGTTTCTAAACCAGATAATTGATCGAAATACCCTTTTAAGTAACCATTTAAATATTGAACGCGTTACAAACGCGCACGATGTGGTCTTAGCGTCTCACTGAGACCTTATTCAATATAAAACGCTAAGTTCAAACACTTACCGCGTCAATCACTTTTCGTCAGGTGTTCTATATGGCTGAAAAGGAATCTTTAGCAAGTTTCCCATCTTATCATTTTCCTGAGGGTCCATGTGCGTATCAATGCCGTATATCAACTCTGTCGTATCATCTACCTGAGCGAAAGTACCGAATATGCGATCCCAAAAAGAGAAGATATTGCCGTAGTTCGTATCCGTCAAGGGTTGGGTATAGTGATGATGTACCTTATGCATCAATGGTGTTATAATAACCCAAGACAAGGCCCGGTCGATCGCTCTCGGTATATTGATATTTGCATGGGTGATGTGGGCAAAAAGAACAGAAAGGCTCTGGTAGACCATAATGATCCACATTGGTGCGCCAATAATCATTACTGCTAAAATGGTAAATGCAATCCTGAACACTGTTTCCCCTGGATGGTGCCTTAATCCTGTGGTTACATCCACTGTCGTGTCTGAATGATGTACCAAGTGAAACTTCCACATCCATTTTACTTTGTGTTCTGTCCAGTGGATAAAATAAGCTCCAATCAAATCCATTAGCAACACCCCTAGGACTAATTGCCCCCAAAGTGGGAGATCAATAACATAAAGCAATCCAAATCTATTCTGAGCTACCATATCAGAAGCTGCCAGTAAGACACCCGCTAATCCGAACCCAATAATCATAGTGGTCAAAGTGAGGAAAAGATTGATGCCCGCATGACGTACTTTTTTATAACCAAATCTGAATAAAGGAACAACCCCCTCTAGAATCCAGAACAATAATATACCACTTATGAGAATACCCGCTCTAAATTCAGTAGGCACATTATCAAAGAAACTTACCATATATTCCACGCTTCAATTTATCCTACCAGTATCACAATTGCAATCGGTATATGATCAATCTTATTATTTCATTCAATTGCCTATCTTACATTTGAATTTTTATCTATCCCATGAAGAACAAATCACTCCTTACGATACTCGCTTTTTTGGTCCTTAATATCAGTACTACACAAGCACAAGAATTCTCAAGAGCCGTTGTGCCTTATGTAAGTATTCAAGAGTCAGTAGTAGCGATTACCAACGTCAAATTGATAGATGGAACTGGTGGACCTATCAGAAACGATCAAACCATCGTTTTCACAGGAGAGGATATTACCGCGATGGGTAATACTAGTGAAGTGAGTATTCCTGATGGAGCCATGACAATTGATGGAACTGGCAAGACAATTATTCCTGGGCTGGTCATGCTACATGAGCATATTTTCTATCCTAAGCCATTCGATGGTGTATTTAGTGTAGCGCAAATGACCTTTACCTTTCCGAGGTTGTATTTAGCAGGTGGCGTAACCACCATTCGGACTGCAGGAAGTATCGAACCTCAGACCGACCTTAACATTCGCAGGTCTATAGAGGCAGGCCGTATGTTAGGACCAAAAATGCATTTAACCAGTCCGTTTATTGAAAGAGCAGGTACTCCTGTGCCTGAAGTAGGAATAATTGAAAGTTCAGATGAGGCTGAACAGATGGTCAATTACTGGTCCAGCAAAGGCATTAATTCATTCAAGGTTTATCAAAATATCACAAAGGAAGACCTTGAGCATGTAGTAAAAGCTGCTCATGCCCTTGGCAAAAAAGTCACTGGCCATATTTGTTCTGTAACCTACGCAGAAGCTGCTGAAATTGGGATCGACAATATAGAGCATGGCTTCTTTCAAAGTTCAGACTTCGTGACTGATAAAGTGGATAACTTCTGCCCTGCCTTTAAAAGGGGACAAGCGCTTCGGGACCTTGATGTAAATAGCCCTGAGATGAAGGCTTTAATGGACTTGCTTATCGAAAAAGATGTAGCCATCACTTCTACCCTTCCTGTTTTTGAGCCCTATACTGATCGCGAGGTAGTGGTGGGTGGAGGAATTGATGCAATGAGCCCAGAGATAAAAGAAAGCCTCATAGCCAGCCATGCCCGTAGAGAAGGACGTGATGCAGCATCACTAGCTCAGTTTAAAAAACAAATGGCTTGGGAAAAGATGTTCTACGAAGCGGGAGGCAAATTAGCCGCTGGTACTGACCCAACTGGCGCAGGCCGAACAGTAGCCGGATATGCCAATCAAAGGGTGGTGGAGCTATTTATCGAAGCCGGATTCACATTGGCTGAAGCAATTAAAATATCATCACTGAATGGTGCCGAATATCTCGGAAGAGATGAGAAAGTAGGTTCTTTAGTTGTTGGGAAGAAAGCTGACCTTGTGCTGATTGATGGAGACCTTGAAGCAGACGTAGCCAACATACGCAAGATGGAAATTGTCTTCAAAAATGGTATTGGCTTTGACTCCCAAAAGATCTTTCAGTCCATGAAAGGCAAGGTTGGAATGCATTAACCTCCCTATCTGGAATTATTCTAAATAATTTTTATTACCCCCCCTTGATTTTTTAAATCTCGATTCTATATTTGTGACACTATTAATAATTAGTCTAAATAAGAATAATGAGTCAAAAGTTTAGAAATTTCTGCCGCAATTACCACCGAGATATTGCTTATGTATTTGTTGGATTAATTTTAGCTTTCTCCATTTCAGGAATCGCGTTGAACCATAGAAGAACATTCAATTCAAGACAATTTGTGTATGAGTCTGAAGCCTTCAAGATGCCATTACCTACTGACCCAGCACTCATTACAGAAGAATTTGTTGCTTCAAAATTACCAGAGATTGGCATTGGCAATGCATTCAAAAGCTTTAGAATTCAGAATGGTGAGCTGCGCATCTTTTATGATAAAGCCAGAGCTGAAATCAATCTCGAAACGGGTGAAGGAGAAAAGGAATGGTATGGCAAACGACTACTCTTAAAAGAAATGGCCGACCTTCATCAGACAACAAATCCAGCATGGATATGGTACTCCGACATCTTCGGAATTGCGATGATATTCATTGCCGTTTCTGGCATGTTTATTTCTAGTGGGAAAAATAGCTTTAAGAAAAGAGGTTGGTATATGGCATTGATCGGAATGCTCTTCCCGTTGATATTCTTAATCTTTATAGTGTAAGCTTACTCAGATAATTTGAAGTGTGGATTATAAATTAAGCCCACTACATTCCCCCATGGGTCTTTGACTGTTGCCACCATAAGCTCTCCTCCAACATTGTTGGGAGCTTCAAGTGAAGTAGCACCAATGGAAAGTAGCTTTTTATACTCCTCTTCAATATTTTCAACACCCCAATAGCTCAGTACATTGGCAGTTCTTTCTTTGATTGACTGTTGCTCTGGTAACAAACCCAATTCGTAACCTCCAATATTGAATCCGATGTAGAATGGCTCGTCAAAATAAGGCTTTACACCAAAGGCCTGTGTATACCATGCTTTTGCTGCCTCCAAATCTGGCACTATATAAATTGTAGTTCTTAGTCCAAGCATAGCTTTCTAATTAAGTACCCTTTTTAATTCCTTTTTGAAGATTTCAAACTCCACCAAGTTTTTATGACGCCCACCTTTTATGGTGATTAATTCTGACTGGCCCTTTGGTAATGACCTGTGTAGGCGTTTGCCAGATTCATAAGGCACGACATCATCGTCAGTCCCATGAAAAATATAGATTGGGCATTCTGCCTTTTGGAGGTATTTGAAACTCTGAAAATTGTATCGCAAGGCTAGCTTTGAAGGATAAATTGGATAATAGCGCTGAGCGATCGAGTTTAACGAATAGTAAGGCGTCTCTAATATCAAGCGTTTTGGTTGATGCTTTCCTGCCAACCATGAGGCGAGTCCAGTACCAATCGATCGGCCATAAACAGTGACTTCATTTTCAGGATAAAGCGTTAAGGCATATTGATAAAAAAGCTCTGCATCGCTTAAGAGTTTATGTATAGAGCGTCTACCTACACTTTTACCATAGCCTCGATAATCCATTACTAGCACATCATAATTGAGTTTAACATAGTCCTCCACGATTTCTCCCCAACGGGTAAGGTCCCCGCGGTTTCCATGGAAATAGATAATTATACCCTTAGGTGCCTTGGCAGCGAAATGAATAGCATTGAGATTAGCACCATCCGCTGTAGTAAGGTTGATTTCTCTGAATTTTGAGTTGAATTCAAAGGCATGATCTTGCGGCAATTCACCATCAAGAAAAATGAATCTTTCCTGAAATACGTAGAGCAATACGGCACCAAGGATGTAAACGAAAAGAAGACTAGAACCTATGATCAGCAAACGTTTCAATATTAGGGGTTTTGTCTTTCCTTTTTAGTTTTTCTCTTGAAATTCAAACTCGTTTCAGTCGGATCAATTGTGCTTGGCAATTTAGAATTGAAGATCTCTTCGATCATGCGGTGATATTCTTCAAAAGTATGCAGATTATTATGACCAGCACCCAAAACCGGATAGAGCCGAGTACTTTCTGAGTTTATTTTAGACAAAGCAACAGCTGTTTTAAAAGGAATCAGCTTATCACTCGTGCCGTGGATAATTTTGATAGGGCATTCCACATATTTCAGCCATTTGTACGTCCTAATCGGAAATTTGATCAAAAGTGAAACCGGCATAAAAGGAATGTAACGTTTGGTCACTTTAGCCAAACTATAGTAAGGCGACTCTAACACCAACATTCGTGGTTGGTTATTGGATGCAATCTTTGCAGCAAAACCCGAACCTAATGATCGACCATATAGGATGATATACTTTTCAGGCACCTGCTCCTTTACCTTGTCATAGACATATTGTAAGTCCTCCTTTATTGTCTCTTCAGTTCTTTTACCTGTACTCTTACCAAAGCCACGGTAGTCAACCATTAAGACATCATAACCTAGTCGAGTAAAGTCCACCGCAAATTTTCCCCAGCCTTTTAAAGATTTGGAATTCCCTTTCAAATAAATGACAACACCCTTCGGTTCAGGAATTCGGAAATGAATACCATTGATATTGACTCCCGGCTCCTTTTCTAGATTATACTCTTCAAACTGAAGATTAGGGTATTTGAACTCAAAATCATCAGGAAGTTTTTCTGGCTTAAAGAGGAATCTCTCTTGCGCAAAGTAGATCACGAAATTGGCGACTACATAAGCTATTCCTACAAGGATCAGTATAGTGCCTATTTCCATGGAAGTAAGATATTAAAACTCATTGGGAATACAATAGACTAGAAATTGGTAGTTTAAAAGCTGAACAGCGTATTGGTAATTTTATGAAACATATTTTAACGCTTTGCAGTATCCTTCTTCTGAACATTTCTTATGCCCAAGACATAGCATTCAGAAGTAGCAATCGATATATCTTAGGTACGAATAAAGACAGAACCGCCTCTATTGGTATTGGCGATGTGGACGGAGACGGTGACCTAGATGCAGTTGTTGCAAACGGCAGACACTGGCCTCTTCAAAACCAAGTCTTCTTTAATGATGGTCGAGGGATTTTCACGCTCTCACATCCTCTAGACATCACGAGTGAAACGAGCTACGCCACGGAGCTTGCAGATTTAGATGGTGATGGTGACTTAGATGTGGCTGTTGGCAATGACAATGCACCAAACATGCTATACTTCAATGATGGGGCGGGGAACTTTAAAAGAGGGAAACACTTCGGTAAACGATACTCGAACACGCGTAACCTTACACTTGCAGATTTAGATCAGGATGGAGACATCGACATTCTAATTACTAATCGTGGACAAGAGAATGAGATTTGCCTAAACAATGGTAAAGGTGAGTTCTCAGCACCAATTGGATTCGGAGCGAAAGACGATTCTACTATTGATGTAGAAGTAGCCGACATGGATGATGATGGTGACCTTGATTTGATTCTTGCGAACAGAGATGGCCAATCAAATGCGGTCTATCTTAATGGCGGAAACCTTGACTTCTCAACCAAAATACTCTTTGGAACAGGCACTGACGAAACGAGGTCAGTCGCTATTGCAGACATTAATCAAGACGGATATAAAGACATTATTACTGGCAATATTGGTCAACCCAATGCCATCTATTTTGGCGATAAAGACCTAAGCTTTAAAAACAGCTCAATTTACGATTCGGAAAATGACCAGTCCTATGCTGTTACAGTAAGCGACTTAGACCTAGATGGAGATATGGACATTGTGGTGGCTAATGTCCAGGGCTCAAATTCAGTTTTTTTAAATAACAACAAAGGTGAAAGCTGGACAAAAATGAGTATCGGGCCTGAGTTCAACTCCTATGACATAATAGTGGCAGATTTAAACGGAGATGGAAGACCTGACATCATTGAGGCAAACTCGGACGAACAGAACGTTTTTCACATAAATACTGTCAAAAGGAATCGATAGAGCTTTACTTATTCAAAAACTCAACTAATAAGCGATGGAAGTGGTGGACACCCTTCTCCATTTCAGGAGAATAGCGCCCCGTATTATAGACGCGTGATTTCATTCCTCTATGCACACCCTCCACTACTGCTTCGTCTTCTTGTTCCACTTTATCTAGCCCTGCTCCTGCCCCCAAGTCAAGTTTACTCTCGTCATAGACATAAGAAATGAATGACACCTTAGTTTCATCTTTTGAGATTGGTTTCACCACATTAACTGATAGCCCCCATGGGTAGAAATTGAACATCATGTTCGGGAAAACCCAGAAGTAATAAGCCGCTATCGATTTACCATAATCTTCGTGCCCTTCAGGGAAGTCAAATGTATTCTCTTCGCCTTCGGCATAGCCAATCTGGAGATTAGCATGTTTGAAAAGTACGGTTTCATAATTACCGTAATCGAGTGCTGCATTCAAATCGGCATGCACAAAAGGAATATGAAAACCCTCAAGATAATTATCACAATAGAGCGCCCAATGTGCATTGATATGATAGTCTTTCCCGCGATCGGAAAACAGCTTGAATTCTTCCAAAGGCATAAAGCCAACCTTGCTTTGCATGGCTTCTAATACATCAGAGAAATCATAGGCATTACCCAAAGAAGCAAATAGCCACGGACCCCATTGCTGGGTTGGAAATTCATGAAGATCATCGGCAGGCCTAGGGAAACCTTTAGCGGCTTTAAACTGAGGCATGTGTTGAAACTTACCATCAAGGTTGAACTTTCTACCGTGATATGCGCAAGTGATATTTTTAGCCTTTTTAGGTTGATCACATAGTAGATTGCCCCGATGAGTACATACATTCGATAGGCACTTAATCTCCCCTCCGCTATTGCTGAGCAACATTGGCTCGCCTGTACCTTCTATTGTAAACGGATAAACCATCCCTTCATCAATGACTAAATCTTTGGCACCAATAAATTGCCATGATTTAGCAAACACCTTTTCAGAAAGACTATCAAAAACCTCAGTACTTCTATAGAATGAAGAAGGCATCGTTTCAGCAAGTTCAATTTCTGGATGGATTTCATATCTTGGCATGCTCAATTATAATGAATATCTTCCCATTCACCTGATAGGCACTTCGAAATCGAGTATTTTTTTTAATGAGCAATAATAAAAAGTCTCCAAAAAAATTAGGCCTTTGGGCTACCACAGCTCTAGTTGTTGGTAGCATGATTGGATCTGGAATCTTCTCTCTTCCAGTCGCTTTAGCAGAATATGGTGGAATTAGCCTTTTTGGATGGCTCTTCGCAGCGGTAAGCGCATTGATCCTTGCGAAAATATTTGCGTATTTGAGTAAGGTAATTCCTTCAACTGGCGGTCCATATGCCTATAGCCGAGTCGGTTTTGGTGACTTTGTAGGTTTCTTCGTTGCATGGGGATACTGGCTATCCATTTGGGCAACTAATGCTGCGATTACCATCACCTTCATTAGTTACCTCGGGGTATTCTTCCCCATACTTCAAGAAAACACAGTTATGGCATTAATCGTAGGGTTAATCACCTTATGGAGCCTTACTGCTATGAATAGTTACAGTGTGAAAGCTGGAGGAAACACACAAGTAGTCACAACTATTCTAAAAATTATTCCGCTTGCCGCAGTCACTATTGGAGGCTTATTCTTCTTAGATATATCTCACTTTAAGCCATTAAATGTGAGCGAGGTTTCTTCCGTCAATGCCATCACAATTTGTACCGCATTATGCCTATTTGCCTTTATGGGTCTTGAAGCAGCCACAGTGCCTGCTAGCAATGTTAACAACCCGAAAAAGACGATCCCTAAAGCAACCATGCTAGGAACCATTTTAGTGACAGCCATTTACATGCTTAGCTCATTTTCCTTGTTCGCTGTTCTCTCACCCGAAGAAGTGGCTAATACAGCCTCACCTTTTGCCAGTGCAGCATCTAAAATGTGGGGCAGCAACGCTGAATACCTTATTGCTACCGGTGCTTGTATCTCAACATTGGGTGCCTTGAATGGATGGATTCTTATCCAAGGCCAGATACCAATGGCCATGGCTAAAGACGGACTTTTTCCAAAGGCATTTGCTAAAACGAACAAAAACGAGTCACCGTATTTCAGCATTATTGCTTCCAGTATCATCATAACAGTTCTTCTATTCATCAATCAATCTGACGGACTTTCCGGTATTTACAAGTCTATGGTGTTGTTGACAACCGTTACGGTGCTGGTCTCCTACATTTTTACCGTTGCCGCCTACGGCCTTTTCTCCCTTGAGAGTAAAATGGGACTGCGCCCTTCTTTCAGTAATTTGTTTTTGGCGCTTTTGGGATTTGCTTTTACCATCTGGATGATGATAGGCTCTGGAGAACAAGCTGTCTTTCTTGGATTCATAGGGCTGCTATTGGGCATCCCCGTTTATATTTGGAACAAACGTAAAACTCATTAATGAAAACCTGTCACTCAGAATTTGGGGCCATTCAATCCCTTTGGTTAAAACCAGCGGCAAACGCATTTATCAATCAAGAGACCTTGCATGCGCAGTGGAATGAACTGAACTACCTAGGAGAGCCTATTTATCAAGAGACCCTCACGGAATACAAAGAATTCCAATCGCACTTCACCCAAGGATCCATTGAATTACATAGCTTTCCAACCGATGGCTCAGTGATGATGGATTCCATCTATTGCCGAGATGCAGCTATAGCTACCGACTTTGGTATGATCATCTGCAACATGGGGAAAGGTGGTCGCATCAACGAGCCGGAGGTTCAAGCAAAGGCTTATCGAACAGCGGGTACGGCCATACTAGGCACAATTACAGCACCCGGCACCTTAGAAGGTGGCGATGTCGCTTGGCTAGATGAAAAGACATTAGCCGTAGGGCACACATACAGAACGAATCCTGAAGGCATAAAGCAGTTAGAGGCTCTTTTAACACCAAAAGGTGTGGAAGTAATTACCGTAGCATTACCCCACTATAAAGGCCCTTCAGATGTATTTCACTTGATGTCTATTCTTAGTCCTGTAGATAAAGACTTAGCCGTTATCTACTCGCCCTTAATGCCCATTAATTTTAGGAACCTATTAATCGATCGTGGTTTTCAATTTGTTGAAGTGCCAGATGAAGAATTCGAATCAATGGGTTGTAATGTATTAGCGCTATCGCCTAGAGAATGCTTAATGGTAGATGGGAATCCCATCACCGAAGCTAGATTAAAAAATGCCGGCTGTAAAGTCATTACCTATCAAGGACAAGAAATTAGTGTCAAAGGTGGTGGTGGGCCAACTTGTCTGACTAGACCTATGCTTCGTGAAGTAATCTAAATGACAGCCTGATTCTGACAGCCGTATACTATTTCAAGGCAAAGTGTCAGTCAAATAACGTGATTTAGTCTTTGGAATGGTGATTGCCAACAGACATTCATGCCGAAGTCTAAACTTGAAAGACTCCTTATTTTTTTGATGCGCGCGTTTCGTGCTTGTGCAATGGCCTACATGCTAGGCATCTCTAATATTGTCAATCAAGAGAGTAAGTTCATGGATGAGCCTGCTCATAAAATTGAGGTCATGGAAAAAGAGGAAGATGACGATCCTTTTTGAATAAGGTTAGTCCACTTTCAGAATTGAGACTTTTTTACCCCCAAAATTGATTTGATCACCAACCTGTTTACCCAATAGCTGCTGCCCAATTGGAGAGACTGGAGATATGACAAAATAAGTAGTCTCACCAATATCTATTTTACCGATAGAGGTAGCCATGTAATAAGAAGCATTCTCCGTTTTAACCAAACTACCAAGCTGGCAATCAGTAAAGGACTTATCCAAATCAAGTGTACCAAGCGTTCGTTTCATTCGTGTCGCCTCACCCAACTGCTCAGCTATTTTACCTTTTTCCAAATTGATCATTTCTGTACTTGTCTCATACTTATCGCCCATTGAGCTTTTGGTATCACTCTCTGCAGACACCTTTAGTGCTTGCATTTCATTTTCTAAACTAGCAATCCGTTCATTGACTTGAAGCAGGCATTTATCATAAAGAGATCTCTTGGCTATCGACATAGTGCAATTTCGAACAAGTTCTACTCGCGCACAAGATTCTATTCATACTGTTGATGCCTAATTCAATTATTTTCTTCCTGAGCAAGAATACTAAATACAGTTAGCATCGAATCTTTATGGACTTTGTTTGATGACAAGTTGCTTTGTTTATTAAACAAAAACATAAGCTAGAAGAGGTTTCACAGTAAGGTCAATTTTTATTAAATTGGTTTAGTATGCTTTACGAACTCATATATAGCAGTCATGCCATTCCGGATATTTCGGAAAAGGATATTGAAAATATTCTCAGCACAGCACGAGATTTTAATGAAGCCAACGAAATTACGGGATGCCTACTTTTTAACAACAATCAGTTCTTACAGCTACTTGAAGGTGAGTTTGACATCGTGATGGAACTATACGATCGCATCAAAAAAGATCCGAGACATCAAAACCATATGACACTTCAAATGCGAGAAACAGACTACCGAATTTATCCAAATTGGACGATGGCATTCCAATCCATGGATAAGTCACAGGTAAAGAGCAAAGGGGGTGTCACCGAGTTCACAGAGTTTGAGGCAGACAAAGATTCAGCACTACCAAAGCAACTGTTCGAAGCCGTTAGTCATAATATGACCTAACACTAAAATCTTGCTGCAGTCAACAGACTCAAGTCTTTAAATGGAAGGTTAAACCTCTTAGCAATCCCCAAATTGGTCGTACAGCCCTTATATCCATAAATACCTTTACTGAACCATGAGTAATGATAAATCATTTCATTCATTCCTCCATTGTCACCCATTTTGAGAAGTATAGGCGTTAAAATATTACTTATTGCCGTTGTTGCTGTACGTGCTGCTCGAGAGGCAATGTTTGGTACGCAATAATGGATCACATCATATTTCGTGAAAGTTGGTAAGTCGTGAGATGTAATCTCCGATGTCTCTATGCAACCTCCTTGATCAATTGAAACATCAAGAATCACTGCACCTGATTTCATTGCAGCGACCATCTCTTCTGTTACCACACAACGTGCTCGACCTTTTTCCGCACGCAATGCACCAATCACCACGTCAGCTGACAATAGGGATTGACTCAAGGTAACACTGTCGATCACAGAGGTAAAGGCCTGGTTTCCGAGTTTGTGTTTAACACGCCTCAATTTATATATCTCGTTATCGAATATTCGTACTTCAGCACCCAGCCCTAAAGCGGCTCGTGAGGCATGCTCTGCTACTGTACCGGCACCAAGAATAACGACTCGCGTAGGTGGAACACCTGTGATGCCACCCAAAATTATCCCCTTCCCGCCTCCTATACTACTCAATAGTTCAGCAGCAATCGGAATGACCAAACTACCAGCAACTTCGCTCATCGCATTTACTATAGGTAAGCCATTGGCTTTATCTTCTAGTAATTCGAAGCCTAATGCTGTGATCTTCTTTTTATTAATCAGTTCGAAATACTCTGCAGTAGCATTTCCGGGTTGAATGGCTGAAAAGACAGTGGAACCTGGCTTCATTAAACCAATTTCATCCTTGGTTGGCGGTTCTATTTTTACAATTAAATCTGCTTCAAAAGCTTCCTTCCTAGAATATACTATTTGGGCTCCGTTCTCTGAATACTCTCTATCTTGAAAGAATGCCCTTTTACCTGCACCCTGCTCTACTTGCACTTCATGTCCATTGGCAACTAAAATACCGACAGCTGCAGGAGTTAAGCTCACCCTATTTTCTTGAAGCGACACCTCGTTGGGTACAGAAACCTGCAATGATTTGCTGCCAGACTTTACTTTCATTAGCTTCTCTTCTGGATAAAGACTTCCTTCTTTTGCCAAAGCTGCGAATCCTGATTTTGCCGTATCATCCATGTTTACTCAATTTGTAGTGTCTCTGTTCTCCTCCAAGATCTTCGATCTCAATCTTTAAAAATTTATCAGGCATTAATCCTCCAATTCTCTGTGGCCATTCTAAAATGCACAAATATCCAGAGTAAAAATATTCTTCTATCCCGATTGCTACTGCCTCTTCTGGGCTCTCCAATCGATAGAAATCAAAATGATAAATGGTCTCTTCTTTATCCGTCAAGTACTCATTGACAATTGAAAATGTCGGGCTGTTAACAATATCCAAAATGCCAAGTGCTTGCCCTAAAGCCTTCGTCAAAGTAGTCTTTCCAGCTCCCATTTCTCCCACGAGCACCCAAATCTTATCTTCCCCGCCAAAGTCAATAATCTTACTTGCGACTTTAGGTAAATCGCTAAGAGCGTTTGCTTTAATCAACATTCAAATGACTTTTAGGCCCTTTTCGAATTTAACGAAATAATCGGAATAATTACCTCTTCCATGGACACTCCACCATGTTGAAAAGTATCTCTATAATACTTCACGTAGTGATTAAAGTTGTTCGGGTAAGCGAAGAACGTATCGTCTGTAGCAAATACGTAAGTAGTAGACACATTGAGCTTTGGCAAATGAAGTTTTTCGGGATGAGGCACTTCGAAAATTCCGTTATTTCCTTTGTAACCCAGGTTCTTTCCTTGCTTATAGCGCAGGTTAGTATTCACATTTCGATCTCCGGCAATTTTAAAAGGCTTCTTAACTCTGTAAGTACCATGGTCGGTGGTAATTATTACTTTTAGTCCTTTATCACTAATCATCCTTAGTAAATCAAACAGTGGCGAATGCTGAAACCACGACCTTGTAAGTGACCGATATGCCGACTCATCGGCAGCCAATTCTTTGATCATCCGGATATCCGTTCTCGCATGAGAGAGCATGTCGACAAAGTTGTAGACGACTACATTCAATTGATTCTGAAGTAGGTTACTGAAGTTGTCGTTTAGCTGCTTGCCCTGATTAGCATGGATGATTTTGTTATAGCTAAAACGAGCATCAATGTTATTCTTCTTGAGCTGTCTTTTAATGAATTCAGCCTCATTACTATTCTTTCCTTCCTCACTATCATCATCCCCTACCCATAGATCTGGGTGTTTCTTTGACATTTCCAGCGGTAATTCTCCTGAGAAAAGGGAGTTTCGGGCGTAGGCTGTTGTTGTAGGTAAAATGGAGTAATAAGTATCTTCCTCCTCTATGTTAAAGTAAGGTGCAATATCCTCTTCGATAACCTTCCATTGATCGAAGCGCAGATTGTCAATAACGATAAAGAAGAAGGGGTCATCATTTAATTGCGGGAAGACCTTTTTCTTCATGAGCTGATGCGAAAGAATCGGACGATCTCCATTCGGGTCGTTCAACCAATCTTCGTACTCGTCCTCAATGAAACGAGCAAAATTGGCATTGGCTTCCACTTTTTGCATCTCGAGCACCTCATGCATGCTCTTGTTCTCTGTCTTGTCTATTTCAAGCTCCCAAAAGACGAGTTTCTTATACATTTCAGCCCACTCTTTATGATCCATTTGATCATTCATTTCCATACTGATCGTGCGGAAATCCTGCTGGTATTGCATATTGGTTCGCTCACTCACCAAGCGTCTGTTGTCAAGAATACGCTTGACCGAAATCAGAATTTGGTTTGGATTAAGCGGTTTAATCAAGTAATCGGCAATCTTGGAACCGATCGCTTCTTCCATGATATGCTCTTCTTCGTTTTTAGTGATCATCACTACAGGCAAAGAAGGCCTTCTATTTTTGATATAACTCAAAGTTTCGAGGCCTGTCATGCCTGGCATATTTTCATCAAGAAAAACCACATCAAAATGCTCCTTTTCAACTGCGTCAATGGCATCAGCACCACTCGCTACGGGAGTGATGTCATAGCCTCGATCATTGAGAAATAGGATGTGTGGTTTCAGGAGGTCTATCTCATCATCGGCCCACAAAATATTATATCTTTGCATAGATAAAATTTGGCAAGAAGCTCGAATTTAAAGTATTAAAAGCACAAAGTTTGAACAAAAAAAAGATAATCAATGATCCAGTCTACGGATTTATTACTATCCACAGTGGGCTCATCTTCGACATTATCGATCACCCCTACTTTCAGCGACTGAGGAGGATTAAGCAATTAGGCCTTACAGAACTTGTCTACCCTGGTGCTCATCATACTAGATTTCACCATGCCATTGGGGCAATGCACCTGATGACTGAAACCTTAGAAAATTTAAGAACAAAAGGAGTCGAAATTTCTGATGAAGAATACGAAGCCACACTCATTGCCATATTACTTCATGATGTTGGCCACGGCCCTTTCTCACATGCCTTAGAATCTACCTTGTTAAAAGAGGTGGCACATGAGTCTATTTCTCATTTGACGATCGTAAAACTCAATAATGAGTTTGATGGCCGTTTATCTATGAGTCTAGAAATTTTCTTAGGCGCATATAAACGACAATTCTTTAATCAACTGGTATCAAGTCAACTAGATATTGACAGATTAGATTACCTAAAAAGAGATAGTTATTTCACTGGAGTTTCTGAAGGGACAATTGGTGCCGAAAGGATTATCAAAATGCTTGATGTTAAAGACGATCAGTTAGTTGTCGAAGAGAAGGGCATCTACAGCATTGAAAACTTCCTCAGTGCGAGAAGACTAATGTATTGGCAAGTCTACTTGCATAAAACGAGTGTCAGTTCTGAGAAAATGTTGATCAGCATTATCAAGCGAGCTAGAAACCTCACGCAGAGAGGTCAAGATCTTTTTGCAACACCAGCGCTTAAATTATTCCTAAAACAAGAATTCAATACCGAAGACTTCCGAGAGGAGCCAGATGTACTTGAAACCTTTTTAGCGTTAGATGACTACGATATCTGGGGTGCCATTAAAATATGGTGCCATTATCATGACACTGTACTATCTAGCCTTTGCCAAAAGCTCTTAAAGCGTGAACTTTTCAGAATAAAGATCAGTACTGAGCCCGCTAGTGAAGAGGAGATGGAGCATATATCAACAAAAATTCAGCAGGTTTATGGCATTTCTGCTAGCGATGCCGAATACTTCCACTCTACAGGACAATTATCAAATAATGCATATATCTCTGGTGATCAAAAGATCATGATCTTATCAAAGTCTGGAGAAGTCCGAGACGTTGTTGATGCAGCTGATTTACCTAACATAAAAGCTATGAGCAAAATAGTCCGCAAGTACTATCGTTGCTGGCCAAAAGACATATCTTTGTAATCGACAATCGAAACATGGAAATATCAATAGAACAGGTTGCACAACTGATTGACGGTAAGGTTGATGGTAATGGAAACATCAATGTAAATCGTTTAGAAAAAATTGAAGAAGCAACCGAAGGAAGCATTGCTTTTCTTGCTAATCCAAAATACACACCTTACCTCTATACTACTAAGGCAAGTGCCGTCATCGTAAAGAGTGATTTCATAGCTGAAAAAGAATATACAACTCACTTGATTAGAGTTGAAGATCCTTATTCCAGCTTTGCCCAACTTTTAGAAGCTTATCAGCAAATGATAGCCATTGTCAAAGAAGGTGTCGAACAGCCCTCCTTTCAAAGTGATTCTGCCACTCTCGGAGAAAAAATTTACCTAGGCGCATTTTCCTACTTAGGAGATAATGTAAAAGTGGGTAACAATGTAAAAATCTACCCCAACTCATATCTTGGCGATAACGTAGAAGTTGGTGAGAACACTATTATTCACGCTGGTGTCAAGGTGTATGCCAATTGTAAAATTGGTGCTCACTGCATCCTACATTCTGGTGCTGTAATCGGTAGCGATGGCTTCGGATATGCCCCTCAAGAAGATGGTACTTTTAAAGCCATTCCTCAAACGGGCAATGTCATCATAGAAGATAATGTCGACATTGGAGCCAACACCACGATTGATTGCGCCACGATGGGGTCAACAATCATCAAATCTGGCGCGAAAATCGACAACCTTGTTCAGATAGCTCATAATGTGGAGGTCGGTAAGAATACAGCAATCGCTTCTCAGGCTGGCCTTTCAGGAAGTGCTAAAATCGGTGAGAACTGCCAAATCGGTGGTCAGGCAGGTATTACCGGACATTTAACGCTTGCGAATAGGACAATCATTGGCCCACAAGCTGGTGTCCCTAAGACAATTAAGGAAGAAGGAAAAGTATGGTTTGGTTCACCAATCATGGAGCATCGTGATTTCTTAAGAATGAGTATAACGCTGAGAAACCTACCCAATGTAATCCAGCGAATTAAGGATCTAGAAAAAAAGCTTTAAATTCGCGGAATTTTCAAAGAATACATGAAGACCAAGCAACATACAATTAAAGAGCCAGTAACAGTATCTGGAGTAGGCCTGCATACTGGTGTAACTGCCAATATGACTTTTACACCCGCACCGCCTGATCACGGTATTAAGTTTCAAAGGATCGATTTGCCTGATGAGCCGATTGTTGATGCTGATGTCGATTATGTAGTAGATTTATCTAGGGGCACAACCATTGAACACAATGGCGCAAGGATAAATACTGTCGAACATACGCTGGCTGCTTTAGTCGGACTAGAAATAGACAACGTATTGATCAAAATTGATGGGCCGGAGCCTCCGATATTAGACGGAAGTTCGATGATGTTCATTGAGGCGATTGAAAAGGTAGGTGTTCAGGAACAAAACGCACTAAGAAATTTCTTCGAGATTACAGAGAGCATCATTTACAAAGACCCAGAGCGTGATGTAGAAATTGCTGCTTTACCTTTGGATGATTTTCGTGTCACGGTAATGGTGGACTATAATTCTCCAGTGCTAGGCAGTCAACATGCTTCTTTAAATAGTATCTCGGAGTTTAAAAACGAAATCGCTTCTAGTCGAACTTTTTGCTTTTTGCATGAGCTAGAAATGCTTTACAAAAACAACTTAATCAAAGGTGGTGACCTTAATAATGCCATCGTTGTTGTCGATCGCGTGGTAAAGGATGAAGAGCTCGATTACTTGGCTGGACTCTTTAACAAACCAAAGGTTGAAGTAAAAAAAGAAGGTATTTTAAATAATGTAGATCTTCGACATCGCAATGAGCCAGCACGCCACAAGCTATTAGATGTTGTTGGTGATTTAGCCTTAGTAGGCAGACCTATCAAAGCACAGATATTAGCAGCACGGCCCGGACATGCTGCTAATATAGCTTTTGCAAAGAAATTGAAGAAGGCCATGCAAGAGACTAAGTCCAATGTGCCTTATTACGATCCTAATCTGGAGCCTGTCATGGACATCAATCAGATTACACAGATATTACCACATAGATACCCGTTTTTGTTGATTGACAAAATTATACATTTAGATGAAAACATGGTGGCGGGCATCAAGAATGTAACAGTGAACGAGCCCTTCTTTCAGGGGCACTTTCCAGGCAACCCGGTGATGCCTGGCGTACTTCAAGTTGAGGCCATGGCCCAAATTGGAGGTATATTAGTATTAAATACGGTGCCAGACCCTGAGAACTACACGCCTTATTTCTTAGGAATAGATCGTTGTAAATTTAGAAGAATGGTTATTCCAGGAGATACCATTAAATTCAAATGTGAATTGACGGCACCAATTAAGCGTGGTATTGCTCAAATGACGGGCTATGCTTACGTAGGCAACACTTTAGTATGCCAAGCATCGATGACAGCAAGAATTGTTAAAAACCCATGAATCAACCATTAGCCTATATACACCCTGAAGCCAAGATTGCCAGAAATGTAGTTATCGAACCCTTCGCTTCGATCAGCAAAAATGTGGTGATTGATGAAGGAACTTGGATAGGATCCAATGTAACCATCATGGAAGGTGCCCGCATTGGTAAAAACGTAAAGATTTTTCCTGGAGCAGTAGTTTCAGCAATTCCACAAGACTTGAAGTTTGGTGGAGAAGACACTACTCTAGAAATTGGTGATAACACTGTGATTCGTGAATGCGTGACCCTCAATAGAGGTACTTATGCAACTAACAAAACTGTAATTGGTAAAGACTGTCTAATCATGGCCTATACCCACGTAGCACATGATTGTGTAGTGGGTGATAATTGCATCCTTGTTAACGCGGTGCAACTAGCTGGACATGTAACAATAGCCGAATGGGCTATCATCGGTGGGGCAGCAGCAGTGCATCAGTTTGTCAATATTGGTGCGCACACAATGGTATCTGGTGGTTCCTTGGTTAGAAAAGACGTACCTCCTTACACCAAAGTTGGTCGCGAACCATTGAGTTATGCTGGCATTAACTCTATAGGCTTAAGAAGAAGAGGATTCACAAATGAAAAGATTACTGAGATTCAGGAAATCTATAGATACATTTTTCTCAAAGGCCTTAATAATTCAAAAGCACTTGATCTAGTTGAGCTAGAAATGTCACCTACGGATGAGAGGGATGAAATCCTTAATTTCTTCAGAGGTTCTGATCGAGGGGTAATGAAAGGCTATACTGCAAAATAGAATGAGAATTGAAGTTAAGGACCTGGGTAAAAAATTCATCAAAGAATGGATTTTTAGACACCTTGATTTCACTTTTGACGATTTTCAATCCTATGCCATCACAGGTCCGAATGGTAGTGGGAAATCAACTTTCATTCAAGCTATAGCAGGTTTTATCCCTACCAATGAAGGGACTGTTCAGTATTTTAAAGACGGTAATTTAATCCCTGAGGAAGAGATATTTAAAAGCCTCGACATCATCACTCCATATTTAGAGTTCATAGAAGAGTTCACATTAGACGAATTTTTAGCGTTCCATTTTAAATTCAAGGCGTTAAAGAAAGGGTATTCAATCAACGATTTCGTAGATAAAATCTATCTTAACGGGGATCGGAGTAAACAAATAAAAAACTATTCCTCAGGAATGAAGCAGAGACTTAAGCTTGGTCTTGGGTTCTTCTCGACAAGTGAAATTTGCTTTTTAGATGAGCCAACTACTAACCTCGATGAACAAGGAATTGCTTGGTACTTAGAAAATATCAAGGAGCTTTTAGGAAAAAAACTTGTGTTGATTAGTTCTAACCAAAAGTCAGAATATGAGTTCTGCGATAAAATATTACACATTGCAGACTACAAGTAAAAATGACCTTTACCAATGCGATTTTAGAATTTTTACCTATTATTGATAATTGAAAAAAAAGAAATGATTCGTACCAAATATTATATTTTAAGTCTACTGGTATTATTGACTTTAAGCACCCTTTCTTGTGGAGGTAGTGACGACACTCCTGCCTTAACAGCAGAAGAGCAACGACTACTGGACCTTGGCGGCACGTCTGGAGCTACTTGGATAGCTACATCAATTACATTTGATGGTGCCCCTGCTACTGGCTTCGATAATTTCAGCCTTACTCTTAGAGGTACCGCAACTAGTAAAACCTATACTAGTGTAGACGGGGATCCATTATTTGAAGCTTCAGGAACATGGGGATTCAATGGAACCAATATCAATCAACTGATTTTTAGTGGTGACGATAGTAATGTTTTCACTCTTAGTAACTTAGTCACTACGACAACGCCAGCTACAGCAAGACTGACTGTAAACTTCACCTCTGATGGTGGGGCTGCTGCAGGTACAAGTGGACTATACGTTTTGAGTCTAAGCGCTCAGTAGTCAAAGCACAAAAGATATTTCAAGGCCTCAATTGAGGTCTTTTTTTTTTGTTGAGTACACACTAAAGACCATAAAAAAAGCACCCCAAATACTGAAGTGCTTTTTTACTTGAATACTGTAATTCTATTGCTTATCTGAAGATACGCTAGCAGAAAGATACTCTCTATTCATTCTTGCAATATTGTCTAAGGAAATTCCTTTAGGACACTCTACTTCGCATGCCCCAGTATTAGAACAATTACCAAAACCCTCTTCGTCCATCTGGCTCACCATATTTTGTACACGCTCTGCTGCCTCTACCTTTCCTTGTGGTAGTAGGGCAAACTGCGATACTTTTGCTGACACAAATAACATTGCCGATGAGTTCTTACAAGAAGCGACACAAGCACCGCAACCGATACATGTAGCTGCGTCAAAAGCCTTATCTGCATCTGCCTTAGGAATAGGAATTGAATTTGCATCCTGAGTATTACCAGAAGTATTCACGCTCACAAATCCCCCAGAAGCCATAATACGGTCAAATGCACCTCTGTCCACAACCAAATCCTTGATTACTGGGAAAGCTTTTGCTCTCCATGGCTCGATATAAATTGTCTCACCATCTTTAAATTCTCTCATATGGAGCTGACACGTAGTGATTTCTCTACCTGGGCCGTGTGCTTCTCCATTGATGTACATAGAACAGCTACCACAAATACCTTCTCGGCAGTCGTGATCAAATGCAACAGGGCCTTTACCCTCATTAATTAGCTGCTCATTGAGAATATCCATCATTTCAAGAAAAGAACTATCTGTTGAAATATCAGTTACCTGATAAGTCTCCATTCGACCCTTGTCTTTATCGTTTTTTTGTCTCCAAACCTTGAGCGTAAGGTTCAATCCTTTTGCGGTTGACATATTTTTCAGTCTTAAATTCTCAATTAATTACTTGTACGATCGTGTCTTGAGTTCAATATTTTCATACTTCAACTCCTCTTTATGCAATACTGCATCAGATGGCTCGCCTTTATATTCCCAAGCAGACACATAAGCAAAGTGCTTGTCATCACGCATGGCTTCACCTTCATCAGTACTGTGCTCTACTCTAAAGTGCCCTCCACAAGATTCCTCTCTGTCGAGTGCATCTCTAGCAAATAATTCTCCTAACTCTAGAAAATCAGCCACTCTGCCAGCTTTCTCCAATTCAGGATTCATACTATCATTAGTACCAGGCACATTCACTTCTTTCCAGAATTCTTCACGAATTTGTTTGATTTCAGCAATCGCGTCTTTCAACCCCTCTTCACTTCTCTCCATACCCACTTGATTCCACATCACTTTACCTAAGCGCTTATGGAAGTGGTCAACAGACTTAGTGCCCTTATTATTAATGAAAAAGTCAATCTTATCTTGAACATCTTTCACTGCTGCATCAAACTCAGGTCCATCAGTAGGGATAGTTCCTGTCCTAATATCATTAGATAGGTAATCTCCAATAGTGTAAGGCAACACAAAGTAACCATCAGCTAGGCCTTGCATCAATGCTGACGCGCCCAGCCTATTAGCTCCATGATCAGAAAAGTTAGCCTCCCCTATACAGTAACAACCTTCGATGGTAGTCATGAGATTATAATCAACCCAAACACCGCCCATAGTATAGTGAACAGCTGGATAAATCTTCATTGCTGTTTTATATGGATCGTCAGCCGTAATCTTCTCGTACATTTGGAAAAGGTTACCGTACTTCTTCTCGATAACTTCAGTTCCTAAAGCTTGAATTTTTTCTTTTGAGGCACCATGGTGTCCATGAATATTAGCCTGCTCTTGACCGTATCGCATAATTGCGGCAGAGAAATCAAGGTATACAGCCTCTCCAGTTTCATTTGTACCTACTCCAAAACCAGCATCAGAACGTTCTTTTGCTGCTCTAGATGCTACATCTCTTGGTACTAGGTTTCCAAAAGAAGGGTACCTTCTTTCTAAGTAATAATCTCGATCGGCTTCCGCTATCTCGATCGGCTTCATTTTACCGGCTCTAATTGCTTCAGCATCTTCTTTCTTTGCGGGAACCCAAATTCGACCATCATTTCTCAATGATTCAGACATAAGCGTCAACTTAGATTGTTGATCTCCATGCTGTGGAATACAGGTAGGGTGAATTTGTGTATAGCAAGGGTTGGCGAAGTACGCTCCTTTTTTATGCACTTTCCATCCAGCGGAAACATTTGAACCCATTGCATTGGTCGACAAGAAAAATACATTTCCGTAACCACCTGAAGCAATCACCACTGCATGAGCTGAATGTCTTTCAATCTCGCCAGTAACAAGGTTTCGGGCAATTATACCCCTGGCCTTACCATCGATCTTAACGACATCCATCATTTCATGACGGTTGTACATCTTAATTTTACCCTTACCTATCTGGCGTGACATGGCAGAATAACAGCCTAAGAGCAATTGCTGACCTGTTTGGCCTTTTGCATAAAATGTTCTCGATACTTGAACACCACCAAAAGAACGGTTATCCAATAACCCTCCGTAATCTCTTGCAAAAGGAACACCTTGTGCCACACATTGATCGATGATATTAGTGGACACCTCAGCTAGTCGATAAACGTTAGCCTCTCTAGATCGGTAATCACCGCCCTTTACAGTATCGTAAAATAGTCGATAGGTTGAATCACCATCTCCTTGATAATTCTTTGCTGCATTAATCCCTCCTTGAGCGGCAATCGAGTGAGCACGCCTCGGAGAATCTTGATAACAGAATGCTTTTACGTTATAACCAAGTTCCGCTAGTGTAGCTGCTGCAGAACCGCCAGCAAGGCCTGTTCCTACTACTATTACATCTATACCCCTCTTATTAGCAGGGTTGACGAGGTTAATGTTGTTTTTATAATTAGTCCATTTATCAGCTATTGGACCTTCTGGAATTTTCGAATTCAGTGTCGTCATAATTCCTTTCTTAAATCGCAGTTAGATGATGATACAGTGCTATAAAGATGAATCCAGCCGGAATCCCAATCGCATAAAGATCTCCTAGTTTCTTGATCCCTGGCGTATACTTTTCATGTCTCGCTCCCATTGACTGGAAGGCAGACTGAAAGCCATGCTTTAAGTGCATTGCCAAAAAGACAAAGGATAAAACATACAGCCCTACACGAATTGGATCATGGAACTTGTGGACCATCGCCTCAAAATATCTATACTCCCCTTTGATCATGCCTGACATGTCGCCTTGGATATATTTAATGTTGATTTCTGGAATCCAAAAATCATAAAAATGTAGTCCGATGAACCCAAGGATCACCAAGCCCGACCAAATCATGTTTCTAGAGAACCAAGTAGAATTAGCAGCACCTTTGTTCATCGCATATTTTATCTCTCTTGCTTTGTTATTCTTGATCTCTAAGATGAACCCCATAATAAAATGGAATACAACTCCGAAAATCAGCACAGGCTGCAAAGCAAATTGTACCAATGGATTGGTCCCCATAAAATGGGATACCTCATTGAATAACTCTTCACTGAAAACTGATAAAAAGTTTATCGTAAAGTGTTGAAGTAAGAAGACTAATAGGAACAGTGCTGACAGTGCCATTGCAAACTTGCGTCCAATGGAACTGCTGAAGGTTTGTTTAACCCAACTCATTGTATGATAGCAGTTAATTTATAGCTCAAAGTTATATCCCAAACGATTGCAATCAAAGCCAATTCGACTTTGATCTCGGTTAATTAAGTGGTTGTTCCAACTGATTGTTTATTTTTTCTATCAGAAGGAATAATTAGTCAACAATAATACATTAATCTGAAAACACTTTGCATCGATCAAGGTCTAAAAGTTATTCTTGGATTAACTTTATTGATCTTAACACCCGTTGTTTTCAACATGCTCAGCACAACCAAAAAACAAGATTTCAAAAATTGGGTTCAAATAAAAAGATAGATCGAAAGACTTCGGTGATAGGTCAAATTGACTACACAATGTCAAGAATTATTAAGAAAAAGTACAACTAATTGCAGATATTGCGTTTAGACCTTAAAGGTATGACTACATGAGTATGTTCAGAAGATTTATTCTGTGCTTAACACTAATTTCTCTCTTTGCTATTGATGCTGCGGCAACTCATATCCGTGCTGGGGAAATTACTGCGGTACGAATTTCTCAATCCGGTTTAAGGTATCGATTCACTCTTACCATTTACAGAGACACAGAGGGTGTGCCCTTTGGTGACGGAGGCTTATTCAATTTCGGTCAAGGAAGAACAATAGGACCTGGTATTGAAGCGCTTAGAGCGGAAGCTGTAGATAATAGAATCACTGAGGTAGATATTGGAAACCAGACTTCGGTCATTACGATTCAGTTTGACCATACTTTTGATGGACCAGGTGTCTATGTAGTAAGTTTTACCGAGCAAAATCGAAACGCTAATATTATCAACCTTGGAGGTGCAGCCTCTGAAAGTCTAGCCTTTCATGTTGAAACTGCGCTCAGAATTCGAGCAGGCGACCGCTTAAACGACACTCCGATCCTAACAATTCCTCCAGTCGATAGAGCTTGTATTGGGGGTCGCTTTATTCATAATCCAGGTGCATTTGATCCTGATGGAGATAGCCTAGCATACAAATTAGTGATCCCACTAATAGATAGAGGAGTTAAAATTGAAACTTACCTACCCCTTGACGATAGTTCAATTTCTACCATCAGAGAAGATGGAGGAAGTCCAGCAATTTTCGAGATTAACCCCATAACAGGAGACTTAACTTGGGATGCCCCAATGTTGGCTGGCGAATATAATATAGCCTTTATAGTCGAAGAATGGCGGTTTTCAGAGTTGAATGATAGGTTTGAACTCATTGGCTTCGTCACACGTGACATGCAAATCGTTGTAGAAGATTGTAATAACGATAGACCTGAATTAATAATTCCACCAGATACTTGTGTGGAAGCTGGCTCGTTATTGAATGCCGTAGTATTAGGTACTGACCCTGATGGTAATCCTGTTAAACTTGAGGCATTTGGTGGCGTTTTCGACTTGAATATTTCACCTGCCGAGTTCTTTTCTTTACCTGATAGTTCAAGACTAGCAAGGTTTAGAGATCAGCCAGCTGAATCACTTTTCAGTTGGCAGACAAATATTTCACATGTAAGGACTAGACCATATGAAGTCCAGTTCAAAGTGTCTGACAGACCTTTTGACAGGGATGCTCCAGCCTTTACAGATTTTAAAAGATGGAATGTCATCGTAGTTGCTCCAGCACCAACAGGTCTAACAGGGTCTATCGCATCTAGTACTTCAATTCAACTAAATTGGGACAATTACATCGGAGCCAATTTCAACCCGAAAATGCAGTTATACAGACGTGTCGAAAGCTTTGACTTTACTCCTGAGAACTGTAATATCGGTATTCCTGCCAATGCTGGCTATGTATTAATTGATGAATTACCGATCAATCAAACATCATATGTGGATGATAATAATGTAAGACCGGGCGTAAACTATTGTTATCGCCTCGTTGCTGAATTCCCATCTCCAAGTGGTGGTACGAGTTATGCTTCTCAAGAATTTTGTCAGCTTATTCCATTAGACATCCCAGCAATTACTAATGTATCAATTGAAGAAACGAGCGATACCAATGGCGAGATTTTCGTCAAATGGGTGTCTCCATTAGATATCGATGAAACCTTATTTCCCCCTCCGTTTAGATATGAGCTATTCCGGTATAACGGATTCAGTGACACAAGTGGCCGTACCCTTTTAGTGTCTACAACAGATACAATATTTACCGATACGGGAATCAATACTCAAGACCAACCATTCAATTACCAAGTACGGTTTTATGATGCTGATGAGAACCTAATCGATAGTTCAGCCACTGCCTCCTCTGTGAGACTAGAGGCTGTAGGCGAGATACAGTCTGTCAACCTCTCCTGGAGTGCAGAAGTACCTTGGTCTAATCAAGTTCAGAGTGCACCATACCACCTTATTTATCGTAATAGAACTGATGCTGGCGCAGATGACGTTGATACATTTGTTCTAATCGACAGCAGCCAAGTGACTGTTGATGGACTAAGATACTTTGATGATGGATCATTTAATGGCATCGCCTTACGAGACGATAGAGAATACTGCTACTTCGTAACAACACGTGGCAGTTATGGTAATGAAGAGATAGATGCTCCGCTAGTTAATAACTCTCAGATTATTTGTATACAACCGAACGATGAGCAACCTCCAGAAGAACCGGAAGTAGTACTTCCTGGTGATACGACTATTATTAGTGGCCCAGGCGGATTCCCATTAATCCTTTTAGAAAGTGATAATTGTGCACGTTTGGAAACAGAACCATGTGCATTTGCAGACTTCACAAATACGCTCAACTGGACTGCTAATGATGTTGATAATGACATTGCCAGTTACAATATTTACTTCTCCAATACGGGTGAAGAAAGTAGCTTCACTTTGGTTGGTAATACACGAAACACAACCTTCGACCATACAGGCTTAAGTGAAATTAAAGGTTGCTATCGCATTGCGTCAGTTGACAGATCAAATAATGAAAGCTCCTTAAGCGACCCTATTTGTTTCGATAACTGTCCCTATTATGAGTTACCTAATACATTCACTCCAAATGATGATAACATTAATGATACTTTTAGAGCCTTCGACCAGCCTAATGGCAAATGTCCAAGGTTTGTAGAATCAGTAGTCTTTCAGGTATTTGATCGTTGGGGTGGACGTGAAATATTCAGCTATAATTCAACAGATGGCATAGAACCAAATATCTATATAGATTGGGACGGAAGAGACGTTAATGGCAATCCATTGCCTTCTGGTACCTACTATTACTCTGCAACGGTAACTTTTGATGTACTTGATCCTGATTTGAAGACGCAAGAATTCAGAAACTGGGTGAAAATTTTCAGATAATCCTAATGCATCAAGGTAGAACAGACACCATACTCGGAACTAAGTGCCATTGTAGTGTTGTTAGCTTCGTATTATTGAGGAAATAGGAGACTTTGCATTGAAGAAATCAGACAACATAGAAAACCAAGACATACTCCTATTCGATGGAGTATGTAACCTATGTAACAGCTCAGTTAACTTCATCATTGACCATGACCCTAACAATCATTTCAGATTTGCTGCTCTTCAGTCAGAGTTTGGTCAGCAAAAGCTTGCCGAACTAGGTTTTAATAGTGAGTCTTTTGATAGTCTAGTATTGCTCAGTCAAGGAGAGGTTTACAAAAAGAGTTCAGCAGCTCTAAAAATTGCCCGAAAATTGAGTGGTCTATATCCCATACTCTATGTTTATATGGTTATCCCTCCTTCTATTAGGGACGGGATCTATGACATCATCGCCAAGAACAGATATAAATGGTGGGGAAAGCAAGATTCATGTCGAATACCAACACCAGAGCTTCGTTCACGTTTTATGGAAGCTTAATGATTATTCATTAGTTTTGCCACACCCAAATCAAACCAATTAATAAATGACTGCATATGTATTTCCAGGCCAGGGAGCACAATTCCCAGGTATGGCTAAAGATTTATACGACTCTTCAGCTGAAGCAAAGCGACTTTTAGAATTAGCTAATGACATTCTCGGCTTTCGTATTACTGACATCATGTTTGATGGTACGGCCGATCAATTAAAAGAAACCAAAGTTACGCAACCAGCTATATTCTTGCATTCGGTAGTGCTAGCAAAGATCTCTGAAAATTTCAAACCAGATATGGTAGCAGGTCATTCCCTTGGAGAGTTCTCAGCACTTGTAGCGAGTGGTGTTCTGACTTTTGAAGATGGTCTAAAACTAGTATCTCAGCGCGCATTGGCTATGCAAAAGGCCTGTGAAATCAATCCTTCGACCATGGCAGCAATCCTTGGACTAGAAGATCAAGTAGTTGAAGATCTTTGTGCTTCAATTGATGAAGTTGTTGTTGCAGCAAATTATAACTGCCCTGGGCAATTAGTTATTTCTGGTTCACATAAAGGAATAGAGATTGCCTGCGAGAAAGCAAAAGAGGCCGGTGCAAAAAGAGCCCTCCCACTTCCAGTAGGTGGCGCATTCCATTCACCATTAATGGAACCAGCACGAGAAGAATTAGAAAAGGCGATTGACGAAACAGTATTCAGTCAAGGCGTATGTCCTATATATCAAAATGTTACAGCCAAAGCTTCCACAGACCTCAATGAGGTCAAACAAAATCTAAAGATCCAATTGACCGCTCCAGTAAGGTGGACACAATCCGTCCAAGCAATGGTAGCGGATGGCGCAACAAACTTTGTTGAATCTGGGCCAGGCAAAGTGCTGCAAGGATTGGTTAAGAAAATCCATAGAGAGGCCGAAGTACAGAGTATTTAGCTTAAGCTTGAACAGCTCATTTAAAGGCTCAACCTCATCTAGTTTGAGCCTTTTTATTTGCTTTGTGAAAGTGATTTCTTTTGTGGAAATTCCCTGTGACAAAAAAATCAGCTATGAAATCACTTTACGCATTTCTCCTCCTGTTTTTCGTATTCAATATCCAGGCCCAAACAGGAAAGGTTCACGATAACCTTTCGATGAAAAGTGAAATTCTCAAAATGGAAAGGAAATTCGCCATTTACCTTCCCCCAGACTATGCCACATCGGAAAGAAGTTACCCTGTAATGTACCTGCTTCACGGAGCTGGTGACGATCAAACAGGTTGGGTTCAGTTTGGTGAGGTTTTGCGCATCACTGACGATGCCATTAGGAATGGATCGGCAACGCCAATGATCATTGTTATGCCTGATGCTAATTCTGGTCAACGCGGGTACTTCAATAATCCAAATGGAACTTGGCGGTATGAGGACTTCTTTTTTGAAGAATTAATGCCTTTTGTAGAGCAGAAATATCGAATCAAAAAAGAGAAGCGATTCCGTGCCATAGCCGGTCTTTCAATGGGAGGTGGAGGCTCATTTATGTATGCGATGCATAGACCCGATTTGTTTTCTTCAGCCGCACCGTTAAGCGCTTACGTTGGCCCATTGTCATTTGATCAATTTAAAAGACAAGGTGCCAAACAACTAGAGGGTTTAAGCGAATTGGAAATCCAAACCTATTTCGACCGACACAATACCGTGTCTCTCGTAAATTCTGTTGACATAGAAAAGTTAAAATCAGTCCGTTGGTTCATAGACTGTGGTGATGACGACTTTCTCTATGAAGGCAATAGTCTTACACATATAGCCATGAGAAAGAAAAACATACCCCATGAATACCGTGTGAGACAAGGGGGCCATACATGGACATATTGGAGAGAATCTCTGCCTGTAGTACTTCAGTTTGTATCGCAGGCATTTCATCAGTATTAAATGTAATCTGCGAAGGGATTAAGCCTCGTTCTCTTCAAAAATTAAAACTTTCAGAGGGTCTTTGCATTCGTCTAGCAACGCTGTTTGGGTTAACGCTGACTTAGGGTGAACAAAGGCTGGTGCAATTTCAACTAAAGGCATCAATGTAAATCTCCGATTCTGAATTTCAGGGTGTGGCACTTGAAGGTCGGATTGGTCAATTATTGAATCTCCATAGTAGAGGATATCAATATCAATCAAACGCTCACCCCACTTTTCTTTCCTCACTCGCCCCATCTTCTCCTCAATCTCCTTTATCAAAGTTAAAAGTCTGTCTGGAGTTCGTGACACTTCAATTTCGAGTACTTGATTTAAGAAAGTAGGTTGGTCTTCAATGCCCCAAGCAGCTGTCTTATAAACCGATGACTCCTTTCTAATCGCAACACGGTTAGCCACGAGTAACTCCCTTACCCTTTCCAAATTCTTAATCTTATTACCAAGGTTGGTTCCTAATAGAAGATAGATACTTGTCATATCGGTCAAATATAGTATTAGTTATTGGAGTTGATTAAGCGTGTGCCTATTTTGCCAATACTTTAAAATCAAAGAATGAGCGAGATCAGACACGACTGGACGAAGGAAGAAATTCTTGAAATATATAATAAGCCTTTACTTGATTTAATCTATGAAGCTGCCACAGTTCATAGATTAAATCACAACCCAAATGAGGTTCAGGTAAGCACCTTGCTTTCCATCAAAACTGGTGGCTGCCCTGAGGATTGTTCCTACTGCCCACAAGCCGCTAGATACCATACGGACATTGAAAAAAATGACCTAATGACGGTCGATCAGGTAAAAGCACAGGCACTTCGCGCCAAGTCCTCTGGATCATCCAGGGTCTGTATGGGTGCCGCCTGGAGAAATGTGGAAGATGGTCCAGAGTTCGATCAAGTCCTGGATATGGTACGCACGATCAATGGACTAGATATGGAAGTGTGCTGTACTTTGGGTATGCTCAGCGAAAACCAAGCAAAGCGTTTGGCTGAAGCTGGTTTATATGCGTACAACCACAACCTAGACTCCTCTGAAGAATACTATAAAGAAATTATCTCAACCAGAGGTTGGGAAGATAGACTTGAAACCCTCAAGAATGTCAGAAAGACCAATGTAACCGTATGCAGTGGTGGCATTATCGGTATGGGAGAAAAGATCGAAGATCGTGCGGGCATGCTGGTAGCACTTTCGTCCCTTAGCCCACAGCCTGAATCTGTACCAATTAATGCGTTGGTTTCTGTAGAGGGTACTCCACTAGAAGAAGAGCAAGTAGTGCCTATTTGGGAAATGATTAGAATGGTAGCTGTCACCAGAATTGTATTACCACATACCACCGTGAGACTTTCTGCTGGTAGAACGGAAATGAGTCAAGAAGGGCAAGCATTTTGTTTCTTAGCAGGAGCTGGATCAATCTTCGCAGGCGACAAGCTATTGACTACACCTAATCCAGATGTGAATGACGACATGGAGCTCTTTAAAATCCTAGGAATCAACCCTATGAAACCTTATGCTAAGGGAGCTAAACCTACGCCACTACCTGAACAAGAAATGACACCATCGGAAGCCGAAAAAACCAAATGGTCAAGACCAGGTCATCGGATCGAAAAGAATGTAGAAGCCACCAAAAAAGCTAATAGAAAAAGAAAGGAAGCACTTTAGTGCTTCCTTTCTTTTTCATAAACGTTCGATCAGTTCAATAAACATACCGTCTGGGTCTTGGATGAAGATTATCCGGTAATTATCTCTTTTCACATCACCAATAATATTTATCCCTTCATTTTCAATCCTTGCTAATATAGGTGTTAAATCGTCATAGCTAAAGGTGAGGTAGTTTACCCCAGAACTGACGTCTATCCCTTTTTTAGTCTTTTGCTTCTTAGTTTTCTCAAAGTAGGCCAGCTTCAGAATAGTAGCGGATGCTCTATTCTTCATTCTAAACATTTTAACTGAAAAAGGCTTCTCGCTTGCAGCACCTGCTTCCTTGCTCCATTGATTATCTAGGCCGAATTGACCTGCAGGAACCATACCGATTATGTCTGTGTAGAACTTCTCTGAAGCTGCTATATCTGAAACGACAAAACCAATAGCTAGTACACCAAGCTCAGCATCAGATTGCCAAGCATTAGCGTTTAGATAAAGAGATAAAAAAAGCACTGTTGTTATGATTCGTTTCATGTTAATTGGGTTTACTCGATTACCAATGTACCTAAAAAACAAAAAGCCCATGGCGCAACACCAAGGGCTTCAATTATTTTTTAAATGCTACTAGAACAATTTGAACCCTACTGCCAATACGATTTGATTTGCTCTTTCGTCAGTCGAGAATGTATTACCACCTACCGTGAGCGCATCACTAAACTTATCTCCTAAAGCACCTTCAAATTTCAAATCGATAACAAATTTTAAGATATCAACACCAATACCAGCTTGAAAACCAACACTAGTGTTACTGTAATTATCTTTGATATCAGTTACCAAACCCGAAACGTCACTTTCTGCGCTTGTTAAGAAGCTAAGCGAAGGGCCCGCATTTATTCTCAATGGACCAATTTTTCCACCAATCATGATTGGCACGTCAACTCTGTTGAAAGCCAAGTCTACATTTTGAGCACCTGAAGTGATAGTAGACGCTGAATTACTAAATAATAATTCAGGCTGCACATAAAGACCAATAACTGGGACTTTTACTCTCACGAATAATCCGTATTGGAAACCAAATTCGGCATCGCCAGCTTCTACATTAGCTACTTCTTCTCTTAAGTCTAGATTAGTAGAAATCAAAGCTACTCTAGGCCCTAAGGTTATCTGAGCAGACGCACTATATGTTATTGCAACCAGTGCTAAAGTTAAAATGAGTTTTTTCATTGTTTTGTTTTTAATGGTAGTTAGTATCTATGCTTATTGTTTTGTCTGTAATAGTGTTAACCAAGCACTTTCAAGATCATTTACCTCCAAATAACGTTTTGCTAATTCATGCAAATGGTTTTCTAGTGATTCTTGATCATTGGTAAAACGTAGTTTGATCTCACGTATTTCAGCCGTCTCTGAAAATGCAAATATGCGATCATTCTCGGGTATTTTTTCAATATTTCCTAATCTCCCTAAATTATTACCAGTGAGCACCGGACTATTGCGGATGGCATCGGGAATTTGGTCTACTCCAACCCCCAAATTTCTATTCGGCTTAGGGAGTTTGAAGATAGCTTCACCATTTGCACGGCAATACCAATCCCCTCCCATTCTACCTACTAGATCAGTTTTATAAGGATCTGGTTTACCCTCTTCATCAAGAATTTCATCTTTAATATGAGCCAGAAGAATCTCGCAGATAATCAAATTACCAGCTCCAGCTTCTTCTCCTAAATGGACGACTTCCTTCACTTTACATTCAAAAGCGGCAATTGACTCTCCTACTCTTGGAGGCTTTACTAACTCCGATGCAACTGGTGTCAATCCTGACTTTACAAATTCATTTACTCCTTTAGCATATGCTGTACTACTTAATGACATCTGCTCAACAATATCAAAATTGACAACATTGATCACTATCTCTTTCGTAGCCATAGCATTTAAAAGCGTATGCTTTAAAACGAGATCACGCGGTTTTGCAGGTGACAAAATTAATGTCGGTGGATTGGTACTGAAGACATTAAAGAAACTGTAAGGAGCCAAATTGGGATTGCCCTCTTCATCTAGCGTACTAGCAAATGCGATGGGACGTGGCCCTATGCAACCCAGAAGCTGCGCGTGTAAATCAGGAGTTGATATTTCTTTAGGATCAATTCTCATCTTATTTTCCTATTCTGAGTGATACGAAGAATCTACTTAGTTGGCAATACTTTGGCCTTCACCTCACCAAAACCAATGCGAATGCCATTCTTTTCAGCATGCCCACGCATAATTACCGTATCACCATCTTGAATGAACTTTCTTTCCGAACCATCTTTCATAGGAATTGGTTTTGAACCTCTCCAAGATAACTCTAACATAGAACCATACGCGCTTTCATCAGGCCCTGAAATGGTGCCAGAGCCATACATATCTCCTACCTGCATATTGCAACCGTTCACTGTATGATGCGCTAGCTGCTGCCTGACATTCCAGTACATATGCTTGAAATTGGAATTAGAAACAACCTGTTCCTGTCCGCCATCAGGCTGAATGCCAACTTCTAGTTTAACATCAAAATGAGTCGGCTTATCATACTTAAGGTATGGCAGTACTTCAGGGTCTTGATTGGGGCCTTCAACCATATATGGTTCAAGAGCATCCATGGTAACTATCCATGGGGAAACGTGAGAAGCAAAGTTCTTAGCCAGAAACGGGCCTAGTGGTACATACTCCCATTTCTGAATATCTCGTGCCGACCAATCGTTTAGAATCACGAAACCGAAGATATAATCTTCCGCTTCCTTTGTCGAAACAGCATCACCTAAAGCATTTTCCTTGCAAGTAATGTAAGCCATTTCTAATTCGAAATCTAACAATCTACATGGTCCAAAAGATGGTGCATCAGCATCATCGGCTTTTGTTTGGCCCTTCGGTCTATAAAAAGGAGTTCCTGAAACAACAATAGAAGAAGCCCTTCCATGATAACCTACCGGAATATGTTTCCAATTGGGCATCAAAGCATTTTCAGGTCCTCGGAACATTGTACCTACATTAAAGGCATGCTGTTCTGAAGAATAAAAGTCTGTATAATTTGGAACACGAATTGGCATCAACATTTCTACGGCATCCATATCATGGAATACAGTTGACTTTAGCTTCTCATTGTCTCTTAGCTCAGCATTACCCTCTTCTAATAGATCTGAGATCCTATCTCTGACTTTTCTAGTAGTCGCCTTGCCCAATTCCATAAAGTCATTAAGCGTTGACTGAGATAAAACTCCCGATGAAAGGCCTAGGCCTTCCAAAAGACCCACTTCATGTAGAATCGAAAGGTCTAAAACTTGATTTCCAATAGCCGTTGCCACTCTTGGACTTAGTACTGATGTTTTAAATATACCAAACGGTATATTTTGTATTGAAAAATCTGAATCTGCTTCTACAGCTATCCAAGACTTCCTTGATGGATCGTTTGCTTTGATCATAATCTCTTCACCGTCATTCCCGCGCAAGCGGGAATCTCCATCAAACTAGAGGATTCCCGTTTTCACGAGAATGACTTTTAATTTTGTTTACAACGTATTCCTTAATTCTTGTTCCCTTTCAATTGCCTCGAAGAGTGCCTTAAAGTTTCCTTTACCAAAAGACTGTGCTCCTTTTCTCTGGATGATTTCAAAGAACATGGTTGGACGATCTAGTATCGGTTTCGTAAAAATCTGAAGGAGGTAGCCTTCGTCATCTCTGTCTATCAGGATGTTCAAATTCTTCAATGGCTCTAGGTCTTCATCTATTTCACCTACTCTATCTAACACATCATCATAGTAGATTTCTGGTACCTTCAAGAACTCTACACCTCGTGACCTAAGCGCACCAATTGTCTCAATGATATTATCAGTAGCCATGGCAACATGCTGCACACCTGCTCCATTATAAAAATCTATGTACTCTTCTATCTGAGATTTTCTTTTACCTTCTGCTGGTTCATTGATCGGAAATTTAATACGACCAGTACCGTTGCTCATTACCTTACTCATCAACGCAGTGTAGTCGGTAGAAATGTCCTTATCGTCAAACGATACTAACTGGGTAAAGCCCATTACCTTTTCGTAGAACTCACACCATTTGTTCATTTCGCCCCAGCCTACATTACCCACCATATGGTCGATATATTTTAGGCCTACTTCTGAAGGATTATAATCAGATTTCAACGCTTGAAACCCTGGCATAAAGATACCTGTGTAATTACTTCGTTCTACGAAAATGTGGATCGTTTCGCCATAAGTATGAATCCCTGATTTTATGACATAACCGTCCTTATCTTCCTCTTTCTGAGGCTCCATAAAGGATTTAGCTCCACGTTTTGTAGTTTCTTCCCACGACTTAGTGGCGTCATCTACCCATAGTGCAATTACTTTAACTCCATCACCATGTTTGTTGATGTGCTCATTGATTAGCCCACCTTCTGTCAAAGGAGACGTAAGCACTAATCGAATTTTATCTTGCTGTAAAACATAGGAAACTCGGTCTTTCAAACCCGTCTCTAGTCCAGCGTATGCTACCGACTGAAAACCAAAAGCTGACTTATAATAGTGAGCTGCTTGCTTGGCATTACCTACATATAGCTCAACATAATCAGTTCCGTTCATTGGAAGGAAATCCTGAGCATCTTTAAATATTTTCTCTCCAGAATATGTCGTGTTCTCCATCTCTCTTAATCCTTTAATAAATTTCTTAATGTTCTAACCACGATTTGTGGTAGTCCTTAACTAATATGTTCATGGCTGCTTCTGTAACTTTCAACGGTTTGAAAGTGTCCACCATCACAGCTAGTTCGGCAGTTTCTTTAACGCCCAAACTTCTTTCCATAGCCCCAGGATGCGGCCCATGTGGAATACCTGCTGGGTGCAATGTAATCTGACCTCGCTCAATATTATTTCTACTCATAAAATCTCCATCTACATAATAGAGGACTTCATCAGAATCAATATTACTATGATTGTAAGGCGCTGGCACAGCCTCAGGATGATAGTCAAATAATCTTGGTACAAACGAGCAAACTACAAATGCATCTGTCTCAAATGTTTGATGAACTGGAGGCGGTTGATGTACCCGACCAGTAATTGGTTCGAAGTCATGAATAGAAAACGCGTATGGATAATTGTATCCATCCCAGCCGATTACATCGAATGGGTGCGTTGCATATATGTATTCATGAATCATTCCTTCTTTCTTCACTTTAACAATGAAGTCACCTTTCTCATCATGAGTCTCAAGATTTTGAGGTCTTCTGATATCACGCTCACAGAATGGTGAGTGTTCTAACATTTGACCGAACCAGTTTCTATATCGCTTTGGCGTATACATTGGTCTAAATGACTCCACAATGAAAAGTCTATTGTCCTTTGTATCGAAATCAATTTGATAGATCATGCCACGTGGCACCATCAAATAGTCTCCATAACTAAATTCTATGTTGCCAAGTAAAGTCCTTAATGTCCCAGAACCCTCGTGAATGAAAATCAATTCATCACAATCTGTATTCTTATAGAAGTAATCTCTTAAAGATTCCGTTGGGGAAGCCAATACAATATGACAATCACTGTTCACCAGTACCGGAGTTCTACTTTCTAAATAGTCTGCTTTAGGCGGAACAGAAAACCCTTTTAAGCCGAGGGAAAGCATGTTCTTTTCTACCGCAATCTTCGGAGAAACATCATATGATTTTATGACATCCTTAACCTGAGTTGGTCGATGTTCGTGATATAACAATGAAGACATTCCGTCAAAGCCGATCGTGCCGAATAGTTGTTCGTAGTAATAACTTCCGTTTGGCTTTTTGAAAGTAGTATGTCTCTTATGAGGGATTTTACCGAGTTGATGATAAAATGGCATAGTCTAAAATTTCTTAAACAAGTTGAGTGAGTGAGTGATTTAAAGCTCTCTGAGAAATTCCTTTCTTGTCAGCTGATAAGTCATAAACCGTTTGAAGGCCTTTACGAATTATCTCTGAGGTATCTCCAAAAATAGCTTCATCTGTCAATGCTACCCCACCTTCCATAAGATACGCAAAAACCCTTGCCATTCCACAATTTGCAATGAAGTCTGGAATTACCGAAAGGTTCTCATCCGCATACAGTCCCGTCTCGCCAAAGAAGATTTCAGGATCATTAAACGGTACGTTCGCTCCACAAGAAATTACCTCTAACTCCGTTTCTATCATGCGATCTACTTGATCTTTAGTGATTAACCTCGAAGCTGCCGCTGGCACGAAAATCTCAAAATCTAAGTCCCAAATACCCTCATTGACCTCTTCAAAAGAAATCATGTGTTCAGCGTTCAACTGATTCCCCTTTCGGTTGACAAATAGGCTCCTGATTTCTTCTAGGCTAAAACCTTCTTGGTTTAACAAGCCACCTTCTCTATCAATAATGCCGACAATTTTAACACCCATCTGGGCCAAATAGAAACCTGCTGCCGCCCCTACATTACCCCATCCTTGGATTACTGCCCTTTTCTCTTTGGCGTCACCACCCCAGATATTATAGTAATGATGAATCGCTTGTGCCACGCCATACCCGGTAATCATATCTGCAACCTTATACTTTTTGGTTACATCAGGTGAATATTCAAGGTTCTCAATCACCTTAACCACACCATTTCGAAGTTGGCCGATGCGATTGATCTTTGATGCTTCGTTCGGTTTGAAGTGTCCGTTAAAAACCCCTTCCTGTGGATGCCAGATACCAGCTTCTTCGGTCATGGCGATTACTTCGTGGATCTCATCCACATTCAAATCGCCTCCTGTACCATAGTAGTATTTCAGCAACGGGCTTACCGCAGCAAACCATCTTTTTAGAACGCCTTCTTTCCTTGGATCATTTGGATCGAAATTAATACCAGACTTAGCGCCTCCAATCGGTGGGCCTGAGATAGTGAACTTTACTTCCATCGTTTTGGCTAGCGACTCGACTTCTCTCTTGTTCAATCCCTTACGCATTCGCGTACCACCACCAGCGGCACCGCCCCTCAATGAGTTAATCACTACCCAACCTTCTGCTTCAGTTTCTTGATCACGCCATTCGAAGACTATTTCGGGTAGTTTATTTTCAAACTTAGAGAGTAAATCGTTCATGAGAATTATGGATTTCTTGATTTTAGCAAAGCTAAATTATTACTTGATTCAAAAACCATTCTCTCTAAATATTCAACATTAAACAGTTGTATCATCTTTTAATTAACCTATAAAAAGAATAATTACTTAATAATCGATTATTTTTACGGTTGAAACAGATGATTCATCTTCATGAAGCTAGACGCGACAGACATTAAGATTTTAGAGATCCTTCAACAGGATGGGCGTATTACAACTAAGGCCTTGGCAGACCAACTCAATCTAACTACTACTCCTGTTTTCGAAAGGGTCAAACGCCTAGAAAAAGATGGAGTGATTAAAAAGTACGTTGCGCTAGTCGACAATAGAAAATTAGACCTAAGCCTTACTGCTTTTATTTCCATTAGTCTCACTAAGCATTCGAGAACCTACTTAGAGAAATTTGTAACCGAAGTGAATCAATATCCTGAGGTCATGGAATGCTATCATATTGCTGGAAACTTTGACTTCTTACTGAAGATAGTCGTCAAGAATATGGAGAAGTATGAATCCTTCATATTGACCAAGCTTTCCACCATTGCGAACTTAGGGCAGGTTCAGAGTTCCTTTGTCCTTTCGAACAACATTCATAAAACGGCTTATCAGGTTTAAACTCGTTAATAGACTATCATACGTTTAGAATACTAGACCTTAGACTTCTGACTTCAAGCTTCTAACTTCTAACTTCCATCTTCCAGCTTTTACCCCTATTTTTGCACCTCAATTTTATTCAAACAATTCAATGTCAATTTCAACTAAGTACAACCCGCAAGCAATCGAAGATAAGTGGTACGCACACTGGATGGAAAAAGGCTATTTCAAAGCCAAAGTCAATCCAGATAAAGAGCCATTTACTGTCGTCATTCCTCCTCCGAATGTGACGGGTGTCTTGCACATGGGGCACATGTTGAATAATACCATTCAAGACATCCTAATCCGGAAAGCGAGAATGGAAGGCAAAGAAGCGCTTTGGGTTCCTGGAACTGATCACGCTTCGATTGCTACTGAAGCCAAAGTAGTGCGCATGCTTCGCGAACAAGGCATTAAGAAATCAGACCTCTCGAGAGATGAGTTCTTAGCGCATGCTTGGGAGTGGAAAGAAAAATATGGAGGAATTATCCTCGAACAATTAAAGAAGCTTGGTGCCTCAGCCGATTGGGACAGAACAGCCTTTACTATGGACGAAGGCTATCACAATGCCGTCCTTCGCGTATTTGTTGACCTGCATAAAAAAGGCTACATCTACCGTGGATGGAGAATGGTTAACTGGGATGTTGAAGCACAAACCACCGTTTCCAACGAAGAAGTAATTTATGACGAGAAAGAGCAAACTGGCAAGCTTTACAAAGTTCAGTATGACATTAAGGATTCGGACGAGAAAGTAGTGATCGCTACAGGCCGTCCTGAAACCATTATGGGTGACACAGGCATTGCCGTAAACCCAAAAGACGAACGCTTCAAGCATTTGATTGGCAAGAAGGTACTCGTTCCTTTCATCAACCGTGAGATTCCAATTATTGGTGACGATTATGTAGAAATCGAATTCGGTACAGGTTGCTTAAAAGTAACGCCTGCCCACGATCCAAATGATTATGAGATTGGCTTACGCCATAACCTTCAAATCATTGATACCATTAGTGCAGATGGTACACTGAATAAGAAGTGTGAGATTCCAGCTTATGTTGGAATGGATCGTTTCAAAGTAAGAAAGCAAATCATCAAAGACCTTGATGCAGCAGGCATCCTAATGGGAGAAGAAGAATTCACTACGAACATCGGTCGTTCAGAAAGAACAGGTTCAGTGATAGAGCCAAAACTTTCTTTGCAGTGGTTCATCAACATGAAAGACATTTCCAAAACTGCTCATCAAGTAGTGATGGATGATGAAATTGAATTGGTTCCTGCGAAATTCAAGAATACTTACAATCACTGGATGGAAAACGTTCGAGATTGGTGTATCTCTCGTCAATTATGGTGGGGACAAAGAATTCCAGCCTACTTCTACGGAACAGGTGATGACGACTTTGTAGTAGCTGAAACTCCGGCTGAAGCATTATCCTTAGCAAGAGAGAAATCAGGCAAAGACCTTTCAGAAGCTGACCTAAGACAAGACGAAGATGTGCTCGATACTTGGGCATCATCATGGTTATTTCCAATGGCTGTTTTTGATGGATTTAATGACGATTGCTTTGACAAAGAGACTGGCAAGATTATTAAAGGAAAGAATGCTGAGCTAGATTACTTCTACCCGACTTCGGTACTGGTAACTGCTCCAGAGATCCTTTTCTTCTGGGTAGCCAGAATGATCATTGCTGGCTATGAATATACAGGTGAGAAACCATTCAAGCATGTTTATCTAACGGGCATCGTGCGTGATAAGCAGCGTAGAAAGATGTCCAAATCCTTGGGCAATTCTCCTGATCCTTTGGACTTAATCAAAGAATTAGGCGCTGATGCGGTTAGAACGGGAATGCTATTCTCTTCTCCTGCGGGAAACGATTTGCTATACGATGAAAAGCTTGTCGAGCAAGGAAGGAATTTCGCTAACAAAATCTGGAATGCTTTCAGACTAGTGAAAAACTGGGAAGTAAAAGGCACATCCATGCCTGCTGAAAATCAAATTGCTATTCAGTGGTTTGATGCGAGGTATAATCAGGCTTTGACCGAAATTGAAGATCATTTCAGCAAGTTCAGGATGTCAGATGCTTTAATGAGCACCTACAAATTGATATGGAACGACTTCTGTTCTTGGTACCTGGAAATGATTAAGCCAGCCTATGGCCAGCCAATTGATCCAGCGACTTACGAGGTTACATTGAATCTCTTCGAGAAATTGATGAAGGTATTACATCCATTCATGCCATTTATCTCAGAAGAAGTTTGGAGTGAGCTAAGAGATAGGCAAGATGGCCAAGACATTATCGTTTCCGCTTGGCCGATCGTTGGGGATTTAAACCTTGAATTGATCAAGCAAGCGGATAAGGTTTTCGAGTTAGTTTCGAATATCAGAAACGCACGAAGTAGCAAAGGGATTTCTCCGAAAGAGCAATTGAATCTCTTTGTTCGTGCGAAAGATCAGTCAGCTTACGATGCTTTTGAAGGAACAATCAAAAAACTAGGCAACATTGGAGAGATTAAGTCTACTAGTGAAAAGATCGAGAATGCGATAAGCTTTGTGATCAACTCTGATGAATTCTATTTACCAATGGCCGAAGGAGCAATTGATCCTGAGCAAGAAAAGGCAGAGATCGAAAAAGAGCTAGCGTATACGAAAGGTTTCTTGAATAGTGTTTCTAAAAAGCTAAGCAACGAACGTTTCGTGAGTGGAGCACCTGAGCAAGTAGTCGCTAACGAAAAGAAGAAACAGGCCGATGCAGAATCGAAGATTAAGGTTTTGGAAGAGAAGTTGGCTTCTCTATAAGCATTCAAATCATTTAAAATGAATTACATTGAGGCATGAAAAAATGCCTCTTTTTTTTACCCTTTATAATTTTGGCAAGTTGCAGTGAGCCTAAGGAAGCTTGGATTACCGGTTTTGAAAAACCAGCGCAGAATCCTATCATGCAGGCCGACTCTAGCTATACTTTTCTTGATCCTCTGACTAATTCAAGAGTTGCTTGGCAAAAAGCCGACATTTTCAATCCTGCCGCGGTTAATCGCAACGATACTATTTTCATGTTCTTCCGTGCAGAAGACAACCCCAAAGCCTACTTGGGTGGTAGAACCTCTAGAATCGGACTGGCTTGGAGTACCGATGGATTAGATTTCACGAAATACGAATCACCTGTGCTATACCCTGATTCCACATCTAATCTTCAGTGGGATTACCCCGGTGGCTGTGAAGACCCCAGAGTAGTCAAAAGAGATGACGGTAAATACATCATGACCTATACCGCATGGAATCAAGACGTAGCAAGACTATCAATTGCTAGTTCAGATGATCTATACAATTGGGAGAAGGAAGGCCCTGCTTTAGAAAAAGCCTTTGATGGTAAGTTCTTAAATACCTGGAGTAAGTCTGGATCGATCGTAACCAAGCGAATTGGGGATGAATTGGTAGCTACAAAAATTAATGATAAGTACTGGATGTATTTTGGTGAAAGAGGTGTTAACCTTGCTTGGTCTAACGATCTATTAGATTGGACACCACTTGAAAATGATAAGAATGAACTGGCGATTGTTATGGACCTAAGACCAGGGAAGTTTGATAGTTTTCTAACTGAACCAGGACCACCGGCATTGCTCACCGATCAGGGCATTCTTTTAATCTATAACGGGAAGAATGATGAGGGCGAGATTGCCGATCCATCCATCCCCAAAGGAACCTATTGTGGCGGTCAAGCGCTGTTCGACTTGAATGACCCTTCTAAATTTATTTCTAGAATGGACACACCATTTATCTGTCCAAGCTTACCACATGAGCTCACAGGCCAATATGCCGCTGGAACTACCTTCCTTGAGGCGCTAGTCCCCTTCAAAGACAAATGGTACATGTACTATGGGACGGCTGATTCGTTTGTAGGAGTTGCTGTGGCAGATCAGAACTAATTATCTCCACCCTTAAATTTTAGACAAAAAAAAGCCTACATCTAGGATGTAGGCTTTGCGCTTAATGTGGGCGCTGAGGGATTCGAACCCCCGACCCCCTCGGTGTAAACGAGGTGCTCTGAACCAACTGAGCTAAGCGCCCCAGTAATTGGGTCTGCAAAGGTAATTAGCGTTTTCATTATTGCAAATGCTTCCTTCAAATTATTTTCTTTAAAAAAGAAACATCTCTCAAAAACCCTTCAAAATAGACTTAAATACAATATTTACTTATCTTCCCGCTATCAAAACATTGGCTACTAAATGATCCTCTCGGAATTTCAAGACATTTTCGAGCAATACTATACTCCGATCAAAAACTTTCTATACTACAAGTGTGGAGATATCGATCAGAGCGAAGACTTAGCACAAGACGCATTCATAAAGCTTTGGGACAAACGAGACGAAGTTCAACTCGATACCGTCAAAAGCTACCTCTACACAATTGCTGGGAATATGCTACTGAATCAGATCAGGCATGACAAGGTGGTTGTCAATTTTGCTGAACGAAATAAAAACCAACAAGAAGAGTATTCACCAGAATTTCAACTTCAAGAAAAAGAGTTTAAGCAAGAGTTAGAAAACGTTATTAGTCAGATCCCTGAAAAACAACGTGAGGTATTTCTGATGAATCGTATCGAAGAAATGACGTATAAAGAAATTGCCGAAAGGCTTGAATTAAGCGTTAAAGCAGTCGAAAAAAGAATGCATGGTGCATTGTCGCACCTAAGAGAACATATTAAATACAAAATTTGACTAATTTGATATCGTGAAAGAGGATAAACTCATTCAAGAATGGCTCTCAAAGGAAGTTTCTGCTAACGAATTGGCAGAAATGGAGGCGCTCATTGCTTTCACGGAAAAGCTTACCGTTCCTGAGAATAAGCCAAAAGCCGATGCGTGGGCAGATATTCTTGGAAAGATAAACGAAGAGGCCACTGACAATGAGGTGATTCTCATTCCTGAAAAACCAGAAAATAGGAAGTGGATTGCCTGGGCAGTTAGTATCGCGGCCATCTTTCTAGTAGGCTATTTTGGAATGTTACAAATTGAAAAGCCTTCAGTTTATAATACCGCCTCTACAGATACCATATCGCATAACCTACCTGACAATTCGATTGTCACACTCAATTCTCAAAGCACTATTTCTGTTATCGAAGACAGATGGGAGGAAGATCGAAAGGTAAGGCTCGAAGGAGAAGCTTTCTTTGAAGTGGAGCCAGGAAGCAAATTCACTGTAGTAACTGACTATGGGGAAGTGACCGTATTGGGCACTTCATTTAATGTTTATGCTAGGCCAACTGGTTTTGAAGTCACCTGTAAAACTGGCGCTGTAAAAGTTTCATTTAAAGACCAAGAGACTATTCTTGAACCAGGCGAAAAAGCCTACTACACAGAATTCTCTAAGCCATCAACCGACATGAGCACACTCAACACAGCTGAAGTAAGTGTCAATGAAATTGGTGCTTGGCGCGAAGGAAGCTTCTACTATGATGGAGTCAACCTTCAAGAAGTCATCGATGAAATGGAGCGTCAGTTTGATATTGAAATCAAGGTATCTGCCAATATGAGTGGGCTTTTTTACAATGGATACTTCAGTAAATCAAATCTTACAGAAGCCCTACAACTCGTTTTTATCCCGATGGGATTGACTTTCGAAATGGAAGGAAACCAAGTAAATGTGCAATAGTGCGATTGATATACTGTCTGATCTTCGGGCTCTTCACTTCCTATCTTGTCGCACAAGACATCAACAAACTTCGCATTACCGAAAGATTTGATGACGTCTCACTGGCCAAAGTTATCCGAACGCTTAGAAATAAGTATGACATCAAAATAGCCTATGACGATGCGCTCATCACAGGAATCACGATTGATGGAGCATACACTGGTTTGTCACTTCTAAATTTTCTCGACAACATCCTTAAAGACAAAGGGATTGATTATCAGCTTTTGAATGGAAAAATCATCCTTATCCCGAAACAAGTAAGCTTAGACATCACCACCCCTAGCCTATTTGATTTGACAGTTTTTGGCTCAGTTCAAGACAGTAATACAGGTCAGAACTTACCAAATGCTCTGGTAAGAGTTAGGGGAGAATCTAGGGGGACAATTACTAATAACAATGGATACTTTGTGCTGCCTAAAGTACCAAACGATACCGCTACTATTGAAATATCATACCTCGGCTACAAAAAAGCAGAGATTAAGCTGATACCAGGAAATACGAGAAAGACTCTACAAGTTTTTATGGAAGAAAGCATAGTAGAGCTTTCTGAGTTTGTGGTAGTAGAAAACCAAAGAAAAACAGTCAGTTATGGTGAAGATATCTCACAAATGACGATTGACCCTCGAAACCTATCAGCCTTACCTAGTCTTGGAGAATTTGATGTATTCCGAGCATTGCAACTGCTGCCTGGTATTGGAGGCACAAATGAAACCTCCTCTGCCCTGACCATAAGGAATAGTCCTTCGGCACATAACCTTGTACTGTTTGATGGCTTTAATATTTATAGACTAGATCATTTCTTTGGCGTCTATAGCGCTGTCAACTCAGATGCCATCCGTGACATACAAATCTACAAAGGAGGCTTTGGCGCTAAATATGGTGGTAGAATTGCTGGTGTAGTAGACATGACAGGCAATACTGGAAGCTTTAAAGAGCCCAGTTATTCTTTAGGCATGAATTTCCTAAGTGCTAGATTCAGCATAAATACGCCACTTAACGATGGAAGAGGTGCATTACATATTAGCGCGAGAAGAGCTTACACCGATATCATCAGAAGTAAACTATTTGAAAATCTCTACAAAAACTTTAGAGAGGAATCCAATGATATTGAAGGCATAAATGCCAATGATGTCTTGAGACCCGACTTTAGCTTCTACGACATTAATGCGAAGGCTTCTTATAAAGTAACCGATAATGATCTTTTGAGCCTTACTTTATACAACGGGCAAGACAACTTAGGTGCAAATTTTGAAGCAATTGAAAGAGACCGAAATGATGACATTAGGAGTATTCAAGAGGTGCAAGAAAATGCTAACTGGGGCAACACAGGAATAGGCCTTAACTGGTCTAGAAAGTGGGACAGAAACTTCAATTCAAGCCTTCAATTTGCCTACTCTGATCATTTTTATAAATACGCGTATTCAGATACTACTCGGGACGGAACAGGCACTGCCAGAAGATTCAATGACCTTGACAGGCGAAATGATGTCGAAGACTTTCAAATCAATATGCGTAATGAGCTTTTCATGGGGAAAAGGCACCGTTTAGACTTTGGGGTGAACTATTCTCAACTTAATGTCAATAGCCAATTGATGATTAATGATAGAAATCGAATCACAGGACGGCTTTTCAACGGAAAAGGGTCTCTTATGTCATTATATGCCTCGGACAAATTACGCCTAAACTACTCTTGAACCCAGGGTTGAGGTATAATATTTCAAGCCTTTCAAACGAAACTTTCTTATCTCCACGCTTTGCTGCCATTTACCAAGTGACACCACAGTTTGAACTTAAAGCATCTGCTGGAACCTATTATCAGATCATCAGAGAGCAGAACTTTGACGATCCATTCACAAATGCTAAAGACGGCTGGATTTTGGCTGACCAAGACCCAAGCAGATCAGGAAATCAGTTCTCAGCCTTAGAGTCAACACATTGGATTGCAGGCTTTCAATACGAAAAGAATAACCTGACAGTTGATGTTGAGTTCTATACTAAATCAGTCACAGGGCTTTCTGAAAACATTGTTTCTTATGTAGTGAATCCAATAACTAATATTAGAAGAGCTCAGATTGTTGATGCGCTTGGCACAAGCGATATCGTAGGCATAGATTTCCTTATTCAAAAGGAAATAGGGCCATACCAAGGATGGATTTCCTATACACGAAGTAAAGCGATCAACCAATTCGATGTCGTTAACGCTGGTGCTGAAATTCCTTCACGAGAAGATCAACGCAATGAATTGAAGTTGGTCAATATTTTTGAATTACCAGACTGGAACATCTCTGCCACTTGGACTTATGGTAGCGGAAAGCCATTTCTAGCACCTGAAATCAATTTCTTCAGAAACAACCTAGGAGAAGTAGTGAACTTTGAAGTGATTAATACAAATAAGACACTAACAAGGCTACCTGACTACCATAGACTAGATATTTCGGTCGCAAGAAAATTCGAGAATGAATACATGAAAGGAGAATTGGGACTCTCTATTCTCAATGCCTACAATAGGCTCAATATCCAGAGCAGAAGACTGAATAGAGAAACACTGGAAAATTTCATTGACCAAAACCCAGGAGGAGCACTTCCAACCAATTTATACCGTAACATTGCACTCCTCGATTTGACTCCCTCAATTTTTTTAAATCTTTATTTTTAAATTTTACAATATCCGGTAGGGTCTGCCTCCGATTCGGTGTACTAACAATGAATGCAAGAAAAAAAGCACCATAATAACTGGGAGCAGGATTGGCTAGAAGGTAAAATTTCTAGTGAGGAGGCAAAAGTGTTTGCCTCAGATCCAGCGTCTTTCGAGGTGCTTAGCAAGTTCATTGAGAAGGCTTCTTCTTTGGACACTCCAGAGAAAACATCAAAAGAAGCAGCTTGGAAAAGCATAGAGGCTAAAATATCTGAATCACCTAAAGCAAAAGTCATTTCAATCAATAGAACATATTGGTTGACTGGAGTAGCGGCCTCTTTCATCTTGATAGTCAGTGCGTTTTTCTTGTTTGATGGAGCCTTTGAAGGAAAGGTAAACGTTAGTACCAACCTTGCGGAAGTACAGACGATTTATTTGCCGGACAGCTCCATAGTTCATTTGAATGCTGAGACTATCGTTTCATATTCGAAAAAAGGCTGGGAAACTGATCGCGTGTTAATGTTGAGTGGGGAAGCCTTTTTCGAAGTGAGATCTGGAAGTAATTTCACCGTCAATACAGCCAATGGCAAAGTCGAAGTATTAGGAACGAGCTTTAATGTTCGCTCTCGTGCTCAGGACTTTGAAGTATCCTGCAAAACAGGTAAAGTAAGAGTGTCAGAATTCGTTTCTCAGACCAAGCAAGTCTTAACCCCTGGTTTAAAGACTAAAATAAAAAGCGGAGTGTTGATAGAACCTCTAGAAACAAACGTTGCAAATGTTGATCTGTGGAGATCCGGAGAATACTTTTTAGAGAGTACTTCTATAAAAGAAGGCTTTGAGGAGCTTGAGCGAATATTCAATATTAATATCGTTCAAGAATTATCAAGTGCAGAGCTCGATCGCGCTGGAACTTGGGATTTTGATAAGAACAATCTCTCTGAATCTATACAATCAATAACACAAACAATGGGTTTCAGCTTTGAGATAGCAGGGGATTCAATATTTATAAAGCAGCGATAAAGAAATTTAGAATAATACGGTGACGCTCAATGTTAATTAAGCAGTTTGAGTCACCATCTTAGGTTGAGGTTGAGGGATGGGTGGTGCCATCCCTCGTTTTTTTTACAAGCTTTCTAAAAGCGTCTCTAAGCTCATTCCCCTAGATCCCTTTATCATGATAGCAGCATTATTAATCGCGTGACTTTCCAAATAAGACTTTAAGGCTTCCTTACCACTCCAATAATGAGCCTGGGGATTTCCCAGTTTACCGAACTCCATCAATTTTCCGCAAAGGTGAACTTCATCTAAATTAAGTTCCGCTGTTAGCTTTCCTATGGCCTCATGTTCTTTTGGCGCATCCTCTCCAAGCTCAAACATATCGCCTAGAATGGCCACTTTATATTTTGCCTCCTTGCCTGCAAAATGCTTTAAAGAAGCAGACATTGAAGATGGATTGGCATTATATGCATCAAGTAAAATAGTATTGGTTCCTCTCTCTAAAACCTGCGATCGATTATTATCTGGATTGTAGCTGGCAACTGCATCTAAGGCTAAATCAGCACCCACCTCAAAATATTTACCTACACAAAGTGCAGCACAGATATTTTCAAAGTTATAAGCTCCCGTTAAATGGGTTGTAGCCTCGCTGCCCTCTTCAGTTCTTAATTTTAAGGAGGGCTGACTTTCGAGTAGTTCTGCATGTAGATAGTCTCCTTTAGCTGAGTAATATAAGGGAGATTTCATTCTTCGCTTAGCAATATTCGAGAGCACTTCGCTTTGTGAATTAACAAAGGTTACCCCTTCTCTGAGAATCAAATGATAATAAAGCTCAGACTTACCTCTAATCACTCCTTCTACTCCTCCAAAGCCTTCAAGGTGTGCTTTACCAATATTTGTAATCAATCCGTGAGTTGGATCAGCAATACCACATAGTTCAGCGATATCACCTACTTTACTAGCCCCCATTTCGATAATGGCAATTTCGATCGTTTCATCAATTTGAAGTAAGGTCAATGGAACACCAATATGATTATTAAGATTGCCTTTGGTAGCATGCACTTTATACTTTTTGGCAAGCACATCATGCATTAGTTCCTTGGTCGTTGTCTTACCATTGGAGCCTGTAATCCCGATAAAGGGAATGTCTAATTGTTTCCGATGATGATTACCAAGCTGCTGCAGGGCCGTTAACCCATCCTCGACAACAAAGTATCTTTCGTCTTTAGCGAATGCTGGGTCATCTATAACTACGACCATGGCTCCTTTTTCTAAAGCTAGATCCGCGAACTTATTTGCATCAAAATTGGGGCCTTTCAAAGCGATCCATAGGTTTCCATCCTTTACTGATCTAGTATCCGTAGATACACCTGTGCTTTTTAAGTAATGTTGGTATAATTGCTCAATCATCGATATCATGAATAAAGTTGCCACAAGTTAATACAGGTATGAATAAAAACTGCGTTGATTAGAATTGAAACGACAGTTTTTTCAGATTACCTTGCCTGCTCAATGAGATCGGTTCTTTTTCTTATCCTTCTTAGCCTCCCTTTCGCCTTGAAAGCACAGTTTGAATTTCGATTCAAGACGGACGTGCCAGTTTCAATTCAAGGAGAAGTACTCAATAGAGCTTGGGAAGGCGGATTGAATGCAGCACAATTTCAAACCATGGATTTGAACGATGATGGCAGAGAAGACCTTGTCATCTACAATCGAATATCTCGAAACATTAGTACCTACCTAAATATCAACGATGCATATGTTTGGAGTCCCGAATATGCCTATCAGTTTCCTGACGATGTCATTCATTGGCTAATCCTCAAGGACTTTGACTGTGACGGTCTGAAGGACATTTTCACCAGTACAGCACTAGGTATAAAAGTATATAAGAATACAACTACAGGAGCCTCGCTATCCTGGCAAGTTGCGCAACCCTTCTTAAGATTTGACGGAGGCACCAATATACAAGTGAGTCCGAATGACATCCCTGGAATTGCGGATATTAATGGTGATGGTGTTTTAGACATCTTAACTTATCGATTCGGAACCTCGACCACAGTGGATTATTTCCAAAACACAGGCACATGTGGCTCTTTAGAATTTACACGGGCAGAAAGGCAATGGGGTGGATTTACCGAATGCGACTGTGATAGTTTTGCATTCAACGATAGCCCCTGCCCAACCCCTTCCATTGCCTTTGAGGAAAATAATAACAATGCCGTGCTACATGCTGGCGGAAAAACAATCCTACCCTTTGATGCTGATAATGATGGCGACATAGATATCGTCAGTTCAGATGAGTTTTGTGAGTCGCTATACTTTCTTGAAAACACTGGTGACAACCTGAATGCCCAGATGACATCATTGTCAAGTTTTCCTGTCAACAACCCAGCAGGGTTTAAGATTTTCCCTGGTGCATTTCTTGAAGACATCAATTTCGATGGTCTACTGGACCTGATCATCTCTACTAACGCAGATGAGAATATTGGCAATCAGATTGATTTGCAGAATAATGTCAAAGCCTATTCAAACAATGGAACCAGTACAATACCAGTATTTGATCAAGCATCAGTACCCTTTCTCCAAAACGAAATGATCGACTTGGGAGAAAATACATTCCCTGCATTCGAAGATATTGATGGAGATGGCGATTTAGACTTAGTAGTTGGCAACAAAGGATTTCTCGTTGGCACTGAGGTGACAGGCACGCTTTCAGCTTTCGATAATACTGGTAATCGCTTTACGCCTTCATTTAACCTGACAAACTCAGATCTATTAAGCCTTGAAAGTTTAAATTATCAAAACATCAAGCCCCAGTTTGTTGATGCCGATGGAGACGGGGATAGAGATCTTTTCTATCAAGCCTCCTTAACAACTAATGATACACGCATCTTTTTCCGAGAAACAACATCTTCTGGCAATTTTACCGCTGCTGTGGAACTCAACATAGCAACAAACTATGATGACAATCCATTCTTTTATGACATTGATGATGATGGTGACCTTGACCTATTACTAGGAAAGCAATTGGGTGGCCTTTTACTTTTTATCAATCAAGGGAATTTCAATTTCGATCCTGAAGCTTTGAGTTTTGGTGGCATAACCAATAATTTCCAAGCTTTGAACCTATGGCCGCATATAGCAGATCTTAATGCTGATGGCAGAGACGAATTGATCACTTTAAATTCTTCAGGGGTACTAAATATTTATGAGGGATCAATTAGTATGACATTTAATGCCATCAACCCTATTTCGACAGTTCTTAACATCAAGAATATACCTTTTGCCACACGATTCGGTAGGCAAAGCAGCATTACGAGCGCAGATATTTTTAATACTGGTAAACCAGCGTTAATCATTGGTGGTAACAAAGGAGGCCTCTTACTTCTAGAGAATATAAGCCAAGGCGATGGTGGATCAGGTACCCAAATTCAGATTGAACTCACTCCCAACCCGACAGATAATCAAATAACTGTTTTAACCAATACTGACGGAACTGCCGAGATCTATGATCTTACTGGCCGCAAAAAGCACTATAACATTAGTATTCAAAGCGGAGTGAGCAAAGTATTGAGTCTTGGCAGACTACCTGCTGGGCTATACATTCTGAGGATAGTCAATAATAGCAATAAGTCTGCCAGCAAGAAAATTATAGTTTACAGATGATTCTATACCTCTACCTACAGATAAAGTCACTCAAGAAAGTGAAATTCAGTTCAGAATTCTCAGAAGAACTAAGAGCACTCGGTCTTGACATCACCCAAGTCGACTTGGACTCTCATTCAGAATCATTTACTGTTAGCAAAAGCACTGAGCTAATTACTCATGCTGAAAAATTGATTCTCCACCTTGATGTTGATAGCAACGAGGACATAGGAGCACTAAGGCCTGTTTTTGAAAAGCTAAGGCGTTTCAATCAATTGGCTTTATGCTTACAAGAGGGCGAACATGAAAGCCTCGAAAAGATGATGAAGCTACTAAAAATCAAGCCAATCAAACTCAAAAAAACTGGTAGTGGTATTGATTATATAAAAGACTTTCTATCTACTTGATTTCAAAATCATCAGCATCGAGGTGAGCTGGAAATTTCTCTCTAAAATTGGTCAGGTTAGATTTGCTCAAAGTGATGTTTATAATCTCTTCTGATTCTGAAAAAGCAAGCGTCTCGCCTTTAGGTGAGTAAGCTGCAGAATGGCCGTTGTACTCAATACCTTCACCATCCTTCCCCACTCTATTTAGCCCAACAGCATACGCTACATTTTCCATAGCCCGCGCCTTCAGTAAGGTATCCCAAGCGTTAACGCGTACTGCGGGCCAGTTAGCAACATAAAGGATCATATCATAAGATAGGTCAACGTTTCTGGACCATATTGGAAATCGTAAATCGTAACAAATCTGCGGACAAATCTTCCATCCTTTCCATTGGACAATCAGTCTTTCCGTTCCTCCACTAAAATGATTGTGCTCATTCGCCATTCTGAATAAATGACGCTTATCATAGGTTTTGAAATCACCATCTGGTTGCATCCAGATTAGTCTATTGAAGACACCTGCCTTTTCTCTGACAATATAAGAGCCTGTGACAACGGCTTTAGTTTGAGCAGCCATCTGCTTCATCCACTTGAAAGTGGTAAGATTCATTGGCTCACTTATTCCTTCATGTTCCATGGTAAACCCAGTTTGGAACATTTCTGGAAGCACTATAACATCTGTCTGTCCTTCTATTTCCCAAATCTTCTCTTCGAACATGGCCAGATTGGCCTCTGGTTGTCGCCAATAGATATCGGATTGTATAAGGGTAAGTCGAAGGTTTTCTTGCATTAGATATTATGTAATCAACGTCACTGCGAGAAATGAGGGACGAATTTCAAAGCAGTCCCCAAATTTACGTTTTTAAAAATCAGGAGATTGCTTCTTCGTCTAAACGCCTCATCGCAATGACGACATAGATTAGAGTCTACAAAGCTTCTCAGCAGCAGCAGCCAACGTCTCTTCCCCCTTAGCAAAGCAAAAGCGGAGCACCTTATTATCCTGCTTGTCTTGGTAGAACACGGACATCGGTATGGTAGCTACACCAATTTCTTTTGTCATCCATTCAGAGAACTCAACGTCTCCTTTGTCACTAATAGCACTATAATCCATCAGCTGAAAGTAGGTGCCTTTCGAAGACACAGGTTTGAACCTTGAACCCTCCATCACCTTCAAGAAATAATCTCTTTTCGCCTGATACATTGGTGCCACATCTTCATAATGAGCTGGCGACTGTAAATGATCGGCAATGGCATACTGTGTAGCGGTATGAATGGTAAAAGTATTGTATTGATGCACTTTCCTGATCTCGACCATAAAGTCTGCCGGAGCGATCAGATAACCCATGCGCCAACCCGTGGCATGAAATGTCTTACCAAAGGAAGAAGTGACAACACTCCTTTCTCTAAGTTCACCTGACTTAAGAACAGACTCGTGTGCCTGACCATCAAAGACAATATGCTCGTACACCTCATCGGACAAGACCATTATTCCTGTTCCAGCCGTGATGTCTTCAAGTTCCTTTAAGTCTTTTGCCGAGATGATCGCACCACTTGGATTGTGTGGTGTGTTAATCATAATCATTCTGGTCTTTGAATTGATTTGACTCCTCACGCCATCCCAATCAATGCTATAATCAGGTTGCTTTAAAGGAACACCGATTGCTTTAGCTCCTTGTAGGTTAATAATGGGTTCATAAGCATCATAGGCTGGGTCCATAATGATTACCTCGTCACCAGGGTGAATGAGCGCTGTCACAGCACTATTGATCGCCTCAATTGCTCCACAAGTCACTGTGATCTCTGAATCTACATCTGGCTTCCAACCATAACAATGTTCCGTCTTTGCCGCAATCGCCTCTCTTAGAACTGGCACACCCGGCATAGGGGCGTATTGATTCATTCCTTGCTTCATGTAGTGATGTACGCGATCAATCAATTCAGGAGAAACTGGAAAATCAGGGAATCCCTGTGCTAGGTTAATGGCATTATAATCATTCGCCATTTTCGACATTTTAGTGAAAATGGTAACGCCTACATTTGGCAGTTTAGAAGTGATTTGCATAGTCAAAGCGCTCTAAATAATTACTTGCGATTAGTCAATTCTAAACCTTGGTTAATACCTTTTTCCAATGCTGGAACGCCTCTTTCCATCCAAACAGGTTTTGGAGCACCTTTCAAATAATAATCAAAGAACTGCGCCATACGAACATTGAAATCAAGTCTATTCTGTCTTTTTAAAGGCCAATGTGGCTCATCGTTATAGTTCAAAAACCATGACGGTTTGCCTAGCCTTCTCAATGCCGTAAACATTTCAATTCCTTGATACCATGGCACATGACCATCTCCATCATTGTGCATAATGAGTAAAGGCGTGTTGACCTTGTCCATATTGAAAATCGGTGAGTTCTCTATGTAGCGAGCTGGGTATTCCCATGGCGTTCCGCCAATTCTACTTTGCGTATGTTCGTATTGGAACTGCCGACTTAAGCCTGTCCACCACCTGATACCACCATATGCACTGATCATATTCGGAACTGGTGCACCAGCTTCCGCAGCTTTGAAAATATCCGTTTTGGTGACTAGATGGGCAATTTGATAACCTCCCCAGCTATGCCCTTGCACACCAATATTATCCTTATCGATAAATCCCTTTTCAATCAAGGAAGTAATTCCCGGTATCACGCTATTCATAGCACTTTCGCCTGGATAGCCAATGCGATAATTCACATCTGGATTGAAAATGACATAGCCTCTACTTGTATAGAAACTATAGCTAATCGTAGAACGACCTGCTGCTGGCGGACGGTGACTGTACAAACCATCAGAACTCTTTTCGTAAAAGTTTACAATCATTGGGTACTTCTTATTTGGATCAAAATCCTCTGGCTTAATCAACATACCAGAAAGCTTAGTTCCATCTAATGACGTCCACTTTACTAACTCAGCCGTACCCCAGTTGTACTGGTTCTGTTGAGGATTAGCATCCGAGATTTGAGTGGATGACTTGAAGCTTAAGTCTGTATAATGAATATTTGGAAACACCTCGAAAGATTGCTTCACAAACATGACATGGTCGTCATCTTGTGCCTTTACGGGTCTGCCATAGCCAAAAGGCCCTGATAGTAATTGATTCCCTCTTCCGTTTCTGCGGTTTAACTCATAATAGCCGCTATGCTTATTAGCATTATTGAAAGTGGTCAAAAGCCATTTTCCTTTCGCGTCAATAAAACGTGC
>Ga0222675_1000057_pt1 | contig 78518 bp, 56 predicted proteins | sample AntAcemetagen868_FD_179818 | JGI IMG/M metagenome (GOLD analysis project Ga0222675, IMG submission 179818) | Saline water microbial communities from Ace Lake, Antarctica - #868 | ecosystem: Environmental > Aquatic > Non-marine Saline and Alkaline > Saline | place: Antarctica: Ace Lake...
TTTCGATGGAATTACCGTCTTGGCACCTTCTCCAATATAACCTCCCCAAATACCATTGACATCGAGTGTCGGGCGGATCGCAGTACGTTCCATAGAGCTGTAACCAGCCTCGCCTTCAATATCACTCAAGCCGATAGAGCTCTTGAACTCTTCTAAGTTAAATGGTGCTCTTGCCATAGCGGCACGCTCGACAGCAGTCAATTCAACCACGTCATTGTAGAATCCCAGAATATTGATTCGCTGATCGTCATCCTTCAAAGAAGCGATCATTTCTGCTAAAATATTGATGGGGTTAGGTACTGCACCGCCATATAGTCCAGAGTGTAAATCTCTGTTCGGACCTGTCACTTCTACTTCTACATAACTCAAGCCTCTAAGGCCAACCGTAATTGAAGGGACATCGTTAGCGATGATACCAGTATCGGAAACTAATACGACATCGGCCTTAAGTTTTTCTTTGTTGTTTTCTAAGAATGCTTCGAGGTTATCCGAACCCACTTCTTCTTCTCCCTCAATGATGAACTTTACATTGCAGCTTAGCGTGCTCGTTTCCATCATAGTTTCGAAGGCTTTGATGTGCATGTACATTTGACCTTTATCGTCACATGCACCTCTTGCGAATATGGCGCCTTCAGGATGAAGCGTTGTTTTTTTAATTACTGGCTCAAATGGAGGAGAATCCCAAAGCTCATATGGATCGGCTGGCTGAACATCATAATGTCCATATACCAAAACAGTTGGTGCCGATGTGCTGACGATCTTTTCACCATAGACTATAGGGTGACCGGGTGTTTCACAAATCTCAACGTTATCTGCGCCTGCAGATACTAGTTTCTCTTTGATGAAATTGGCTGCTTTTCGCACATCCCCTTTGAACTTACTATCTGCGCTTACCGAGGGTATCCTCAATAAATCAAGCAGTTCATTCAAAAAACGGTCTTTGTTAGATTCGATATAATCGTTAGTGGCGCTCATGCATTTTTATTTTCAGCAATTTAATTTAATTGCTTCAAAATGCAGAGTTCAACAGGGAGAATCTCATTTACGGAAAAGCGTGATTAGTACAGCGAATTAAGGTGTCCTAACTATTTATCAGAAACCATCTCCTTCAATGGTTGTCTTTTTCTTGAGTGACTGGTCAGAATCACCCGCCATCACCAATCGATAAGGTTCGTCAATACCATAATAGAGTTTCTTGAAGTCGGCACCCCATCGGGTAATCTCCTCAATGGTAGTCATGAATACTTTAAAGCCCCCAATTTTATTTTTACCATTATTGCTGTTCATTACCGTGGCATTATACATTTCATTCGATGAAAAGGACCCAAAGCTAAAGCCATCATAAGTAAAATGATACCACGTGCCATCTGTCATCTCTAGAAGAACGGTAATGATATCTCCCTCTGGGGTTTTTCGAATTTCAACAAAGCCATCGAGTTCCATATTCAAGTCGATGTTAGAGACATTCGAAACTCCAATTTTTCCTACGCTATAGAACGCCTTACTTTGCTTCGACCATTTTAAATGAACCTTTGAGATCACCAAGTCTTTAATCAATTCACCGGTTTCAGTAGCGGCAGCCAGTGGAATTGGCACGGTTTCATAACTTCTATCCCAAGCAGTAGTCGCATCGTTTCCAATAAATTCAGCCACACGATAAATCATATCAGATCGGTCTTGATGGGCACGAGGAACACCGAGCTGTTCTCCCATTTCCTTCAGGTTTTGACCCATAGCGGCTAGCCCTTCAACAGGGAGACCAAAGGACATCACCAAGGTGGCATCAAGTTCATAATTAGCAGAGTCAAGGTTGCCGAAGCCTTTACCGGCTGCCTGAATATTATTAGCTCTTTCTCCAGAAAGGAAATTTAATTCCCCTTCAAAACTTACGTCTTGTGTGAACTCATTATAGGAGAACATACTTCCTGCTAGATAAACATCGGGGCTTTGAGATTTTTGAGCGTTTTCGATTTTGTAGGCTTCTTCTTCAGCGTCATAGAACAGCTTCCCTCCTTGTGGAACAAAGAAGTCATCATCCGCAGGATCTCTCTTTTCTGTAATGAATGACATATAAGGGGTCCTTCTCGAGTCGAAATGGATTCCAGCATTCAAGGGAAAACCATCGCTGGTTAATGCTTGATCGAACGGAATGACCACTTCTTGAATGTCATCGTTAGAGGCATACTCAATCCAAATATTACGTTCTTTGATTTTATCTAATTCAAGTTTTACAGATCCTTTCAATTCCAGGGCCTTCTTGTATGCATACATGGTGACTTCTCCTTGATAGATAAAGCCAGGGGAGATTCGAATATTACTGGCAGCATTTACCACGCCACTCGACATGGTGTGTGGGCCATTAATCTCATCACTTTTAACAAATCGAAACTGATCGAATTCGATAGAGAAAGTATCCTGAACAGCATTGATCAATTCGTAGGTACCTCTACCTCTAAAACTTGTTCTAGAGAGAATCTCGATTTCAGCATTGTAAAGCCTATGATATGAGTTAGCCGTATCAATAATGATAACCGCATTTTGAAGCTTCTCAATTCTTGAGTTTTCCAGGATAGTTAATTCACTACCCTCTGGCGTAATCTTAGCGTCTGCTACTTTGATAAAGGGAATGCCCTTCACGTTCAATTCTTTCTTATCAATGTCATAAAAGCCATCCGTTCCACTAAAAGCCAATGAATCAAGACGCTTATTGGTGGAGTAAAAGAACGACTGTTCAATAGGAACATCATCTGGTTTACTCATTGTTACCATCTTACCTTTCACATCCCAAATAGCTGATGGAATAGAGGTTTTAAATTGTGCAAAAGGAAACTCTAAAGAGGCTGATCCTACAATTTCAGGACCTATTGCGGCTATGTCATTCGCAACATCAAAATCAATTCTCGCGTTTTCCGTGCTAAGTATTGGTTTTCTAGAATTTGGTGCTGCAAGTGTCAAAGTTGAGTGACTGGCTTCAAAAGATTGGCTCTTAAAAGCGATAGAGTCTGATATCAATTTGGCCCCTTCAATATTCATTTCACCAGCACCAAAAAGACCGCCCTTCCTCAACGTCATTTCTCCTTTTAACTGAGCTCTTTTATCAAAAAGCTGAAACGGTTTATTCCGGTCAAGATTAGTCATGACCATACTATCCCGCCTAGCCAACCAGCTCATGCTATAAGCCTCTACTTGCATTGAAGGATAAGACACTGTATCTATAAAACCTTCTTGCAACGTTGCTTTAATGCCCCTAGGCGCCACCAATGAATCTAAAAAAAGAGTAGATAACTCGACATCAAAACTTCCGGTGAGATACTCTATTTGGCTAGGTGATGTAATTCCTTTTTTATCAAGCCTTAGCTCACCAAACAAGCGTCCACCAGTCTCATATAGGTTATAACCACTATCTGGAATAGCATGAGCAAAACCGAAGCTTTTGTCTTGCATCAGCCTCAGCCCTTCTTCGAAATCAGGTAGGATGTCTCCAGTAGAGAATACTCCTTTAAACTCATATTTGGAAGGATCTTCATTTGCTACACTATCAATCTCAAAAGGTGGAATATCAAAATAAACAGTACTATCATAGGCCCCTTTCAATATATCGTCTCCACCGAAATAGACATTGGCACTTTCAAATGAGGTAAAGATGGGATACTCCGGAAGTGACTTTAAACCGGTCTTATTATCAAATTTATTGATTTGAATCTTTCCTGAGGTACTTACCAATTGATTGCTCAAGGCTTCGCGCTTTCCCCTAGATACTTCAATCTGAAGTTTAATAAAATCAATCTTTTTCATGTCGACATAGAAGCTGTCATACTTGAATTTGAAACCAGAGCCGTTGAATTGGAAGTTTCCTGCATCTAGGGACCCATTAAATTCGACATCTCTATTCTTTAGGATTTTGATTTCACCATCTCGAGGGGCAATTACCACATCCAAAGAATCACTCACCAAAAAGCGTTGAACCCCTCTAACCGTCAGAACGGAATCTTTGAAGTTCAGCGTAGCGTTGGGTGCATTCCCAATGATCGATGGGATCAAAATATCGTCATAGTAAGGATTTTTGCTGCCAGATTCCTCATAGTGAAACCCTTTCTCCAGAACCTCAACCAAACCACTCGTCCGATCATATTTGACCATACCACGGGCCATAAGTAATTCCATGGTTTTCTTCACCAAACCCTCGTCAAGGTTTTTGTCTCTTGCCATCTGGCTGGTATAAAAAGTCCCTCCATAATTCTTAGACATATTTACTGCCATAATCAGCGGATGGAAGCTGAAAATTTGGGCCATGTCTTGAAATTTCTGATTACTGTAGAAGTCCTTTGACTCTATCATCAAGGGTACATCAGCTCTCGCTGAGTTAATTGCAATGTCCAGTGAGTCGGCATTTAGGTCCCATGTCAGCATATCTCCTGAGATATCTACATTGTAAAATGACGACCTGAAAGGAGTAGTTTTATAACCAGACACACTTGTTTCTACTTCCATCAAATCCACTTTGTAGTCATAAGAAAATCCTATCGCAGGATGAAAAATGGAGTCGCCTTGATGATAGATCGTTAGCTCGGCATCCTTCGAAGTCAAAATCGAGTCTTCTGCATTAAAGACAAAATCCTTACTTCTGGACCTGAACCTGATCTCACCTTCTAGTCTACCTTCTACTGTCGAAGTCTCTTCATAAGCAGATCGAGAATAAAAATTAGTGCCCTCATAAGTTATGCCGCCTGTAAACGTAAGTTTAGCAGAACCTAATCCCTTAATGGGTGTATCGGCAGCGTAGGAAGTAAATCTTGGGTAGGTCCCTCGCTCGTTTCTTGAAGGCCTAATATTCAAACTAAGCTCCCCCGATACCGGCTCATCAATCTTATCGGGTTGACTGAAGAGTACATTTTCGAACTTAAACTCTCGTTGATTAATACCAAATTCATAATTACTGAGGCGAGCCTTCATTTCGTTTGGTACCAAATCAAAACTTGACCAATCTATCATTCCATCTTGCCCTCTAAACATCTTTTGATCTAAGAGAAAATAGCCCTCAATTCCGGTGATTTGGAAAGTATCTTGACTACTCGCAAAGACCAGGTCTCCTCTTTTTATATGAATAACTGCTCCCATTTCTGGATACATCTCCGGTAGCGCATCATTCATTTTATCAGTAGGTGGTGCTTCTGGCTCGACATATTCGCCACGTGCCCGTGCCTTTAGCTCTTCAACAGAAACGGACTTTGCTGGGGTATACACAATTGCTTCTTCTTGACCATAATTTTCTTCATTAAATAGTATTTCATAGGTGGCATTTCGAACTGAAATTGACTGGTATCGATCTTTATAAATGGCATTTTCAGCCATAAACGTATGGAGCGCTTTTATATAATTCTGAATCTCTATTCGATCATATTGCTCGGTTGCTTTTCGCATGGCATAGGTCAAGTTCTTCATAGCAGCAGCATCGAAATCACGCTTTTCCTTGGCCAGCTGAAGGATCTCTAAAAACTCTCTCAGGTCATAGCGAAGTCGAATATTCAAACTATCTAGTTTTGACAAGCTGATCAATAAGTCTCTCTTGACTGGAGTAGAGAAGCCATTGCCCTGATAATTTTCTATAAAGAATGCATACTGTGGAGGAAAGCTGGAAGGATCATCAGTTGTGATGATGGCTTCAACGTCTGCAGAGATTGGAATGGAGTCAAGAGGGATATCCTGTGCACGTAAAATTGTGCCCAGCATAAACAGTGAAAGGAGTGATATTATTACTCTTTGACCCTTGATCATAAAGTATTGTTGTCTGTATTGACCTATTAAATGAACGAAGAAATCGTCAGAATAGTGAAAACTTAACTGACTTTCTGAAGTACCAGACCTACCCAGTTTTTACGAGTGGTATGCTTCACTTCTTTCAAGCTGTGCTTTGCCGTCAAATCCAAGATCTGAGGCAAGTCCGTTTCATAAAATCCACTTAGAAATAAATACCCTTGATCGACCAATAAAGTCTCATAAACAGGTATTTCATCCAGCAACACGTTTGTGTTAATGTTGGCGATTACTATATCATATTGGTCCTTCAGGCCTAAATCCCTGATGACACCTTTCTCAACAAAGGCTGGCTCTACCGCATTGAGTCCAAAGTTTTCTATTGAATTCTCGATACACCAATCATCAATATCCGTAGCCGCCACAGAACTGGCTCCTAATTTGGCGGCCATAATCGCTAAGATTCCAGTGCCCGAACCAACGTCTAAGACCTTTTTATCCTGGTGATCTACCTCCAACTGAAGCGCTAGCAGTTGGTGAGTAGTTTCATGATGACCTGTGCCGAAAGACATTTTCGGGGTAATGACAATCTCAAAAGGATATTCTGATTTTTCCTCATGAAAGGTTGCCCTTACATAGATTTTATCATCAACTAGAATAGGGTCATAGTTCTTTTCCCATTCCTCATTCCAATTTACTTTAGGAATCTTCTTGAGTTCATACCAAATCCTAGTTTGCTTTTTGTAATCGTTGAATAGGGCCTGCAGCCCAGGGTGACTAAACTTATCCTCCGGAATATAGGCTTCAAAGCCTACTTCTGTTTCCACAAAAGAATCATACTCTAGGTAGCCCATCTCGGCTGTCAGAATATCCCTAAATGGAGGGTCACAATGGACATTTATTTGAATGAAATCCATTAGTAGGATTTAGCAATATCAACGAAGTCACGTGCTTTCAATGAAGCACCGCCAATCAAACCACCATCTACATCGGGTTGCGCCAATAGTTCTTGAGCGTTTGATGGCTTCATACTACCACCATATAAAATAGAAATCTCCTCAGCTACTTCTTGGCCAAACTGGCCCGTTAATGAATTTCTGATACTTAAATGCATTTCTTGTGCTTGGTCAGAGCTAGCAGTTACACCAGTGCCAATCGCCCAAATCGGTTCATATGCGATCACAACTTTCTTCATGTCTTCTGCAGAAAGGTCAAAAAGACTTTCTTTCAATTGAGTATTTACATAATTCACATGGTCATTTGCTTCACGCGTATCGAGTGACTCACCACAGCAAAAGAGAGGTGTTAAACCTTTAGCAAGCGCCAACTTCACACGATCAGCCAATTGCTGGTTCGTCTCAAAGTGATACTCTCTTCTCTCACTATGACCAATGATCACGAAAGAGGCTCCTGTTGAGACAATCATATCAGCAGCAAGGTCGCCAGTGTATGCCCCTGACTCATGCTCACTCATATTTTGAGCACCAACCGAAACATTGGCAACATCCTTGGTGATTGAAGCCACTGGCGATAAATGAATGGCGGGAGTACACATCACCATCGTCACGTCAGAGGAGACTTCATCTACTGCCATGTTGGTGACTTCAGAAGCAAGTGCCAGCCCATCTTCCAGTGTTTTATTCATTTTCCAGTTTCCTGCGATTATTCTTTTTCTCATGTCATTTTGCGTTGGGACTCAAATATACTTGAGTTCAAAAGATAAGCCTTAGATCAAAAGAGATATTTGAAGGTTACAATTTCAAGACTTTCTTTATCTGCTAAGCAAATTAGGCCCTCATTCCGTATAACTTTTGCTAATTTTCAGTCTTTATAGAAATCAATGTCTCGTACAATGGAACAGAATATGAGGACCCCAAGAATTACACTAGCCTTGTTATTGCTGTTGACAATAGTCATCTCTTCCTGTAAAGATGATAACGGGAGTGGTGTTCCACCAATCGATCCAAGCATTGAAATTCCAGAGGGTAGCGAAATTCCATTCTTTGTCATCAACTCCAATGGAAATACAATCCCCGATGAGCCTAAAGTAAGCGGCAGCCTTCAGGTTTTTGTAAATCAGCAATTAGTTTTTTCAAACCCAATCGGAATAGAGCTCCGTGGCTCGACATCAAGAAGACTTTTTCCCAAAGTATCCTATGGAATTGAGTTCTGGGACCAAAATGGTGAAGATGTCTCTTTAGAAATATTGGATTTCGGCAAAGAGGAAGATTGGGTATTACATGGCCCTTATAGTGATAAGACATTGCTGAGAAATGTTTTGCTATATGATCTGTCCAACGATATTGGTCGATGGGCCTCAAAAACACAACTGATAGAGCTTAATATCAATGGGGAGTATGCTGGCGTTTATGTCTTCATGGAAAAAGTCAAGCGTGATGGAGATCGCCTTGATATCGAGCCAATAGATCCAACTGTGACCTCTGGCGTGGAATTAACTGGTGGTTACTTACTGAAAATTGATAAAACGAGTGGTGATACTAACAATTCAGACTGGCCAGGCGATGCCATTTATACCGAAGAGCTCGGCTTTAGATCTGACTATAGTCCGAATGAGAATGTTCATGCTTTTGATGCCTACGGAAATAAGAGGGGAACTGAGACTTACTTTCTTTATGAATATCCAAGAGCAGACGCTATCAATGCCGCCCAGAAAGACTATATCCAACAATATATCCGTGACTTTGAAGATGCTTTAGTTGCGGAAGATTTTTCAGGTGCAACTAGAGACTATGAGAACTATATTGACGTCAACAGTTTTGTAGACTTTTTTATTTTGAATGAGTTAAGCGCAAATCCAGATGCGTACAGATTGAGTACCTACTTCCACAAGTATCAGAATAATAAATTGGCCATGGGACCTGCTTGGGATTTCAATATTGCATTTGGTAATGACGGCCGAAGCGCCACTAATGAATGGATTTATGAATTCAACAATAGAAACCCGAATGACCTTTGGTTGGTGCATTTTTGGTGGGAGAAACTCTTGGCCGATCCAAGATTCAGAGCAACCGTCAAAACCAGATGGACGGCCTTAAGAAGTACTCAACTGAGTCAAACTACTATCGATAGCAAAATCGATAATTGGATTACCTATTTAGATGCCAACGGTGCAATTGACCGAAATTTCACGCAATGGCCAGTAATCGGTTTTGCCCTTCCGTTTAACAGCTTCGTGGGTAATAGCTTTGAAGAAGAAGTTGATTATGTCAAGAATTGGATTCAACAGCGCGCCACTTGGATGGACTCGGAAATTCAAGCTTGGTAGCTTAAAAAGAGTAAGTGTATTTGAAAGAAAAAATATGGGTGAGCTGTTTGATGTTCAGCCCCAACGAGCTTTCGAATAGATAGAAGAACCCTAATTCTCCGAACTGCTTATAGTCTCGTTCGGTACCAATGCCAAGCCTAAACTGATTGTTAGTGCCAACCTCATCATTAAGTGCATTAAAATACTCTACGCGAAATTCGGGGTCGTACTTCCAATTTTTGATTTTGTAAGTGGCACTTGTTCTTAACCGAAGAAATTTTTCAGGGATATCACCCTGACTTTCAGAAATACCGATTTCATTTCTATGCTGATAAAGTGCCCGATACTTTAGCCGTAGGTCTCCAAGGGAATGCTTATAACTGACGCCAAATTGATATCGAAAAAGATCTTCAAAGCCTTGTATAGCGCCACGATTATCATTTCGAGTAATATATCGAGATACCATGTGAAGACTTAAGTTGTCAGTAGGCATAAAAGTCAATTCCATCTCCGTATGGAAGTTTTTTAAGGCATTGACATCATCATCAAAGCGAATTTGTTCCTCTACTCCCAATTCCCATCTTTCAAACAGATCGATTTTAGCACCCGTTTTTAACCAGACTTCTGTATCCGTCACTCGGTTATTGGTTTGACCAGTCAGTGAGCTAGTCAAAGCGCAAAAAAGTAAGAATATGAGGGCAATTTGGAGCTTCATCGCCTAGACGGAACGCGGTAGAAAATATTCAAAGTGCAAATACCATTGGCCAAATCTGTTTTTAGCACAGAAACTTCAGTGATATCAAGCCCAGTCTTGTCTTTAAGATCTGTTACCAGTTGATCGTAGTTCTCGGGCTTTACATTTTCTAAGTGATTGTAAGTAACACTACGTTGCTCTACTCTGGCTTTCGACAACACGTATTTTTCAATGATGTATATCGCTCCTACAATGGCAATATTAGAAGTAAAGACTTCGGCATAACTCATGTTCTTATTCGCCAAAGCATTGATAACAGATACCCCGATCACAACAAAGAGGTAGGTCATTTCCTTGATATCTATCGTTAAAGTCCGATACCGAATGATTCCAAAAATAGCAAAGAGCCCTAGCGCCATTCCCAAGTCGAGTGTGAAATTCTGAAGCGTAAAACATAGAAAGAAGATGACAATACTGACCATATAGAAGGTAAATACAAACTCAGTTCTACGTGCATGTTTATAATACAATCCTCTAATGATCACACTTATAAAAAAGAAATTCAGTGCAAACCGAAAAACCATTTTGTAGATGTCATTATCAAAAAGAGGCACTCCTAAAAACTCCATAAACGGGTGTTAAAATCAAGAGTACAAGATAATGGAATATCCCAAGCATTGCTTATCCCAAGGAATCAAATACCAGCGCATACGTACTAAGAAAGTATCTTCTTGACTATGGAGAAATATTTGAAAGGAGGGTACTTAAAAGGCACATCCATCCATGTCGGAGATTTCATGATAGCCCGAGCATTCGAGAAGGCCTCAAAGCTGTACTTTCCATGATATCTTCCGACCCCACTCATCCCTACCCCTCCAAAAGGTAATGCATGGTTAGAAATATGAATTAACGTGTCGTTAATACAAACGCCACCTGATGTATTCGACTCCAACAGCTTCTGTGCATTGGCGCTTTTTCCAAAATAGTAGTAAGCCAGTGGCTTCGCTTTTGAATTGACAAGGTCTATTGCCTCATCTAGGCTATCATAGGTGATCAATGGTAAAATTGGGCCGAAGATTTCATCCTCCATGATTCCTCCATTCATGTCGACATTATCCATTAAAGTTGGGCTAATGTACTTATCGCTACGATCAGTTTTTCCTCCGTGGATCACATGACCCTGAGTTAAATAGCCCGATACTCTATCAAAGGCAGCTTCGGTAATCATACGTGGTAAAAAGTCACTTTTCTGTGGGTCTTCACCATAGAATTGCTTCCAATATTCAACGATCTTTGCACTTATCTTTTCTTTAATACTTGCATGAACAAGTAAATAATCTGGAGCAATGCAGGTTTGACCCAAATTCACTGTTTTTCCCCAAGCAATTTTCCGAGCAGCCACATCGATATCTGCACTTTCATCTACAATACAAGGGCTTTTTCCACCAAGTTCGAGCACTACAGGCGTTAAATGCTCTGCTGCTGCCTTCATCACTATTTTTCCAAGCATTGTACTACCAGTGAAGAAGATCAGATCAAATTTTTCTGCAAAAAGCGACTGATTTGTCTCCTTACCGCCATGCACCATGGTTACGTGTCCTGCTTCAAAAACTTCTTGAAGAAGATCCTCCATTACGGCATTGATATGCCCTGAAAATTCTGACGGCTTCAGCATCACACAATTACCTGCTGAAATTGCACCCACAAGTGGTGTCATGATCAATTGAAAAGGATAATTCCATGGGGCAACGATCAAAACCGAGCCTAAGGGTTCATGCCTTAAGTAACTTGATGATGGTAGAAGATATATGGGCGTTCTCACCCTTTTGGTTTTAGACCATCTACCTAAATGCTTAATGTGCAGATCGATTTCTTTAATAACTAAACCGATCTCCGTAATAAAAGCCTCCTTTGAAGATTTACGCAGGTCTGAATACAATGCATCAGTAATTGCTGACTGATTGGCCAAAATCACGGACCTTAACCTCTTAAGGAGTCCTTTCCTGTGTGAAATAGATTTTGTTTTTCCCGTTTTACAAAAAGCCCTTTGTACGATTAACATATCTTGAATGACTTGACTACTGGTCTCTTTCATGCCTTACTTATCCAAATAGATCTCCTTTTTACGAAGAATATTTAAGGTACAAAATCTTCCTCTATAGAAATTACATGGGCACTAACATAAAGTTCAAAGACTTCAGACTTCTAAGGTTTTATTAGGTTGACTTTAGGAAAGGGAATAAGTATGGTAGCATTGGTCAATACACTTTTGGATCCACGCTTAACCGCCATTACACTTCAATTAGATGGTGAGGAGATATGCAATGATAGCCGCTTGTCTAAGCTTCTATTTAGCCAAAAAAAACCAAGAATTTGTAAGTCATTTTGTTGAATACGTATTGAAAAAATAAAGTGGCCAATTGACCCTTCATTTGAGTATCTAACTCAAAAAAGAAATACTAAATTGAACCATCGAAGCGCACATTACTAGCCTACTAGCGACTACAGAAAGTAATCCTTTCTTGATGAAATTTGTCATTATCTCCCTTGGTATAGTGGGAATTGGCTTTTTACTTCGGCTCATCAAGCAGCCTCATGTTATCATATACATAATTACAGGGGTTATTCTTGGCCCTTCTGTCACTGGTTGGATAGATGACAGTGCCCTCATCGAGCAATTAGGTTCACTAGGACTAGTACTTCTCCTCTTTTTCATTGGTATGGAAATCTCCTTGCCTAAACTTATCTCCAATTGGAAATTTTCATTGACGGGTACCCTAGTACAGATAGCTGCCAGTGTTCTTGCCATATGGATCATTGGCTATTTTCTCGACTGGCCACTAGCAAGAATCGTCACCTTAGGTTTTGTAATTAGCCTAAGTAGCACAGCCGTTGTGTTACGTATTTTGGAAGAACGCGATGAAATGGAAACTAGAGTTGGCCAAAACGCACTAGGCATTTTGCTAGTACAAGATGTACTCATTGTACCTATGATGATTATTCTAGGTTATATGTCTGGTGAACCAGTAAATCCTCAAGATGTGGTCCTACAATTAGTAGGTGCAGTCCTGATCATAGGTTTTGCGGTATGGCTCTATCACAAAAAAGAAATCAAACTACCCTTCCATAAGCTATTAAAGCATGACCACGAGATCCAGGTATTCTTTGCCTTTGGCCTATGTTTCGGCTTTGCTGCCATTACAGGTTTTTTTGGACTATCCACAGCACTTGGAGCTTTTGTAGCAGGAATGTTGGTAGCGTCATCAAAAACCACACAATGGTTTCATCATAGCCTTTATCCCCTAAAAGTAATTTTTCTTGCACTGTTCTTTATTTCTATTGGTTTGCTGATCGACCTACAATTCATTTCGGATAATATAGGATTGATCTCACTTTTGGTAGGTGTTGTATTTGTCACTAACAATCTCATTACTGCCTTAACTGCGCGCATGTTTAAAATGCCTTGGGGCGAGAGTTTTTACCTTGGCGCATTGCTTTCTCAGATAGGTGAGTTCAGCTTTGTACTTGGTGCTTTGGCTTTTGGAAGTGGCATCATTACCGACTACGCATACCAAGTTACCATTTCAGTAATATCTCTGACGTTACTTCTAAGTCCCTTTTGGATTAAGCTGTCTTCCAATTTTAATAAGGATAATCAAGTGATCACTGAAACTAAAAGTGAGTAATGATTATATTCAAGAAATGTGATTAAACCAGATCAACACTATCAATGGCTAGGTTCTTAAAAGATAGGTCTCAAAAATTAGGCACAGCCCCTGGGGCGGCTGTCTTTGTGGGTAAAAAGCGCACGGACGAAACCACAATACATATAATTGACTACACGAATAAGGAAATTAGAGAAGAGTTTGTCAGTGAAGCTAGTCATTTATCAGGGCTCAACGAGACCCCTACAGTCTCTTGGGTTAATGTATGTGGATTGCACAACGAATCACTCATTGCCGAAATCGGAAGTTATTTTGACCTGCACAATTTGCTGATTGAAGACGTACTTAACACTGGTCAGCGACCGACTTTCACAGATTATGATGACTATTTCTTCATCGCTGTTAAAATGCTCAAATACGACAAGGAACGTGATTATGTAGATTCAGAACAACTGACCTTTGTGGTGGGTAAAAATTACATCATTTCTTTTCAAGAGCAGTTAGGTGATGTATTCGATCCGATTAGAGATCGTATTAGAAAAGAAGGCGCTAAGATCAGAGATCGAGGAGTAGACTACCTTTGCTATGTAATGCTAGACACGGTGGTTGACCACTATATACATATTGTAGAAAGATTCGGTGACAAGATCGAGGATTTAGAGGGGAGAATTCTTGGTAAAGCAGAAGGTAAACTGCTTCAGAATATTACAGATTATAAAAGAGAGATGAGCTACTTGCGTAAGGTGATTAGACCAGCCAGAGAAGCCTGCATTCACTTTAGTAATTCCGATTCCACATTAATTAATAAAAGGACACAACCGTTTTTGAAAGATTTGGAAGGTCTTGCCAGCTTATCGGCTGAATCTGTTGAGACCTATAGTGACATTCTCTCAGACCAATTAAATATTTATCAAACCACCGTTTCAAATCGATTAAATGACGTCATGAAGGTATTGACCATCTTCTCGGTAGTCTTTATTCCGCTCACCTTTATTGCGGGTATTTACGGTACTAATTTTGAGTATTTGCCAGAACTACAATACCATTATGCCTACCCAATTTTTTGGGGAGTATTAATTACTGTAGCACTAGGAATGCTTTTCTATTTCAGAAAGAAAAAGTGGATTTAATCTTCCTCTTTCTTCTGTAAAGAAGGCTTTTGGATGGCTAAATTATTGGGGTAGGATGCAATCCGCCCATCCTCTAATTCAATTTCAATATAGAACATCTTAATGTCCAAAATCAACCCTTCTATAGAGTTATCTCCATCTTGAATTTTGATGTGAGAGCCTATGCGATAAGGGAAGAAAAAAAACAAAACCACAGAGGCCGTCAGGTTGCTAAGGATAGACCAGTGTGCAAAGAGTGCGACACCTACAACGGTGAAAATACTGGCAAAATAGAGAGACAACCCTGAAAGAGAAATCTCCCAAACAAACCCTAACAAAATTCCAAATACTATACTATTCGCTAAGCCAGTAATCTTAGAGATATAAAGCATTCTTGATTTATCGAAATCATGTTTACTGCCATGTCTGTGAACTAGGCGCTTAATAATCTTTCTAGTAATTAAGTAAATGAGTATTACAACGATAGAAATGGATATCACCTCTAAATGCTCATTCAACCACTCACGAATATTTCCGTAGAATTCTGCGTAATCCATAACACGAAATTATGAAAGTTAAGTCATTCAACAGGTGGTCATCAATTAATTTAATACGTTTCAGCCCTAATATTTATCTACATTAGTACCCATAATTCTTTGAAATGGAAAAAGTCTGGATGACCGAATTGGTCCCTATTGGAAACTCAACGATTAGAATTGGAGATCTGATCATTATAGCCCTTATCCTAATTATTACGCGTATTGTCATTTGGATGGTCAGGCGTATACTAAAGAAACGAATCAAAGTTCACAAACTAGATTCGGGACGTAGTATGGCAGTTTTTCAAATATTCAAATACGTTTTAATTGTATTTGCTATTGTTCTCTCTCTAGACGTAATCGGTATAAAAATCACACTGATCCTTGCTGGCTCAGCAGCTTTATTAGTGGGTATTGGCCTAGGGTTACAACAGTTATTCAACGATTTAGTATCTGGAATTGTGCTCTTAATTGAGGGTACAGTTACGGTGGGTGACATTGTTGAGATTGATGGCATGGTGGGTAAGATCGAAGAAATCAACCTGAGAACTTCACAACTCATGACGAGGAATCAAATATCAATTCTAGTACCTAATTCTAAATTAGTAAGTGAAAACGTAATTAACTGGACACATAACAGGCAGCTTACACGCTTCGATGTAACGGTTGGCGTAGCTTATGGATCAGATGTGGCACTTGTGATCAAACTAATTAAAGAGGCTGCCAACGAACATAAAGCGGTCGCACAAGAGCCCGGGCCTGATGTACTCATGACAGATTTTGGAGAATCATCCTTGGACTTTGAACTTAAATATTGGAGTCAAGAAATGTGGAATATTAATGCCGTGAGTAGTGACTTGAGGATCGCAATTGAACAGAAATTTCGAGATAACAAGGTTACCATTCCTTTCCCTCAGAGGGATCTATATCTAAAGACTATGCCTGAAAATAAAACGACTGTAAAATGATTTCTCGTCAAGCCATAGAAGAATTCTTGATGCAACCGATGATATTAAGAATCATCTATATCATAGTCGCCATTTCTTTTATCTACCTCTTGGGTAAGGCAGCGAAACGGCTGCTTATTAAATACGTTTCGAATGACACCACAAGGTACCAAGCGAAGAAATTTGTGAACCTTGCCGCCTATATCCTCTTCGCCATATCAGCGCTCATTATCTATAACTACAACCTGAATAATGTGACCATTGCCATTGGTTTAGCTGGTGCTGGCATTGCGTTCGCCTTACAAGAGGTCATAGTAAGTATTGCAGGTTTTTTGGCTATTCTATCGGGCAGCTTCTATAAAGTCGGAGACCGCATTCAATTAGGTGGAACAAAAGGGGATGTTGTAGACATTGGCGTATTGCGAACCACCTTAATGGAAGTTGGGGATTGGGTAGATGGAGACCTTTACAATGGTAAGATGGTAAGGGTAGCGAATAGCTTTCTATTCAAAGACCCGGTTTTCAATTACTCTGGAGAATTTCCATTCCTTTGGGATGAAATTAAAGTTCCTATCAAAACAACAAGTGATCAGGCTTTGGCGAGAAGTATTCTCATTAATATCCTTGAAGAGCAAGTAGGTCAATATGCTAAGGAATCGGCCCTATCTTGGGAAAAACTAACCAAACAGCTCTATGTGGAAAAAGCACAAGTTACTCCTATGGTTTCTATGGTTTTTGACGAAAATTGGGTTACCTATACCCTCAGATATGTAGTGGATTTTAAAAAACGCAGAACTACTAAAGATGCATTATATCAAAACATTTTAACGGCCATTTTCAACACAAAAGGCCAAGTCGAAGTTGCAGAAACTTCCATGGAGGTTACCGTTGAAAAGTGAATATCCATACCCTAAATTCTTTATAAATGAATGACCTTTTTATATGGGCTGGCATATTCTTATGTGTGACCCAATCGGCCATGTTTTCTGGGCTCAACCTAGCCTTCTTTAGTCTCAGTCGATTAAGGTTAGAAATAGAAGCTGAAGAATCGCTTTCCAAAGGAGCAAGAAAAGTCCTTGCTATGCGTAGGGACTCGAATTTCTTGCTCACGACCATTTTATGGGGCAACGTAGGCATTAATGTATTGTTGACATTGTTGACTGACAATGTCCTTACGGGAATAGCCTCTTTTACATTTTCGACTGTCGTGATTACATTTTTTGGTGAGATTATTCCTCAAGCTTACTTTTCTAGAAATGCACTGCGCATGGCATCCGCTCTAGCACCAGTTCTGCAATTTTATCAAATTATACTTTATCCTGTTTCAAAACCATGTGCCATGCTACTTGATTCTTGGTTGGGCAAAGAATCTATTCAGTTCTTTACAGAAAGGAACATTAAGTCCTTTATTCAAAAGCATGTCGAGGGTTCTGGTAATGAAATAGGCGTAATTGAGGGCCAGGGGGCTATTAACTTCTTTTCTCTTGATGACCAAAAAGTAATAGAGGAAGGTGAAGCTGTGCATTCAGAAAGTATTATCCAGCTTAAATTCTCAGGTAGCGAAGCACAATTTCCAGCGTATAACAATGAAAAAGATGATCCATTCATAAGGCAAATCAATAGGTCAGGACATAAATGGGTGATTTTCACGGACGATAAAGGAAAGCCACACACAGTATTAGACGCTGACGGCTTCATTCGCTCACAGGTCTATTCAGACCATGTAGGGGCTATAAAAGACTTCTGCCATACCCCTTTTGTGATAACTGATAAGGAGACAAATCTTGGTCAGGCAATCAAAAACTTAAAAGGAACTGTCAATACCGCATCAGATGAGCCAATCAAAAGAGACATGCTCCTCTTCTGGTCAGACGAGTCTAAGCGCGTTATTACTGGAGCAGATGTCTTTGGTCGTTTGCTAAAGGGGATTTGAGTGACACTATTGCCATTTATGGCCTATTCCTAAAACCAAAATATGTTGCGTTACAAAATCAACTGAACTCCCGGAGGGTACAAATATATACATGTAGCCAAGCTTAAACGTAGATCGAGCAGTCAGTCGCCCCTTAATACCAGTATAAATTCTATTCTGATCTAAGTAGTTGAATCTAATTCGCTCACCAAAGTTTATCAACACCTCATCATAGACTTCAAGTCGTAAATCTTTCACCTTTTGGCTCTGCAAGGGGATTGACAAGCCTAGCTTATGACCTGCTCGATAGTTAAAGTTATATCCATCCAAAACCTCGGCACCACTTGTTTTGCGGTTATACCTCAATTCAAATCGAAAGCGATGTGTCACTTGAATTTTACCTAGTGGCTGTTTCCATTCAACAAAGGTGTAAGGTCGTACTTCCGGCCGATAAACAGGATTTTCCTGATTGATGTTATGCCAAAATATGGCAGTGCCCAAGGTGAACTTAACATTGGACTTAAGGGTATACGCTATTCCAGGCCTTAGTACTTGCTGACTACTATAATTGACGAAGTCTTGCCTCCTATGCTGAAAATCTAAGACAGCAGAGAAGCGATTACCCAAATCGACATCCCCCTTGTACTGATACCAGGTCAGTGCATTCGCATTATTCTCTTTTTGCGCTCTAGCAGAGAATGAACAAATAATCATCAACCCACAAATGACTAAACACTTGGCAGTAATTGATCGATTAGAATAATGTCTCAAATCGTGTGTCATATGCTACCTTATAGGTATTGCTTTTGGCTTGACGGGTGGCAGCTTTTGAATCGCTTTAAGTGCTGCCTCATGAACTTGTTCTTCAAAAATATTCTTTGCCTTTACCGAAGTATGGCTCAGTACAATTATTTGCAAATCCTTTTTAGGAAAGTAGGCAATACCATTTCTAAAACCTTCCCATAAACCGTTGTGATATACTTTCAATAATCTAAATTTTGACCATTCTAATTTAAAGCCCATACCAAAACTCTTAGCAGTCTGTTCGAAGTCTTTGGGATAAAACATCAAATCAACCCATTTCTGACTCAGTATTCTTCCTTGTTTTAAGGCAATGAACCACCGATTCAAATCCAAAGACGAAGTATAAATACCTTTGTCACCCAAAATAGCATTAGATAGACTAGGCTGAACGGGTATATAGAGTTTAGAAATAGAATCTATTTCATACCCTGTTAAGCTCAAACCTCCACGCACAAAGCCGGTCTTGGCCATATTTAGGGGTATAAAATATTGTTTTGACATATAATCGCTAAATGGAACACCCGTAATGTGCTCAACTAAGAGTGCCAATAGTACATATCCAGTATTTGAGTAAACACTTTCAGTACCAGGCACAAAATCTGTCGTTGAGATGTACCGATTGATTAAGGGAATAATATCCTCGTTTTTTGGTCCCTTTTCGGACTTCCAAGTATTCTCGAGGTACCAGAAGTAATCGGGTAAACCAGCCTTATGCGTAAGCAAGTGCTCTACTGTGATAGTATGGAATTTGAATGCTGGAAAGTACTGAGAAAAGGAATCGTCCAGCATAAGCTTCCCCTTTGCCACCAATTCCAGTATAGCCACGGCAGTAAACTGCTTGCTAATAGAAGCCAGCTGAAACCTATTACCCGTTTCTAACCTTTTTCTGAGGAGAGGATTGGCATAGCCCAGCGATGAATAGGACAGAATACGATTGTTCTGACTGACTATTACTTCGCCATTAAAGCTATATAATTTGGCTTTAGCCCTAATCGTTTCGGCTAACTCAGAGAGTGCTAGTTTTTCTATATTACTCTTTGGATTATAATAAAGAGAATCCCTATTCTTTTCTATGCTTTGTATAGACTCTGCAGCTGAAAGAGTCTTAGCGTACGTTTTTGCTCTTAAAGCCTCAATAGTGGTTTGACTTGCTAAATCCGTGTATAAAAAAATAGCAAAGGTCATTAAAAGGTATCTCAGCAATGGAGTTCTCATTGAATCATAAAAAGCTAAATGCTAGTCAATTTTAGTTCTGCCGATATGCATAACGGCATCACCCATGTGTAACACAGGGTCGTTCTGAAGTCCTATGACATACCCTTCGGTAGGTGCTTTTAACATGACACTGAACTCTCCGAAAGGATCCGTTATATGGCCTACGAGTTGGTTCTTTTTTACATATTCACCGCTCTCAACCAGCGTTTGAAATAAGCCTGAAGCCCTAGCTCTGACCCAAGAAGAATTAGTAATACTTTTGCTGTTATAACTGGGCGGCTCAAGTGTTCTGCTGGCCATCCCTAAGTGATTCAGTAACCTTAAAGTACCGTTAATGCCTTCTTGAATTGCAAACTCATCAAATCGGCCCGACTCCCCCCCCTTCAAAAACTAGAATCTTCTTACCAAGTTTTGCCGCTGACTGTCTCAAAGAATTTGGTCTATAAGGAGAGTTCAGGGTAAACGGGGCATGAAACGCCTCTGCTAATCTTGCATTAATTGGATCCTTTGTCATGCACCTTAGTTGAGGATAGTTGGTTCGATCAGCACCTCCAGTATGAAAATCTACTCCATAATCAATCATCGGAATAATGTCTTTCATTAAATAGTTTGCAACTCTTGATGCTAAAGACCCATTTTTATTTCCAGGAAAGGAGCGGTTCATGTCCTTTCCGTCAGGCATAGATCTAGAAAAATGAATAAACCCATAGATATTGATTATTGGAATACAAATAATGGTACCTGCTTCTGGTACATTCAATTCCTGATCGATTATTCTTCTGACCGTTTCAATACCATTTATTTCATCCCCGTGAAGTCCACCACTCAATAGCAATACTGGCCCATCTTTCTTAGCCCTTGCTATAGTAATGGATATGTCTATCGGTGAATGAGAAGGAAGCATGGCAATGTTAACCGTAATTCGATTGGTCTCGCCAGGTAACGTTTCTATGTTATTGATTATCATGTCAGTCTTATCATCACCCTGAGGGTAACAGAGTTTATTTACAAAAACAAATCAAACAAGTACTTTAAAACCGCAAGGTGACACTTTTTTATCAGAATAGATTCTGAGTCAGACATATGAATAACGAAATCCTCTTTCGACAGAGCGCACTCTTCTCTGTCATAAATGATTGTTAATGTCAGGAAAGAAAATGAAATTAGTTTTCTTAAGTGACCGCCATAAAGTTTGAGCAATGTTTGACAAAATTCTAGTACCTGTAGATTTCTCACAAAAATCACGTCACTCTTTAGAAATGGCGCGCCTCATTGCCACTAAATCTAAAGGAGAAATAGACGTGTTTCATATTGTTCAAGCAGCACTATCTGTAAAAATGAATGATGCCGGTGAATATGAAAGTTTAGGCAGCAGCGGCAAGCAGTTTTTAGCTGATATTCTTAAGAGTAACCAGACAAGACTAGAAAGGTTAACTGAAGAATATAAGTCAGATCAATATGACTTACACTTAAGATTAAAAGTTGATGACCTACCCGATAAAGTGGCTGAACACATTCACGATGAGAATTATGACCTTTTGGTTATTGGAGGACATACGGAATATAAAATTGACGAGGCTTTTGGTACGAATCACAATGAACGGATTGTCAGACTTGCTAAAAAGCCTGTACTTGTAGTAAATGATTCCGCACATCAAAAAGAAGTCAAAAAAATACTGGTTCCTACCGACTTCACTGATAATTACGAGAAATCAGCACATGAGCTAAAGAGTATCCAACAGTTTTTTGATGCTCACCTAGAGTTTCTTCACATCAACACCCCGTCTTTTTTCAGTACGACCTATGAGACAGACAAAAGGATCAAATCTTTCCAAGAGAAACACAATTTTAAGAATTGTAGCTTTAAAGTTATCTCGGATAAAAGCCGAAAAAAGGGCATCCTTAAGGCGTCCCAGTATTTAGGTGCTGATATGGTGGCACTAATATCCTTTCAAAGCAATCAGCTAGGACGATTCTTCAAGGGCGACATTACTGAATACGTTATCAACAGATCGGTTATACCTACGCTCATTCTGAATGTAGTCAGATAGTATTTCAATTAGTATATGTAAGCTTATAATTTGATCGTGAAGTACTCATCTACCTTTCCTCTTTAAGCCTTTTCGCAGTCTCCATATGGGGATTCCAAAAACTGACTCTCTGTATTCTTCAGAGAAGCAGCAAAACCCACGCTTCAGTTCATCATTAAACAGAGCCCCAACGGCAATAACTAAGTGAAAAACTTAGCTTTTCAATTCATCAGAACACGTATAAATCTGGTTATAGAGTGATTTACTTTTATAGAGAGCAAAAGGAGTGTAAAGCCGATGAAGGCAAACTCCACAAAAGCCATGAAAAGGCTAAAATCCATATTAATCGTTATAATTCTACTCCTCTTGAGTGAAGGGTTTGGTTATTCCCAACAAGTATATGAAAGTGAAAAATCAGGTAAGTGGGATGACAAGAAAACTTGGAAATTGATAAGCGGTTCAGGAAAGGATGAAGAGCCTCAAAAAGGTGACATAGCCATTTTAAAAAGTGGTCATTCCGTTAAGATTGAAAAAGATGCAGAATGTCTTGACTTAATTTTAGAAGGAGGCGATTTAAACTTTAAAAAAGGCAAGTCATTAGAGGTTGCTAATGACTTGATTATCAATAGCGGGAATTTAATTATAGATGATGCCATCCTTGATGTTGGGAATGACCTAATCATCAAAGGCGGAGCCAACTTTAATTCAGACAAAGGTGAGATTTCGGTTGGTGGAACTTTTAGTCAGAATGAAGGTCAAGTAGAGATTTACAAAGGTAAGTTTTTGCCAAAGAACATCTCTATTGCAGCTGGCAATGAACTGATTATTATTGATGCTGAAGTTAATTCAAGCGGATTATTAGCAATCCATGGTGTTCTTTCATTCAATGGTAGTAAGAAAGATAAAAATCTAGGTGACATTTTAATTAGTAATAGTGGCCGTTTGAATGTTTCAAACTCAAACGACTTTTTTATCTCAGGTGACATTGAAAATAATGGCGAATTTAACGGGAATCCTGATGATGGAGAATGTATTTTTAATCTGTCCAAGGTAAATGGCCGAATTGAAGGATCAGGGGTCATTAACCTTAGAGACGTTGTAATCAACAGCCCTGCCTCTTATACTAACTATTCAAGTTTAGTAATAAACTCCTCATTGAAAGGTTCTGGATCGTTCATCAATGGCATGAATGCTAATTTAGTCTTCAAGGGCGACAACAGCGGGGGTGAAAATTTTGACATTAGTAACTTCAATGCCTCGGAAATTCATAACACTGTTGAATTTGCCTCCAGTAATCATAGCCAGCAATGGAGACATACTAATGACGTCAACAATGACTATTACAATGTGATTGTGAATATAAATCCAGGTGACGAAAAATTAGTATTAGCTGCTAATATCAGAGTTAACGGTTCGCTTGTCATCATTCAAGGAGATATAGTATTAGGAGACAACATATTGGAACTAGCGCCAAATGCAGAGATCAGTGGTTCAGATGCAGACAACTATATTCAAATTAATGGAAATGGTGTTGTCAGACAACTTATAAATTCTATTGGCGAAGATATCTTTGTTCCAATCGGAGATGACGAAAACTACTCTCCTATTATTAGTTTCATGCTCTCTGAAGGCTCTCTAGGCAATAACTCTTACATAGATTTTTCTCTTTCAGACAATGAACACCCAGAAAAGAACTCCAATAATCTCGCCCTCGGAGGTGACGATGATGGAACTAAGGCTTTAGCGTTCATTAGTAGGTATTGGATAATTGCTGGGAACGACATTGACAACCCAAAATATGATGTGAGCTTTAATTATATCGATGATGATATTGTCGGTGACGAAGCCCTTATGGTAGGGGCGCTTTATAGAATTCCCCCAGGTTATAACTTCAACGATTGGAATAAACAAGGCATTATCAACCCAACTAATAATATCGTGATCATCAATGGTGCTGACGCCTTCGGAGATTTATACGCAATGGATAATAATAAAAGAAGGCTCCCTGTACAACTCATCAGCTTCTCCGTTAAGTCTCAGGCCTCTTCGGTGGTTTTAGAGTGGGCAACTGCCAGCGAAGAAAACAATAAAATATTCGCTATTGAAAGATCTGTTGATGGAAGGCTATTTGAAAATGTTTCTCAAGTCTCAGGCGCAGGGAACTCCAATCAAATCCTCGAATACAAAAAATTTGACCTAAGACCATTAATTGGACGATCATATTATAGGCTAAAACAAATTGACTTTAATGGTCAATTTGAATACTCAGAAATTAAGTCTGTGTTTATTGAACAATCAGAGGTAAAAGGAGCTGAAATTAGCTTCTACCCTAACCCAGTTAGAAGAGGTAATGCATTAAAAATTAAGGTTAACAATCAATCCGATAGCAATAGAATATCGCTTATTGAGCTCTATAACATGTTGGGACATAAAGTACTCTCTCAAAATGCAGTGAGCGTCAATAATGAAGACAAACAAATCATAGTGCCAGCTGAATTAAAGCAGGGTCTATATATTCTGAGAGTAATTGCAGGCAAAGAAAAAATTGAAAAAAGGATAATCATTTTCTGATTTGTCTTTGGTTAAAACCAGGTGAATCAATCAAACCCTCCTCTTCGAGCATTTTCCGAGTCACCTTATGTGATTCCCAAAATTGGTCTTCTATCTTTTGAAGGGTGGATTTGAAATCGGGGTGAATTGCCAATGCTTTCATGACTGGATCATCCTCAAGCATCATCACAAGCCAATAAAAATAGTCCCGCTGTTCTGAAAATTTCTTTAGGTATACAATGCCTTGATCAACATCTCCTATGTAGGCGTAATAACTAGAAAGCATTAAATCACGATAGATGGATTTGTCATTTTCTGCATAGGCTTTATAAACTGCCAAGTGTTTATTAGCCTCTTCGGTCCTTCCCATTTGTTTCAAAACGAAAGCAATTTTCATCTCTTCAGCATCAAACATGCTTAGCCCGTACTGCTCTTTTACTTCCGAATAAGCACTATAATATTGTACAGCTATGTCGTAGTCTTCCATGACGTAGTACATCTTAGCAACTTCTAAAATCACGTCAAGACGGGTGGGATCTTTGGCCAAAACATTCTCTAGCAAGCCAACTGTAGTTGGAAAATCATTTCCTTGTGCCATCTTAATATATGGGTACAAGTATTGGGAAAAGAGATTTGTACTGTCAAAGAGAATCGATCTTTTTACAAAGACCTCTGCCTCATCGAAAAAACCAGTCTGAGCCAATGCATTGCCCAAGTGTAAAAAAGATATGCTTGTGAGCGAAGAATCGGTTTGGGTATTGTCAAGCTTAAGTGCCCTAAGGGCATGCGTTAAGTATCTTTCCGTATTGGGCAAATAGAGATTATAAATCTCTGATAAAAAGTTGTTTGCACTAGCTGAATTCGGACTGTACTCCAGCGCCTTTTCAAAATATTCAGCTGCCAGTGCGTATTGATCGTCTTGCAAGTAAAAAAGCCCCTTTGCAACCTGACTAGCAAATAACTCTGGGTCGAGTAGCAATGCCCTGTCTGCTAACTCATTTATCTCCTTGCTATGGAGTTTTTGTGATAAGAAAAAGTCTAGGTAATAGTTACAGATCGCCATGTTGGCATATGCTAAGGCAAAATTTGGGTCCTCTTTTACTGACATTTCAAAATACTCCAGAGCTTCATTAAAATCAGCATTGAAAATGTCATTCATAATGGCAATTCCCCTGAGATAATAGTCATAAGCTAGTGCGCTTTCGGTAATTAACTTTTCAATTCGTTCAATTTCCTCAGGTGAAATGTACACTTCAATCTCTTGAGCGATGTCTTTGGCCACATCCGCCTGTAGCTCGAAGATATTGTTGGTAGAACGTCTGTATTGTTGCGACCACAGATGATTATCCTTCGGTGCTTCGATCAACTGTATTGTGAGGAGAATATTATCACCCACTTTTTGTCCACTACCTTCAAGGATGTAGTTGACATCGAGTTCTTCTGATATTTCAGCAATTGTTTTATTACCCTTACGGTAGCTCTCCACAGAAGTCCTACTCACAACTCTCAAGTTTTCTATCTTCTGCAGGTTGTTGAGTACCGCTTCCATTAGTCCATTGACCAGATACAGATTAGTAGAGTCATTGCTGTCATTCTTAAAAGGCAGAACGGCTATAGATTTCTCAAGTGTCGGAAATGGTGGCTCCTCTCGTTTAGGAAAGAAGATGACAACTAAAATGATTGCAACTATTAGGGCTATCGGTAGCAACCATTTCTTTGATGCACCTCCTTTTTCCCTTCTCTCACTTGACTCAAGTTTGGCTTCAGAAAACTTCGTTTTTTCTTCCCCCGGAGGGTAGCCGTATTGCTCTCGAAAGCATTTAGTGAAATAAGAGACACTGTTGAAACCAACTTTATAGGAAACTTCAGAAACAGTAAGTGCATCACTTCTTAAGAACTGTTGTGCATGATGCAAACGTACCTGCCTTATTAAGACACTTACCGACAAGTCCGTAAGCTTCTGGACCTTCCTTAATAGGTTAGACCTGCTCATGCCTAAGAGGTCTGCCAATTCCGACACACCAAAGTCTTCGTCAGCAAGGTTCACCTCAATCGTTGAGATCACCTTGTCTAAAAAATCACTTTCTATATTTAAAAAATTCGGCATACTATCTATTTGCACCTGTAATGCTTTTACAAAAAAAAGCAGGATTGTTGCCAATTCCTAACCTCCTAAAATCGATAGAAACGGGCTGATGCGTCATATTTTATATGCCTGAGCCATAATTTAAAGCATTCGGTCATAAATGACATCTTCATCAGCATAGCTTTTCATTCGACCTAAAGCTTATTTCTGACCTTTGACTTATCGAAATAAATGTAAAACTCAAACATAACAACAATGAAATACGATAACATCAGGTTCTGGAAGTCAGTAGCAGCAGCACTACTGCTTATCATAGGCTTCTCTTTACAATCATGCAACGGCACTGCTAAAAATGAAGGTGAACAAACTGAAGTCAAGGCGCCAAGGGCAACACTTTTTGAAGCCACCTTTCTAGGTAAGTTAGCCTTAGTGAAACAACACATCGCAGCAGGTACAGACCTAAATCAAAAAGATGATTTCGGCTCAACTGCTCTTACGATCGCTATCACTTTTGATAAACCTGATATTGCCTTAGCGTTGATAGCAGCTGGCGCAGACATTGAAGCAAAAGGTGGCGATGGTTCAACAGCACTTCACTCAGCCGCTTTCTTCGCAAGAACAGATATAGTAAAAAGTCTCTTAGCCAATGGAGCAAATATAAAAGCTCGCAACAACTATAATGGAACAGCACTAGAGTCTGTAGAAGTACCCTTTGATCAGATGAAACCAGTATATGATCAAATGGCCCGCGACTTGGCTCCCCTAGGATTAAAACTTGATTTTGAAAGGATCGCAAAAGAACGCGTGGTCATAGCATCGTTAATCAGTAACCATAAACAATAATGGAAACTAGCACATCACTAAACCAAAGAAGGCATGATATTGACTGGTTAAGGGTAATTGCCATTGGCTTACTGCTTATCTATCATATTGCCATTGGTTTTCAGCCTTGGGGTGGATTTATAGGATTCATCTTAAGCGATGAACCGATGGAGTCAATCTGGGTACCTATGTCTGCCCTTAATGTTTGGCGAATTCCCTTGCTGTTTTTCGTTTCAGGGATGGGTGTCTGTTTTGCGATGCGTAAGCGAAACTGGAAGGAATTGATTAAAGAAAGATCACTAAGGATTCTCATGCCATTTGGATTTGGAATAGCTTTTATTGTCCCACTACACACGATTATTTGGCAGAGCTATTATGACTTACCTATTCAATTTATACCCAGCCCAGCACACCTCTGGTTTTTAGGTAATCTATTCGTCTATGTATTAGTGCTATCTCCAGTATTCTTCTTTCTCAAAAAGAATGAAGGCGGTAAGGCACACCGTTTCTTGAGAAAGCTTTTTGCAAACCCATTGGGATTATTGATTGTGATGATTCCCTTCATTATAGAAGCTATGATTCTCAACCCCGTTAGTTTTGAAACCTATGCAATGAATCTTCATGGGTTTTTCATTGGGCTAATCGCTTTCTTTTTTGGCTTCTGCTTCGTTTATGCAGGAGACGCCTTCTCAAATACAGTGAAGAAGTGGAAGTGGTTGTTGTTAGCGCTGGCTTTTGGAATGTATCTCGTTCGGCTTTTAGTGTTTGAACTTATTACCTCAAACTACTTACTATCCATCGAATCTAACCTCTGGATATTTGCCGTCTTAGGAATTGGTTTTACCTATTTGAATAAACCGAGTAAGGCGCTTAATTATTTGAGTCAAGCGGTCTATCCTATCTATATCATCCATATGGCGGTTTTGTATTTAGGGTCAATGCTCATTTTCCCTTTAGACATACCGATATTAATGCAATTCATTTTACTCATTTTATTCACAGCAATCGGCTGCCTCCTGATTTATGAATTTGTACTAAGGAGGGTGAGGTTCCTAAGGCCATTTTTCGGGCTGAAGATTATACCTAAGGATAATTAATGAGGTATCAAATAGAGGCTGCCATTGGCATCCACTAGGAATTTGAAGGAGCTATTTGCTCCTTCAGAGTTTCTCCTCCTTTGATCCCAAAGTCCAATGTTCTAATAGGGAACGGTATGGTGATATTATGGGCATTAAAAGCCTTCCTTATAGCGATGACAGCATCACTTCTCGCCTCTAAATAATTAGGGCTATTAGGAGAATAGTTAATCCAAAACATGATTCTGAAATTAATAGATGAGCTTCCGAACTCTTGAAAGACTAGCCTAATTTCCTTTTCATCGGTCAAATATTGATTAGAGACAAGGGCTTTTTCGGTGATCTCCTTTACTTTTTCCAGGTCATCAGCATAGGAAACACCTACCTCTAGATCTACTCTTCTACGATACGTCTTGGTATAGTTTGTCATCGGGTTTTGAAAAATCATGCGATTAGGAATAATCACATGAAGGCCAGTGAAGGTTTCTAAAGTTGTCGTTCTCAATTGGATTTCTCTTACAAAGCCCATATGCCCATTAGTATCTATGATATCTCCGACATTAATTGGCCGCTTAAATGCCATAAAAATACCAGAAATGAAATTTGCTGAAATATCTTGGAAGGCAAAACCAATAGCCAAACCTATGATACCAGCACCGGCTAATAAAGAAGTTACTGCTTGGCTTAGATGTAGTAAGTTAAGCGCAATAATTAATCCTGTACCAAGTGTTAAGAAAGAGAGGATTGATGAAAATAAATTGACAATAGTTTCTTGATCGACTATTTTCCTTAGCAGTTTTTTTGCACCCAATCTTACACCCCGTGACAAAAAATAAAAAGTGACAAGGATAATAATGGATACTACAATATTAGGGAGTAGAGAAGTTAGGTTTTGCAACCATAGGTCTAACTTATCTTGAACTATTGTAAGTGCTTGAGAAAGGTCAAATTTCATAATTTTAATTAGCCTCGGTTATAATGTTTTTCAATTCATTCATGAGTTCAGAATGACCCATATGTAGTTTTACCTGTAACCGTCTTAAAAGCTCGTCTTCATATCCGTCTGAATAGTCCAAATCCCTCTCCGAGAGCTGCTTATATTTGACAGAGAGCCTCCTTCTAATTTGACTCCAATTCCCTTGTATGAATCTCTTGATGCTCATGCAGTATTCATATTTTATAAATGAAATGAAAACATCGTACCAAAACCGATATCATTTCAGTAAGTGATTAAAAGGTGCTACAAGTAATAATTGTCACCTAAACTCGTAGAGGATTTACCCCATAGATAGCGTAGATTTTACACAAAAAAAGTGGTGAGCAATTGCCCACCACTTGATCATTTTTCTCTGTCATAGACAAAGGCAATTCAAAACACACAACACTATTTTTTAGAGAATGCCGTTAGCATCCAATGGTTTTTTTCTGTCTTCTTGATGAGGCTGTTCATCATATCTACCGTCCCATTGTCACCATTATCAAGTGCAGCATCCACCACATTAAACATATATTCTAACAGGATGCCATAGTCTTTTAAAATCTCTGAAACCATTTCCATGCCCGTGAGGTCTGACCCAGATTCTTTGATTTCAGAAGTATCCAAATAATCTCTCATGGTACTCAACGGTGTTTGTCCAAATACCCTGATGCGCTCCGCGATATCATCGATAGCGATTTTCGCGTCATTATACTGTAGTTCGAATTTTTCGTGAATATCAAAGAAATCAGCACCCTTTACGTTCCAATGAAAGTTTCTCAGCTTTTGATAATGCACGCTGTAGTTCGCCAAGAGCTTATTAAGTGTTTCAACAATCGCTGCAGTTTCTAATTTGGTGTAGCCCAACTTTACAAAAGGTCTCTCGATTTTATTTGAATGTACTTTAGTTGCTATTCCGTGATTCATATTGATGCTTTTTTGATTCTACAAATATTTTCTGCTAGAGAAAGGGCTAAAATCGTTCCATGGCTGGAAAACAGTGAAATAGCCTTTTTGAGTTATAAAGAGCGTAAACTATTCCTCAGCTGTGGGGAATACGTGACACACAGTAAGGCTAGTTTCAGATAAAGGACTATCTAAAATAAGGTTGACTTACTTGCCACTGGCCTAGCATTCGAACCACCTTCACCAAAATACTTTCTAAATAGGAAATGAGATGAAAAAGCTTGTTCCTGCCCCCAATTCACTGACAACTTTCACGCTACCCAAATGACTTTGTATGATGTTTTGAAATGTGGTGAGACCTAAACCCATCCCCCCTTTTTTTGCAGTAAAAAACGGCTCAAATAATTTGCTTAAGTTCTCTTTTGGAATTCCTTTTCCATTGTCAGAAACCTCTAGTATTATTTCATCCTCTTCTTGGTAAGTAGACATCCGTAGTACACCAATGTCAGGCTTCATCGCTTCTATCGCGTTGATAAAAATATTCAACAAGGCAATCTTTATTTGATCGAGATCCAAGGCTATCATAGGCAGTGGTTCATGATAACTTTCTATGAGCGTCATATTTTGCAGTTTAATGCGATCTGCAACCAGCTCGACTGATTCTTTTACTACGTCATTCAACGATTGTTGTTTTAACTGAAGAGACTTAGGTTTAGACGAATCAAGTAACTCAGTTACGAGCGTACCGATTCGGTCAGCATTTCTTTTAATGATATTAAAGTATAATGCTGCATCCTCTACCTCCTCAGGAACTTCGTCTTTTAATTGTTCCAATGCCAAGCTCAGGTTTGTCAATGGATTTCTTACTTCATGGGCAATACTTCTCGCTATTTTACCCGTCATAGATAGTTTTTCAGCCCATAATATTTCTTGATCTGCCTTCTTCTTTCTACTGATGTCTTTTATCACCCCTTGGTAGCTATTAATCAGGTCTTCATCGGGAGATAGGTTCACAAGGTTAATGACGCAATGTTTTATCTTTCCACCCTCAGAAATAAGTTCTGCTTCGAATTCCTCTACGCGATCATGCTTATAAAACTCCTGATTAAATCGTAAAAAATCATTCTCATCTTTAAAAAGGTCTTTTAAAGAAATCAATCGGATCTGTTCAAGGGTATAGCCAAAAATCCCCGTCATGGCATCGTTGATTTCCATAAATAGGAGCTCATTATTTGCTATGAAAATAGCATCCATAGACTCAAAAAAGAGCTTCCTATATCTCGATTCACTCTGTTCTAAAGCCTTTGTTCTTCCCTTAAACTCTGTGATATCCAAGAAACTTACTACAAATCCATCTTCAAATTTCTCAGCATTAATTCGGAACCATTTATCAAATTGCTCCCCTTTATAATGTTGTTCTAATGACATAGGCTTTCCAGTCGATACTACTTTACAGTATCTTTGAAATAACCCTGCCTTCATATTTCCAGGAAGTATTTTTGTCATAGTTGAGCCCAGCATATCTTGACTCCTCATGCCAACCATACTTTCGGCTGCCTTATTGACGGTGAGAAACTCAAAGTCAATAATTTGACCTCCTCTATCTCTTATCGACTTAAAGGTCATTATACCATATGGTGCATTTTCAAGCACGCTACTTAGTAACTTTTCAGTCTTGGACATTGTGAAGATATCAAACGTTTATATCGTAAGCTTTCAGTTTGTTATAGAGTGTTTTACGATCTACTTTGAGCAGATCAGCTGTTTGACTCTTATTGTTATTTGTATGCTTTAAAACCACCAGAATCGCTCTTTTCTCAGCTTCTTCGGCAACCGACTTTAAGTCTTTAGGGAGTTCTCCATTAAAAGAAACAGCCATGGAGCCGACTTGATCTTTATCTGGGGTAAGAATTTCCTGAGGCAAATGCATCGCGTTAATCATCTCATCTTGACAAAGCAATACCGAACGCTTAATTACATTCCTCAATTCGCGCAAGTTGCCATGCCATGTATAAGCCTTGAGTGCATCCATAGATTTTTGATCAAAACCCTTTACTAGCTTATCAAGCTGTTCATTCGCTTCTTCTAAAAAGAATTTGGCAAAAATCTCAACATCGTCAGGCCGCTCTCTTAGAGGTGCTAATTCTATTTTAAACTCATTTAATCGATGATACACATCTTCACGAAACTCATCACGGGCGACAGCCTCCTTTAAGTTTTCGTTAGTGGCCACAATGACACGCACATCTACAGAAACCTCCTTATTACTTCCAATTGGTTTAACCTTCCTCTCTTGTAAAACCCGTAAGAGTTTAATTTGATTGTCATAAGAAAGATTTCCTAACTCATCTAGGAAGAGCGTACCCCCATTAGCCGCTTCAAAACAACCTTTTTTATCATTAATCGCACCCGTAAAAGCGCCTTTGACATGCCCAAAGAGCTCACTACCTGCTAACTCCTTAGGTAAGGCACCACAGTCCAATGCTACGAATGGCATATCAGCTCTTTTACTCCTTTTATGAATTGCTTTGGCTACATATTCTTTTCCTGTACCTGTCTCTCCTAGTACTATTACCGACATGTTTGTAGGTGCAATCAGGTCTATGTGTTTTCCAACCGCTAGTGATGATGGACTTACACCCGACACAAAAGTGCCCAAAGGCTTAGTGCTCTTCTTCCCTTGCTTTTTTGCTGCTGGAATCGCGTCTGACTCTTTTTGTTGTCTTGCCTTTAGGGCATTCTCTATGGTAATCAGGATTTCATCAGGATAGAGTGGTTTTGTAACGTATTCAAATGCACCCTTTTTTAGTGCTTCCACAGCAATGCGCACGTCAGAATACCCTGTGATAATCACAACCTGAATTTTAGTATCAATAATTTTGATTTTCTGCAGCATCTCTAGACCTGTATAATCTGGAAGCTTAAAATCACATAATACCAAATCAGCCTTATTCTCCTTTAGCCATTTTTCGCCTTCATGCCCATCTTCAGCAACAAATGCTTCATATCCTTTTTTTGTCAAGTACTTTTTAAGCAGCAAACAAATATCTGGGTCATCATCAATTATTAGTATTCTATGCATGGCTATAGTTGAATGGCATTTAAAATATCTTGTTTAGCGAAGGGCTTCTTTATAAAGGCTGTTACTTCGAATTCTTCTGCCTTTGAAGTTTCAAGATGACCGTCATAAGCACTTATGATTATGACTTTTGATGCATCATTCTTACTTCTTATTGAGGGAATTAAGTCAAAACCTGTTCCATCAGGCAGGTTCAGATCTAAAAAATAAAAGTCAAAATCATGCGCTATAATGGCCTGCTTCGCGGATTCAACTCGATTGATATAAGTCGTCCTAATTCCAGCCCTTTTCAAAAATAAGGATACCATTAGGCCTATATCTTCTTCGTCATCTACAATAAGTGCTTCGAGTGCCTGAGTCATTTTATGTCTTCCTTTTTGCGATCATTTTCCTCAAAAGTGTAGAATAATATATACACCTTATTTATAGTAATCGTCCTTTAAGCCAATTGTTAGCAAAGGCACGAAATTTTCTATGTTGACTATCAAATTCCATGTAGTATAACGCAAAAAAATGACCAAAGAAAAAGATCATAGCTATTCACTAACTAGAGGCCTGGGTGGATTATTCATTTTTGCCTCATTTGAGTTTCTGGAGAATGATCAATTTCTATGGATGCTTATTGCCATGGCAGTCGGCATTATTAACATGCTCCCCTATTTCTGGAAAGCTTCATGGAGTTCAATAGTACTTTATGGTATTAATGCTGTTATGTCGGCCATCGTCTTTTATCGCTTCATACAATTAGAAACGCGATATATTCAATGGCTTTGGCTCGCAATCGGAATTTATTACATCATCCGTCTGCGCCACTTATTCCAGAAGCCTCTGACGCAGCAAAAAGTTGGAAGTGACAGTACTCCATTAACTGATCAACATTAAAAAATATTAGAAATGAAACTTATACAAATAGCAACCTCTGGATTTATCATTTTTGTCGCTCTAATCTTCTTTACGGTCGGCATGGGAGCAATTGTAGCGCCTGATCTGGTCATGAATTACTTAAAAGTTCAGGCCTTAGAAGAAAGTGCATTTAACTCCATTAGATCCATTTACGGAGGACTGAACTTAGCCTTTGCACTTTTCTTAGCATACGGAGCCATCAACATGCGTAAATCGGCATTAGGCCTGATAATTCTCTACATGAGTGGATTTCTTTTTGGCCGCGTATACAGTTTTGTACTCAATGGTATCTCAAGCAAGTTTGTATTGAACTGGACTTTCTTAGAAGTAGTCTTATTGATTATAAGCTTCATCCTGCTAAGGGCATTGGTTAGGACAAATAAAGAACAACGTAAAGTCGCGAGAGTTGGCGGCTGGAACTAGTGATTAAATTCTGAACACATTGAGCCTAATTAAGGATCCCGAAAACGCATTATTTGAACCAATTGGAGACTGAAAATATATTTTTTCAACCATGAAAATAATTCAGTTTTTTATGCAATATTATTTATGATGTACAGCACGTAAATGACGTTGAATAAATGATAGCAGAACAAACAAAATCTCAAGAGCTTCTAGATAGAAGAAAGAGAATTGTCGCCAATGGAGTTGGCGTTTTTAATACAGCAACGGTAAGCCATGCAAGTGGTGCAATTATAACAGATGAAGATGGGCGCGAGCTGATTGATTTCGCTGGCGGAATTGGCGTAGTCAACGCGGGGCATTGCCCTCCAACAGTAGTAGAAGCCATAAAAGCGCAAGCCGAAAAATACTTGCATACGAGTTTCAATGTGGTCACTTACGAACCATACATAGAGTTATGCGAAGAAATCGCTGAAATCTTACCTCATGGTGACTCAACCAAAGTATTACTCGTCAGTACAGGTGCTGAAGCAGTTGAGAATGCTGTCAAGATTGCTCGTCAAGCAACAGGCAAGCAAGGCATACTTTGTTTTACAGACGCTTATCACGGGCGAACCATGATGGCCATGTCTTTAACGAGTAAAATTACTTACAAAGTAGGCTGCGGCCCTTTCAGTTCTGAGGTATACCGAATTCCATTTCCTAATTATTATCACTTAGGTCGCGGCAGATCCGAAGAAGAGTTTGTTGACGAACACTTAAGAATGCTCGAAGAGAGCGGGAAGAACATCGTTGACCCGAATCAATTGGCAGCCATTATTATGGAGCCAATTCAAGGTGAAGGAGGATTTAACCCAGTACCAAAAAAATACTTAGAAGGCCTTCGCGCTTATTGCGATAAGCACAACATCCTTTTAATACTTGACGAAGTCCAAAGTGGTTTTTGCAGAACTGGAGACTGGGCCGCTTGGCAAACTTATGGTGTCCAACCAGACCTTAGTACTTATGCTAAATCTATGGGCTCTGGTTTACCCATTGCTGCTGTTGTTGGTCGTGGAGGGATTATGGATGCCGCTGCTCCTGGTAGTATCGGAGGCACTTACATAGGTAGCCCTGTTTGCTGTGCTGCTGCATTAGCGACTATAAAACTGATGAAGGACGAAGACATGAATGCGATGGCGCGTCATATTGGAGATACCATTATGGACCGCATCAAAACATTCATGAAGGAATGCCCAGCAATAGGAGAAATCAGGGGTGTAGGTGCCATGATTGGTATTGAATTCGTAAAAAATAGTAACCCAAACCAGCCTGACACAGAATTGTGTCATCAAGTGGTTAGGGCATGTGCCGATAGAGGATTGATTCTTTTGAGCGCAGGTACTTACAAAAACGTAATTAGAATTTTATCGCCTCTGGTGATTACGGATGATCAACTGAATAAAGGCTTAGACATACTTACAGAAGAAATTACAAAACTCACAAACGCTTAATATGAGACCATTTACTATCGCGGGGATCCAAATGAAGGTATCTGCCACCCAGTCTAATCTTGAAATGATGAAGCTTAAACTGGATATCACAATGAATGTATATCCGGCTGTTGACTTAGTCATGTTTAGTGAGTTATGCGGCTACGGCCCATTGACATACTACGCCCAAGAGCTTCCTGGTCATTTTGAAACAGAGATGAAAGCCATGGCCAAAAAGCATAAAATCTGGTTGGTACCAGGTTCTGTTTTTGAAAAGTCAGGTGACAAAATTTATAATACTGCCTTGGTAATTAACCCTGAAGGAGAGGTTGTAGCGAGGTACAGAAAAATGTTCCCTTTCTATCCATATGAGGCTGGTGTAACACCCGGATCAGAGTTCTGTATTTTCGATATACCTAATGTGGGTCGTTTTGGGATTTCCATTTGTTATGACATGTGGTTCCCAGAAACAGTAAGAACATTGACAGTAATGGGTGCTGAAGTGATTCTTCATCCAACACTAACAGGTACTATGGATCGAGATATTGAGCATTCCATCGGACAAACTATGGCCGCTGTTAATCAGTGCTTTTTCTTCGATATCAACGGGCTAGATTCTGGCGGTATTGGTCGTTCTACTGTATGTGGTCCTGATGGTCGTGTTATGTATCAAGCGGGTAGCACAGAGGAGATCATTCCTATAGAGATTGATCTAGAGCGTGTTAAACGAAGTAGAGAACTAGGCGTAATGCGTTTGGGTCAGCCACTAAAGAGTTTTAGAGATCATATCGGTGACTTTAATATTTATCACCCTGATGCTACTCATGAGTATTTAGATTCTTTAGGTCCACTAATCAAACCACAAAAAGTTGATCAACTAGCTGAACTAAAGCAATTGGAAAGCAAGATTCAGATGCCTCATGGGCTGATTGGGTAATCAAAAATAATTTTATCACATAAACCAAATTTAAAATGGGAAACACGATGAATAAACGAGTTAAAAAGAAGCCAAAACAGTACTTGAATTGGTTTGAAATACCTGTACTTGATATGCCTCGTGCTGTTTCCTTTTTTAATCATCTCTATGGGATTCAAATGGAAGTTACAGAGCTCCCAGAGTATGCCATGGCCTTCTTTCCAGAATCTTCAGGCGTTGGTGGAGCTTTGGTTATGGGGCAAGGCTGCACGCCAAGTGAGTCAGGAGCCTTGCTCTATTTGAATGCTCCAGAAGACATGAAAATTATGTTGGGTAGAATAGATGAGGCAGGTGGCAGAGTTGTAATGCACAAAACTGAAATCCCGGGAGAAGGTGGTTTCTTCTCCCTCTTTATAGACTCAGAGGGAAATAGACTGGCTTTACACTCTAACAAATAGATCGTGATAAAAAAGAAACAAGTTAGCGCCCCTTTTTATAACATTGGACAGCTCAGGGTTACCTATTGGAACGACCTAAAGAACACTGCTGCAGAACTAGCACGTTGTCATCAAGGGTCAGCCAACGAGAAACGATTAAGCAATGAAGCAAAAGAGCTTATAAAACAACTGGCAGGCGTTGAAAAATACTTCGCTTTTCCGGGTGTCGTTAGGTTGGAAGACCTTCAAGAAGGCTTAAAAAGACATGAACATCAAGCCATGGCCCATCAAGTCGCTGAAATCACTCAGCAACTTGTTAGCGATAGTTATCGGGGCAACCCCCAATTTCTTGACAAAACTGAAGAGCTAGGGCAACCCGAATCAGAGAACCTTGCGTTTTCAGGTCAATCTGGGAAGAATTACTTTGAGGTTCTTTTTATTGAAAATATTTCTGATGCTGATGAGCAGGCATTAAAACATAGCATTAGAGAATTAAGAGACCCAAACGAGCAGTTTGTCTATGGTGTAGTTATTCAGCAATCATTCCAAGATGCGCTGATAGCCCTTCTCTTTAATTACAATATTCAAGCGGTAGTAATTAGATCGGCTCCGCCATATCACGCTAAGAGTGTATCGCCTTTAATAAAGCCATACATTCAAAACGCGCTGAGACTGGACATGTCATCTAGATCAGAAGTTGATTTAGGGCCCATTCTCGGTAAACTCGCAAAGCAATTCAGGCCTGAATTAGATACATACTATGTTACTGATACTGCTTTAGCTGATCTTAAAGACTCAACAGTAAAAGCTTTTAAGAGAATCTTCTATAGAAGGGAAGACCTTTTAGAAATACACCTTTCAATCATTCGCGGGGTAAGAGAGCGTTACGAAACGCCATTTTTCTCAGCACTAAAAGACTATAGTAAAAAACCAACAGGTGTCTTTCATGCCATGCCGATTTCTAGAGGAAACTCGGTCTTTAAATCAAGGTGGATCCAAGACTTTGGTGATTTCTATGGCAAAAACATGTTTTTGGCAGAGACCTCTGCTACTACAGGTGGATTAGATTCCTTGCTACAGCCAACGGGGCCACTTAAGAAGGCTCAAGAAATGGCGAGGAATGCCTATGGCTCTAAGCAAACCTTCTTTGTAACTAACGGCACCTCCACCGCCAATAAGATTGTAATGCAAGCGGTAGTAAGTCCTGGTGATGTGGTTTTGATTGACAGAGATTGTCATAAGTCGCATCACTATGGGATTGTTCTTTCGGGCGCATACCCTGTCTACCTCGACTCATATCCGATCGAAAAATACTCCATGTATGGAGCAGTGCCACTGGAACAAATTAAGAGTAAGCTTCTTCAATTGAAAGATGCTGGGCGATTGAGTAAAGTAAAGATGCTACTGCTAACGAACTGTACATTTGACGGCCTTGTCTACAATGTAGAGCGCGTGATGCAGGAAGTGCTAGCCATCAAGCCTGACATGATCTTCTTATGGGATGAAGCATGGTTTGCGTTTGCCGGATTTACATATACTTACAAACAGCGTACAGGCATGTTCACTGCTAGAAAACTAGCTGGCAAGTACAAAAGCCAACAGTATCGAAAGCAATATAGTGAACATATAAAAAGTCTTAAAGAGGGAGAAATTCCTCAACTCCCAGATCCTGACAAAGTGAGAATTCGAGTATACTCTACTCAGAGTACACACAAAACGCTAAGTAGCTTCAGGCAAGGTTCTATGATCCATATTTGGGATGAGGACTTTAGAAGAAAAAGTGAATCTAACTTTTTAGAAGCTTACATGACCCATACCTCGACTTCGCCAAACTATCAAATGTTGGCTTCCTTAGACGTGGGCAGAAGACAAGTGCAATTTGAAGGTTTCGAGCTGGTAGAAAAAAGTGTTGAACTCTCAATGGTGCTTCGCGCCAAGGTGGTCAACACCCCTCAGTTAAGCAAATACTTCGATGTGCTTACTGTCAGTGACTTTATTCCAGATGAGTACCGTGAAACAGGCTTGTCAGAATACTATGAGAAAGAAAGTGGATGGAACCGAATGGAGAAACCTTGGGAAAAAGACGAGTTTGTGCTCGACCCTACCAAAGTAACACTCCACATTGGACGTACAGGTGTTGACGGTGATACATTTAAGAATAAATATTTGATGGATAAATTCAATATCCAGATCAACAAAACTTCTCGAAACACGGTGCTATTTATGACCAACATTGGTACCACAAGAGGTAGTGTCACTTATTTAATTAATGCATTATTAAAAATCGCAGATGAATTAGATCAAGAGTTAGAAGCGCTGAATAATAGAGAACTTGAAATCAGAGATGAACGCATTTACTCTTTAACACAGGAAGTTCCTCCGTTACCAGATTTTAGTAGATTCCATGAGTCATTTCAGGCGGTCCCTGGGGTTCCTGGTGGCAACCTCAGAGAGGCTTATTTCAAAGCCTATGATGAAACCAACTATGAATATATCTCATTGACCGACTGTTTACCGGCCATGAAGGATGGAAAAGAATTAGTGGCTTCATCATTTGTAATTCCCTACCCTCCAGGATTTCCAGTACTAGTACCTGGACAAGTTGTGAGCAAAGAAATCATAGAATTTCTACTCGCATTGGATGTATCTGAGATTCACGGTTATCGTGCAGACTTAGGCTTAAGGGTATTCACTAAAAGTGTCTTAGATAGACAAAAAACATCTACATCCATTGGTGCCATGGGGGCAGCAATGCAGAAAAAAATAATTAAAACTGATTAATATGACAACCAAAAAAGCTACTACACCAGTTAAACTCAAAGGAGTCGCAGACATTAGACGGTATTTTTATAAGAACGAGACACCTATTTATTTTATCAGTGCGACAAATTTCAACCTTCTAGGGGCCGATGAGTGGATTAAAGGATTCAAATTTATCTGTCATATCGAATGCTTTGATGGGCTTCATCCGAACGTCTTTTCCCCAAGTACTGAGATCCCTCATGATGACTTCGAAAGTATAGAAGACATCAACAACTACTTGTTGCAACACCCTGAAGTTCAGGACTACTTGAAAACTCGTTCTAAGGGTAAGAAAGCTGGAAAGGTGATGTTCCTTATGTTCGACAAGGAAACGGAGAGACTAGCCAAAAAACAAGGGTTGGAGATCATGTTCCCAAGTGCCAAAATGAGGACCTTCATGGACAACAAGGTGAATACTAACCGCATTGCTGAAAAGGCAGGCGTTCCATGTGTTCCTAATGTTCTAACCCAAGTAAAAAATTATAAGCACCTACAGGAGGTTTCGAAACCACTAGGTAATGACCTCGTTATCCAGACCCCATTCGGAGACTCAGGACACACTACCTTCTTTATCTCTAATGAAGAAGAATTCAAGAAGCACGAAAAAGAAATCGTGAAAGAGAAAGAAGTCAAAGTGATGAAGCGCATCAACTGTAAAGGTTCTGCGATTGAAGCATGCGTAACACAGCACGGAACAGTAGTAGCTCCGCTAATGACTGAACTCGTTGGCTTTAAAGAATTGACTCCTTATAAAGGTGGCTGGTGTGGAAACGAGATTTATCCTGACGCATTTAGCAAGACGCTCAGACAGAAAGCGAAAAAATACACGCAGCTTTTCGGAAACCAATTAAGAGAAGAAGGCTACAAAGGCTACTTCGAACTTGACTTCTTGATCGATCAGGACAATGGACAAATGTATTTGGGAGAATTGAACCCTAGAGTTACAGGCGCTAGTTCTATCACTAACCATGCAGTTTTCGCTTTGGCAGATGCTCCACTCTTCATCTTCCATATACTGGAATGGATGAACGTGGAATACGACTTGAATGTAAACGCATTAAATAGTCGTTGGGCAAAGCAGGAAAACATAGATAGCTGGAGTCAAATGGTTATCAAACACACGGATGACACAATTGAATATGTTAGCCAAGCGCCTAAATCTGGTATCTATAAGATGTTTGATAATGGCCATATCCAGTTCGACAGAATGGATACGCATAGGCGTGCGGTAGAAAGTGAGTTTGAAGGTTTCTTTCTCCGCATTACGAAAGAAGGAGATTATCTATATGAGGGAGCTGATATGGGTATTCTAGTTTCGAGAGGTAGAATGATGACCGATGATTTCAAATTGACACCAAGAGCAAAAAACTGGATCAAAGCGATTAAATCGAAATACACTTCTCAGCTAATCGAAGACAAGCGTGAAATGCCTCAATTAACGGGCAGCTTGACGAAGTAAGTCAATGGAGAACAGCTATCAAGTGCAGGTACTTGAACTCAAAGAAGTTCATGAACTGCCTAAGGCATGGAATAGTGATGCCCTTAAGAATCTTTTACACCTCATCGATTATGATGAGGTGGAAGAGATCGCTGAAGAAGAACTGAAAGACATGGCCATTATGGCGCTTTCAGACCTTGACCCGGATGAAGCTGCAGTAGCGCTATTAGCGTTACGCCTAGGTGATCGACTGAATAAAGGGCAAAGGCAAAATCTAAGCGAAGAATTAAAGGGTGAAAGACTTTGGGAGGAATACGCTCAAATTCAAGACCATGAAGAGCTCTTTAATGTGACTTGCATGCTGTATTGGACATTTCCAAAAAAATATTCTCAACCAGATATTGTAAGGATAAAACTGAAAATAGTCGCCAATAATAGCCCATCGAAGAAGAATCTTCAGCACTTAACAGCGCCCTTTGTCGCGAGACTCTTAAACGATGGGATGGACGATCATAACCTGATTTATCGACTGTTCGATGAACAGCTTGCCTCTCATAAGTTTACGGAAGCCGAGCATATTGTTTGGACCATGGACAATCAAGACTACGATACCGAAGGGTCTAGCATCGAACTTACAATCCACACCTCTTGGAACTGGGTAGATGAACTTAAGGGAGTAGAAACATACAAATCCAAAGCATACGCAGATCAATAAGCAACAAGAAATGATTTTCAATAGCATCAACCCATACAATAACCAAACGGTAGGAACATACGAGGGTATTTCCGATCAAGTGCTCTTACAAAAGTTAGATAACTCCAACTCAGCCTTCCAATCGTGGAAGAAAGTATCCATTGCAGAGCGAGCGAAGCTTATGCACAAGGCTGGGCAAGTTTTAAGAGACAATGTGGAAGAGTATGCCCGAATGATCACTTTAGAAATGGGTAAACCTATTTCAGAAGCGAGAGGAGAGATTAACAAGTGTGCTTGGGTATGTGATTACTATGCAGACCATGCTGAAGCTTTTCTTGCAGATGAAATCATAGCCACCGATGCCCAAAAAAGTTTCGTTAAGCATGATCCTATTGGTGCGGTATTGGCCATTATGCCTTGGAACTTCCCTTTCTGGCAAGTATTCCGTTTCGCTGCCCCGACATTGATGGCAGGCAACACGGCTTTACTAAAGCATGCACCAAACGTTTTTGGTTGTGCCATTCAGATGGAAGAGGTATTTATCAAAGCTGGTTTTCCAAAAGATGTTTTCCAAAACCTGATCGTTCATCATGACAAGACAGAAACGATAATAGCGCATGATGCCGTTCAGGCGGTATCCTTAACTGGAAGTGAAAAGGCAGGCTCAGCGGTAGCATCAATCGCTGGTAAGTACATCAAAAAATCTCTTCTTGAGTTGGGTGGAAACAACGCTTTCATTGTTTGGGAAGATGCGGATATCGACAAGGTCGTAGCAACTGCTCTCGTAGCACGAATGCTGAATTGCGGACAAAGTTGTATTGCCGCCAAGCGTTTTATTCTGCTCGAAGGAATCTATGATGAATTCGTAGAAAAATTCACAAAAGCAATAAGCGCATTGCCTGATGGTGATCCACTAAATGAAACTACCAAGGTTGGTCCTATGGCTAGGATTGATCTGGCAGACCAGTTACAAAAGCAAGTAAAGACGTCCATCGAACATGGTGCAGAGTTGTTGCTCGGTGGTAATCAACGAGATTGTTATCATGAGCCAACCATACTTGGCAACGTAAAGCCAGGCATGCCTGCTTTCGATGAAGAAACGTTCGGCCCATTAGCCGCTATGATTAAAGCCAAGAGCATCGAAGAAGCTTTTGAACTTTCTGAAATGTCGCCATTTGGTCTAGGTGTTACCGTGTGCACTACCAATATCGAAAAGGCGGTTGCCATGGCTGACCAGGTGAGTGACGGAGCTTACTTTATTAACGAGTTGGTCAAATCAGATCCTCGACTTCCATTCGGAGGGACTAAGCGTTCAGGATATGGCCGTGAATTGGCCAAAGACGGTATGATGGAGTTTGTAAACCGGAAGACAGTTTATGTGAAATAGAAATCTGTTTGCATAAGGAGGCTTAAGTTGAGGTTTGTAATTGTTGGCCTACAAATTTTTCAAACGCTTCTAAATCCTCTTAGCTCATCATGCCTGCTTCCTTGATTTGGCCACCTTTCTTCTTGTTCCTTTCACTCCAATCACGAAATAGATGAGATGGAATCAAATCAACTTGATCAAAGTCGTCACTCCCGCTATACCATTGGTGATAAAAGTCTTCTTCAATTCTCATTGCACCCATGGTAATTTTTGGAAATAATAAGACAAAAAAAAGCCATGCTGGGTGCAGGGCTTGTATTGTCGTTTAGGTTATGCACTTACACCTTAAGTGTTTCTCTGGTCGTTTTCACACCGTTAATGGTTCTTTTTGCTGATTCTTCTAAAATCTCGTTATAAGAATCTTTAACGTCCTCTAGTTTTTTGTTCAATTCTTCTTTAGCGTCAGCTGCAAGATCTTGCGTTTTGTTTACCAATTTCTTTCTGGTATTCTTACCGCTATCAGGTGCTGTTAACATCCCTGTAATTAAACCTGCTGCTGTTCCTGCTAATACTCCTGTGATTATTTTTGCTGTATTATTCATATCGTTTTCTTGTTTTGTTTCGATATTTATAGTGAAAGAACCATGCCATAGGACTCAAAAACCGCTGATCGATAAGACACGGGCCAATAGGCTATATTTTCAACTCTTTATGTAGGAAATTATACCCGTTTCAAGGGAATTAATTTCTACAGTCCCCTTTGTGAATACTCAAATGGCCATATGATTCATAAACTTAGCCATAGCATCTAGCTCTTTTCTCAACGAATACGTATATTAAAAGAACGCCTTTGAAAGGCTACATCGAGTATATGGTAAGCCTACATTGAAAATTATTTTAAATAAAATGGGACTAGATCGATTTAAACCAACATTTGATAATAAGCACAAGGCAGGTGAGACAGTCTTTGCCAAAGAATCCCCAAACACTCCTTTGGTCATCAGGCGATACGTGCATCGGGTTTATTATTGTAAAACTGTTGATGCACCTGACAATGCCGAATCGGTCTATTATGAAAGAGAGCTGAGGAAGGCACCTGAAAAATTATAGTATGTGACACACAGACTATAAATCAGTTTGGCAACTTGGATGGCTATACAAAAAAGAATGCTCCACATCAGCAAGGGCATAGGCCAAATACAAAATAACAAAGGATTCATCAAAAATTAGACGTGAACGCTTGATTGTAATATGGACATGACTAAATTTATGTTCGAATGGTAAAGAATTTTTTGAGATACTTTTTATCGATTTCCTTTTTCCTATTGAGTGGCGCTTTTCAGGCCATTGCTCATTCGGCTGAGGATTACACTTCCTCTGCTTTATTCAACACAAGTATTAATGCGGTTAATGATGACGCTGGGTTTTTAGAGCTTAATGACATAAGCCCGCAGATTAAATCTCCAGCCTCCAGCCCAGAAAAGAATGATTTTGGGTTAGACGCAACGGAAGTAGAAGAAGAAGATGAGAGACTAAAATCTGTCAGAAAGTCTTTTGTCTACAGTTATTACTTTTCGGCTTTACTTTATGTTCAACTCAACTCCAATGCGCTAGATAATAGCATGATCGAAGGGTTGACTCGCAGCCATCATTTTTCTAATTCAACAAGTAAATCAAAGCATCTCCTATTTCAGGTATTCCTGATATAGATTATATCTCTTCTCAGGAAAACACGCTTTTCCTGATCTTCAATTATGCTTTTTAATAGCATCACGCGCTTTAGTCTAAGACTTTAAGTGGCGTATTCGGATAGTTTTAATACATCCGAAAATTCACAATTATATACCCTTTCAAAAAAATTACCATGAAGAGAATTCTCATGCTTATCAGTTTGTGCGCAACGTTCGCATATACAAGCTGCCAATCAGAAAAAATAGAACATGGACATGAGGTGGAAACCAAGTTTTTGGTAACAAGCCCTGTCAAAAAAGACACTCTAATCACCCTAGACTATGTCTGTCAAATTCATTCAATCCGACACATTGAAATCAAAGCTTTAGAAGAAGGCTATATGCAAGACATCTATGTTGATGAAGGCCAATTCGTAAAAAAAGGGCAAAAGATGTTCAAAATCATGCCCATGCTTTACGAAGCGGAACTTAGGAAGGCTCAAGCAGAGGCGCGAGTTGCTGAAATCGAATATATAAATGTTAAATCTCTTGCGGATCGCAATGTCGTTTCAGCAAATGAACTGGCGCTAGCCCAAGCTAACTATGATAAGGCAAAAGCTGAAGTTTCTTTAGCTGAAGTTCATTTAGGCTTCACAGATATTAAGGCTCCCTTTGACGGTATTATAGATCGACTCCATGTCAGAGAAGGTAGTCTGATAGAGGAAGGAGAGATACTTACTGCCTTGTCTGATAATAGTAAGATGTGGGTGTATTTTAACGTGCCAGAAAGAGAGTATCTCGATTTTCAATCGAACACAAAACAAGGCGATATGGAGAAAATTGGCCTTCGCATGGCCAATGATAAGATTTTCGAAAACTCCGGCTCACAGGTGACCATTGAGGGCGAATTCAATAATGAAACAGGAAATATCGCTTATAGGGCAACTTTCCCTAACCCGAATAAGCTCTTAAGACACGGAGCAACGGGTAGCGTTCTAATCAATGTGCCACTGGATGGAGCACTACTAATTCCTCAGAAAGCAACTTTTGAGATTCTCGATAAGCGCTATGTATTTGTCATTGATGAAGACAATAAAGTAAGGTCAAGACAAATTACCGTGGCGGCCGAAATGCCACATCTATTTGCAATAGCAAGTGGCTTGTCAGAAAATGACAAGATCCTCCTCGAAGGTCTGCGTTTGGTAAGAGAGAATGACGTAATCAGTTATGACTTTCTTCAGCCATTGAAAGTTTTATCAAGCCTCGGTTTATACGCAGAGTAATCACTCACCTAAAAACAAAAAGTATGTTTCAGAAAATATTACACAGGCCTGTTTTCGCTATTGTGATCTCGATCGTAATAATGTTTGTAGGTGGTTTGGCTATAAAGCAACTGCCTATTTCTCAGTTCCCACAAATTGCACCCACCACGGTCAGTATATTCATTGCATACCCCGGGGCAAGTGCAGATGTTTTGGTAAAGTCTACACTCATTACGCTTGAAAACTCTATCAACGGGGTACAAGATATGCGGTATATGGCCACCGATGCGACTAGTGCAGGTGAAGCCACACTTAATGTGATTTTTGAACCTGGCACTGACCCAAACTTGGCAGTAATACGGGTCAAGACGAGAGTGGATCAGGTAATGCCGCTTTTACCCGAGCTCGTTCAACGCGAGGGTGTCATCATTACACCTATCCAGCCGAGTATGTTGATGTATGTGAACTTGTATGCGGAAGACGAAAGTATGGATGAAAAATTTCTGTACAACTACGCCAAAGTACAGATGATCCCTGAACTCAATAGGATCAAAGGGGTGGCTAGATCACAAATATTGGGTAGCCGTAGTTACGCCATGCGAATTTGGCTTAACCCAGATCGCATGCGCGCCTACAATATTTCAGTTGATGAAGTAATGGAGGCCTTGGAGAAGCAAAGTATTGTTGGCCGGCCTGGTAGAATTGGTCAAAGCTCAGGTATAGAGGCACAATCACTTGAGTATGTCCTTACCTATAAAGGAAGGCTTAATAAACCAGAGGAGTATGATCAAATCATCATTCGCGCGAATGCTGAAGCAGAGACTATTCACCTGAAAGACATTGCCACATCTGAACTGGGAAGTGAATTCTTCGATATCTATTCCAATCTCGATGGGCATCCTTCGGCTGCTATTGTTTTGAAGCAAAACTATGGTAGCAATGCCAGCGATGTAATTGCAGAGGTAAAGGAAAAGCTTACAGAAATGAAGACGTTGTTTCCTCCGGGCATGAATTACAAAATCAGCTATGATGTGTCACAATTTCTAGATGCATCTATAGAAAAAGTACTTCACACATTAGGAGAGGCATTTATACTGGTGGCCATTGTAGTATTTCTCTTCTTGGGCGATTGGCGCTCCACGCTCATCCCAACGCTGGCAGTGCCGGTTTCTTTGATCGGTGCCTTTTTCGTTATGCAGTTTTTTGGATTGTCGATCAACCTTATCACACTTTTCGCCCTTGTTTTGGCCATTGGGATAGTAGTAGACAATGCCATAGTAGTAGTGGAAGCAGTCCATGCTAAAATGGCCGAAAAGAACCTTTCACCCTACCTGGCAACACAAGAGGTATTGCATGAGATCAGTGGTGCTATTATAGCCATTACCGCAGTAATGACTGCCGTTTTTATTCCCTTGGCCTTTATGACTGGCCCAGTGGGTATTTTCTACCGACAGTTCTCTATCACTATGGCTTCTGCCATTGTACTTTCAGGAGTTGTAGCATTAACGCTTACTCCAGTACTGTGTGCTACCATATTAAAAAACACACATGGGCAGCCTAAGAAAAGGAATCTCTTAAGTAGATTTCTCGATGGGTTTAACAACGGTTTTGAGAGGATTACGGGCAGGTATACTGCTTTTTTGAGACTCATCGTTAACCGCAGGGTCATCACCTTTGGTATTCTTATCGCCTTCTGTGTGGGGATTTATCTGGAAAGTAAAGTCTTGCCATCCGGCTTTATCCCCGGAGAAGATCAAGGCACCATCTATGCAATCATTCAAACACCTCCGGGATCTACGTTGGAAAGGACCAACCAGGTATCTCAAAAGCTTCAGAAAATTGCTGAAGAAATTGATGGCATTGAGTCGGTTTCCTCTCTGGCAGGTTATGAGATCATGACAGAAGGCAGGGGTTCCAATGCGGGGACTTGTCTGATTAACCTAAAAACATGGTCGGAAAGAGAGCATTCTGTGAAGGAAATCATGGAAGAGCTGGAGGAGAAATCGAAAGGGCTTGGTGCTGTAGTTGAATTCTTTGAACCACCCGCAGTTCCGGGCTTTGGTTCATCTGGCGGTTTTTCAATGCGCCTATTAGATAAAACCTCCAATACAGACTATCAGGTTTTTGATAAGATTAATCAAGACTTTATCGACAACCTTAGTCAGCGTGAAGAACTTTCAGGCCTCTTTACCTTTTTCGCAGCCAACTATCCACAATACGAATTAGAAATTGATAATGAGAAAGCGATGCAGAAGGGCGTTTCCATTGGCGATGCCATGGAAAATCTCAATATTCTGATTGGTAGCACCTATGAGCAGGGCTTTATCAGGTTTGGCCGATTCTTTAAGGTGTATGTGCAATCTGACCCCAAATTCAGAAGGCTTCCATCGGATGTATTAAAGCTCTTTATCAAAAATGAGCATGGAGAAATGGTGCCTTATTCTGCTTTTATGAAACTGAATAAAACGCAAGGGCCTAATGAAGTGACGCGGTACAATATGTACAATTCTGCCTCCATTAGGGGCTTGCCATCCAAAGGCTTTACTACGGCAGATGCCATTGCTGCGATCAGAGAGGTAGCAAGTGAAACCCTACCAAAAGGCTATGATATTGCATGGGAAGGCCTCTCCTATGACGAAGCGAGTAGTGGAAATCAATCCATTTATATTTTCATCATTGTGCTGGCCTTTGTCTATTTCGTGCTGGCAGCACAATACGAGAGTTTTCTGCTGCCATTTGCCGTGATCTTGTCACTGCCTGTTGGGGTATTTGGATCATTCTTACTGCTCAAAATGATGGGGCTAGACAATGATATCTACGCTCAGATTGGACTTATCATGTTGGTTGGTCTGCTGGGTAAAAATGCGGTGTTGATTGTAGAGTTTGCCGTACAGGAACGCAGGCATGGCGCTACAATTCTTGAAGCTGCAATTCAGGGAGCCAAGACACGTTTTCGCCCCATCCTGATGACTTCGTTCGCATTTATAGCCGGATTGATCCCGTTGGTACTAGCTACTGGAGCTGGTGCTATTGGAAACAGAACCATTGGCGCTTCTGCACTTGGCGGGATGTTACTTGGAACCGTTTTCGGGGTAATTGTGATCCCCGGCTTGTACTACGTCTTCGCCAAGATGGCCGATGGCCGACAACTCATAAAAGGTGAACAAGACAGACCATTAACCGAAGAACCTTCTCAACATGTGTAAGAAATATCTATATAAAATTTTAGCAGTTGCCTTTATCGCTGTAAGCATTTCGGCCTGCTCGGTTCCACCTTTAGTGGAAAGAACAACTAACATGCAGGTGCCTGATCACTTTAATGAAAGTCAGGACACTACTAATACGGCCCAACAGCAGTGGCGCGACTACTTTACTGATACCCATTTAATCGCTTTGATTGATACGGCATTGAGGAACAATCAAGAGCTGAACATCATGCTCCAGGAGATCGCAATCTCTAAAAACGAGGTAATGGATAAAAAGGGAGAGTATTTGCCCTCTGTTAACCTACAAGCTGGGGCTGGTTTGGACAAAGTAGGTAGGTATACGCGCAACGGAGCGCTTGAAGAGAATATCGAAATAGAGCCTGGCAAGGAGTTTCCAGAACCTTTAACCGACCTTATGGTGGGGGCGTTCGCCACTTGGGAAGTTGACATTTGGCACAAACTCCGTAATAGTAAGCAGGCAGCTGTAAAGCGATATCTCGCTTCGATTGAGGGACGAAATTTTATGGTGACCAGCCTGATCGGAGAGATAGCTAATTCCTATTATGAACTTTTGGCTTTAGATAACCAGCTAGATATCGTTAATCAAAACATTGGTATTCAAAACAATGCTTTGGAAATCGTTAAGCTACAAAAGCAGGCATCCAGGGTTACCGAACTTGCTGTACGCAGATTTCAAGCTGAGGTATTCAAGACCAAAAGCCTTCAATTTGACATTCAGCAAAGAATTATAGAGACAGAAAACAAGATCAATTTCCTTATTGGGCAATTTCCGCAACCCATTGCGAGAAACGCAACAGGCTTTATAGATTTTATTCCGAAAACAATTCAAGAGGGCATACCTGCGCAATTGCTAGAAAACCGGCCAGACGTGAGGCAGGCCGAATTACGACTAGACGCTGCTAGAATTGATGTATTAGTGGCCAGAGCTCGCTTTTATCCTTCTCTAGGGCTTTCAGCAGGTTTAGGTTATCAATCCTATAGCGCTAAGCATATCATCGCTACACCTGAGTCTATGCTGTATTCATTAGCGGGAGATTTAATGGGTCCTTTAGTGAATAGGAACGCCATAAAAGCGGCCTTCAATACGGCCAATGCCAAGCAGGTGCAAGCGATTTATGAATATGAAAGAACAGTATTGAATGCCTATGTAGAGGTAGCCAACCAACTTTCTAGTATTCGTAATCTTGCACAGAGTTATAGCTTGAGAGAGCAACAAGTTCAGGCATTGACCGAGTCGATTACGATTTCAAATGATTTGTTCAGATCGGCTAGAGCAGACTATATGGAAGTCTTGCTAACGCAAAGAGATGCGCTAGAGTCTAGGTTTGAATTAGTGGAAACTAAAATGCAGCAACTACATGCTGTCGTCAACATCTATCAGGCCCTTGGCGGTGGTTGGAATTAAGTAATAGATAAGTGCATTCAAATTCAATTCTATATAACAAAGAAGCCCCGACAAGTCGGGGCTTCTTTGTTATAATCCTTTAGTTGAAAGGGCTTAAAAAACAAAAAACCCTCCCGATTAATCGGGAAGGTTTCTGTACCAGAGGCGGGACTTCAACCCGCACGAGCAAAGCTCACAAGATTTTAAGATAGTTCAGTAAATATGTTTGCTTAATCACATCATGTGGAATGCGTGGTGATGTTGGAGTTGATATAAATCTGAAAAGTCTATGTCTTATGTCCGAAAAATCTCATCTAACTTTAAAGTGTTGGTTATCAATATGATAAATGCTTGTTATACCAAAGAAAAGTACGTCTTAGAAAAAAGAAGATTAGAGGGTCTTGAGTCAAATCAGTTAATAAATATCTATCGAACAATCACTTTTAATGTTACCGCATTGCCGCTTTCATCCAGTACACGAATAATGTTCAAGCCACGATCAAGGTGATCACTACTTATTTCAATAAAGTCATTTGTGATCTTTACTTCATATGATTCAGTGGCTATAATTTGGGCCCTAGCATTTAAGAAGACTAGCCTCAAGGTTTGGTCTCTTTCAACAGTGTATGAAATGTGTAGTGTTTCGCCCTGTCTTATTGGATTTGGATATGCGCTATAACTTGTTTCAAATACTCTAGTCAACCGAACGGATTTGATCTCTGAGAATTCGAAGTCACCACTAAAGTCCGTTTGCTTTAAGCGATAGAATGATAGCCCATTGATTGGTTTAGTATCTGTGTATGTATAAAATAATAGTTCGCTACTATTACCCGCTCCATCTACGCTAGTTAGTACTTGAAAGTCCACTCCGTTTGTACTTCGTTCTATGGTGTAGAATGAGTTGTTAACCTCTGAAGCTGTAGACCAATCAATTTTCACTTGGTTGTTCTCAGAGACATTTGCTTCGAATGATAAAAGCGTGACTGGTAATGCGGCTACTTCGATAGAGCCCAATGTATAGTACTGACCACTTGTAAAATCTACTTCAAAGGTCACAATGTCATTGGTACCATCAATTGCAGCCGGAGATATAAGGGCCGTTCCACCATTTGAGAAGTCCCCGTCATCATCAACCATCAATCTTGTTTGGTTTAGGTTGTTTGTACCAACACCTGAAGGCCCAGTAACAGTAGATAGATCGTATGATAACCTAATGGTACCAACTGTCCCCGTTTCTTGGACACGCCATTCTCTATTAAGCCTACTCTTTATAGCAGAAGGTCTTTCATTGTTGCCTACTGCTTCTATTATGGCATTGTCATTCCCTGAGATCAACCAAGCATCATCAGAGGCAAAGCTGCCATTGTTGTCTATAGTCACGAGGGCGTCTGAATTCTCACTTTTCGACTTAGTCTGCTCGAAACATGACAAGTCATCTCTACCAATTCCAAAAATGTCATTGTGGTAAGCCAGTCCCTGGCCATCGATATCCCAAATGATACCACCATCACCCGCTAGATAATCTTCAGCAGCTTCAGAAAGCCCAGCAACAACCCTAGTGATTCCATACTTAATAGCTAAGTAGGATTCTACTCTAGTTCTTTCATTTTCATCTAAGGCTTCATTGAAAACAATGGTTTCAGCGATATCTCCAGAGAACTGAGCATTCACGTTCGGATCACTATGGTTACCAATTCCAAAGTTCGCAGGGCCTGTTAGGGCGGTGGTTGACCCTGTTCCAGAGGCTGCAGACTCAGAGTCTACGAATATTGCTACTGCTCCAGATGACTGAACTCTTGTGGCTAAAGCAATGTGCACATTATCATCATTGTATAGTGTTGTTGTTTCAGCGTCCGTTCCAGTATTATCATTGGCGTTGATGAGTACCCTTCCATTCTCTATCCCCAATCCATAATCCGAATTTGAAGCATCATCATCAGCACCAATAAGGGCAGGGGAGTTAACAAAGTCATTTGATGTACCATCACTTTGTCCAGATTTGAAAACAGAGATTAACGTAAAATCACCTGTAACTGTATTTGTGGTATTCCTTATATATGAGGCGTTTGTTGAGTTAGGATCAGCGAATCTGATAACAGGGTTAAAGTTAAATTCTTCAGTACGATACACCGGTAGTACTGGTCCAACACCTCCAAGGTCGAACTCAGATGCATTACTTGGTGGCGCACTTTGGTCATTCCACTGCTGAAGACCATCTAGGTTAACAGTTGCAGTTGTACCCGCGTCAGAAAACGTCTCTTTATCAGCGGCTAACCAAAGTACAATGCCAGTGTTAACACCACCCGGACCACAAGTCTCAAAGCCTGTGCCTATCGTGAAGTACTGACCATCCGTAAGGTCAACACCAGTAAATGATAATACATCGCCATTGAAAGAGCCGCCTACTACTACCGAAGCACTGGCCATGGTTGGAGAGTTACTAACAAGCAGTGAGTACGGAGTAGCATCTCCTGTTGTAAAGCCGGTTCCTGCTAAGTTGAACTGAACTTCCGTATCACCCACATTTCCAGTGTCTTCAACTCTCCAGATTCTGGTCATTCTTTCTGACACATTGCCAGGTACATCTCCCGTATTTTTGCTTCCTTCAGCTGTAGCGCCATTATTATTACCCCAAACAAAATAGTCTCCGTTGTCAATGAAGGAGTTTACGTTAGTAGCATTATCGGCTGCAATAGATCCAAGACCAATGGTAAGAATCGCGTCACTATTGAGACTTTTTGATTGTTTTTGAACAAAGCAACCATCATCGTCTCGGCCAATACCTGCTATATCGTTGTAGTAAGTTGCTCCTTGCCCATCATAATCCCAAACTATCGTTCCGTCTGCTCTTCTGTAATCCCGTTCATCGAATCCGACAGTGCCAGCATCATCACCGTCTGCAATGCTTCGTGTTATGCCATATTTAATTGCAAGGTAAGCTTCTATTCGCGTACGGTCATCGGCTGATAAAACTGAATTATAAACAATGACCTCAGGAATATCACCAGCAAATTGAGCTGATGTAACAGGGTCTGCATGATTTCCAATACCAATCTCATTAGGGTCACTTAATGAAACGTTATCGGAAGTTCCAGAGGCAACATTTTCAGCATCAACATAAAGCTCCAAAGCCCCGGACGCAGCCTGGACTCTTGTAGCAGTAGCGATATGGGCTATACCGTCAGAATAGAGCGGGCTGGCAGGACTACGTGTTCCCAAGCCATCACCGGCAGCGATTTTTGCATGCACGCGACCACCTGAAAGACCAAGGGCATAGTCATCTCCAGTACCACTTGATTCTCCTCCGATTAGGGCAGGAGAGGACCAAAACTCTGAGGTTCCGTCAGTCTGTGTTGTTGAGAAAACAGAAATCAAAGTCATGTCATCAGAAACCAAATTAGCGCTAGTTTCAAGGTAAGAGTTAGAGGTTGAGTTTGGATCGGTGAACCTAACTGTCGGATTGAAATTTATAGCATTTGTTTGGAAAGTAGGCTCCTCTGGAGTTCCTCCTTGGTTCACTTCGGTAACGTTATTATTATTTCCGCTTTGATCATTCCAAGAAGTGACGTCACCTCCGTTTACAATGGTGTTGGTTCCAGAGTTTCCTTGTAACCACATTTGTAAACCACTCGTTACTCCTGCAGGTCCACAAGCAGCCCGATCCGTTCCTAAAGTAAAGAATTGTCCATCTGTCAAATCCACTCCTGAGAAGGTAACTGTGTTTGTACCTACATCGTAACTGGCAGCAGGTGTAACTGAACCTGAGGCCATAGTAGCTGAGTTTGAAATAATTAACTGAAAGTCACTTAATGTATTACCGTAACCGAGATCAGTGAGATCAAATGAAATCTCAGTCGCTCCAACCGAGCCTGTATCTTCCACTTTCCATATACGTTCCATGCGCTCGGTAACATTGCCCGGTAAATCTACAACGTTAGCACTTGCTTGATCTGCAAAGTCACCGTCATTACCCCAAACCAAATAATCTCTATCATCATCAAATGAGTTCATGTTTGAACCATTATCGGCTGCAATGGTACCCAAGCCCATTGTCACAATTTTGCCGCTATTCGCACTTATAGATTGCTTTTGTTCATGGCAAGATGCGTCATCTCTACCAATACCTGCTACGTCATTGTGATAAGTAGAATTGTTCGCATAGGTCCAAATAACTGTTGTGCCATCTGATGACACATAATCCCCTTCGCGAACACTGCCTGAAAGTATCTCATTCGTAACTGCATCATTGTCTGCATCGTTCGTTAATGTAATGCCGTATTTGATCGCTAGGTATGTGTATACCTGTTGTTTTTGCAAGGCTGTAATGTCATTATCAAACACAATGATCTCTGAAATGAGCCCATTGTAGTTACTTAAGCTTTCCACATCTCCGACATAATTGGTTTTGGTACCTTGAAGGTCTACGGATTCACTTTCAGAATTCCTCACAAATGCTCCATTTCGAGTTTCTTCGATTACTCTATTCACTCCATTATATTCGGCAGTCAGTAGAAATGGAGAAGTTTCAGGTGTATTGAAAGCACTTACAGCCACGTCAAGATCATTTCCCCAATGCGCTATTGTTGCTACAGTATTAGATCTATATCCAAAGTGTAAATCTTGATTGCCTGTTCCACCTGGAGCGCCTAAAATGTATTGCGTATTGGCGCTACTTTGTCTTGTACCAACAGTCACCAATGTATAATCGCCTCCATTGGTTGCCCCGGATTTTATATTGGCTAAGTTACCAAGGTCTAATCGATCATTAACCCCGTCAAAATCAAGCGCAGGGTTAAAATTGATGTTGTCGGTTGCATTGTTTTTGAATTGAGGAGCATTACCATCTTCAGTTGCGTCAATGCCAGAAAGAGATTGATCTGCCCATGTTGCTACTGTTTGTCCATTGGTAGCCTGGGTTGTTCCAGTATTGAAAGCATCGATATCTGCCCTAAGCCAAACGTAAATGTCGGTGTCTACTCCGCCGGGAGAACAAGTAAAATATTCTGTGCCCAAAGTAATGTATTGACCATCCGCGAGGTTTACCCCACTGAAAGTAATGTCAGTACCACTGATGATTCCTCCGGAAATTACTGTGGCAGTGCCGAAGTCTGCGTCTGAACTGTTACCGGCTACGAGAAGACTAAGTTCGCTAGCAGATTTACTTGTTAAACCTAATTCATTGAGGTCGAAGGTTACTGAGGTATTCCCAACTTCATTCGTTTCTGCTACTCTCCAAACCCTGCTAATACGCAGGTCAATTGTATCGGGTGCAGTGAGTAAATCTGTTTCTGCCGTAGCGGCCCCATCATTTCCCCATATTAACCAAGTGTTGTTATTACCAATGCTCCCTGCACGCTCAATGGTTAGGATACTGTTTGCGTTTTCGCTTTTGGACCTTAGCTGCTCAAGCTCTGAAGCATCATCTCTCCCAATGCCTGCGATGTCATTGTTATATTCAAAGTAACCACCGATTGCGGCTGGGTTGGTTGTATTGAAAATGATGTTGCCGTCAGAGTTCACATAATTGAGTGCTGTACTCTGATCTAATGTAATTCCGTATTTAATGGCTAGATAGCTTTCAATTTTTTGCCTTTGTGCTGCCGGGAATGAAGTCGGTTCATTGCAATAGATGAATTCTGCAATTTCACCTTCAAAAGATGTGGCTGAAGTACCACCATCGTCATACCTAGAGCCATCTGAGTCTCCCAACTCAATTCCTCCAGTATGGTTATACAATAAACCAACGCCTTGCCCAAATGGGTCCGAAAGTACTCCGAAAGACTGACCATTAAGGTAGCCAGTAATGCTACCGTTTTTCGAACCAGAGTCGTCTCCATCAAATTCTAGAGTAACAATGTATTCTGTATTGAGCGCTAAACTGGTAGATACAGTCTGAATGCCGCTGCCATCATCATTCCAGTCTCCTTCGGCCTGTCCTCCTCTATTCCATACTGATAAATGTAGATTGCCTGCACGGATATATATACCTAAACCATTGGTGCCACCACCTTCCTCAAATAACTGCTGTTTTGTGGTGATGTCATTAGAGTTTGTTCGAAATGCAATGTTAATCCCCTTTGAAAGAAATCCCGTATTAGACACTTTGTCGTTATAATCAGCATTATTTACCGTTGCAAGTGCCCTTTCAGCATTTTCAATGAAGTCTACTGCAGGATTAAAATTAATGTTGCTAGACGTACTTCTAAAGGTAGGAACTGTACCCGAAGTAGAATAATTGTGTTTACCCACAGACTGGTCTTCCCAAAATCCGATACTGTTTCCTTCGCTAGCGGCCGCACCTCCATTAGACACAAACGCTCCGTCATTGGCTTTCAGCCATGTTCTAAGTGCGTCTTTATAACCTCCAGGCCCAACTGTTTCAGCTATGACATTATTTACAGAAGCTGCCGCAGAAGCTGAGATGATGAGGTCTAATCCCGCTATACTACGCGGTGTATCGTCAGGGAAAGTCGAGATGTCAGACAAGTCAATGCCTGTTTCTGGGTCATGTGGCCCTGCGCCAAGCACACCTGATGTATATCCATCAACAACATCTGGCGCAAACAGGGAATAGCCATAAAAACTTTCCGAAACGCCTATCTCTAAATCGTCAAATGTAACGGACATGCCTTCTACATTTTGACCATTAAAGTTTTGAAAAGGAAGATTATCGAGAGCGGCTGTTTCTTGCCTAAACACCGTGATGTCTCCAATACTAATATTTCCTCCCGTCCAAGCATTACTTCCTATGCCAACTAATCGACCATAGGAAGCTGGTTCTCCATTTGAGTCTAAAGAAGTGATAGCCGCAATTGCCACATTGTCATTCCCGTCTAAATCAAATATTGGAAACGCAGAAAGCGTAGGCTCAGAGGATTGAATACCTTGAAACCAGATGTAGTCAATTCGTTCAATTTCTACTTCGAAACCTGCTGATACGTCATCAACGTTTGATAGTACATTGGTCAAGCCTGCATTTAATGCAGATAGTAAATAAAGAGAATCTGCCGCCACTACTCCAGTTGTCTCAATACCAATGGTACCTGGAGTTGGAGCAGCATCAAATGAGGTTCTTGAATAAAAAATAGTGAGCTGTTCGTCACCCACAAATTGCCTTTGTAAGATTACAGTGTCAGGGCCTATTAGGTTGCTGTAAGTCGATCCACCCACTACAAAGGAACTGAGAGGTTCCAAATTACCAGTACCATATGTGACATCATAAGCTTTAACTGTAACTACGGCATCCGCAGGTGCGGTAACATTTTTAGTGCTGCTGATAGAACTCGCAGTGGTGGCGTTAATTGTTGTAATGGCTGTTTGCGCAGCTAGAGGTAATGATGCCGAAATCAGCAATAGGCAAATAAGCACTAGACTTAAACCATAAGAATTTACTCCACTATAGACTGAAAAGTCCAGTGAATTATCAACCCTAACGGAATTGAGGCTCTTATGATTTGAAAAGTATGGTAGTATTATTTCCATTCATTAATGCTTGTCATGCATGACCGTATTTCTTGATTCACTTTACACCTTAATGAGGAAATACCCTCCATGCAGACTAAAAAAAGAACTTTAGAGTAACCTTTTGCCGAATTAAGAACGAGATTTTTCGTTCGCTGAGTAAGCGAATTACCCAAGGATAGAAAAGGAATAATTGACTTGTTACTTTTTGCAGAGGGGCGAGGAGTCTGACTACTGACGTTTGAACAGAATCCAAGCGTCAGCACAAAGCATAGAAGTACTATGTGAAGTCTAGTATTAATTTCCGCGATGTTTAGGTGTTAAGCCAATTAGCTTAATGTGCTACTTTTAATAATACAAACTTGTTCAATTAAACCCTACTTGAGACAAGTATTTTAATAAAATGTTTAAGTCTGCCATTCAACTTGCTGTGATTGAGAAGGAGAATGGTAGAATCAAATTGACTAAAAATGAGTGGCGACAGTTTGGGAATCAAAAAAGAGCATGCCACTGTATAACCGTCATAAGCGGAGCGGACTGTGTAAAGTCCTGAGCAAATGTTTGAGACCTTGATTTAGGAAAAATGATGATCGATCTTTGCGATTATCATTTAAGTAATAGCTGGGTTTATTCCTCATTCATTTCATAGTTTTCGAAAAGCTCGGTAGCATTTCCCATCTATTTCCCAATTGAGATGAGAAAAAACTGAGAAACAGACATTCTTTTTTCAGGTTTTGTCCGATCATCTTTTGGGATAACATGAAAATTACCGATACACTCTAAAAAGGCAGTTTTTAACCCAAACAAACATGTCATGTAGAGAATAGTGAATCTACAGCATGGAAACATAAATCATATTTGGTGTGTGAAAAGACAGTCCATAGGGAGTATCAAATTGTTGTACCTATGTTGTACCCAAGAATACTAAACGAAAAAAGCCCCTTAAAAAGGGGCCTTTTGACGTACCAGAGGCGGGACTTGAACCCGCACGAGCAAAGCTCACAAGATTTTAAGTCTTGCGTGTCTACCAATTCCACCACTCCGGCTTGAACTACTAGGTAGTCCTTTGTTTTAAATGGCTCTAAACCAAAAAAGCGTGATCGCGATCACGCTTCTAAGTTATTGAGCGGGAGACGGGATTCGAACCCGCGACCCCGACCTTGGCAAGGTCGTGCTCTACCAGCTGAGCTACTCTCGCTTATTTCAGTACTCAAAATTTCGCACTTGCTGCGAAACGGAATGCAAATTTAGTGAAGGGCTTCTAATTTGCAACGGCTTGCTGAAAAAAATTAATCTTTCAGCTTACCCTTTATCTCATTCAACTTCAATAATGCCTCTACTGGCGAGATAGTGTTGATATCTAGGTTCTCTAACAGCTCTTTTATCTCAATAAAAGTTGGGTCTGCTTCGAAGAGGTTCAGTTGGAAGTTGTTCTTTGGTACTTCTTTCATCATGTCCCCTGTCTGATTACGGATTTTATCCTTTTCCAGGTGGCTCATAATCTCTGCGGCTCTAATTACCACTGGATTTGGCATACCCGCCATTTGAGCGACATGGATACCGAAACTATGCTCACTTCCGCCTTCTTTGAGCTTCCGCATGAAGATTACCTTTTTACCAACCTCTTTCACAGAAACGTTAAAGTTCTTAATGGCCGGAAAGTCTTCTTCCAACTGGTTCAGTTCATGGTAATGCGTGGCAAAGAGCGTTTTCGCCTTGAACTTATTGTGGTTGTGTAGATACTCCACAATTGACCAAGCGATGGAGATACCGTCATAAGTACTTGTTCCTCGGCCGATTTCATCCATCAATACTAGGCTTCGTTCGGAAAGGTTATTCAGGATGCTAGCCGTTTCTGTCATCTCGACCATAAAGGTGGATTCACCTTTTGATAAGTTATCTGAAGCACCTACACGCGTGAATACTTTGTCTGTGATACCCAGCTTCGCTTTTGACGCTGGAACATAGGACCCCATTTGCGCCATTAATACAATCAAAGCCGTCTGTCTTAACAAAGCAGACTTACCTGCCATGTTGGGACCCGTTATGATCAGAATTTGGTGGGTATGATCGTCAAGCAAGACATCATTCGGTACATAAGGCTCACCAACTGGTAATTGCTGCTCTATAACTGGGTGCCTCCCATCCTGAATATCGATCAACATTTTATCATTCATTTCTGGACGGCAGTAATTATATGCCTTGGCAATTGTAGCGAATGAAATCAAGCAATCGATAGTCGCAATAACTCCAGCATTTCTTTGCACTTGAGCGGTGAAACCAGCAGCGAATTCAACCAGATCGGCAAATAACCTTTGCTCAATTACCTTATACAGGTCTTCAGCATTGATAATTTTCTCTTCGTACGTCTTGAGCTCTTGGGTAATGTAGCGTTCGGCATTGACGAGTGTCTGTTTCCGAATCCATTCTTCAGGTACCTTATCTTTATGGGCATTGCTAACCTCTAAATAGTATCCAAAAACTCTGTTATAGGCAATCTTTAATGAGGTAATTCCAGTGGCTTCGCTCTCGCGCTGTTGAATTTGAACGAGGTAGTCTTTCCCGCTAAAAGCTATTGCCCTTAGCTCGTCCAGCTCCGAATCAACTCCTTCAGCAATAATACCTCCTTGATGCACCAGCATAGGCGCATCTTCTTTCAGCTGTAGCTCAATCCTCGCCAAGAGCTTACCGCATTCATCAAGCTGCTTCGACAAGGCCTGTAGTGACTTGTGTGAAGAAGCGGCCATTGCCGCCTTCATAGGCCCGACCCGCTGAAGTGCAATCCTTAGCTGATTAAGTTCTCGTGGATTAATTCTACCCACCGCCACTTTCGATATTAGTCTTTCTAAATCGCCAATGCCGTCCATGGCTTCGGCAATGCTTTCGCTCAGGTCGTTATCGGCATAGAAGGCATCGACAATCGAGAGGCGTTCTTCTATTTTCTTTTTCTCTTTCAAGGGTAAAACCATCCAGCGCTTCAGCATCCTTGAACCCATCGGAGTTAGGGTCTTATCGAGAATTTGGATGAGTGGAATCCCTCCCTCTTGCTGTGGATATACTAGCTCGAGATTTCTAATGGTAAACTTATCTAGCCAAACATATTTGTCTTCTTCTATCCTGCTGATAGAAGCGATATGGCCAATTTCCTTGTGCTCCGTATCTTCTAGGTAGTAAAGGACGGCTCCCGCGGCTGAAATCGCCAAGTCCATTTCCTGTACACCGAAACCTTTGAGTGATTTAGTAGAGAAATGATCAGTCAGCTTTTCATAGCCATAGTCAAAGGCGTATACCCAGTCATCTAATTGATAGGTATTGAAATTATCTTGGTACTGGGCAGCAAACTCATCCTTTTGCGCCCTCGAGTATATAAACTCCGAAGGGTTTAGCCCTTGGATCAGCTTGTCAATGTAACTCGGCTTTCCCTGTGCAGTAAGGAACTCTCCTGTTGATAAATCTAGAAAGGCAGCTCCGATCTCGTCTTTTCCAAAACTAATTGAGGCCAAATAGTTATTCCGCTTCTGATCGAGTACGTTATCATTAAATGAAAGGCCTGGAGTGACTAATTCTGTCACGCCTCTTTTGACAATCCCTTTAACAGACTTTGGATCTTCTAGCTGATCACAAATGGCCACTCGATTTCCTGCTCGGACAAGTTTTGGTAAGTAAGTGTCTAATGAATGGTGCGGAAAGCCTGCTAACTCGATGTGGCTGGCGGCTCCGTTAGCCCGTTTTGTCAATACAATATTGAGCACTTTACTGGCCTTGATCGCATCCTCTCCAAAAGTCTCATAGAAATCTCCAACACGAAACAACAGCAGCGCTCCTGGGTGCTTTGCCTTGATGGCATTGTACTGCTTCATCAATGGAGTTTGCTTCGTCTCTTGCGTCTTGGACATAGTCAAAAAATGATCAGAGTTCGATTTCTATTAAGCTCAAAAATAGTAAATAATTGAATGCCTTTTCGAAGTAACTCTCAGAATAAGAGAGGCTAAAGATTTCTTCTTATTTTTATTTGGATTTAATCTAAATAAGAAAGAATTTTGCCCCTGTCAATCTCCAAACACAGAAATAATGAAAAGTAGCTTAAGAAAAATCACTTTATCACTAGTCATTTCAGCCATAGTGTGCGGAACAATTTTTGCTCAAAATACTGCTATAATAAATGGTCAGGTAAAAGGTACTGATGGGGTTGCCATCCCCTTTGCTTCAATAGTACTAGAGAACACCCTTTTGGGAGTAGCCTCCAATGACAGCGGCTCTTTTGAGCTTAAGGGAATCTCTCCCGGAAGTTACATACTGAAAATATCGTCCATTGGTTTTATAACTATTAGGCAAAACGTAGATGTCAAAGCTGGTGATCTATTGACCTTCAGCTTCGAGTTTCAAGAAAGTGTTTATGAGGTGCCGCAACTGACAATTATTGCATCTAGGAACCAGTTGTTCACAAAAATTCCCGGTTCTGCAGACTTCGTGAGCCAGTCAGAATTAAAGCTGCTTAACCCAATAAGTGGTAGTGAAGCCTTCAGACGAATATCGGGAGTACATGTAGTGGAAGAGGAAGGTCTTGGCCTAAGGGCAAACATCGGCATCAGAGGTCTCGACCCTGATAGAAGTAGAAATGTGCTTATCCTGGAAGACGGTGTACCGGTAGCCTTGAATCCTTATGGCGAACCTGATGCCTACTATACTCCTGCCATTGAACGTATGGCTGGGGTTGAAGTTTTGAAAGGAAGTGGTCAGATATTATATGGACCTAGAACAGTCGGTGGTGTAATCAACTACATCACTGTAACTCCTCCTGAAGAAGAAACGTTGAGTTTGAAACTGCGCGGTGGTGAAAACGGCTATTTCAGTGGCCTTCTAGGTTATGGAAACACTTTCGGAAATACAGGTGTCCAATTCAACCTGTTAAGGAAGCAGGTAGACGGCTTAGGTGTCTCTACTTTCGATATAAATGATTTCACTGGTAAAGTGAACTTTCAAATGTCTGATCGTTCTCAGCTCGGTTTGAAGTTTGGCTTATACAGCGAAACCTCAAATTCCACTTATGTTGGGATTACACAAGTAATGTATGACCAAGGAGGGAATGACTTTACCAATGTTGCACCAGATGATCGCCTCAATATTAACAGGAACTCAATCAGTTTGACACATAGTTATCGTGTAAGCGATAGACTAAACCTTCAAACCATGGCCTATGCTTACAGTACAACACGTAACTGGAGAAGGCAGGACTTTTCATATAGCCCTACCACCAGCAATCTATCTGGCGTAGTTTGGGGTGACACTTCTATTCCAGGCGGGGCCATCTACATGAGAAATGGGACAGGAAATAGAAATAGACAATTCGAAGTAGCTGGTTTCGAGCAGCGCATTAACCTTGAGTATAATCTCGGTTCAATAAAGAATGAGCTTACTGCGGGTTACAGATATATCTACGAAAAAGGCTATGAACAACGGGTGAATGGAAGCTTCCCTACAGCAGAATCTGGCGATCTTATTACAGATGAAGACAGAACTGGGAATGCGTTCAGTGCCTTTGTTCAGAACAAATTCAAACTCTCTTCAAAGCTCAGTATTGATGCCGGTTTAAGAGCCGAGTTTTATGATTTCGACCGCCATGTTTTCAGAAATAGATTCAACGGAGACGTAAGGGACACAAGCATCGTAAACGGTACGAGTGTATCTCAAATCATTCCTGGCTTAGGCTTCAACTATCAAGTCAATAGAAACATCAATCTTTTTGGTGGCGTTCATAGAGGCTTTGCCCCGCCAAGAGTTAAAGATGCGATAACAGCAGCTGGAGTTGTACAGCAGCTAGATGCAGAGTTAAGTTGGAACTATGAAGTTGGAATTAGAACAGCCGTTACCAAAGGTCTTTATGCTGAAGTGACAGCTTTCTACCTCGACTTTTCGAACCAAATCATTCCCGTGTCTGAATCCGCAGGTGGAACTGGCTCTGGACTAGTCAATGGAGGAGAAACCATCCACGAAGGCGTAGAACTTGGGTTGAGCTTTGACTTATCTGAACTTAGTAAAGTTCAATACAATGTCAAGCTCGATGTATCTGCCACTTTCCAGAATGCCATATTCGCTGCAGACAGGTTTCAAACCATTGGAATAGAGACCGTGAATCTTTCGGGAAATCAAACACCGTATGCACCAAAAATACTCCTGTCCTCAGCATTGAGCATTGAATCACCCTTTGGGCTGACTGCTCGGCTTACTAACACCTTTATTGGTGATCAATTCACAGACCCATTGAATACATTGTCTCCTTCAGCAAACGGTAGAAACGGTAAGCTTGACAGTTACCTATTAACAGATTTTCAGCTTATTTATGCATTCCCGAAAGTTGAGAACCTATCAGTGAATATGTCAGTGAAGAATTTGACGAATGAACGATATATCTCTTCGAGAAGACCTCAAGGGATCAGAGTTGGTCTACCAAGATTTCTAAGCTTTGGTGTCGATTGGACACTTTAAACCAATACTATTCTAAGCAGTAAACGAGAGATCTTTTCTGTCGTTTTACTACGACAGAATGACGTTACGTGAAGGAGCCATTAGTGCTCCTTTTTCTTTGACAAAAAAGTTTTAACTAATTTTTTCGTTCAAGACCACAATATCAACTAAGCTTTCCGTTATACATACGAGAATCATTACCACCGATTCTCAAAACCACCAATCCAAACCTTCCGCTATGCGTCATAGGAATCTGTCCATATGGGCTAATTCAGCATATTTTAAACCATTATTTAACATTAAAACCTAAGGAAGATGAAACAAACATTAAAAGTGAGCATGGTATTGCTCGGAGCATTAACAATCGCCATGTGGTTCGGGATTTCCTCAACCAACAAAAAAAAAGAGGTGCTAGAAGGCCAATTCGCGCAGCTGGAAAAGGAAGTCATTCGGAAAGAATCGGCATTTGAAGAAGTCATGGGTTTGATCACAGAAGTTGAAGATCAAATCGGAACGATTGTAGAAAAGGAAAACTTAGTCCAGGGACAAAGTCAAGAACCTTTCAATAGCGGGAAAAAAGAGAACATCATGCGTGAAATCGCAATGATTGACGATTTGATTTACCGATCGAGTGAAAATATCAGAACGCTATCTGACAAAGTCAAAAGTACAGACATCAAGTTGGGCGTATTCGAGAAGAGAATCAATGCCCTACAGGCCGATTTAACCACAAGGCAGTCCGTCATTGGAGAACTTAAAATAGAGTTGGTTGCAAAGGATGAAGCGCTTGCCCTATTACTTGTTCAAACAGACTCATTGAGCACCACTATCAATGCCAAAGTAGAGGTAATCGGTCAGAAGGAGCTTGAAGTAACTCAGCTTACTGCATTGAACGATGAGTTGAATAAAAGCTACTTGGCAGTCGGAACCTATGAAGACCTACAAGCCAAAGGAGTGATTGACAAAGAAGGTGGGTTCCTTGGCTTCATTGGAAGAAGCGTGGCCTTGCAAGATGACGCAGACAAAACCCAGTTTATGGAATTAGATAGACGTAAAGTAAGCCAGCTTAAGATTCAAGCAGCTTCATTATCACTGGTAAGTAATCACCCAAGTGGATCATACCAAATTCTTCCTGGCGAAGATGAGGCTACCAAGATTTTGGAAATCACTGACCCAGAATCCTTCTGGCAGATCTCCAAGTACCTGGTGATCTCTAAGAATAGCAGAGCTTCCCGCTAAAATAAACTATTGATTGGTGTTGTTTTGAGCTGTCCACTCGTATAGAGTGGGCAGTTTTTACTTTTATTAACCTTGTAAATTCAGAACATAATTCCTAATTTACAAGGATGATTGATCGTGTTAAGACAGATGAGCTTCGTGAATTATTAAACTCCTTTCCAGCGGTAGCACTTATTGGGCCTCGTCAGGTGGGTAAAACTACACTGGCCAATCAATCCATTATAGCAAAAGATTCAATCTATCTGGATTTAGAATCTCCCAGTGATTTGGCTAAACTCTCGGCTCCTGAATTGTATTTAAAACAACACCGAGACAAACTTGTCATACTCGATGAAGTACATCGACTTCCAGAAATCTTTCAAATACTCAGAGGGCTCATTGATCAGAACAAGCGAGAAGGTGTTTCCTCTGGTTCATACTTACTCCTGGGCTCAGCTTCAATTGATTTACTAAGGCAGTCTGGTGAAAGCTTAGCTGGAAGAATTGCTTATTTGGAACTAGACCCATTGAATTTAATTGAGGTAGATAACCAAGACAGGCTTTGGCTTAGGGGTGGATTCCCTGATAGCTTTTTGGCAAAGTCTGAGAAACAGAGTGTTCAGTGGAGGCAGCACTTTATCAAAACGTACTTAGAAAGAGACATTCCACAATTTGGGCCTCGTATTCCATCCGAAACGCTCAGGCGATTTTGGACTATGCTAGCTTATGAGCAATCTGGCATAATCAATGCCTCCAAGTTAGCTCGAAACTTAGGGGTAGATGCGAAAACCATCTCGAACTATCTGGATTTATTAGTTGACCTTTTATTAGTTAGAAGATTAAATCCATGGCACAAGAATATTGGCAAACGGCTCGTGAAATCTCCAAAAATCTATGTTCGAGATACTGGTGTATCACATAGTCTTCTAGGAATAGATGGAATGGAATCATTACTTTCACACCCCACCATTGGAGCCAGTTGGGAGGCTTTTGTCGTAGAAAATGTCCTCTCTGTTTTACCAGACACTATGACAGCCAGTTTTTATCGATCCTCAGGAGGGGCAGAAATTGACCTTGTACTTGACGCGGGTCGAGAGACTTGGGCGATAGAAATTAAACGAAGCCTATCCCCTAAAGTAGAAAAGGGTTTTTATTATGGTTGTGAAGATATAAAAGCCACCAAGCGATTTATCATTTATCCTGGAGAGGAGAACTACCCCACAAACCATAAGACTGTGGTTATTTCACTCCATGAATTTATGAAGGAATTAATCGTATACAAATAAGCAAAGACTCCAAACCACAGCCATGAGTGAGAATAGAAAATGAGGCTGCTAAAACTATAGAAATCATTCCGAGCAAGAACACCCTTTTGTATTTCTCCTCAGGGGGAAAATATAATATTGATTGGTGTTGTTTTGGACTGTCCACTCGCATAGGGTGGGCAGTTTTTCTATTTTTGTAGGCAATGCGAAAACTTTCCAACGAAGAACTTAACCGACCCGATGTTGATGATTTTAAAAAGTCAGACAAAACACCAATCGTCATAGTCATGGACAATGTGCGCAGTATGCACAATGTTGGTTCTGCCTTTAGAACTGCGGATGCATTTGCCATAGAGCGCATCGCCTTGTGTGGCATCACCGCTAAACCTCCACATAGGGAGATTCATAAAACAGCCCTAGGCGCCACCGAGTCGGTGGAATGGAAACACTATGAGAGCACCATGGCAGCTTGCGAGGCATTACGAGCAGAGGGATATACACTTATGGCCATAGAGCAAGTAGAGAACTCCGTTTCTCTAGAAACTTTCATTCCTTCCTCGGATCAAAAACTTGCGGTTATTTTCGGCAACGAAGTGTTCGGTGTGGAAGAGGAGATTGTGGCATTCGCTGATGGGTGCATTGAAATCCCTCAGTTTGGTACGAAACATTCCCTCAACATTTCGGTCAGTATTGGCGTGGTATTATGGGACTTAGTTTCAAAAATGAGACTCGGATAGTCGATCAAATCGTGTAAATTCACATCATAATAGTAGGTCACTATGAAAGATATCAACAACAAAGGCAAAGTCAATCGATTCAAATACATGCTCTATTTCTACGGGCTATTTGTTGTCTTTGTCTTCGTCTATAAGTACATCATAGCCCCGGAATTACCTGGCCTAATCTTATTGGCAGCCTTTGCTCCAATTTTTGGTTTTATGTCTTCTATTATTAACTGGCCAGTATACATCCATGCCAGTGAGGCAGAAGGAGGAATGGTCGTAAACTCACAGAAACTATTCTCGAAAAAGCAGGATTCATTGCTAATCACCAAGTTCAATTTCGATAGTTATTTCGAAACGGATCATTTACATATTGGCCTCAATATGCTTGATGCAGAAGAGAAAATGAAGCAACACAAAATCAAAGTGAGTTGGATGAAATTAAAGGACCTTCGAGCACTTGAAGATAAGCTGCGGGAGATTAATCCATTGGCACCTACTAAGTAGACCAACCCTAACCCCTCCTTAAAAAGGAGGGAATTTAGAACAACTTTATCTTTATACTAATAAATCTCATCACTCAAACTATCAAGGAATTTGGAATCTTTACACCTGAGTTATTATGGGATTCTAAGTCCAACTCCTCCCTTTAAAAGGGGAGGTGGTCAAACGCTTACGCTGAAGCTTCAGCGAAGGTGCAAGACCGGAGGGGTTTAAGCCAATAAAGTCAGAAAGGCAATTTTGCCAAGTCCACATTGCCACCAGTCAGGATTACTCCAATTTTCTTACCCGCGAATACTTCCTTATTCTTAAGTATGGCTGCCACCGGCACAGCACATGAGGGTTCGATGATAATTTTCATTCGCTCCCAGATAAGTCTCATTGCTACGACTATTTCATCATCGGTAACAACAAACACTTCCTTCACAAGGGGCTTGATAATCGCAAAGTTCTTGTCACCCATACCCGCCAATAGACCGTCAGCGATCGAACTTGGGTTTTCTATTTTTGTATGAACGCCACTTTGCATGGAGAGAAAAGTGTCCTTGGCACCCTCAGGTTCCCCTGCATAAACTTCTACATTAGGATTCATATAATGGACTGACAATGCAGTACCTGCCAATAATCCACCACCCCCAACTGGGGCGATAATTGCTTCAAGGTCAGGCTGATCTTCCAGCAGCTCTTTCGCACAAGTTGCCTGGCCAGTAATCACTGAATAATCGTTGTATGGAGATATAAATGTGGCGCCAGTTTCTTCTTGAATACGAGCGGCATTTTCTTCCCTTGACTGCTGTGTGGGTTCGCAAAGCGTAATCTCTGCACCATAACCTGCCACTGCTTTTCGCTTTACCTCCGGAGCAGTTTTGGGCATCACGATATACGCTGGTACACCAGCCATTTTTGCCGCCATGGCGATCGCTTGTGCGTGATTTCCTGAGCTGTGCGTGACTACTCCATTTTTCCTTTGTTCCTCTGGTAAGGACAAAACAGCATTAACGCCTCCACGCGCTTTAAAGGCGCCTACTTTCTGGAAGTTTTCGCATTTAAAATAAAGGTTGCAGCCCGCGATGTCATTGACGCTTTCTGAAGTCAATATGGGCGTTCGGTGCACGTAAGGTTCAATCCTTTTATGTGCTGCTTGAATATCTTCTAATGATACAGGGAAATCCATATTAGTGCGCGATTAACCAGTTTTCTCCTACTCCAACTTCTACTTCCATCGGCACATCTAACGCAACAGCGCCTATCATGAGTTCAGGGATTTTTGTCTTCATAATTTCAAGCTCAGACTTGTGCACATCGAATACCAATTCATCATGCACTTGCATAATCATCTTCGACTTCATATTCTCTTGCTTCATCCATTTATGGATGTTGATCATGGCTACCTTGATCATATCTGCCGCACTGCCTTGAATTGGTGCATTGATGGCGTTTCTTTCGGCATGGCCACGAACTGTCATATTCTTCGAATGAATATCTCTTAAGTATCGCCTTCTGCCTAGAATTGTCTCGACATAAGTGAACTCTCTCGCCTTATTGACTTGAGCATCCATGTAGTTTTTGACGCCAGGAAACTCATTGAAGTAAGCGGTAATGATTTGCTGAGCTTCAGTTCTTGAGATCCCTATATTCTGAGCTAGGCCGAAAGCTGAAATGCCATAAATCAAACCAAAATTGACTTCTTTGGCTTTTCTACGCATATCTCTATCTACCTCTTCTAAGGGTACGTTAAAGACTTTCGAGGCAGTAGTGGAGTGAATATCTCTGCCAGACTTAAACGCCTCAATCATACCCTCATCTTTGGCAAGAGACGCCACAATGCGCAATTCAATTTGAGAATAATCCGCTGCCAATAGTGTATACTCTTCTGACCTAGGAATAAAGGCCTTTCTAATCTCTCTACCCTTTGGCGTTCGAATAGGAATATTTTGAAGGTTTGGGTTATTAGAACTTAATCGGCCAGTAGCAGCTACCGCTTGACGGTAATCAGTGTGAACCAATCCATCAACTGGGCTAACCATGGTCGGCAGCGCATCTACATAAGTAGACTTCAGCTTTTGATATTCTCTGAACTCTAAAATACGTCTGGCAATATCGTGTTCAACGGCTAGCTTCGATAGGATATCTTCTCCCGTAGCGTACTGTCCTGTCTTTGTCTTTTTTGGTTTGTCAATGAGCTTTAGCTTATCGAAAAGTACTACACCCAATTGCTTTGGTGAGGCTACATTGAATTCTTCACCGGCCATTTCGAAGATTTCTGTCTGCGCTTTCAGCGTCTCCACTTCCAATTCTTTAGACATGGCAGAAAGAGCGTCAACATCTATTTTTACACCATTGTATTCGATATCAGCCAGCACATGCATCAGTGGAATTTCAACTTCCTCGAAGAGTTTCTTAAGCGTCCCTTCTTCTAGCATGGGTTGAAGACTCGTCTTCAATTGATAAGTAATGTCTGCATCCTCTCCTGCATACTCTACCACCTGATGGACAGGTACGTCTCTCATATTACCCTGCTTAACCCCCTTCTTTCCGATCAACTCGGTGATTGAAACGGGGGTATAATTCAAGTAATTTTCAGCTAGGGTATCCATGTTATGACGCGTATCTGGATCGATCAGGTAATGCGCTAACATCGTATCGAAAATTGGTCCTTTAACTGCGATGTTATAGTTCTTCATGATCTGCACATCGTACTTCGCATTTTGTGCAATCTTTGAAATTTTTTCGCTCTCAAAAACGGGTCGAAACTCATCAACTATTCGTTGGGTCTCTGCTTTATCATCTGGTGGGGTAGGCACATAATATGCCTCGCCTTTTTGGTACGAAAACGCTATACCCACCATATTCGCCTCTATCGGATCAAGGTTATCAGTTTCTGTATCGAAGCAGATTTCGTCTTGAACCAGCAAATATTTCACAAGGCGCTTGCGCAATTCAGGCGTATCTACAAGCTGGTAATCATGTGCTGTATTGGCAAGGTTGTTTTTTTCTGGAACATATGCTTCTTCTGAGGAAGACTGAAGCGTTGGTGCATCATCACCAAATAATCCCATCTGATCTGATACTGCCGTCTTTGGCTTTGCAGCTCGTGGAGCGGCAGCTATCGGTTGACCAAGAATTCTTTTAAGCGTAGTGCGAAATTCGAGTTCTTCAAATATCTCAGTGAGCTTTTCAACATTCGGCCCTGTATAGACCATGTCTTCTTCAACGAATTCAATTGGCACTTCTATCTCAATGCGCGCCAATTTTTTGGAAAGAATGCCTTGATCACCAAATTGTGCTACTTTCTCGGCAAGCTTCCCCTTCAATTCATGGGCATGAGCTACTATGTTTTCGAGCGTATCGTACTCTTTTAAGAGTTTTGCTGCAGTCTTAGGGCCCACACTCGGAATACCCGGAATATTATCAACTGCATCTCCTTGCAAACCGAGCATATCCACGACTTGATCTATGCGTTGTATGTCCCATTTGGCCAAAATTTCAGGAACGCCCATGATGTCTACTCCATTACCCATAAACGCAGGCTTGTACAGGTAAACATGTTCTTCTACAAGCTGGCCATAGTCTTTGTCAGGTGTCATCATAAACACCTCAAACCCTTGTCGAGCGGCTTTCTTTGCAAAGGTGCCAATGACATCATCCGCTTCGTATCCATCGAGCTCTAAAACCGGAATGTTAAAGGCTCTTACTATGTCCTTAATAATTGGTGTCCCAATCTTTATGTCTTCGGGCGTCTCTTCTCTGTTAGCCTTATAAGGCTCATATTCACCATGACGAAATGTAGGGGCGTGTGTATCGAAGGCCACTGCTATGTGTGTTGGTTTCTTTTTGTCTATGATCTCAAAAAGGCTATTCGTAAAACCGAAAGGGGCTCCAGTATTGAGTCCTTTAGAATTGATTCTAGGGTTTTTACTGAATGCAAAATGGGCTCTATAGATAAGCGCCATTGCATCTAAAAGAAAAAGGGTTTTTTCCGGTTTACTCATATTATAAAGGTAAGTATTCCGGAAAACTGGGAAAGAGGAATTTGTTTAATTCGAGCCGAAAGAATTACGTTGACTAATTAACTCGAGGGCATAAGCAAAAACTGAATCTTTCCTGTCAATTAGGTCTTGGAAGGTAGTTTTAATTGAGTAATCAGGAAAAGTACCTCTACCTACGTTATTGGCAGAAACATTCACAAATTCTTCATAAATCACAGGCACTTGCAGCGTGGAGCTTGTATTTGGTAAGTTGTAGCTGACCAGCATATTGGCCGCTCTGCCCACGTGTGCGCCTCCAGTTTCTTCTCCGATCAATACAACATTGTCCATTTGACCTAAAATTCTAGCAAGGTCTGCTGCTGCAGAAAAGGTTCTACCAGAGATCAATACATAAATATTGCCTTCGAACTTACGCCCTTTGTAATCGGGAGTTCCTTCAAACGAGTCATACCAATTGAGAAGTGGCGCTTCAAAGCGATCTTCTTTTGAATCTTTGAAATACTTCTGAAGATAATCTTCAGCACCCCTTAAAGACTCCTCTGTTCTTAAACGACCATTAATAGAAGCTACATACTGCTTCATCTCAATACCCTGCGAACGGGTATAGGTGTTAGAAGGGTCAATCAGTTTATTTCCAGTCAGAAACTGGTGCATAGTATTCAACAATCTGCGATCGCCCCCCTCATTAATCCTTAGGTCAATTACGAGGTTTTCAAAGTCGAACTCCTTGTCCTCCTCGTTGTAACGTGACCCTAACTCCTGATCAAACCAGTCCGGGTTGGCCTGGAATGTATTCAGTGTTAATACAAGGGTTTTAAGGGAGTCGATCGCATCAAGGTTCGTAAACCGATTGTATCGCTCATGCGACATGTTGATTGGTCGATAGTAGTTATTAGCTAGCATGGTATTACCCACGACACCTTTAACTACCGTTTGTCGAACTTGACCAATTATGCTCTTATAGCTTACTGAAAAACTAGAAGAAGCTCCTTTTTTAAGGAAGTAGTAGTAGCCAAATTTGCTTTCTACTTCTCTTAAAGGTTTTGTCTCACTGAAACCATCAGTGACTGTAAGGTTTATCAATTCTGGTAATAGACTTGTTATGTCCTCATCATTTATGGTGAGTAACTGCGCACCATGAGGAATATCACTTTTGTCAAAATCGACATAAGCTTTGCCTTCGATAATTTTTATAGGTAAAGGAAAGAATTGTGGTAAATCGATGGCTTTGCGAATAAGCGATGCATTCATCCCCACTTTTGTATGTCCACACCGAAGCGAATTGTTCAGTTCGGATAATAATACTTCAAATTGTTTGAAAGTAAGCGCCTCAGGGAGGGAAGCTACTTGATCCAGTACCAATTGTTTAAAAGCCTGGCGGCTAATGTACTGGTAAGGATTGCCATGCTGCTTATCAATGATCTGAAAGTAAACTTCTAGATCATCAGCAGCCTCTTGACGAGTAATAGTTCGGTTATAGTCGTTAGATAAAAGGGAAAAAATATTGGTTAGTACTAACAAACTAACCAACATCACTTTGTTGATTGTATTTAAATATCTTTTCATAACCCGGTTTTTAAACCAGGATGACCTCATTGTATGTCTTTCAATTGCCCGTTCGACTTGGCTTTACATGAAAGTGAGACTTACAGTTTTTGACAATAAATCTCCAATGATCACCCTGAGAAATCAGGGTGTAGATTTTATGAGATTACGCTCGTTCGACTTAGCGCAATAGTTCGTTACAGGTTGTTTGGCAAAATACCTGAGGGTAGCTTATAAGAAGATAGTAAAGAGGTGTTCTTGTGAAAGACTATAAATATACACGAAAAAGACGTTCACCCCAAATATTAACTGCTTTCACATACATTTTATCACTACTTTAAAATGCATGTATATACTTTATAATTGAGTTTATTCTATAAAAAGAAGTCTCTACAGTAGAGAATTTGGCTAAATACAATTCTCGATTTGCAAAACCGCTGAATCATATACGCTGTACGAAATATGTTGTTCACATAAAATAATTCGCTGTGCTAGTCGTACTTTTAGCATGATCCCTAAGTAATTTGATCATCGCACAGCGCAAACTCTTATTTTTATTAGCTATTCTGACTGGGCCGCTACTAGTTGCTCAAGAGTTTAACGGCTTTATCAACTCTGACTTTTCAGGAGTTTTGGGCGTGCGTACGCAGCCTGCATCAATAGCAGATTCGCCCTATAAATTTGATTTTAACTTAATCAATGCCAATTATTACCTGACCAATAATATAGGCGTTTCAGAAATTAGCCCAGAAGGCCTAAATGTAACACGATTTACAGACCTTGATCCGAAGTTTCTACATGCCAATGTCGGTCTGGGAGGGCTCTCTGCTATGTTATCCTTATCCAGGAATCAAGGCATTGCTCTTCAGTTTCAGGTGAGATCATTGAGTAGCGGAAACGACCTTTCTCCACAGTTTATCTCTCAGGTCAATAGATTCACAGATCAACGGTTCTTGAACAGTACCGTTACCAATCAAAAAGGAGATTTTACGACTAGTGTGTGGCAAGAGATAGCGATCAGTTATGCCTTCGTAAAAAAAGATGATGGTTATAACCGCTGGAAAGTGGGTGCTACCCTCAAATTTATTAACCCCCTCGCTAGTGTTTGGGCTACTATTGAAGATATTGATTATACGATCAACGGTGCGGGCTTAGCACAATTCACTAATCTAGAAGCGGAACTTGGCTATTCTACTACATTGGATGACTATCAATATTTTGACGGCAACCAAAGCTTTAATCAATTGCCAAAAGGTACAGGCTTCAAGCCAGGAGGAGATATCGGTGTAGTTTATGAAAGAGTGGCGTACATGGAAGATCCAAGGGGCAATAGAGAAACCAGGTTCAAGCCAGATATCACCTATGAGTTTCGATTAGGCATTTCTATTACCGATATCGGTGTGATGCAGTTCGATCAAGGCTCAGCCGCATTAGCAATCAATGGTATTCTCCCTAATCAAGGCCTCATCGATTTCGATGATGCATTCGGCAATCCAGACAGTTTCAGAGACGTAAGAAACTCTCTCGAAAATATTCTCCAAGTGCAAGACAAAACGGGAGCATACACTATTAGCTTGCCTACTTCACTTCACCTGAACTATGATTACAATTTTTGGAATAATTTCTATCTGAACGTGGCTGGCCGTTTTGATTTGACGGGTTTAGTGCCTGCAGACTATCGATTAAACTATCCCAGTAGCATTACCATTACCCCGCGATACGAAACAGGGTATTCTGGATTTTATCTTCCTTTTTATCGAAATTTAGATGGCGATTCAGAACTAGGCGCTGCCATCAGGCATGGTGCTTTTACCATTGGTACACATAGCCTTGGCTCTATGCTTTCTAAAGAGAAAAAATCTGGAGGTGTGTTCTTTAGTATCAGCCTGAAACAGCTCAAAGCAAATTCTAAGAAAACTTATTGTTTTGGTTCCTCAAGAGTAGGTAGTGGATTTGCGCGTTCACAGAGAACACCTCTCTACAAGCGTAAGAAGTTTCTCTTCTTCTAAAGGCGACTAAAAAATATAAAATCGGAAGCCGGAGGAGCAATATTCTCTTCTCTCAAAAGGAGTGCAATTTGACCTCGATGATGTGTGCCATGATTGGCTACATGACTGATGATATCATAAATAACAGAAGAATGTGAAGTCCCAAGAGAGTTCTGATAACTGATCATTCTATCAAAATCTGACTCGTTTTCTAACATTTCGAGCCAAGCCTGACTACTCACGAGAAGCTTGTCCACAGCGGATTCAATTGGATATTCCGTCCAAACCTTAGTCTCACTGCCTTTTCCGTTAATACGATCTATCCAAATCAATTGTGCATTTAGTATATGACTAATAAAAGTCAAAATCTTTGGGTTTTTGAACGCACTATCCTTTAGTATCTCTCCAAATTTCTGATTTGCCCAAAGATTATACTCAAACAGTCTGATCAGCTGAAATTTCATCTTTTGCTTTTTTATATGCTATGGCTCGAAAACCGATAAAGATTAAGAAGGGAACCCAAATAGCGTCATTCATCAAAAGATGGAATATCCCTTTGTCACCAACCTCCTGGTCTAAGATATTGAAGTAAAACCATAATCCTCCAGCGACTTTTGTAAAGGCTGCAAGGAACACGAGGTACCAAAGCTTTCCTGGGTGAATGGCACAGGCTAAGTAAACACCAGCCATCAGAAGCACCCCTTTTCCTTGCCACTTTATAATGTCCGGCAATTCATCTTTTGACTCAGTTACCCATTGAAAGAATGCCTCTGGAAAATACCCAATGAAAACGCCCCAAAGAATATTATAAGCCGCTGCAATCAGCAAAAACCCTCTTATCCAATTAGGTAAAATCGTTTGTGGTGTCTGTATGGAATTCATAACTTATCATTCTAAATTAAGAGAGATCGCACACTCTTACACAAAGCTATAAAACACTTCTTCAATGACGACACGGAATACAAAATTTAAAAAGACATCACTTGTTTTAGTTGCGCTACTCGTTATATCTGGATTTTTGGCTGGGTTTAAAATGGCTCAAAATATGGCGATTGAAAAAGCCGACATAAAAGCAGCACAGAAGATCCTAGACCTCAATTTTGATGATAATGAAATAACTCAAATGTTACCCAATGTCAATCGAAACTTAAGAGGTGTTAAAGAACTTCACGAGTATCCTCTCGACAATAGCACTCCACCTGCATTGTGGTTTAAGCCTCAAAAAGGTAATCGTGCTATTGCTGAAAAACAGGAACAAATTCTTTGGGGCCTTCCAAAAGATGTGAAGCTGCCAGAAGACAGAAATGAACTAGCCTTTTATACCGTAGCTCAGCTATCTGTATTGATCCGAGAACGTAAAATAACGTCCGTTGAATTGACACAATTCTTTATTGAGCGACTAAAAAAGCATAATGGATCCCTCCAAGCTATGATTACCATTACGGAAGAACGCGCCATGGCACAGGCTAGAAGAGCCGATGATCTATTAAAAAATGGCACCTACCTCGGACCGCTTCATGGTATTCCATATGGTGCGAAAGATTTGATGTCCGTTCCTGATTACAAAACGACTTGGGGCGCTGGCCCATATAAGGAACAGGACAGAGGCGATGAATTAGCCACTGTCGTAAGAAAACTTGATGAGTCAGGAGCAATACTCGTTGCTAAGCTCACTTTAGGCGCACTTGCTATGGGCGATGTTTGGTATGGTGGCACCACCAAAAATCCTTGGAATTTAGAGCAAGGCTCAAGTGGTTCATCGGCTGGTTCAGCATCAACGACTTCTGCAGGGCTTGTCCCTTTCGCGCTCGGTACTGAAACTTTGGGCTCCATCGTCTCTCCTGCCACAAGAAACGGAGTTACTGGACTCAGACCAACATTTGGCCGTGTGAGCCGTGCTGGTGCCATGGCGCTCAGCTGGAGTATGGATAAAATCGGACCGATAACTCGCAATGCCTTCGA
>Ga0222675_1000058_pt1 | contig 76480 bp, 68 predicted proteins | sample AntAcemetagen868_FD_179818 | JGI IMG/M metagenome (GOLD analysis project Ga0222675, IMG submission 179818) | Saline water microbial communities from Ace Lake, Antarctica - #868 | ecosystem: Environmental > Aquatic > Non-marine Saline and Alkaline > Saline | place: Antarctica: Ace Lake...
AAAATACCTTTAGCAAGTAATGCGAAAGTGGTAGAAAGTAAGTTTCCTGGTATGGTGGAAAAGTACTTGGGAAAATTGGTCGCTGAACAGAGAGGATTTGCTCTACAGCCACTAAAAAGCATTCACACTTCAACGGGTTATACGAATGAAATTGGCATGTCAACTAATGTCACATACCTCTATGTACTGACTACTACAGCATTTTTGATTTTGGCAATTGCCTGTGTCAACTTTATGAATTTGTCCTTAGCTAGGTCTATGGAAAGGTCTAGTGAAGTGGGTGTAAGGAAAGTTTTTGGAGCTGTCAGAAAGCAAATCATCGTACAATACTTGGGAGAGTCAATGCTAATAACCTTGCTCTCTTCTGTTCTAGGATTTGGATTGTTTGTCTTGGCACTCCCTGCTTTTAATAACCTTTCAGAGAAGGCTTTGGAATTACATCTCATAGACACCCCCGTAATACTAGGGGGACTATTTGCCATTGCAATTCTAGTCGGATTCCTATCAGGTATCTACCCTGCCTTGTTCTTGTCAGGCCTTTCTCCGGCATCTATACTTAAGGGTAAATTGGCTAAGAAAGGAAAGTTTGTTGGATTTTTTAAAAAGGGATTGATCACTTTTCAGTTTGTGATTTCAGCTGCTATGATCATTGCAACTTTCATAATTTATTTTCAACTAGACTATATACGTAATAAGAGTCTGGGCTTTGATAAAGAACAGATGGTTGTTATTCAAGTTAGAAACAGTCCCGAAAAGGAGAAAATCCAGTCTCTAAAAGATCGCCTTAATCAATTGCCTCAGGTTATTGGAACAGCGGTGTCATCAAGAGTTCCTGGTTACAAAAATTTCTATGACTACAATGTCTTGGCAGAAGGTGAGCCCGTAGAGAATAATAAAGTTTTTATGCGCCTGGAAATGGATTTGGATTTCGCTAAACTTTATGGTTTTGAGGTGATAGAAGGGAGGCTTCATAATGAGCAACTTTCTACGGACTCTCTAACTTACCTTTTGAATGAGGCGGCAGCTGAAAAACTAGGTTGGTCTAATGATCCACTGAATAAGAAATTGAATATTGGTAGTTTGAAATCGGATGGAACTTTTAATTCGATGTATCAGGGGAACATTATTGGTGTCGTGAAGGATTTCAATTTCGCCTCACTTCACAATGAAATCGATCCGGTTGTTTTAAGCATTATACCCCCAAGAGAGATTTTTTCAAGAGGGCTACTGTCTGTGAAATTGCAGGCTGGAGATTTGGTTGAATCGATGAAGTTGCTGGAGAGAGAATGGAATGAATTTGCACCCGCTATAAACTTTGAATTCTTCTTTCTGGATGATGCAGTTGAAAGACTCTACCAATCAGAAAAACAACTAGGGAAAGTGTTTGTTGCATTCTCTTTTGTGAGTGTGACGTTGGCATGTTTGGGGCTATTTGCAATGACCACTCTCTTGGCCACACAAATGAGGAAGGAAATTGGTATCAGAAAAGTAATGGGAGCCTCCGTAGCTAACATTGTGTTATTAATGTCTAAAGGTTACATGCAATTGATTGTCTTATCATTCTTAATCGCCAGCGCGATTACATATTGGATGATGGAACAATGGTTAGAGAATTTTGCCTATCAGATTCAGATGGAGGCTTGGTATTTTCTGCTTGGAGGAGGTCTTTTGGTTACTATTGCTTTTATAACAATTAGCTTTAAATCATTTAGAGCTGCCCACGGAAACCCAGTGGATGCTTTGCGCTATCAGTAACTTAACCAGTATTCTGCTTTTAGACTCTTTTGAAGTTCGCATATACAGATGTTGAAGGATCCCTTGACCCGAAAGTATGGGCTTGGAATCAAGAGCTTGTGTAGATATTGAAGAATATCATGGTCACCTATTAAGGCTTGCTATATGTTCACTATGCACCATTTGAACAATGGCTGATCAATATTCAAATGCGAATAGAATTAATTCAAATTCAAATACTTTAGTTTAAGTTTTAGGAGAAATATAGTATTGTAGAGAGGTTGTAATATTTCATTAAACATTAATCAATAGGGTATATAAATTAAATAAAATGTATGAAAATATAAAAAAATATAACTAAATATGTAAAATAATAAAATGACACACACAATATGAAACGATATTCAATTATTTACTTAGCGGCAGTCACTATTACCGTGCTCAGTTCTTTTCAAGTCAATGCTCAAAATGAAACGATAGATGTTTTGATTGAGGACATAGATGAGATTATGCATACACCAATGGTCTTAGAGAGTATTTCTAGTGAGTCTATTGGTGTTAGTCAAAGTGGAATACAGCAAAAAACGAAAAGGTGGAGGTTTAGACTAGGGCCTGTTGGGAGTGGCACATTTGCTTTAATGCATGTGAATATTGAAGTAACATACACAATTCAAAACAAAAAGTTTACCGGAGTAGTCGGTCACAATACGATTTTGACTGGAGGTTTATTTGGTATTTACTTCCAAGCCGGAAGCTTCTCTTCTAATATTTCTAATGAAGGGAAAGATTTATCTTGGGATATGTCAGGAGTCTTGGGTTTCACTATAAATACAGGATTCGGGCCTGTCGGTTGGAGTAGAATGGAGAATTTTGGAGGTGAAGTTTATTTGGATGACTTTGGTGATTTTGATGGTGATGGAGGAGATGTTGAATTGATCAATGTTAACCGTTACTAAGCTTGTTTAACTTTATACTAAATAACTCATATGGTTAAAATTAGAGGTTTGTTGTTTGTTATTCTAATGATGTCTTCTTGTTTGTCCTATGGCCAAGACTATAAAGGGTTCGAGTTACATACTCTAAAAATGAGTGATTACACTACTTTGAATTTGTATGTTGACTATTCTATTAATGAAGAAGGATTGATTAGGATTGATTCAGTGTATGGTAATTATACAGGATGGGTCTTCAATCTTTACTTTGTGCCCGTGGACTATCATATCGTTCAAAATTGGGATGAGCTTACAGGACAAATGGTTTGGGAGCAGACTTTTACAACGGGCATAGGCAAATCCTATGAGTCAGCCTTATTCAATCAAATGTTACTGCTCGAAGGTACGTTAGAAGTGAGAGGTGCCAATACTGAATCAATGGAAATCGTGAGTATAATTAATTCTAACCCTAAGTTTGATGTTGGTGTCAGGGTTTTTTACTTCCTTTTTGTTTCTCACATATTGTTGATGATCGTTTCTGCTCTTGTTACATTGTTTCAAACGAAATATGGAAGCGTTAGAAAGCTGATTATCTCGGCTCTATTTCCTTTTATTGGTCCGGCAATATATTTAGGAGTGGGATTATATAAGCTCATCAAACACATAGTATTCTGGGCTAAGGGTTTGAGAACTCCAACGACTGAATGACACATATTTATAGAACCTGAAGAAGCCGGCACTTGCCAGCTTCTTTTTATGAGTTTGAATAGTGACTTGTAATGGAAGACTGCTGAATGGCCTCCTGAGTTAATTGTATTTAAGGATTCCGTTGTAGGCTATGGATAATGATATCCCTAGATTATCCGTTATTTGTCCCCTGTCATAGGCCATAGACATGGTCGCATCAATGTTCTTATTCTTAAACGGTTGAGAAGCTACCTCTAGTAAAAAGTAAGCTTGTTTTAGGGGCTCTAGAAAGGTGTATTCAAAGTTTGGGTTGGTTTGAATACCGTCCCATGCGAACCTACCTTCATATAATCCAGCATATGTGCCAAAGTTCTTTGTAAACGTGGAAAGAAATCGAAAATCTATATCCTTGTATTGCCCAGAAAGTCCTATGTGGAAGGAGTTAATCCTATTGTTGACGATGGCAACTTCATAATCAGGAATAAGACCAAAATAGAATTCACTTAAAGCCCTATCGATAAATAGAGGGCTGCCGATGGTACGGTCGAAATTCGTCCAGCCATCGCGATAAAGGAAGTTGTTGTAAATATCATCTCTTCCTCCAAAAGGGTATCCAAAATTATTTACAACTGCAGGATCACCATCTGGCAAGCCTGGGCCACCTTGAATTTTAGAGGTCATATATTGAAAGGATACAGTGTTCAACTTGAAATTACTTTTAGGCTGAAATTTTAGGTTTAAACCGACAATTCTGTCTTTGCCATCGTTAAGGTCAAATACTTGAAAGCTTTTTCCATCTTCGAATGGCGCATGATGGTAGACTTCTATTTTGACATTTTTGAAATGGTAGTTGAATTGGAAATCGTAATAACCGAGGTGGCTGCCTAAGCCATTTTGTTCGCCATTAGTAACGCTTTCTTTACCACCTCCCGTGAAAACCGTAAAAAAGTCCGAGAAGTCTGAGTCAAGGTTTTCATTCGTAAGCGTGTTTGTGCCTCCCCAAATAGCATAGTGGTTTAGGCCTCCCTCAAGATAAACCTTCTGATCACCTATTCTTAGATAAACAGACTTTTCATGAAGAAAGGGGGCGTCTATAAAACGATCTCCTTCGAACCATCCATGAAAAAGGGAGCCTTTTATTGCTATCAGGTCACCAGCAAATGGTAATGTCCAAAAGTCAGGAAAAGACACACCCACTTTCGGAATTGGTCTAGCATTGTTGCTGATGCCGAAACTTCCCGGTTCTGTGGGCCTCCTTTGCTGCTCTGAAATATCCTTCTTTCCGGCAAAAAAGGAGAAGGGTCCTACTTGATATGATGCATATACTTCTCTCAGAATAACCGTTTGGCTTTGGTTGGCAACTAACAAGTCACCCCCGATTTTAAGGTTATTCCACTTAGTGGCATCAAATGCTGCCCTTATATAAGGTCCATTAAAATCGTAGTCGAATAGACCTCCGATATTTGAATGAGAATATAAAGGTAAATTCTGATCTGCACTGAATATGCTTCCGGCAGTCAGCGAATAGTTTAACGAGTCCGTTTGCCCAACAAGTTTATAACAGGGTAAGAGGAATAATAACGTATAAATAAATATATGTCGTAAGCTCATTAGTTTGACTCGTTAGTTCTGAACCATCTAAGAATACAATTTATACGTTTACACAGAGCAAAATTCTAGCAATCCGAGAAATCAAAGTCATCTAGGAAGGCGGTGGTAAAGTCACCGGACTTAAAGACTTCATCATCCATTAATTTAATATGGAATGGAATAGTTGTCTTGATTCCTTCGATTACAAACTCTTCCAGTGCTCGTTTCATCCTAACCAGCAACTCTTCTCGAGACTGTGCGCTCACTATAAGCTTAGCAATCATGGAGTCATAGTTTGGTGGGATGGTGTAACCAGCATATACATGACTGTCTACACGTACACCATGTCCACCGGGTAGGTGAAGATTGGTGATCTTTCCAGGAGATGGCCTAAATCCATGCGATGGATCTTCAGCATTGATTCTACACTCCATTGCGTATAATTTTGGATAGTATGCGGTGCCAGTAATCGGAATACCAGCCGCTGCTTTAATTTGTTCTTTAATCAAATCAAAGTCCGTTACTTCCTCGGTAATAGGGTGCTCTACTTGAATACGGGTATTCATTTCCATGAAATAGAAATCACCATGCTTATCTAGCAAGAATTCCACTGTACCGGCTCCTTCGTATTTGATTGCTTCCGCAGCCTTTATAGCAGCAGTTCCCATTTTGTCTCTTAACTTTTGGTCGACAGCAGGGGAAGGGGTTTCTTCTACCAGTTTTTGATGTCTTCTCTGAATTGAGCAATCTCTTTCGGACAAGTGACATGCTTTACCATAGCTGTCTCCAACAATTTGAATTTCTACATGACGAGGCTCTTCAATAAATTTCTCTAAATAGAGGCCATCATTTCCAAATGCAGCAGCTGATTCCATTCGGGCATCATCCCATGCTTTTTGAAAACCTTCATCATTATGTACGATTCTCATTCCGCGACCACCGCCACCTGCAGTAGCTTTTAGGATCACGGGATATTTCATTTTCTTAGCAATCTTGATTCCGCTAGCAACGGAATCAAGCAATCCTACTGACCCTGGAATGGTAGGTACACCAGCAGCCTTCATAGTTGCTTTTGCGGTCGCCTTATCACCCATTCTGTCAATCATGTCAGGGCTAGCACCAATAAACTTGATGCCGTACTCTTCACAGACGCGAGAAAACTCGGCATTCTCTGACAAGAACCCATAGCCTGGGTGTATGGCATCGGCATTAGTAATTTCAGCAGCCGAAATGATGTGAGGTATTTTTAAATAGGATTCGCTGGAAGGAGCAGGTCCAATATTGACAGCTTCGTCAGCAAATCTGACATGCAAACTATCTTTGTCTGCAGCAGAGTATACAGCGACAGTTTTAATGCCCATTTCTTTACAAGTTCTAATGACTCGCAGGGCAATTTCTCCTCTATTAGCGATTAATATTTTCTTGAACACAGTGATTCAATTAAAGATGATACATGTGGGATATATCCCCTTGCCTTATGACGGGTCAACCAAGAATAATGGCTGATCGTATTCTACTGGTGAAGCATTTTCAACTAAGACTTTCACAATAGTTCCTGAGATTTCAGAATCAATTTCGTTGAATAGTTTCATCGCCTCAATGATACCGACCCTTTGGCCAGCTGCAACTGAATCTCCTACATTCATGAAAGGAGGGTCTTCAGGTTTTGGTGCTCTATAAAAGGTGCCAATCATTGGTGACTTGATTTCTATATACTTACTAGTGTCATCTAAAGCCGGAGCTGCAGCTTGTGGTGTTTCAGCAGCAGGTGCAGGAGCAACTGCTACTGGAGCAGGAGCTAATGCTGGTGTGCTTGCTACCATGGTAGTTTCAGCACTGCGCTTCACCTCAATTTTGAACTCTTCAGTTTCAATGTTGACTTCTGCCAAACCAGATTTGGCTATAAAGTCGATCATGTTTTTTATTTCTTTCGGATTCATTCGTAGGTAGGTTGATTATTTTACTCTCTCACCGTAAGAGTGAGTTCTAGTGTCTACTTTAATTTTATCCCCTAAGTTAATGAATAATGGCACTTGTATTTCAGCGCCAGTTTCCATAGTAGCAGGCTTAGTTGCATTTGTAGCAGTATCACCTTTCATACCGGGTTCTGTATAAGTTATTTCCAGTACTACATAAGCAGGAAGCTCACATGTCAAGGGTTGTTCGGTCTCAGCATGAAATAGAATGTCTACTTCTTGACCATCTTTAATGAGTTCAGCACCCTTACCGATCATTTGCTCTTCGATCATTACTTGCTCAAAGTTGTCGGAATTCATAAAGTGATGACCGAAGTCATCCTTATATAAGAACTGGTGGGATCTTTTTTCTACACGGGCTGTCTCAATCTTATGTCCAGCTGAAAAAGTATTATCTACTACTTTTCCTGTCTTGACATTTTTCAGCTTTGTTCTAACAAAAGCAGGGCCTTTACCAGGTTTTACATGCTGAAATTCTGTGATCATCCAGAGGTCTTGATCTTTGACGATACAAAGTCCGTTTTTAATGTCTGAAGTAGTTGCCATATGACAAATCTAATGTTTAAGTCTAGAATTACTTAGGATCGTATGCCCATTTTAACCAGATCGATCCCCAGGTGAATCCACCACCAAATGCAGCAATGATTAGGTTGTCGCCTTTACGAAGTTGCGATTCATAATCCCATAAACATAATGGAATTGTTCCACTGGTCGTATTACCGTATTTCTGGATGTTGAGCATTACCTTGTCCTCCCCAACATTCATACGCCTAGCCGTGGCATCAATGATGCGCTTATTTGCTTGATGGGGCACCAAGAATGCGATATCGTCACCAGTAAGATTGTTTCGTTTCATGACCTCTTCAGCTGCATCGGCCATGTTTGTTACTGCGAATTTGAAAACTGATGAACCTTCTTGGTATACAAAATGCTCTCTGTGTTTTATGGTTTCTAAGCTAGCTGGTTTACGGCTTCCGCCTGCTTTCATATGCAGATGTTGTGCGCCTGAGCCATCAGATTTCAACATGGAATCCATAACTCCCACATCTTCACTAGTAGGCTCTAATAATACAGCACCACCGCCATCACCAAAAATGATGCAAGTAGTTCGGTCTGTATAATCAACGATGGAAGACATCTTATCGGCTCCAACAACGACTACCTTCTTGTACTTACCAGTCTCAACAAATTGAGAACCGGTCACTAAGGCATAAATGAAGCCTGAGCAAGCAGCCTGTAGGTCGTAGCTGAAAGCGTTTTTGGCACCTACTGCATCTCCAATCAGATTGGCAGTTGCCGGAAAAGGCATGTCGGGAGTGGTGGTAGCACAAATGATGAGATCGATCTCCTCTGGGTTCGTATTAGTCTTCTCGAGTAATCCCTTTACAGCTTCTATGCCGATAACGGAAGTTCCTTGGTTTTCACCTTTGAGAATGTGTCTTTGCTTGATGCCAGTTCGTGAAGTGATCCATTCATCATTGGTATCGACAATGGTTGCGAGTTCCTCGTTCGTTAAAACATAGTCTGGAACGTAACCATGGACACCCGTGATTTGAGCTCGAATGTTCGTCATTAAGTAATGTTAAGGCCTATAATCTGACCTGAATTAAAAGTTGGTGACCAATATAGGCTTAAACCATTCAGAATCATAATCATAAATTAGAGAGTTTATATGGGCATAAATGCCCATAAATAAGTACTGCTCCTGAATTAATATCCAGGAGCAGTACTATCAAGATTTTAGTAATTAAACTAAAACTTCTTTTTCCATCACGACTTTACCTTTATAGTAAAGCTTTCCTTCATGCCAGAAGGCTCTGTGAGGCATGTGTAGTTCGCCAGTCGTAGGGCAAACCACCAAAGTTTTGGCAGTCAATTTCTTGTGAGTTCTACGCTTGTCTCTTCTCGTTCTTGAAATTTTTCTTTTAGGATGCGCCATCTTAAATCTTATTTATTCGCTTTCGCTATTTTTGTTCTTTAATTTTTTTAATGCCGCCCATCTAGGGTCAACATCTTCTTCTTGCTGTTCTTCTGTTTTCGAATCGTCAACGATCGATGAATAAACCATAATTCCTTCTTCTAGGTCATCATCTTCTTCTTGAAATCGTGGATGAAGCTTTTTCATAGGGACTTGTAGTCCTATAAATTCGAAAAGTAAATCAGCAATATTAATGGTCTGAGTATCATTTAAGATAATCATCACATCTTCTGATAATTCTTTTTCTTCATCACCAAACTTGTAGATCATTGTATTCTCGAATGAGATAGGCTGATCAAACAAATCTAGACTTCTGTCGCAAGTCAACTCAATTGTACCTTCAACTTTGAAGATCATTTGAATCATGCTTTCCGATTTTTTAAGTGAAACGTCAGCCGTCAGTTTACCTGTGCTAAACATTTCATTTTCAAACAGTTCAAAGAACGAGCCCGAAACTTCAAAGTGGTAATCGTGATTACCATTTGCTAGGTTGAAAATATGAATATCAAATGCTCTTCTCGCTTTCAATTTCCTAGCGTAAATTTCGGGACTGCAAAGGTATATAATTATTGATTAATGAAGAAATATGTTTTGCATAAAAAATGCATCAATAAATGACTCACGTATACTTCTCTGTTTCTCCTCTGGATATCTAAGCTTTTACCTCTTCTAACTCTTCATCCTTCTTGCTTGTTTGAATCGTTTTTATCTCCACCATTAACTCTCCTAAGGACTGCTTAAAGCCATTTAAGTCGAGCTGATCTGTACAGCACATCTTCAAATCTATGTTCTTATACTTTGCAATTTCCTTAAAGTCATTGAGAATTTCGAGCACATCATGTTGGATGTGGCGAGTCCTTGAAGCATCAATTAATAACTCTGCATCATTAGGTACTCGGTTCAACTCCTTTAGAATTTGCGCCTTATTGAGAAAAGTAACCATCTCGGCTAACACAATACGGTAATGCTTATGAGCTTTGTCGTGAGTTTCTTTGAGTACAAATGGGTTTTTTAGATTAGTCAAAAGAATATAGAATACTGCTACTGCCATTCCGATTCCAATGCCTTTTAAAAGGTCGGTAAGTACGATGGCCAATACCGTTACAACGAATGGGATAAACTGGGGATGCCCAGATTTTAGCATTTGCTTGAAAAGGGAAGGTTTAGCCAACTTATAACCGACCACCAATAGGATGGCAGCCAAACTGGCCAACGGAATCATGTTTAGAATATTAGGTATAAGCATGGCTGATAGTAAAATGAGAAGGCCGTGAATTAAAGCAGAGGCCTTTGTTTTACCACCAGATTGAATGTTTGCTGAACTCCTAACGATTACTTGAGTCACGGGTAAACCACCAATTAATCCGGCTACTATATTTCCAATTCCTTGAGCCCTTAATTCTTTACTGGTGGGGGTGACACGCTTTTGAGGATCCAATTTATCTGTTGCTTCTACGCATAATAAGGTCTCTAGGCTGGCAACAATCGCTATTGTTATACCAAGAATCCATACTTCTGGCATGGCAAAAGCATTAAAATCTGGAAGAGTAAATTGATCGATAAAGCCAGTGATATTACTTGCAACAGGTATGCTTACCATATGCTCTTCGCTGACATCTAAGAAGGTTCCTGCAAAGAAGATGGCCATTAATATACCAGAAATAACAACAACTAAAGGGCCTTGAACTACTTGGGTAATCCTAAAGCGCCTAATAAACTTTTGCTCCCATAATATCAGGATGGCTAAAGAAATGAGAGCGATTGTGATGGCTCCGGGCGATATGAAGTTCACCATGTTGGCCAACTCTGAAAATGTATTTTCACCATCCGCTTGAAAGAATCCTAAATCTCCTTCAGGGTCCGCATCGTAGCCAAATGCATGTGGGATTTGTTTTAGAATAATAATGATCCCTATGGCAGCTAACATGCCTTTGATGACGGAACTGGGGAAGTAATAACCGATGATTCCTGCTCGTGCTACACCTAAAATGAACTGTATTATACCTGCAATGACCACAGCTACGAGAAATATTTCGAATGACCCTAATTCCTGTATTCCTACTAATACGATAGCGGCTAGGCCTGCTGCTGGTCCACTAACACCTAAATGCGACCCACTAAACATGGTGACAATAATACCGCCTACCATGCCAGAAATGATTCCTGAGAACAGTGGTGCACCAGAAGCAAGCGCAATGCCTAAGCAGAGTGGGACAGCTACCAGAAAGACAACTAGGCCTGCAGGAGCATCATTTTTTAAACTTGAAAATAAACTGTTCTTCATTGGTAAGGTCTTTTGCCGAAATACAAAAGATGTATTTAGGATAGGTGTTATTCAAAAAGTCTGGTTTTGGATAAACTTGACTAGACTAACCCGAGTTCGGGAGGAGGTGTATTTATTTCTCCATGCTCCTTATCCTTTTTTAAGAAACACTTGAGTGGTCTGTTTTTGAGAGAACCTTCAATACTTAACGTTTTATTTTTCTCGAACGAGGCTAGGTACGGAGTTTTTGAGTCTTCCAAATCTTTTTCTGACTCTTCTGACTCTGATTCGAATAGCTCCATTCCATCTATTGGATCAAGCACATGTGAAAAAAATTCTACTGTTAGAATTGCTGAGAAACAACAAAGGAGTAATATGGCAATGATTTTATTCAATTTTTTTAAGATACTAAAGATTACGCTTAGCTGGGTAGTCCGTTGCTGTAAATCGACTAAAGTTGGTGTTTAGTAGACTAATAACTCGTTGTTATGTAGCATTTCTATTACGGATAATATCGATTGCCATGTAAATGGCACTTCTCATGCTCTGTTCATTTGCCACATTTTTACCCGCAATGTTGAAAGCAGTGCCATGATCGGGCGATGTACGGACAATTGAGAGCCCTGCAGTGAAATTCACGCCATCTTCAAAGGCAATAGTTTTAAAAGGAATAAGTCCTTGATCGTGATACATAGCCAAAACACCATCAAATTTTGAATAACTCGCATTGCCGAAAAAGCCATCAGCAGGAAAAGGGCCAAAAACTAAGTCGCCTTTTTCTTTAAACTCAGCAATTAATGGTGCGATTAGATCCTTTTCTTCGCTTCCCAAAAGGCCTTCTTCACCAGCATGGGGATTAACTCCCAGTAAGGCGACTCTTGGTTTGCCTATACCGAAGTCCTTTTTCAAGGATTTCAGCATAAGGTTAGTCTTTAACTTGATCACTTCTTTTGTTAGTTTTTCTTTGATCTCTGATAAGGGAATATGACCAGTAGCAACACCAATTCTTAAGCTGTCATTGCATAGAAACATAAGGCTATCCTGGGCCTCAAAGGTAGAAGTGAAGTATTCGGTATGTCCAGGAAACTTAAAGTCGTCAGATTGAATGTTGTTCTTACTAATAGGGGCAGTTACTACGCCTTGAATACTCCCACTTTTAAGGTCTTCACTAGCACGGTTCAATGCTGCTAGGGCAAACCTACCCGCCTCAGGAGTTTCCGTACCAACTTTTACCTCGAATTCTTCCTCCCAACAATTAATGACGTTTAATCTATTGTGTCTAACGTCTTTGATCGATCCTGCCTGATGAAAGGCCAAGCGTTCGACATTGAGAATGTTCTTATAATGGGACAGCACTTTACCATGGCCATAAATCACTAAGGTGACAAAGGACAGTATTTTATTATTTTCAACAGATTTAATGATTACCTCAGGCCCAATGCCATTGATATCACCTATTGTAATGCCTATTATTGGTTTGATTCGATTGTCTTGCTCCACCTCGTTCATTTCTCTGTTCAATCAGTAAGCTAACGTCTATTTTTCCCTAAAACTCAGAATTTTGCGCAAATTAATGTTTTTTGCCTAAGTTGTCGCGATGTCTTCAGTACGCCCCAAAAAACACCTAGGTCAGCACTTTTTAAAGGACTTGACCATAGCCGAGAATATAGCCAATGGACTGACAGGTCATGGCGATTATAAGAAGGTATTAGAGATTGGCCCAGGTATGGGCGTGCTCACACAATTTTTATTAACCCAGTCCACCGAAACATGGGCGATTGAGGTCGATAGAGATTCGATACCTTATTTAAAGCAGCATTATGCTAGCCTGAAAGAAAGAATAATTGAAGGTGATTTCTTGAAGATTGATTTCCTAAAGTCTACAGGTGCTCCACTTGCCATAATAGGCAACTTTCCATATAATATTTCTTCTCAAATCTTTTTCCGCATTCTTGACTTTCGGAATGACATTCCAGAGGTTGTATGCATGTTACAAAAGGAGGTGGCTGAGCGATTAGCATCCCCTCCAGGCAATAAGACTTATGGAATTTTAAGTGTGTTGCTCCAGGCATATTATGATATAGAGTATTTGTTTACTGTAAAACCCGAAGTTTTCAATCCGCCACCGAAAGTGAATTCTGGGGTGATCCGACTTAAGCGTAACAAAGTCAGTAACTTAGGCTGTGACGAAGTACTCTTTAAAAGAGTTGTGAAAGCGGGATTTCAAATGCGGAGGAAAACATTGCGCAATGCATTAAAACCTATAAATTTGCCTCCCGAATTGATCGAACACCCAATGTTAAATCAGCGGGCTGAGACCCTTTCAGTAGAGGATTTTGTCACCCTAACAAATCTAATCTCATTGTGTCAGAAACGAGTGTAAAATTTGAGCTTTCCAAAGCGTATCTCGACCTAGTTATTCAGGCTGTCGAGCAGGAGAATCATGTTTTTATTCGTGAAACGATGGAAGGAGTGGACCCAGCGGATATTTCTCAACTCTTAGAAGAAGCTGCGCCAGAAGACACAAAATATGTGCTCGACCTACTTCATAATGAAATAGGCGCTGAAGTAATTGAAGAGCTAGAGGAGGACACGCGGCAGGACTTCTTAAAAGAGCTCAGTCCATCTGAGATTGCTGAATACCTTGAAAAGATGGATTCAGATGACGCTGTGGACATTGTGAATGATCTACCAGTTCGAGTTCGCGAAGAGGTCATCGCTGCAATTAAGGATCCAGAAAGCGCTGCGCATATACAAGAACTCATGCGATATGATGAGGATTGTGCTGGCGGATTGATGGCTAAAGAAATGATTGTTGCCAATGTCAATTGGACAATCTTGCAGACCATAGATGAGATCCGTAGGCAAGCGGAAAATGTAGAAAAGATTTATTCAATCTACGTAGTAGATGACAGTCAGAAACTGCTTGGTAAAGTCTCTGTTAAACGAATTATCCTTGCCAAGGATAAAATTCATATTAATGAAATCTACGATGAAGACATCAAGGCAGTAGAGACGTATATGGATGAAGAAGAAGTTGCTGATATCATGCGGAAGTATGATTTAGATGCAGTTCCTGTTGTAAACCTTCAAGGAAAACTGGTCGGTAGAATTACCATCGATGATATTGTCGATGTAATTACTGAACAAGCGGAAGAAGACATGCAGCTGATGTCGGGTATATCTGCCGATGTTGAAGAAGATGATAGTATTTGGGCGATTTCAAAAGCTAGATTACCCTGGTTAATGATCGGATTAGTGGGAGGTACTTTAGGGGCTTGGGCTATTGGGTTTTTTGAAGGCGATTTAGAAAGGAATGCTGCTCTAGCGTTTTTTATACCCCTCGTGATGGCCACAGGAGGAAATGTTGGCATTCAGTCATCTACTTTGGTTGTTCAGAGTTTGGCCAATAGGTCGGTATTTACCGAATCTTTTGGCAAGAGAATCAGAAAGATGTTTTTGGTAGCCATTTTCACAGGAGTAGTGTTAGCCGCCATAAGTTTTGGGATAGTCTATTTATGGAAAGACGACCTTCAGATGGCACAAGTAGTAGCCATTTCACTCATTTGTGTAATCATGCTGGCCTCCTTCACAGGAACATCCACACCACTGATTCTTGATAAATTAGGTATTAATCCAGCTTTGGCCTCAGGCCCATTCATCACAACCACTAACGATATTCTTGGGATCATCGTTTACCTTGCAATCGCGAACCAATTACTTAATTAGAAATGCCGAAGAAGTGCCTAATCGTTGATGAGATGCATGACAGCATTCAAGATTTGCTATCTCAAATTGGGATGGCGTCTGTTTATGCACCAAAGGCTTCAAGAGAAGAAATTCTTGATCAAATTGGTGATTTTGAAGGCTTACTGATCAGAAGTAAAACTACAGTCGATAAAGAATTAATAGATCGGGCTACACACCTGGAGTTTATTGGACGTGCTGGTGCGGGCCTTGATAAGATTGATGTTGATTATGTTGAGTCAAAGGGGATTGAAATTCTCAATGCACCTGAAGGAAATCGTGATGCCTTAGCTGAACATGCCGTGGCAATGTTATTGAACCTACTTAATAACATTAATCGTGCTGATGCCGAAGTGAGAAATTGGATTTGGGACCGTGAAGGTAACAGAGGAGTAGAGCTCAGTGATAAGACAGTTGGCATTATTGGCTACGGTTACATGGGTCAAGCTTTTGTGCAACGGTTAAGAGCTTTTGATTGCCGTGTGTTGGTTTATGATAAGTATCGTAAGGGCTTCGGCACCAAGAATGTTGAAGAAGTGAGTCTCGAAAAGATGTTTGCCAAAGCGGATATCTTGAGTCTACACGTTCCATTGACCGAAGAGACGAGAGGCTGGATCAATGCAGACTTTTTCAATCAATTTAAAAAGGATGTTTTTTTACTAAATACTGCGAGAGGAGAGGTTGTTCCTACAAAAGATTTATTGCAGTTGCTCGATTCCGGTAAAATCCTAGGTGCAGCCTTGGATGTATTAGAGAAGGAAAAATTCGATCAGTTGACAGTAGAGCAAAAAACAATGTTCGAGAACCTCTTTACTAGAAAAAATGTGGTGCTCTCTCCACATGTCGGTGGATGGACTTTTGCATCATTCAAACGAATCAATGAGGTATTGGTAGGGAAAATTGCTACACACTATCGCGTTGATTGGAACGCATAAGCTTTAACATTTGGTAATTTTTAGCTAAATTTGAGCTCAATCGCCTGAAGAGGCGATTTTATTTATTTATAGACGGTTTCAATCTGAGGCCGTTCTTTGTTTAAGGAGTACACAAAATACAATGATATGGCAGGTGTTAGTTATTACACTGAAGAGGGATTGGAGCGATTGAAAAAAGAGCTGCACGATTTAAAGACGAAAGGTAGAGCCGATATGTCAAAGCAGATTGCTGAGGCAAGAGATAAGGGAGATTTGAGTGAGAATGCTGAATATGATGCAGCAAAAGACGCTCAAGGCTTGATGGAAATGCGTATTTCAGAACTAGGTACAGTCATCGGTGATGCAAGAGTCAAAAAACAAGAAGATGTAGATCTTTCTAAGGTTTCTATTCTCTCAACCGTTAAGATCAAAAATCTTAAAAACGGAATGGAAGTGAAGTATACTTTGGTTTCTGAAAAAGAGGCGGACCTTAAAAGCGGTAAGATTTCTTATGAGTCTCCTATCGGTAAGGGTGTTTTGAATAAGAACATAGGTGATATTGCCGAAGTAATTGCACCAGCCGGAAAAATGGAATTCGAAATTCTAGACATCACTTTAGAATAATAATGCCAAGTATCTTCACCCGGATCATCAATCGCGAAATTCCTGGCCATATCGTAGCCGAGGATCAAAATCACATTGCTTTTTTAGACGTTAGCCCGCTTAAAGTTGGCCACACATTATGTGTACCTAAAAAAGAAGTGAACTATATTTTTGATATGGATGAAGATGCTTACTTAAAACTGCATGCTTTCACCCAAAAAGTAGCCAAGGCTGTCGAGGCCGCTGTGCCTTGCAAAAGAATCGGTGTGGCAGTGATTGGTTTAGAAGTACCACATGTACATATCCATTTAATTCCCCTTGAGAATATTTCGGACATAGATTTTAGTCAACCGAAGCTTTCATTAAGTTCTGAGACTTTTGAAACAATAGCCGAAAAGATTAGAGAGATAGTTTAACGTTTTGGCTATGAGCAGTAGCGTCCCGCAGGGCGCTATGATTTTATACATTGTTGTGTTTTCGTGTTTTTAGTCATTGAGTTTTTTCTTTCAATTTCTCTGTTATTTCATTTAGTAGCGTATCAAAATCAAGCGATTCGCCATGTATCATGCTTTCCTGCATTTCTTTGTAATCCGATTTGTAATTTTCCAAGAAATCATCTGGTGGAATAATGTTGAGACTATGCAATGTCAAATTCTCATAGTTCGTAGTTTTCATTGGAGTCAATACCTTTCTGTGTGCAATGATGCTATCAAAAAGTTCAGAGTTCCGCAAGGCAGCTTGTCCGTATTCAGACTTTAGTATTTGTCCCATGTCATAAAAATGTCGAGACATTCGCAAATACCTAATTTTCTCTTTCGGCTTTTCAAATTCTTCGTGTAGTAGAATAAGTTTTTCTAAAAATGTTTTTTGTGGATTGGTTGTACTAACATCAAATGATTCTTCCACAAATGAAGCTGCTGGATATTGTTCTTCAATCCATGATTTAATTGTTTCTGATTGGTTAGGCTCTATCAATGAACGGGCACTTACCTCTATTTTAACTCTTGGAAGCAAGTATGGAATTTCCTCTTTAACATATAGTGTTTTGTAATTCATCAATATGGTTTCTGGGTCTTGGTCAGAAATCTGTTCATTTTCTACAACTAGTTCATATAAACTTTCTTCGACACCATATTCACCTAATTGTTGTTTTAATACTTCTTTCAGTTCTACTGAAACAAAATTGTGACATGCTCGTCTTAGCTTTCTAATCTGTCCTTTACTCAAATCTCCTTCAAAGCCCAAGCACCTTCTATCAATTCCAAGATCTATGTCTTCTGAGAAACGTTTTATTAGGTTGAATGCTTTACTCAGTGATGTGCCTCCTTTGAAAATAAAGTGTGGTGCTAATTTTGACTTGAAGACCATTCTTAACATGAGTGTCACCCAAACATCTTTTTCAACAGCCTGAGGTGGTACACCTATTTTATTGGAAACATCTTGATAAATTTTCCTCTTCTCATCATCTGATATTTGTAAGAACTTAATCATAGTGCTTTTTGCATAATTTTTCTAATCCAAACGGGAGCTAAAGGAATATCATGTTTTAATTTTTTCCTTTCTTCCTTTTTAAGCAACTCAATAATCTTTTGCTCTATTTCTTCTGTTATTCCTCTTTGTCCAACTTCTCTCAGTGCTTGAATTGCCAAACTGCTAATTTTTCCTTTTGCCAAGAGGTTTTTAGGGGTTGTCTTTTTCAGTTTAATTGTACGGTTGCCTATTTGAATTTCTCTTGGAGCTCCGTCAGTAAGATAAACCAACTTCAAAGGAATTTGTGTGCTCAATCCCAATTTGTTCAGTGCATGCGTGCCAATAGGTACTATTTTTATCATATCTCTTTTAGCAATTCCTAGAGCAACTTCTTCTGCTGTTGGTAAAACTTCTCCGATGTACTCGCTAATGACTGGCCTTACAAAAATGCCTCTTGCTATTCTCGTAATGACATTTCTGTTTGTTAAACGTTCTAGTGCTTTTTGAATAGCTTTTGAAGATCCGTGTGCGATAAAGTCATCTGTAAAGAGTAAAGTGCCTCGTTGCTTTGATTTTATTACTTTTTCTATTTTATCTTCAATACTTTGCATTGGAACACATTAATGAATGTTTGTCGCAAATTTAGTTAATATATGCGACAAAAAAAGCTTTAATTTTAAAGAGAGTTTAATCAACACTAAAAATTAATCTGTCGCAAATTTTAATAGTTTTTGCGACAAGATAGATAAAGAAGATGTCCCGAAAATTGATGTTATTTGGGACAATTTTTAAATAACTTGGGTGTTGGTAAGAAAGATATTTTCTTAGCTTGATGCATGAAACACAACGTTCGAAGGTATGAACCGTGAATTATGGAGGAATATCAAAATGGATACTTTTGTCCAGCGTTCACCGCCTATAATCGAGTTTTAGTTAAAGCAATAAGATACGACTGAAATTATTGATTTTGAATATTCTGGGAATAAGATCGGTTGACAAGACTGGCCTGTCATGGTTTATACCGGATGTTGGGTATTTGTGCTTTGGTGATAAATCTGTGAGGTGTTAGAGTTTAGGCGGCCTGTCTTGCTTCGAACGTTGGGATTAATGAATAGGCTGGGAGCGTAGCGGAAGTCTATGTCCCTCGCGGGGCATTAATCCCAACGTCTCGGCTATGCGTAGTGCGGGATTAAATACCACAAAACTTTCAGCCTACCGATAAGTTTATTAAATGATTTAACTTTCAAAATACCACCAAACCCCGCATTACGTATAGGTTTTGTTGTGTGCCCGTGCTTTTTCTTATTCTGTCCGTGCGGTAGGGCAGACACACTCTTTGACAAGCTTTGGATTGAGCGGTGGCTCGTGGGGCTTGGCAATGTGTGTGGCTGTGAAGCGTTGGCTATCTGTCTAAAAGTTTCTGTCATTACGCCACTTTCTGATTATAAAGATGTTCTTGAAAATCTACAAAAAGTCTGCTGATATTTGCAACGTCTCCTAATATTTCCTTAGCATCTTCTAGCGACTGATACTTGTTGGTCAGCAGTATAGGTAGTTTCTCTTGGTCAAGTTCGTCCACACCTGTTTCCACGTATTTGCTCAAAACGAAAGCAAGGAATTCTTGCTGCTTGTCATTTAGCAGAGCAAATATTGTAGCTTCTGCTGCTTTCGCTCTAGCTTCTCTTGTCATTGCGATATAGTCACCATTGAAAACGTATTCCAATACATCATACAAATCGCTTTTTTCCATATCCACCAACTTTTGCAAAGTCAGTAAGTCGTCTTTCGGAAAACCTGCGGCATCTAAGTTTTTTAATAGTGTTCTTCTTGTCAGTGGATTGCTCCATAATTTGCGCAGTTCTTCTTCGTCCTTGAAAAGTTTAGGCAATTCTCCGAACAGATTATTCAAAAATTCATCAGCTGAAATAGGTTTGCCGTCTGCACTCCAAAAGGAAGTTTGAACGGTATGTTGAATCGTTCTTTCTTTCCCGTCCCGAAGTTTGACTTTGATCCTTTTCTTTTTTGGTCTCGGCTCGTCAGGTTCTTCAACATCTGGTTTGTCTTTCGGCTCTGGAGTTGGATAGGGTTTTGGCTCACTCGGTTCAGGTTCCAAAGGTTCTCCATCCCATTCAGGGTCAGAGAAGTGTTTGTAAGCATCTACAAAATCATAAATGGTAAAAAACTCTTTACCGTCAAACAGGCGAGTGCCACGACCAACGATTTGTTTAAACTCAATCATGGAATTAACAGGACGAAGCAAAACGATATTCCGAATGTTTCGCGCATCAACACCCGTTGAAAGTTTCTGCGAAGTAGTTAGAATGGTTGGCAATGTTTTTTCATTGTCCTGAAATTCTCGCAACATTCTTTCGCCTTCTTCTCCATCATTGGCGGTTACACGAACGCAATAAAATGGGTCTTTGCTTTTGGCGTTTTGGTTTACCACATCTCTTATCAATGCAGCATGTGCTTGATTGGCACAAAAAATAATTGCTTTTTCGTTTTGGTTCGATTCATCCAAAAAGATGTTTACTCGTTTGGCTTCTCGCTCTACAATTTCAATGCTGCGGTTAAAGTCTTTTTCTTCATATAATTTCCCTTCTTCAATTTCGCCTTCCACAATGGTATCGTCCGAAGTGTAGCGGTAATCGTCTAAAGTGGTTTTGATGCGTTTTACTTTGAAAGGTGTTAAGAAACCGTCATTTATTCCTTCTTTCAACGAATAGATGTAAACAGGATCACCAAAGTATTTGTAAGTGTCCACATTGTCATCTCGCTTGGGTGTAGCGGTTAAACCCAATTGAACGGCCGGACTGAAATACTCTAAAATACCCCGCCAATTGCTTTCGTCATTTGCTCCGCCACGGTGGCACTCGTCAATGATGATGAAATCAAAATAGTCATTTGGGTATTCTCCAAAGTAGGGCGCAGGTTTGCCTTCTTCATCCGTTCCGCTCATGAAGGTTTGGAAAATGGTAAAGAAGATACTGCCGTTGGTTGGCACTCTACCTTTTTTCTTAATCTCGCTGGGCTTTATCCGTACCAAAGCATCTTCGGGAAATGCAGAAAAGGAATTGAAAGCTTGATTGGCTAAAATGTTTCTATCGGCTAAAAACAAAATTCTTGGTCTTCGGCTTCCGTCTCGTTGCAAAGACCAACGAGTTTGAAACAACTTCCATGCGATTTGAAAAGCGATTGCGGTTTTACCTGTTCCTGTTGCAAGTGTGAGTAATAATTTGTCTTTGCCGCTTGCTATGACTTCAAGAGCACGTTGAACGGCTATTTCTTGATAGTAACGCAATTGCCAAGTGCCGCTTTTATCTTCAAAAGGAACATTGGCAAATTTTTCTCTCCAATCGTTTTGCTCCGCAAAAGTCTTGTTCCAAAGTTCTTCAGGGCCGAGAAAATCTGTAACCAAACCTTCTTTGCCTGTTTTCATGCAGATTTGGTAAATGGCTTTTCCGTTGCTGCTGTATGTGGTTTCTAATTGCAGTTTCTCTGCATACTGCTTGGCTTGCATTACACCTTCACCAACTTCTAATTCATCACTTTTGGCTTCAACCACAGCCAACTTAATGCCCTTATGCACTAAGATATAATCTGCAATAATCTTTCTGCCACGTGCGCCCCCCGATTGGATTTTACCATCAGTAATGCGGTATTCACGAAGCACCTTAGAGCCTTCTACTACGCCCCAACCGCAAGCTTTTAGCTTCGGGTCAATAAGTTCTGCTCTTGTTTCTGCTTCGTTCATATTGTGTGTTTTATCAAATGACTATCAAATAAGATTCGCCTAGTTTTCAACAACTTAGCATAGTTTTCAACAAGGTTTGTCAAATAACCATCAAATAAGAATTCAAGCCCAAAATGGCACATAGCTTCTATGTTTACGTGATTTGTTATTGGGATCATCTTCCTTAATCATGCCTGCTTCAAAAGTGTCTTTAATAATTCTAGATGCTATTGCTGCATTCTTATCATCAATAGAAAACCGTTCTCTTAAACTTTGATTTGTCATCTTTTCATTAGACACCCATTTTAAACATGAGTGTTGATAGCATGCTCGTATTTTTTCTCTTTTGTCTAAATCGTTAAGCTTCTTATAGCTGAAAATGGTTACACGTGTCCTGTTTTCATCTGATATCACATTAATAGGCGGTAATTGATACAACTCATTGTAGAAAATCACCTTATCCAAACCACTTCCTTTTTCTTCACAAAAGCCCATTCTTCTCATCAAATCGGCCAATTTTTCATTTCTTGAAATATAGGAATCAATAAAACGCTCAGGTGTAATCAATGGATTTCCCGGATTTGAAATTTCGATTCTATCGGAAAATATTTCAATCATTGGGAAACCTTTTATTGATAAATCCTGATGAATTAAAGCATTGGCCACTAACTCTCTAATGGCTATTTCTGGATACATGCGGGACTCTTTTCTGAGTGCTTTCCCTATTTCTTCATTGGCTGGTAGTTGACTATTTACCCAATCTACCAAACCGAGAAAACCCAAAGCATAACCCTTTGCTCCAATTTGCTCACGTACAGTTTCTACTTTGTTATTCCCCTTATAAACGATTACCCGAACTGATTTTCGTTCTACTGATTCAAATTCGGGCAAACTTTTGGCAAATAGAATCGCCCCAAGATTAGTAACTGCATAGCCTCGAGATTTAACAATCAATTTTTCGTCAATCAATTTTTGAATAACTCCATCTTGATTAGAGGGGTAAGGAAGCTTCATTAAATCAAAATAGGTTTCGGTACTAAGTATCCGAATCACATCACTGGCGTTGAGGTTATCTCTAGCAATTTCTTGTTCGTAAGGCTTTACTTTTTTCCGCCAAATTTTAGCTTCTTTTTCTGGAAACTCTGAAAGTTTACGAGTGATGCTCCCAACCCTGATATAAGCGTTGTGAAAGAAATCTACGGGACGGTTTTGAGCCGCAGGAATTACGAAAACAGCCATGTGACGGGTGTCATCATATCCAAACTCATAAATACGATAATCAATTCTCGGGTCAAGGCGCTGAGCTAGCCAATGTTCCAATTCTTCATTGCCTTTCTTATGTGTTTTAGGCTTGAATGTGGTTCCTTTAATAATGTGTGTTTTGTCTTCAACTCCAAAAACCAAATAACCAAAATCCTGATTCTGAATAGTTGCTCCATTTGCCAAAGCAGAAATACGCTCTCCAATTTCTTCTGGTGAATGAAAATTGAGCTTAAATTCAACCCACTCACTTTCATATGGCTGTTTTACAAGCTCGTTTATTAGCTCTATGAGTTGTTGTTCATTCATACCGCAACCACTTTTTCAGTTTCCAACTCCCCCGCAAACGCCTTTTGCAAAATGGATTTCTTCAGTTCGTCTAAATCATCCATTTTCGTTTGATACACCGCTTCTAACTTTTGCGTTTCGTCTCGGAGAGAATCTAATTGGCGGACGATGATTTGTTGAACTTCTAACGATTTTGGAAATGGAATATAAACCTCGTCAAAGCTGTAATTATTTATTTGAGGAATGTTAGCTCCATTGCTAATACTCATCAAATCAAATAATTGAAACCAATGGAAAAAATAATCCTTATCAATTCTCGAACTGGGAATTATTGCCATTGTATTTAAATCAACAATCGTTGGACTAACGATTTTCCTTTTTTTATTCGTTGCAATTGCACCACCTCTTTTTGGAAAAATAATTGATCCTTCAGGAATTATTTGCCGTAGTTTAATCTCGTTGCTGTTAACGAACCTTGTGGATGTATTTATTTCAATTTCATTATTAGGTAAATTCATGTCACCAACCTTGATGTATAAAACATCACCTTCATTTCTTTCAAGTTTTGGCGAAATTGTAGTACCACTTTTTAGTTCACAAACTTCTTTCAAAAGTGTTTCTTCCCAATCATCACCCTTTTTTTCAAACACACCCTGCAAATAACTTTCAAAAAGCTCCTTGGCGTTTTGAAGGTTTTGTTCGGCATTGGCTTTTGCTTGGTCTATGGCGGCAAAGGCTTCATCTAGAATGGAAACAATGCGTTGTTGTTCGGGGAGGGATGGAAGGGGGATTTGAAACGCTTTAATTTGTTCAGTACTAAGATTCGGTTGTGCTGCTCCTGCTGAGATTGCTAAACTCTCTTCAACTTTAGTACTTAAAAAATAGTATAAATATTGCTTATCCAAAGATTGACTTGGCTTGAATAAGCCTACACGTTGATTTAATAAAAGAATCTTTTCTGAACGATAAAGTCCAATCTTACCTGTAGTAGCACCTGACATAGCAATTAGTAAGTCGCCTTTTTTCACTTCATATTTAGATAAATCTTGGCTGTAATCTTTTCTATCAACAAAAACAAACCCTTTTGACTCTACTCTATCATTTTGAATATTGGTTATTCTAACTACAGGCTCTCCAAATTCTTTGAAAGTTTTGCTTTTAAAAGCAAACCCATTTTGAAAATGACAGATATCTCCTAAATCTTTTATTACCAAATTTTGTTTCATATCAATTCAGAAATTGAGTTTATAATATTTTTCATTGAGTTCTTATCCATTATTGTCTGAATTATGATTTTTAAGATTTTAAGATTTTAGGATTGTTTTTCATAAAGTCTTTATTGTCGGGGTGGTTTACATTATATACCCTTTTAAACTCAAGACTTTTCGCTCCAAAATTTATCAGTAATCCAATTGGTAAATTATATGCCTGGCAGTAGTTCATCGCTTGGGCTAAATGCACATCTTCTAGTTTAATTAATGCCTTTAGTTCCACCATAATATTTTCTTCCACAAAAAAATCAACCCTGCGTGTTCCAATGTCAATTCCATCATAAAGAATAGTCATTTCCATTTCACGCTGAAAACCTAAACCTTGTTTTTCCATCTCAATAGCTAAAGCTCGTTGGTAAATCAATTCTTGAAAGCCATTACCTAGGGTGCTATGAACTTTCATCGCAGCGCCAATAATTGTATGTGTTAATTTTTCGTTTTTCATCTTATAATCTTTTCATCCAAAAAATCCTAATTCAGACAGTATTCATAGGCGTCAAATACTTGCCCGTCAAAAAACACCCCTTGGTTAGGTATGGCATCTTTGCTTTCTAAAGCTTTAAATACTAGCTCAAATTTTTCATCGGTTTCAAATTGTTTTCGTTCTACCTGATTTAAACGGTGGTTTATAAAGGTGTTTCCCAACAATACTTGTCTCATTTTCACAAACGCATCGATAATCTGAACGCTCACATTCACTGCAGTATCGCTATTTAGCACTGCTGATAACATGGCAACCCCTTGTTCTGTAAAAACGTAAGGAAGCGTTCTTCTTTTTGCGGTCGCAGTTTGCGACTGCAAATCTTTTTCCTCTTCTGCGGTCGCAATTTGCGACCGCAACGTGTTCCATTCCGATTCAGATAATTGAAACATAAAGCGTTCGGGAAACCGATTGCTATTTCGCTTTACTTGCTCATTCAATCTTTTCGTTTCAACATCATATAATTCTGCGAGATGATAATCTAGCATTATCTGCAAATCGCGCACAGTAAAAATGCGACTTTCAATTTGAGCTATTGATATACTTATTCCTTCACTCATATCAATTCTGAAATTGAATTTAAGATTTCAGCACTTTCATCATCTAAGGCTTTTATTTCTTCCAAAATAGCTTGCGGTTTTCTGAGCGGTGCAGCTTCTGGTGTATTTGGGTTTTTTACGCTCAAGTCAAAGGTGCTTTGGTCAACATCTTTCATGTTTACCGTCCAAGAGTTTTCGCTTTCTGCGGTCCCTTCGGCTCCGCTCAGGGCAAGCTTTTGAAGTTCTACAAAGTCTGCCAAATCATTTTCGTTGAGTGGGTTGGTCTTGCCCAAATTGCGGTCGAGGTTCAAGGAGTAAAACCAAACTTTTTGGGTGGCTTTTCCTTTCTCAAAAAACAACACTACGGTTTTTACGCCTGCACCTGTGAAGGTTCCGCCTGGTAAATCCAACACGGTGTGCAGGTTGCAGTTTTGCAAGAGTTCTTTCCGCAAAGCAATGCTGGCATTATCGGTATTGCTCAAAAAGGTGTTTTTAATCACCACACCTGCTTTGCCGCCTGCTTTTAAAATCTTAATAAAGTGCTGCAAAAAGAGAGAAGCAGTTTCGCCTGTTCTTATCGGGAAGTTTTCTTGCACTTCGGCACGTTCCTTTCCACCAAAAGGCGGATTGGCAAGCACCACATGGTAGCGGTCTTTTTCCTGTATGTCGGCCAAGTTTTCGGCAAGTGTGTTGGTATGTATGATGTTGGGCGCTTCTACACCGTGTAAAATCATGTTCATGATGCCAATAATGTAGGCCAATGATTTTTTCTCCTTGCCGTAAAAAGTGCGTTTTTGCAAAGTTTCCCAATCTTTGGTAGAAAGCCCGGACCCTGAGCCTGTCGAAGGGCCCGAGTTCAAATAGTCAAACGCTTCACACAAGAAACCCGCAGAACCAACAGCACCATCATAAATTTTGTCGCCAATTTTTGGGTCAACCACTTTTACAATGGTGGTTATGAGCGGTCGGGGCGTGTAATATTCACCACCGTTACGTCCTGCATTGCCCATGTTCTTGATTTTGTCTTCATACAGATGGCTCATTTCGTGCTTCTCTGCATGAGTACGAAAACGTAATTCGTCAATACGGTTAATCACTTCTCGCAAATTGTAGCCGCTTTGTATGCGGTTTTTCAGTTCGCTGAAAATCTCGCCAATCTTGTATTCAATGGTGTCAGCATTTTCAGCAGACAGTTTAAATTTTTTGAGGTAGGGAAATAGTTTACCGTTCACAAAGTCCAAGAGGTCGTCACCTGTCAGGGCGTTGTGATCAATTTTACCGTCTGCCAATTTTGGAGCAGCCCAAATGCTCCATTGGTAGTCTTTGTCAATTATGGGCGTGTAGGTTTTTCCTGTGAGTTCGGCAGAAGTGGCACGGTCACGCTCTAGGTCGTCCAAATATTTGAGAAACAACACCCAAGAGGTTTGCTCCACATAATCCAATTCACTTCCGCATCCTGCGTCTTTGTGGAGTATGTCGTCTATATTTTTAAAAGTCTGTTCAAACATTCGTTTTCTTTATTTCAGTTTTTTCGTTTCTCATTCATTTTCAGTCGAGCGTTGGCAAAAATTCAAGCTCTTTTGGTTTTTCTGCGTTTGCCTGTGTATCGGCAAAAACCAAATGTGCTTGAATGTGCGTTGGCTCTTTCTACATGGCACACAACGGTTAGTATATGAAAAGTAGGCGATTACGAAGTACCAAACTTTCGGCTATGCACAAAACTTGATACGAGCCAAAAGCATCGAATTAAGCATTAATTCGCCTATTTTTTATATGCTTTGTTGTAACCAGTTATTTTCTATATGCTACAGAAAATATTATAGAAATTGCTTCAAAATTTCCATCTAGTATTACTTTCTTTTCTTTTTCATATTCGTTTTTACTTTCAACTGATAAAGCATTAAACGCTTGGACATTGCCTTCAAAATTTGTAAATGTTTTCTTAAAAACATCAGTAGTCCATTCCCCACTTACTGTTAGTATACTTATTCCAGTAACTATTTTTCGTTTTTTTGGGTCGCTATCCATACAGGTAGATAAATTATCATCAATAAATCTTTGGGTTAAATCATAAACTATATATTCCAATTCAATTTCTTGATTTGTTTCGCTTTCTATATTTTTAATTAATTCAGCCTTAATATCTGCTTTGATTGATTCATCTAATTTCCCGAAAAATCTCCCAATTATTTTAGTAAGGTTAGCCTCTAATTTTTGGTCAAAACTCTTTTTCTCCTTGCTTTCCACAGACGCTGTCAATGTGTTAGAAGAGGAAATAGTATAGTCGTTTGCAGATAACTCTGAATTTGAGCAAGGGGTAGTTTCAAAAATAGATTTTTTAAATTTCCTGAATAGTTCATACTCAATTTCTCCTTTATACACTTTTGCTTTTACTTTAGCGAAACGACTACTCGAAGTTGGTTGGCAAAATTCAGTAGAAGAACCACATAATTCTTGGGCAGTCATTTTACCAAAATAAGGTACATTTATTGTCTTTTGAGCAGTTGCATAATTAGATAATCCTATTACCATAATTAATAAAATCATTAGTTTTTTCATAATTGGTTATTTTTGTTTTAATTGGTTACAACGTTATGTATCAGTCACATTTGTGATCGTTATATCTCATATAGTTAGTGAGAAAGTCATTTCTATGCTAATAGAAGCCATATTTATTTTATCAAGAGTGCTATTATACAATTCATTTGTAAACGTTTGTAAGTATTTGTAAGTGCTTTTGGTATCTCGTCATAAGAACTATTGAAGGTCAGATCACAGACCAAGGCGAGAGATTGAGCGTTATTTATATAAGTGAAAAATACTCGCTGGGTTGGGTGGGTATTGGGTAACTGATCTTTGAGCCGTTGATATAGGCTTTATAATATATGAGAGTCAGTTATCTGCCGGCCTTTTTGAAAAAAAATTAATCCTTTCCTACTTCACTCTTCCAGGATTATCAGCGACAAAGTTCTTCCAGCTTTTAGCCTTGCTTTGTAAACTGCCATTTTGGAAATGGTGACATACGGCTACACCCAATGCATCTGTGGCATCCAACATTTTCGGAAGTTCTTTGATGTCTAAAAGTGACTTAAGCATGGCTGCAACTTGTTCTTTTGAGGCGTTGCCATTTCCGGTCACCGACTGCTTTACTTTTTTTGGAGCATATTCAGTGATGGGAATGTCTCTGGCCAATGCGGCAGCCATAGCAACACCTTGCGCCCGGCCTAGCTTGAGCATCGATTGTACGTTCTTGCCAAAGAAGGGTGCTTCTAATGCAACTTCATCAGGATGGAAATCATCGATGATCGATGATATCCGCTCAAAGATCTTCTTTAACTTGAGCTCATGCCCAGCATATTTGCTCAAATGAATGACCCCAAACTGTAGCAGCGATATTTTTTTTCCAGTCACCTTAATTAATCCATATCCCATCACACTGGTGCCTGGGTCTATACCTAGAATAATCTTTTCGGGAACTACTGCCATCTGGAATGCAATATAAACAATCCGAATAGTCTGTTGATTTTAATGAAAAGAATTCCTCTGGGCTTTGCCCTGAGGTTCAATAAATCGTCATTCTCGCGCATGCGGGGATCTAAATAAAACACGCTGTGCTGACCTGAAGGTCAACAAGTAATTCCGTGTATTCAGCCACCGTAAGAACAGCCCGTTAGCGTAATGTTTTATTTTTCGCTCCTAATCATAGTTATTCGTGTATGATTCTGGCCATTGGCATATATGTGGGCTATCTCTTTTTTCTTCTGGTGCTAATCATGGTATGGAACAGTTGGAGGTCTTCGAATAGTGAAAAGCAAGAAATTCCCATATCGGTAATTGTTCCTTTTAGGAATGAAGAAAAAACGTTGCCCGCACTGATCAATAGTCTTAAAGCACAATCGCATACCTCTTTTGAAGTGATTTTTATCAATGATTATTCTGAAGATGAGAGTATAATGGTGCTTAAAAAGTTGCTCAAGGGTGTACACTTTACTTACCACGTCCATTCTTTAGAAGTTGACTTTGGTAAGAAGGTGGCAATTAGAAAAGGAATTCAAGTAGCTAATCATGAGTTGATGATCACTACCGATGCAGACTGTTCTGCTGGGCCTAATTGGTTGAAGAAAATGTCCAGTCCATTTAATGAGTCTAGCCTTCAAATGCTGGTAGGTCCCGTTGTGCTAGTTGGGGATAGTTTTTGGCAAAAAATGCAGTCGATAGAATTTTCATCTCTTATCGGTACTGGCGGATCGTTTCTCAGATTGAAAACGCCAATAATGTCTAATGGTGCTAACCTGGCTTACCGTAAGAATGCTTTTGAATCAGTAAATGGCTTTGACGGAATTGAGGAAATACCTTCAGGAGACGATGAACTTCTAATGAATAAAGTAAATAAGGCATTCCCCAATAGTATTCAATTTCAGAAATCTAGCCAAGCTATAGTCATATCCGATGCTATTCAGGGATGGGCCAGTTTTAAGCAACAACGATTAAGATGGGCCAGTAAATGGAAAGTAGGTTTTCGGCTATCAACCATGTTTAGTGCTATCGCTGTTTTCTTAGTTCAACTGATTCAAGTCTGGTTAATAGTTCAATTGTTCACTAGCCATACGAGCCTTCAACTAATTGCTTTTTTACTTTTGTTAAAATTATTGATCGAATTCATTTTCCTTTGGTCGGTCAGGCGATCCTTTGGACAAAAAATGCATGGATTTGCCTTTTTAGTTAACTATCTATTGTATCCGTTTTATGCCATTTATTTTGGCATAGCTGCTAACTTTGGTAAGTTCCATTGGAAGGGTAGAAGATATAAAACGAGTACCAAGTAATGAGTGATGCAGAGTTTGATGTGATGGATGAGTTGTATTTTGTACAGCCCTACAGTTATTTAATCGAGGAACTCGAAATGTCTAATTCTGATTTGATAGAAGCGTTGAAGAGCCTGATTGAGAAAGGATGGGTCAAATGCCTTTATAATATGAATGATGAGGTGTTCAAAGATAAGCTAGACTTTGATAATGAATTCCAAGAGTACTATTACTTAGCTACGAAACCGGGGCTCTTGGCTCATAACGGAAGATAAATATGCCGCATAGTTCACTGCAAAATAGATTTGATCAAAAGGAATTAGAGGTGAGTGCTCTCTTAGAGATAACTCAAGCAGTAAATAATAACCTTCCAGAAGAAGACATCTACAAAATTTATGAGTTCACCCTTCGTGCCAACCTCAGGCTCGATAAGATGACTTTGTATGTGCTCGAGGATGAATGGGAATGCAAAGTTCAGTTTGGCACAAGCAAAGACTTTACTAAAGTAGCCATAGGCCCAAGTTGCTTAGAAGTGAGTGTGGCTACAGAAATCAGAAAGCTGAACCTAGATGTTCCTTGCTTTGAAGAATTCGACATTATTATTCCAGTAAAGCATAAAGATCGATTGCTAGCTTTCGTATTTCTGAAAGTAAAAAGTGAAATCGAGGATTTGATCGATACCACCTTCATTCAAGCTTTGAGTAATATCATTTTGGTGGCGATTGAAAACAAGCGCCTAGCGCGAAAGCAACTTGAACAACAAGCACTTCAGCGAGATATTGAGATTGCGAGTGATGTTCAGAACTTCCTCTTTCCAAAAGACTTACCAAGGACCGAAAAAATAGAAATCAAAGCGTTTTATCAGCCTTGTCAAACTGTAGGAGGCGATTATTATGATTACATAGCGCTCGAAGATCAGAATCAATTTGTTGTTTGTATAGCGGATGTTTCTGGCAAAGGAGTACCAGCAGCAATTCTAATGTCTAATTTTCAAGCGGTACTGCGTACGGTGACTAGAACTGCTCAAAACCCTAAAGACGTTGTTACCGAATTGAATTATCAGCTTGGTCGAAACGCGAACAGAGAGAACTTCATTACATTCTTTTTGGGAGTTTATGACTACGACACTCGTGAGCTGAGGTACATCAATGCAGGGCACAACCCTCCGGTACTTATGAACGGAAAAGCAGAAGTGCAGCTATTGACAGTAGGTACTACAGTGTTGGGGGCCTTTGACCCTCTTCCTTTCTTGGAAATGGGGACTGTTAAAGATCTAGATGAGTTTTCTTTATTTCTCTATACGGATGGGCTTACAGAGACTTTTGACAATAAGGATGCGGAATATGGTACAGATAGACTGGAGGCCTTTCTACAAAAGAATTATGGTCGACCATTGGACGATGTTCATCAGGAGCTTTTGCAAGAGCTAGATAACCATCGTAAACTCCAGCCATTTACAGATGACTTGACTTTCTTATCTTGCAGAGTCAAGAATGGTACCACATAGAACTCCTGCACTTTTTAAGTATTTATGGCCTGGCCTCATATGGAATATCCCGAATGAGGAAAAGAGAATATTCTTGACGTTTGATGATGGCCCGATTCCAGGTTTAACCGAATGGGTACTTCAAATACTTGATGAATTTAATATCAAAGCCACCTTCTTCTGTGTAGGCGATAATGTGAAAAAGCATTCGGAAATATTTTCGAAGCTTATTGAATCAGGTCATGCCATTGGTAATCATACTTTTCATCATATAAATGGCCGAAATACAACCGTTTCGGAATATTTTAAAAATATTGAGTCATGTGATCAAGTGTTTAAAGACCATGGTTTGAGCACTAATTTGTTTCGTCCACCTTACGGAAGGCTAAAGACTCGGCAAAGGAATCTGCTGAAGAGTAGGAGGGTGGTCATGTGGGACGTATTGAGCAAAGATTACGACCAATCTTTAAGTGCTGAAAGCATTCTTAAAGGGACTATCAAATCAACTCAAGCTGGTTCTATCATTGTTTTTCATGATAATATTAAGGCTGAGAAGAACTTAAAGTCAGTATTATCGAAGTATATCCAACACTGTCTAGATGAAGGCTATCAATTCGACAAACTATGATGGTAGCCTTATACCTTATATATGCACTGCTATATGTGGTTGAGTTGTTCCTGATGTTGATGCATTGGTTGAAATTCAAGAGGGTCTCCTTAACGCCAATTGAAGAGTTGCCAAACGTGACAATACTAGTCTGTGCTCGTAACGAAGAGCATAACCTATCAGATTGTCTAGAATCACTCATGAAATCTAACTACCCTTTTGACCAAGTTGAGATATTGGTAGGAAATGATAACTCAGACGATGCTACAGGAGATATCATTGATCACTTTACTCAAAAGCACACTGTAATCAAGTCAATCAATATTGAGGATCAGAAAGATGGACTCATTGCCAAGGCGAACGTTCTGAATCAACTCATTGATGAGAGTAGGTATGAGTATCACGCTATTATTGATGCCGATATGGTCGTAACAAAAGATTGGCTACGCTATATGGTCTCAGCACTTGTTCAAGGAAATGACATGGTTAGTGGTTATACCCAAGTTCAAAAGTCAAGCTGGATAGCTAACCTCCAATTTATGGATTGGCAATCGGTTCTCTTCACTATGAAAGTTATGGCAGATGTCATTAGGCCAATTTCTATTTTGGGCAATAACATGGCTTTTAGAAAGAAGGCCTATGATCAAGTAGGTGGGTTCAGAGGGTTAGGGCCAACTGATGTTGAAGACCTTGGCCTATTACAAAGATTTCAGAAAAGTGGGTTAACTACCATACAACTCTTGGCTCCCTTTGGTCATGCAGCTACAAAACCACAGTTGACTTTTGATGAGTTATTAACCCAGCGTTGCCGTTGGATGAATGGAGTATTTACACACCATTTCATATTAGGAATTCCAGCGCTATTTGCTCGGCTATGGGTTGTGTTTGGCCTAGTTGCTTTATGGCTTGATACCGATTTAGCGCTACTTATTGCATTTTATGGCTTTGGAACTAACTGGATCAAAAGTAGAATTGTGACTAGTCGAACAAAGTCACATAATTCAATCTTCTTGATTGAGCCAATTATTATTAGTCTTTTAGATACTTTAGCACTCTTAAGATTAATATTCGCTGGTAAAGTAAGCTGGAAAGGAAGGAAGCACTAATGATTGATACTCACGCCCATATTTACGCTGATGAATTTAAAGAAGACATCAACGAGGTCATCGAACGATCTCAAGAGGTAGGAATAGAGAGAATCTATATGCCGAACATTGATCATGCATCAATTGATGCAATGCTTGAATTGGAATTGAAACACCCTGGCTATTGTATTGCCACGATGGGCCTTCATCCATGCTCGGTAAAAGCCGACTTTGAAAAGGAACTGTATATAATGGAGGAATGGCTCGGCAAACGAGAGTTCGCAGCTATCGGTGAAATGGGCACTGACTTACACTGGGATAAGACTTTTATCGATCAACAAATAGAGGCGTTTAAGATTCAAGTTGCTTGGGCCAAACAATATAAAAAACCAATTATAATCCACTGCCGTGAATCTCTCGATATGACCATCAAATTGGTGGAACAGTTGAAAGATAATGATCTAAAGGGAGTATTTCACTGCTTCAATGGCTCCGTTGAGCAAGCCAATCGTATTTCGAAACTGGATTTTCATATAGGACTTGGAGGGGTTTCTACCTTCAAAAACGCTGGAATGGATGTGGTTATCCCTGAACTTGACATGAGTAAAGTAGTTTTGGAAACTGATAGCCCATATTTGGCACCCGTACCTCACAGAGGGAAAAGAAACGAACCCACTTACGTTCAATTGGTAGCACAGAAAGTTGCTGATTATAGAGAGGCTTCATTAGAAGAGATTCTTTCAGTTACGACTGATAACGCAAATAAACTATTTCAATTCGATGCTTGAGTTAAAAGACATAGAGCACTTTGATCTTTTTGACGATCCAAAGGCCAATATCTTAATCATATACACCGGAGGTACACTTGGGATGGACTATGATGAAAATGGTGCTTTGGCCCCTTGTGGTTTTGAGCAAGTATTAAAAAGAGCGCCAGTCGCCAAAGAGTTACGCATCAATCTTTCTGTGATTTCTTTTGATGTTCCCATTGATTCATCACAAGTCGAGTTGAACCATTGGAAACGCATGGCTGAAGTTATCTATGAGCACTATGATGAATTTGATGGGTTTATAATTCTTCATGGAACAGATACCATGGCTTATTCAGCTTCGGCTTTAAGCTTTATGCTAGAAGGCTTGAATAAGCCTGTCATTTTCACTGGAGCTCAGCTGCCTATTGCTTCTCCGCGCTCCGATGCGCGTGAAAACCTTGTCACTTCTTTAGAAATAGCTTCCGATAAAAACGATGGACTACCGATCATCACAGAAGTCTGTATATTTTTTAATAACACACTTCTCAGGGGAAATCGTGCGAAGAAAGTTGAGAGTGAGCGGTTTGATGCTTTTGAATCTGAGAACTATCCAACCCTAGCAAAAGCTGGAATTACAATAGATTATGAGTGGTCCTATTTGAAGCCATACAGTCAGAACGAGCTCAAGCTTAATACAGCAATGGACCCGTCTATTGTTATTTTAAAGCTTTTTCCGGGACTAAACGCCACGACTGTTGAGTGCATTATTAATGCCCCGCTTGTAAGAGGAATTGTCCTGGAGAGTTATGGAGCTGGAAATGTACCAAATGACATTTGGTTTATAGACCTTTTAAAAAAGGGTATCACCACAGGTAAATTGATATTAAATATTAGTCAGTGCAATGGGGGGAGAGTTTTACACGGCAAGTATCAGACCAGTGGAGTGTTAGATAAAATAGGTGTGATGAGTGGAGGCGATTTAACTACTGAGGCCGCTACTACAAAGATGATGTATGCCTTGGGGATGTTTGATAACATGTCAGATATTAAAAAGTGCCTAGCAACTCCTATTAGAGGTGAAATGAACTGATTTTTACTGGCTGACAAAAACAAATTTCGGCTTGCATACTGAAATTATTATTGATTTATTTGTCACCCTGCGAGAAGCGCAGAAACCGAAGGGAGAGGTGTCCGAGTGGCTTAAGGAGCACGCTTGGAAAGCGTGTGTACCTCTAAAGGGTACCGAGGGTTCGAATCCCTCTCTCTCCGCACTATCAACTAAAACTTTAAGTGATTATTTCATTTAACCATATTTATTAATAATTTAGAATTCGTTTTAACCTTATACTAATCAAAACTAGACTATGAAAAAGTTATTCTCTTTACTGATGATCCTCGGCATTTTTGCTTTCGGGTTTAATGCTGTAGCCCAGGAGCAATCCACAGATGCAGCTTCAGATACAACTGTCGTAGCAGAGCCAGATCCAATTCCTGAACAACCGGAATACGAACAAGAAGAAGAGGCTCAGTCTTTCGACCAAATCATCAAAGACAAGTTTATCGAAGGTGATCCTAAGTTTATGTCACCAGTATTGATCTGTTTGATCCTTGGATTAGCAATCGCTATTGAAAGAATCATCAGCCTTAACTTATCAACTACTAATACTCAGAAATTACTTAGTAAAGTGGAAGATGCTCTTGAATCAGGAGGAGTTGAAGCTGCTAAAGAAGTTACAAAAAGCACTAGAGGCCCTGTAGCTTCAATTTTTACTCAAGGCTTAATGAGAATGTCTGAAGGCATCGAAATGGTTGAGAAATCAGTTATCGCCTACGGTTCTGTAGAAATGGGTAGACTTGAAAGAGGTCTAGTTTGGATTTCACTATTTATATCTCTAGCTCCAATGCTTGGTTTCATGGGTACTGTAATTGGTATGATTGGCGCTTTTGATGCAATTGAAGCAGCTGGTGACATCTCTCCTTCATTGGTAGCAGGTGGTATTAAAGTGGCACTTTTGACAACTGTTGCAGGTCTGATTGTAGCGATTATTCTACAATTATTCTACAACTACTGTGTTTCTAAGATTGATTCTATTGTTAACTCAATGGAGGATGCTTCTATTTCATTGGTTGACCTTTTGGTTAAGCACAATCTTACTAAGTAATCATTGTCAACTCTAAAAAAATAAATTATGAGTCAGGAACAATGGATTGATATTGGATTATATGGCGCAATCGTTCTGATTATTGTCGCAACACTTGCGGCTATCGGAATGAACTTGGTAACCGCTTTCAGTAATCCTAAGACCCTAATTAAGGGAGGAATAGGAATTGGCGTATTAGCCGTGATTTTCCTAATAGGTTATTCAATGGCACCAGCAGAATTTGGTGCTTCTACAGCTAAGGCATTGGAAGCCTCTAGTATTGATCCGAACAGCGAAGCTGCAGGATCAATGTACAAACTAGTAGGTGGAGCGATGACGACAACATTAATACTTGTTGTAGTAGCCTTAGTAGGTTTGGTATACTCATCTGTAGCAAGAATTGTAAGATAATTTTATGGCAAGAAGTAAAGATAAGGGAGGTCAAGAAGTGAATGCTGGCTCAATGGCCGATATAGCATTCTTGTTATTGATTTTCTTCCTCGTAACTACCCAGATTGCCACTAACAAAGGACTAACACTTCTTCTTCCTCCTAAGCAGGAAGATGACGAACCAATAGAAATTAAGCAACAAGAGAGAAATCTGTTTAAAATACAGATTAACTCTGCTGATAGACTATTGGTGGAAGAAGAACCGTTAGACGATGTTACGCAAATCAGGGAAATGGTATACGACTTCGTTTTAAATTTTGGTGCGCCCAGCGATAAAAAGAAGGGTAAGGCTGAAGTGAGCGATCGAGACGTATATGAGAGTCTACCAGGTTCAATGAGAGGATATATTAATCGTAATCTAGGTTCGTCTGAGTCATCAGATGGTCCCGGTGCAGCGATTATCTCATTGAAAGCTGACCGTGGAAGTAGCTATGACATCTTCATTAGTATTTTGGATGAGCTCAACGCGGCATATAACAAGATTTATGGTGAGAGAGTTGGTTTGACTGATGAAGAATTCAGAAAGTTGAACAGAAATGACCCTCGTCAGAAAGAATTGTACGATAGAGCCAGAGCGGGTATTCCGAAGGCAATATCTATTGCAGAACGATCAACCGTAGGAGGGTAATATGTCTAAGTTCAAGAAAAAAAGTGAATCGAGTCAGGATATCCCTACAGCAGCATTACCGGATATTATCTTTATGCTTCTGTTTTTCTTTATGGTAACAACCGTATTGAGAGAAACAGAGCTTAAGGTAGAGCAAAGAATTCCGAGAGCTGAGCAGTTGGTGAAACTTGAGAAGAAGAAATTGGTAACCTATTTATATGTAGGTGCGCCAAAGGATAAATCTCTTGGTACTGAATCTAGGGTACAAGCTAATGATGCCTTTATCGGTATCGATGGTATTGTGAACTGGGTAAGTCAAGAGAAGTCAAAGTTGAGCGAGAATGAGCGTGATCAGATCACTATTTCAATGAAAGTTGATGAAGAGACCAAAATGGGGATCATCGTTGATATTCAAACGGAGTTAAGAGAAGCTAACGCACGTAAGATCATGTATGCTGCTCCAACAAAGGCTAAGGATAATTGAGCAACAACTTTTTCAAATAAAAAGGGACTATATTATAGTCCCTTTTTTTATGCGTTTTTTTTGACTGCTGATGAATACGATTAAGCTTAATGATAAACGAGTTACCAATGGATGGTGCATGTATGACTGGGCTAACTCCGTCTACTCTCTGACTATAACTACGGCAGTATTTCCAATTTACTTCGAAAGTGTTACAACAAGTGCTGATGGTAGTAAGCTAGTTGATTTCCTAGGATGGCAAATGCCTAATACTGTACTCTACACTTACGCTTTATCTCTTTCTTTTTTACTCACTGCTTTATTGCTACCTCTATTAACAGGAATAGCTGATTACACAGGAAAGAAGAAAGCATTTTTGAAAGGTTTCGCCTATTTAGGTGCTTCGGCATGTGCAGCGATGTTCTTCTTTGATGGATCCAATATCGAGTTTGGAATACTAACTGTAGTGCTTGCGAGTATTGGTTATTCAGGTGGACTAGTCTTCTATGATGCCTATTTACCTGAAATTGCCACTGCCGATAGGTTTGACAAATTAAGCGCAAAAGGCTATTCCCTAGGATATATTGGAAGTGTAATACTCTTGATCTTTAACCTAATGATGCTCCAAAAACCCGAGCTTTTTGGACTTGAGCAAGGCTCTTTACCGGCAAGAATATCATTTTTAACAGTGGCAGTTTGGTGGGTTGGTTTTGCGCAGATCACTTTTAAACGATTGCCCGATAATCCGTTCAATAGAACTGCAACAGAAAACTGGATTAAAAAAGGGTATAGGGAACTAAGGTCAGTGTATGCCCAAATCAGAACATTACCGAACGTAAAGCGCTATGTCTTGGCATACTTCTTTTTCAATGCGGGTGTTCAAGCAGTAATGTATTTAGCATCACTCTTTGGTGCTAAAGAGCTCCTGTTACCAACAGATGCTCTGATTAAGATAGTTTTGTTGATACAACTTGTGGCAATAGGTGGGGCATATCTTTTTGCCAATGTTTCGAATAAAAAGGGAAATATATTTTCGCTTATGGTAATGATCGTGATTTGGATTGGCGTCTGTATTATGGCCTTTTTTGTGAATACTGAACTACAATTCTATGGACTAGCTATTCTGGTCGGACTGGTTATGGGAGGTATTCAAGCCTTGTCTCGTTCAACATACTCCAAACTTATTCCAACAGACACACAAGATCATGCCTCTTTCTTTAGTTTCTATGATGTGACTTTCAATCTGTCGATTGTAGCAGGAACTATTGCTTACGGAACCATTGAATTACTAACAGGCTCCATGCGCTACAGCGCCTTAGGTCTGGGGCTCTTTTTTATAATTGGCCTTGCTTTAGTCCGGAAAGTGGAAGTAACTAGAACATAATTGGGCCTCAGTTTAACCTGTCCATTTTCGCAAACGTTTGCAATCGGATTAATGGGCATAAAGATCTATTATGCAAGCTTTTATGGCTATCATTGATCCTGTAGAATTCAATCGGAGCATGAAAAAAAACCTTCTCTTACTCTTTGCTTTATTGCTAACAATTTCTGTTGCCAAGGCACAGATCGTTTCTATTCAACCTTCAAATGCAAATGGCGATCAAGAGATAAAATTGATCTTTGATGCTACTCAAGGAGATGCCGGTTTGGTTGGCGCAAGTAAAGTCTATGTACATAGTGGAGTGGTTACAGATAGCCCTACTGGTATCGTCTGGACTTTTGTAAAGGGCAATTGGGGTGCAGATGATGGCATTGGTTTGATGACCAAGGTATCAGGAGAAAGCGATAAATGGGAAATTACCCTATCGGCTACTGCAAGAGAATACTATGGTGTCCCTTCAGGGACCAATATGTTCAGGTTATCAATGGTGTTTAGAAATGCAGATGGATCTTCCAAAGGCGCAGGTACAGCAGGTACATTCAGTGGAGGTGAAGTTACTTCGAATGGTGATATCTATGTGGATTTGAACGTTGCCAACTTCGTCACTATTACGGCACCAACTGATGAAGATATTTTCGTGGTCAGCGGAGAGTCTGTTTCTTTTTCTGCACAAGCCTCGAGCGAGGTGACAGCGATGGCACTTGCTATCGATGAAGGAAATGGGTTTAGTGAAAAAGCCTCGGTAACCTCAGGTGCTACTATTGAATATGATTTCACACCAGCCAATAGTTTTAGAGGCAGTCTTAAAGTCACCGCTACGGTTAATGGAGAGAGTCTAGAAGTTACTCAGCCATTAAATATTAACCTGACATCAGCTACTCAAGAGATGGCATTGCCTGCAGGCTTACAAAAGGGTATCAACTACGGTGCCGATTTGACTAAGGTTAGTTTGGTGCTAGAGGCACCTACCAAAGGCTTTGTTTATGTTGTTGGGGACTTTAATAATTGGGAAATCAGTTCGGAATATTTAATGAACGTTACTCCTGATGGTGAACTATTTTGGCTTGAGGTTTCAGGTTTAACGCCAAACCAAGAGTACGTCTTTCAGTATTGGGTTGATGGAAATATTAGAATTGGCGATCCTTATGCTGATAAAGTGGCAGATCCGTATAATGACTCATTCATACCTGCCTCAGTTCACAATGCAATACCTAACTACGACAAAACGGACTTCGCAATAGCAACAACTTTACAAACCGGTCAAACGCCTTTTGCATGGGATAGCACTGAAGATAATTGGCAAAGGCCGTCCAAAGAAGACTTGGTGATCTATGAGTTACTCGTTAGAGACTTTATAGGTACGCACAGCTATAAAGACTTAGTAGATACCTTAGACTACATCGCAAACCTGGGTGTCAATGCTATAGAGCTGATGCCCATTATGGAATTTGAGGGTAATGAATCATGGGGATATAATCCGATGTACTTCTTTGCTCCGGATAAATACTATGGAACTAAAGATGATTTAAAGACCTTCATTCAAGCATGCCATCAAAAAGGGATTGCAGTGATTCTCGACATGGTACTCAATCATGCCTTTGGTTTAAATCCGATGGTACGAATGTATTGGGATGAAGAGGCTGGCAAGCCTGCTGCAGATAGCCCTTGGTTTAATCAAGACGCAACCCATCCTTTTAACGTTGGGTATGATTTCAATCACGAGAGCACTTACACCCAAGCTTTTGTCGACTCGGTAAATGCCTATTGGGTCAATGAATATCACTTTGATGGCTATCGTTTTGACCTGTCTAAAGGATTTACCCAGCAGAATAACTCAGGAGATGTGGGGGCATGGTCTGCTTTTGATCAATCACGGATTGATATACTGAATCGTATGAGTGACAAGCTTTGGGAAACGGATCAAGACGCTTATGTCATTCTTGAACACTTTGGAGATGGTGCTGAAGAAACTGCTTTAGCTGCTGAAGGAATGATTCTCTGGAGAAATGTAGGGTTTCCCTATTGGAAATCACTCGGTGGGTCTACTGGTGAGACTTTCCAAGGTGCCACTGCTACTACGCATGTCTCGTATATGGAAAGTCACGATGAGCAACGACAGTTATGGGAAGTGTTTCAAGAAGGGGCTGCTGCAGCTGGTTATAATACACGAGATACAACCATAGCCTTAGAGCGTTTAAAGATGAATGCTGCTTTCCTCTATACGCTACCTGGTCCGAAAATGCTTTGGCAATTCGGGGAGTTAGGATACGATATCGATATCAACTTTAATGGTAGGGTAGGGAACAAACCTCTTGTTTGGGGTAGTGGTAGTCTCGGTTATTATGAAGACCCTCTCAGGTCATATACTTATGACGCATTTGCAGCAGTTCTCGCTTTGCGCAAGCTGATTAATGCTGAATCCAATGTAAACTACGCTTACGACTTCGGTGGTGCTGAAAGATCAATTAGTATCGATTCGGATGACTTGGATGTTATGATTGTGGGTAACTATGGCTTGACAGGAACGACAACAGATATCACCTACACACAAACTGGAGAATGGTTTGACTACTTTTCGGGTGCAGCTGTTGCAGTAAGTGAGCTCACTACTTCCTTATCATTGGCTCCTGGCGAATTCAAAATATTTACGTCAAATGATGTGTCGGATGGTTTTCCAGGGGCTGTCGAAGCTTTCATTAGTCCTGTAACTGTGAGTCCAGAGGTGTTTGGGCCTGATGATGAGGTTACGATTACGTTTGATGCCTCCAAAGCGAATTCAGATGGAACCAATGGTCTTGTTGGTGCCTCGAAAGTGTATATGCACGCAGGAGTTGTTTTTGAAGACGTTAATAGCCAAACATTACAGAATATAGTTGGAACGCTTACAGATGATGCCTTAGGCTTGATGACGAAGGTGGAGGGGGAAGATGATTTGTGGGAGATAACTTTAACACCTATAACCTATTTTTCAATTACAAATGGCGAAGCCGTTCGATTAGGGATGTACTTCAGAGATGCAGACAATTCAAATGTAGGTAAAGGCTTTCGAGGTTCGACAGTGTTCTTAGATATGGAACTGGAAGGGCAGTTGATTAGCGTATCACCAGCCGAATTCGATCAGGATGATGAAATCACACTTACTTTTGATGCTCGTTTTGGTAATAGGGGCATAGTTGACGAAAGTAAGGTGTACATGCATTCAGGAATTGCATTATCTGAAAGCAGCACCACGTTTGATGGTTTCATAAAGGGGAATTGGGGAGAAGACGATGGCCTGGGTCAGATGACACAATCATCTGAAAATACTAATAAATGGCAGTTGACTTTTACACCTACTGCCTATTATGGCATGAGTGATACGGATGTTGCATATCGTTTGGCGTTCGTCTTTAGGAATGCAGATGGAAGTAAAAAGGGAATCGGAAATCCAGGAGATTTTGAAGGAGGTACTGTGATCGCTAACGGAGATATTTTCTTCGACTTCCCAATTATCAAGGAGGTCACAAGTATTGAAGATGAATTGCCAGGATTTAACTATTACCCTAATCCATCACAAGGGGTGATTAATTTCTCAGGCGAAATGCCAGGGATACCAAGGGCCATTAAGATGTTCGACCTGAACGGCAATGAAGTCTTTAGGCAAAAACTATCTGAAGGAAGAATGGAACCAGTAGATATTACTGGGCTGAAGTCAGGCTTGTACTTGTTGAGAATTTTAACTGATCAGAAAAGATATACGCTCAGGATATTGGTTAGGTAAGGAGAGCGATCGAGCATTATGAATAAAAAAGGGGCTTAAAATTAAGCCCCTTTTTTATTCGAATTTCATATGTTTTACTGAGTCACCTGAATCTCTTAATTCACGAAGGGAATCAATTCCAATCTCTAAGTGGGCATTCACGTAGTCTGCGGTGACTTTGCTATCACTAGCCTCAGTTTTTACGCCTTCAGCAATCATCGGGTTATCCGATACCAGAAGCAGTGCTCCGCGTGGTATTTCATTTACAAAACCGACCATAAATATTGTTGCCGTTTCCATATCAACAGCCATGGCACGTATTTTCCGTAAGTATTTTTTAAACGCCTTGTCATGTTCCCAAACACGTCTATTGGTAGTATAACATGTGCCAGTCCAGTAATCTCTTTCGTGCTTCTTGATCATGGATGAAACTGCTCGCTGCAGCCTAAATGAGGGTAGTGCAGGGATTTCAACGGGCATATAGTCATTACTTGTGCCCTCTCCTCTAATGGCGGCAATAGGTAAGATCATATCACCAATCTGAGTTTTCTTCTTTAATCCACCACACTTCCCTAAGAACAGCACTGCTTTGGGGTGAATACTACTTAAAAGGTCCATTATGGTAGCCGCCATAGCACTGCCCATTCCAAAGTTGATAATAGTAATGTTCTCAGCCGTTGCGCTCTGCATCGCTTTGTCTTGCCCCTGAATTTCAACACCAAATTTTTCGGAGAACATGTTTACATAATTCATGAAGTTGGTGAGTAGAATATATTCTCCAAAGTCTTCATTCGGTACGCCAGTATACCTGGGTAACCAATTTTCTACTATTTCTTTTTTGGTTTTCATATGAGTTTATTGGTTCAGGGGAATTATATAGCTTTGTCAAATGCTCGACCTCAGGCTACCTAAATACAAATATCGCATTGAACAAAGAGATGGCAAGTTAGCCATTTTCGATCCGATTAGGAAGAAGTTCATCGTATTAACCCCTGAGGAGTGGGTGCGTCAACACTTTTTGAACTTCCTAAATGTCCACCTCGGATACCCGGCCAGCTTGACGAGTGTTGAAACAGGTCACAAGTATAATTCGCTTACCAAAAGAAGTGACATTCTGGTCCTTGATAATCAGCTGAAGCCTTTGGTCTTGGTTGAGTGCAAGGCAGCCGCAGTGCCTATTGACGAGTCTACCGTAAGACAATTGGCTATTTATAATACAGCTTGTAAAGCCCGGCTGCTAATTGTCACTAATGGTATGGTTACTTACGCGGGGTTATGTAAAGCCTCCCCAGAGGCATTCGAGGTCTTATCGCAAATCCCCGATTATAATAGTTTGACTGCGATGATTTGATTGACTAAATTCCTCCGTGAGTTTAATCAAGAAGATAGGCTTCCTTACAGCATTCATTATTCCGCTTTTGGCCATTTTAGGTTTTTACTTTGGAGGCTATTGGAATTATATGGCCATTGTATTCGTGTTTGTTCTTATTCCGATCGCTGATTGGATCATTGGGCAAGACCCTGAGAATATGACAGATCAAGAGGCTTTAATAGTTTCTGAGGAGCGTTATTATCGATTGATTACTTACGCCTGGACTTTCTTTCAGTTTGGGTTTCTAATATGGGGTGCTTATGCCATTGCTTCCAGTGCTATGGAGCCGATTGCCTTGTGTGGTTTTGTACTCAGTTTTTCGTTGGTTACTGGAGGTATTGGTATTACTGTCGCGCATGAGTTAGGCCATAAGAAGACTAAGCTGGAAAGATTCTATGCACGTGTGATTCTAATGACGGTTTGTTATATGCACTTCTATATAGAGCACAATAGAGGGCATCATGTATATGTCGCAACGCCTCGAGATCCTGCTACAAGCCGAAAAGGTGAGAGTTTTTATGTGTTTTGGTTTCGTTCAGTAATCGGTAGTTACTTCAGTGCTTGGAAGCTTGAAAGAAGCAGGCTTGAAAAGAAACGGCTGTCTTTTTGGAGTATGAATAATGAAATGATTTGGTATACAATTCTTCCCATTCTCTTTGCTGTTATTCTGACTATTGGGACAAGCGCGTACTTTGAACGAATCGTATGGGAAGTGCCTTTATTCTTTTTTGCTCAAAGCCTTTTGGCGTTTACACTTTTGGAAATAGTCAATTATGTGGAACACTATGGAATAGTCAGGAAAGAGAAATCTCCGGGTGTGTACGAAAGCGTCAACCCTATGCATTCTTGGAATTCAAACCATCGCCTTAGCAATTTCTTTCTATTCCAGCTTCAGCGGCACTCAGACCATCATGCAAATGCCATAAAAAGGTATCAAGTACTTAAGCATTATGAAGAGTCGCCTCAATTACCGTCTGGTTATCCTGCAATGATTTTATTAGCCGCCATACCACCTTTATGGTTTTTATGGATGAACCCCAAACTGAAAAACTGGGAACAGACGGTTTATAATCGTAAAGGTTAGTTGCTCTTTAAGGCTTTTTCATCAGTGCGTTTCGCGTGATTTTTCCTTTGAATATTACCAACCATATTGGCAACGGTGTGACTGCTTAAAAATCTCGGTAGAAATGCGCTTAGCTTGTTCCAGAAGCCTGGGACGGCAACGACTTTTCCTCGCATGAGTGCTTCAAAAGCGTACTCAGCCACATCATTACTATCCATAATATTGAACTTGATGTTCGGATCGTCATTACCATTTGCCTTTGCGAAGTTTGTTTTAGTCATACCAGGGCATATAACTGTCGCTTTGATTCCTGTTCCTTTCATTTCATTGGCCAAAGCCTGAGTGAAATTAAGTAAGTAGGACTTTGAAGCGTGATAAGTTGACATCAATGGACCGGGTACAAATGCTGCCACGGAGGCATTATTTAATATGTATCCCTTATCACGAGAAATCATTCCTGGCAACAATAGCTTAATCAAGTAAGTGGCAGTAACCACATGGACTTGAAGCATGGCCCTGTCTTTATCCCAGTTGCTTTCAGCAAAGTAGCCAAAGTTCCCAAAACCAGCATTGTTAAAAATGAGGTCAATCTCAAGTCCCTTCTCTTGTGTGAAATTGACAATAGAACTTGCCGCATCTTCGGTAGATAAATCTTGGACAAAGGTGTGGATTGATGTGTTAACCTCTTGGCTCAAAACTGAGTAGGCATTTTCTAAACCTTGAGCATCCATATCTACCATGACGAGGTTATAGCCTTCTGAGCCTAATAACTTACAGAATTCATATCCAATGCCACCAGCAGCGCCAGTAACTAGTGCAGTATCAGCCATCTTTTCTTTGTTCCCTGAAAATTAAATAAAAAAAGGAACCCCTAAAAATAGAGATTCCTTTCATTCATGTTTTTAATGATTTAAGCTAAATACTTTTCAATTGGTACGTAAGGTATATCGAACGCTTCAGCTACCGCTTCATATACGACATCACCATTAATCACATTGAGCCCTTTAGCCAGTTCCTGATTGTCCTTGCATGCTTTTTCCCATCCTTTATTAGCTAATTGAAGCGCGTAAGGAAGTGTCGCATTTGTAAGTGCGACTGTGGAGGTGTAAGGTACTGCACCCGGCATGTTCGCTACACAATAGTGAACAATATCGTCTATGATGAATGTTGGATCAGCGTGTGTTGTTGGTCGACAAGTTTCGATACAACCTCCTTGATCAACAGCAACATCAACCAATACTGTACCTGGTTGCATGTCTTTTAACATGTCCCTTGTGATCAAGTTTGGTGCTTTTGCGCCAGGAATTAATACCGCGCCAATGATTAAGTCCATGATTGGAATTAACTCTCTGATATTGACTTCATTCGAGTAACGAGTTACCACATTTGGAGGCATCACGTCATTCAGGTAGCGTAGTCTATCAAGGCTCACGTCCATAATAGTCACTTGAGCACCTAAACCAGCAGCCATTTTTGCTGCCTGCGTTCCCACGATACCACCGCCAAGTACAAGTACTCTACCAGGGCTAACACCAGGTACACCACCGAGTAAAACTCCTTTACCCATGATCGGTTTCTCTAAGTATTTTGCTCCTTGCTGGGTAGCCATACGGCCTGCAACTTCAGACATTGGAATAAGTAGCGGCAAGCTTCTGTCAGCCTTTTCAACAGTTTCGTAGGCAAGACATGTTGCACCACTCTCAATCATGGCTCTAGTTAAAGGTTCATGAGAGGCAAAGTGGAAGTAAGTAAAGACGAGTTGTCCTTTCTTAATTAGTTTGTATTCGGACTCAATAGGCTCTTTTACCTTCATGATCATTTCGGCAATCGCATAAACCTCCTCGATTGTAGGAAGTATTTTTGCGCCAACTTCTTCATAAAGTTCGTTCGGGAAACCGCTGTTAAATCCAGCTTGGTCTTGAACATAAACGGTATGGCCTTTTTTGATTAGCTCTAAAGACCCTCCAGGTGTCAAAGCGACCCTGTTTTCGTTGTTTTTTATTTCAATCGGTATTCCAATGATCATAAGAAAAGGACGTTTAAATTTTTGTGTGGGCAAATATAGTAAGTGGTATCTACAATCGTTTGCAATTAAATTAAAAAAGAGGTTGCTGACCAAGATTCAGAATGAAACACGATCTCTTTTAATAATCTCGAAATTATGTTCTTTTTGATCAAAATTGAAACGAATAATATTTTGATTATGTCGTTTTGTCGAAATTGTCATATCGTGGCTAAGTGCGATACAGAATAAAATTTTATATTTGATACCTTTTCATGAGGGAAACCAAATTTGATTTGTCTTTATTATTGACTATTTTTGATTCCATTTTTGTGAGAAGCAATCGTTCATTAAAACTGTTATATCTGTGGGAGCAACGAAGAGTATTAACAAACGAAAAGTTAGCATAGAAGACGTCCTAAAAGATTATCGTTTGGTCTACGAAAGTAGAGAGGCGAGTCTAATAGGCCGAAAAGAAGTCTTCATGGGCAAGGCCAAGTTTGGTATTTTCGGTGACGGTAAAGAACTTGCTCAAATTGCAATGGCTAAAGTGTTCCAAAACGGTGACTTTAGGTCAGGTTATTATAGGGACCAAACCTTCATGTTCGCGATTGAAGGCCTTACCATTCAACAATACTTTGCTCAATTATATGCCCACACCTCTGTTGAGGCAGAACCTGCTTCTGGCGGAAGATTGATGAATGGTCACTTCGCTAGTCGTTTGCTAGATGACAATGGTAATTGGAAAATTCAGACTGAGATGAAAAATTCTAGTGCTGATATCTCTCCAACAGCCGGTCAAATGCCAAGGCTTGTCGGCTTAGCATATGCCTCAAAACTTTACCGAGAGAATAAGGATTTGCACGGGTTAACTGATTTTTCTATCAACGGGAATGAAGTAGCGTTCGGAACGATTGGGAATGCATCAACTTCAGAAGGACATTTTTACGAGAGTATTAATGCGGTAGGAGTACTTCAAATACCGATGGTCATGTCTGTTTGGGACGATGATTACGGGATTTCAGTCCCTAAGGAGTATCATACTACGGGGGGCAGTATTTCTGAGTTTCTAGCTGGAATGCAAAGGACAAAAACAAAACTAGGGTATGAAATCATCAAAGCAAAAGGATGGGACTACCTCGGTCTCGTTGATGCTTTCGAGAAGGGAACAAAAATAGCACGAGAAGAGCATGTGCCGGTTTTAATCCATGTAGAAGAGATGACTCAGCCGCAAGGTCACTCTACCTCAGGATCACATGAGCGTTACAAACCAAAAGAACGACTAGAATGGGAGAAAGAGTATGACTGTTTGACACAATTCAGGAAGTTTATTCTTGAGAATGAAATAAGTACTGAGGAAGATCTTGTCTCCATTGAAACTGAGGCTAAGGCCACAGCTAAGACTGCACGCCAAGAAGCTTGGAATGGTTTCATTAATGACATTAAAAAGGATCAAGACAAAGCTGTTGAGATTCTTGAGGCACTTGGCAATGAAAGTGCCCATGGAGGAACCATTCTTCAGATCGTTTCAGAATTAAAGAGCACACTCAATTCGATCAGACTTGATACTTTCAAGGTAGTTAAGAAGGTGTTGCGGATCACGCGGAGTGAAGAGACTTCGGCAAGAGCCTCTTTGGTGGCTTGGCTGGAGAATGCCCATAAAGAAAATTTCGCTCGTTATAATTCACATGTAATGAGTCAATCGTCAGATGCTTCCATTGAAGTTTCTGAAATTAAGGCTGAATACTCTGAGTCTTCCCCGCTCGTAGACGGAAGGGAAGTACTTCAGGCTTGTTTTGATGCGGCAATGAGTCGTGACCCTAGAGTGTTTGCTATCGGGGAGGATGTAGGTAAAATTGGCGATGTCAATCAGGCTTTTGCAGGTCTTCAAGACAAGTACGGAAACATAAGAGTTACAGATACTGGCATCAGAGAAACAACAATCATTGGTCAAGGTATTGGTGCAGCATTAAGAGGACTAAGACCGATTACCGAAATCCAATATTTGGATTACTTGCTTTACGCACTTCAAACGCTCTCAGATGACTTAGCAACATTGCAATATCGTACGGCAGGTGGTCAGAAAGCTCCTTTGATTATTAGAACTAGAGGGCACAGATTAGAAGGCGTTTGGCATTCAGGCTCTCCAATTGGAATGATATTGAATAGTCTTCGAGGAATCAATGTACTGGTTCCAAGAGATATGACTCAGGCGGCTGGTTTCTACAATACTATGCTTAAGTCTGATGATCCAGCTTTGATCATTGAATGTCTTAATGGTTACAGGTTAAAGGAAAGAATCCCAGATAATATTAGTGAATTCACCGTTCCATTGGGTCAGCCCGAAGTATTGAGAGAAGGTGACGATGTGACCATCATCACATACGGTTCAATGTGTAGAGTAATATTACAAGCCGCACAAGAGCTAGAAGAGGTGGGTATTTCTGTTGAAGTGATAGACGTGCAAACGCTATTGCCTTTCGATGTAGACCATCGCATCGTTGAGTCTCTAAAGAAAACAAATAGAGTGGTTTTTGCAGATGAAGACGTTCCTGGAGGAGCTTCGGCTTATATGATGCAGAAAGTGCTGGAAGAGCAGAGTGGATACTTCCATCTTGATTCACAGCCAGTGACAATAGCGGCCAAAGAACACAGACCAGCCTATGCCTCGGATGGAGATTACTTCTCTAAACCGAATACAGAGACTGTCTTTGATAAAGTCTATGAGCTAATGAATGAAGTAAGCCCGGCTAAATTCCCTAAGATTTACTAGAGGTATTAATTTGGTGGAATAGTGATTCCTTGAAGAGTAAACTCATTCGTTTGAGAAACATTACTCTCATTCAAAGCCCTGTCGCGAATTTTAAATTCAAGCATTAAGGTGTCTGTTCTGAAGATTGGTAAGAATAGGCCAGAATTCATTTCATAAGTAATTACACCTTCGATAGGTCTATCATTATTTACAATGAAATCGCAGGCATTGTCTTCGCTTGATAAACACGGAAATCTTCCGTCAAATGAAATGCCACAAAGGGTAGTTTGGTTAGCGCTTCCTCGCGGTTGTGCTCTCATATCTAATTCTTCAAAGACACCATTTCTTTTCACAAGAAAATCTACTTCTATGTTGAATTGGTTCTCATTGAACTCTATCAGCAAGGTATCCAGAAAGTCGCCATCGCTATTGAGATCCAAGTTCTCTCTATCCTCGATGACATAATCCAAGCAGGAAAAGGGAGGGTCAGCAGGCCTATCTCCAAATTCGATAAAGCCGTTAATAAATGGAATGAGGCCAAAAGCATTATAAGGCCTGTCATTTTCATTTCCGTCTAAACCTAAATCACCATTTCCATCTTGTACATTAAAAGAAAGACTTAGAACCGTTTCTTCAAAAAGGGGATCTCCTTGATTTCGTACCTGAAAAGTGACTTCCTCAAAACTAATAGAGGGTGCATCAGGAAAATCAGGCGGTTTATTGCAACCCATAACCGTCAGCGCCACTATTGCAACGGATAACAAAACCTTTGAATATTGTGTAATTCTCATGCAAAGCATTTAAAAGAGTACAATTATAGCAATATTTGCCCTAAATATCTGCCCATAGTCAATAACGAATGCCTGATACCAATAGTTTATCACAAAGAATTATTTCTGTCAACTCTTTGACATTTGATGATCTTGCGCTCGAGGTATTCAAACTTCAGTATGATCAAAACCCCGTTTATCGGTCCTTTGTTGACGCTTTAGGGAAACAACCTATTGATATTAAAAGGGCGGATGAGGTTCCTTTTTTACCCATCGAGTTCTTTAAGACGAAAAACGTAAAAACTGGAGAATGGGACACAGATTGTGTTTTTGAAAGTAGTGGTACCACACAAACTCAAACCAGTAAGCATCAGGTTTTTGACGAAGCATTCTATTTACAGAATTGCTTAAATGCATTCGAATCGGCTTATGGTGCGATAAAGGATTATACAGTATTAGCACTCTTGCCGTCATATCTAGAGCGAAGTAACTCTGGCCTTATTTCAATGGTCAATTATTTTATTAATGAGACGAATAAGCCTTCTTCTGGGTTCTTCTTAAATGAATTTGAGGCTCTAAATGATCTGTTACTCACGCTAAGAGATCAAAAAAAGAAGGTGCTTCTTATTGGTGTTACTTTCGGTCTACTTGATTTTTCTGAAGCTTTTCAAATCAGTTTCCCTGACTTAATTGTGATGGAAACAGGTGGGATGAAGGGTAGGAGAGAGGAAATGATCAGAGAAGATGTTCACAAGGTGTTAAGAAGAGCGTTTGATGTTGAGCAAATTCACTCCGAGTATGGAATGACGGAACTGTTCTCTCAGGCATACTCTCATGGCGAAGGTATCTTTAAGCCTAGTAGAACGATGAGGGTAATCGTTAGAGATTTGAATGACCCATTGACTTATCCTTTTTCAGGAAGAAATGGTGGTTTGAACATTATCGACTTAGCAAACTTCAAGACATGTTCATTCATAGAAACCAAAGATATGGGGATGGTGCATGATGATGGAACTTTCGAGGTGCGAGGGAGAATTGATAACGCGGAACTTCGAGGGTGTAACCTAATGTTGATTTAAAATAATCTTCTAGTCCTGTCGTTCGGATTTTAGATTAGCCAGAGGTATGATTATGTTATTTAGGGTTAATTTTTAACTTTGTTTTATAACTACTCCCATGAATAAGAAGAAAATCATCATTACAGCGGTTGCAATATCTTTTTTGGGCATAACTTCATGTGCTCAGCAAGTGTGTTCGGCTTACGCCAAGGTGGATAAAAAGGAAGAAAAGAAGGAAAAAAGAGAAGGTCAATTTTAACTTTTTAGACCAAATACCTTTTTACGTCTTCTGCATTAATACTTTCACCACACATAATTACCAAGCGTTCGGTTACGTTTCTCAGTTCTCGAATATTACCTGACCAGTCATAAGCTTGTAATGCTTTAAAAGCATCCTCAGTTACCTCTTTCTTTTTGGTACCATACTCATTCGCTATATCATCTAAGAATTTGTCTACTAGTAGTGGGATATCATCTTTTCTCTCCTTTAATGCAGGTACCTGCACTAAAATCACACTGAGCCTATGATAAAGGTCTTCACGAAAATTAGTTTCAGCTATCTCTTTCTTAAGGTCTTTATTCGTTGCAGCTAAGACTCTTACATTAACATTAATGTCTTTATCTCCTCCAACACGCGTAATCTTATGCTCTTGTAAAGCACGTAGTACTTTCGCTTGAGCAGATAGGCTCATGTCACCGATTTCATCAAGAAAAAGGGTTCCCTCAGTAGCCTGTTCGAACTTTCCAATGCGTTGTTTATGAGCAGAGGTGAAGGCTCCTTTTTCATGGCCAAAGAGTTCACTTTCGATTAATTCAGAAGGAATTGCAGCACAATTTACTTCGATAAAAGGAGCGCTTGAACGATTACTTCTTTCATGGATGCCTCTAGCAACTAATTCTTTACCACTCCCATTCGGACCAGTAATTAATACTCGTGCGTCAGTAGGACCAACCTTATCCATCATTTCTTTTACTATGGATAATGATTCGGACTCACCGATCATTTCATAACGCTTAGAGAGTTTCTTTTTAAGGGTTTTGGTCTCGGTAACAAGCGAACTTTTGTCTAAGGCGTTTTTTACAGTAAGCAAAAGACGATTTAAATCTGGAGGCTTTGGAACGAAATCAAAGGCACCCATTTTAGTCGCATCAACGGCTGTTTCAATGGTGCCATGTGCTGAAATCATAATGAACTGTGTGTCAATTCCAGCCATTTGAACGCGCTCCAGAAGCTCGATGCCATCCATCTTAGGCATTTTAACATCGCAAAGCGCAATGTCGTACTTGTTGGCAATCAACTTGTCTAAGCCTTCTTGACCATCTTTCGCTTCGTCAATAGAATATTTTTCATATTCTAAGATTTCACGTAAGGTGCTTCTTATACTTTGTTCGTCATCGATGATCAGAATCTTTGCCATAGAAATTTAAGTTTAGCCAATATTAAAAGGTCGTAACAATCTAAACAAATAGTTTGCCACGACCTTTTTTAAAAAAAGCAAGCCGATAAGCCGGGTTCTGTCATACCCCAACAAGTTGGAGCGTTCTTATCATTTATCTAGTCACGGCATTACTGCCTTGATCAATCTGCCCACCCACCTACATCGGACGGGAACCCTCAAGCGTAGGCTTACATGGCATTTCACCGCATAGAGTTTACCTGGTTTCACTACAGCTTAACCTGTACATTCTTTCTGTTGCACTTGTCCTTTTCAATCGAAATTGAAAGACGGCCGTTAGCCGCTATGCTTCCCTATGGTGCCCGGACTTTCCTCCCCGACAAGTCGGGGCGATAAGATGGCTTGCCCCACAAAGATAGTTAGCAAAGATCAATACGCACTTTATCAGGTAGCTAAAGTTTACGACCCTAGTAATACTTATTAAGTAGATTCAATGACCTCATGAGTCATTAGTAGAATTTTATTAGGTTGACCTGTGGGTGGAATTATGGTCTAAGGGTTGTCAATAATGGAGTAAATGTGCCTTAACGCCATTTTTGCTAAGCTCAAGTGCAGGCGCTGGTAACCGTATCATATCTGCCATAAACAGTAGTACTTTGAGCCACTTTTTATCAGTTTCGATATATGAAAGGTCGAAGTCTAAGCCAAAATAGTATTGACGAAAGTTGTTGAATCCAGCGTTGATATTTTGATCGTCTCTTGCGAAGACCATGTTTTGAGCACCATAGCCAATGGCTAAATTGAGCCATTTGGGAAACCGGCTTTCTTTGGCGAACGCATGAATATCAAATGAAGCCCAATAGGTTTGTCCATTATAATCTTTAAGTAGCTCTTCTAGTAAGCCATTGCCAAGAAGATTTGAGCGTTGACTTGCTAAGCTTGTTTCGTGGAAGCTCCATTTAATTTTGATTCGTTGCTCGTTCCAAGCTTTCTGTTGCACAAAGAAAAGTCCTGATCCAGCGGCATTGGCTATCATATCTCCATAGGAGAAACCAAAGTCTGGCGAAAAGCCATCTAGAATTTCAACGGGGAGCAAGAGGAGGGTACTCAAGGCGCTACTCCATGCAATGGCCTTGTGGTCTGATAAATGACTATTTCGGAGTAATTCATAGTTGACTCTAGAAAAATTGTAGGTAGTGAAGACATGACCCAATTTATCAACCTGCTTCCATTCAGCATTATCATTAAAGAACTTGAACCGGTCAAAGCCTTGTTCTTTATACCATGCTTGGCTGAGAATAAACATTGACGTGCTATAGCCTATTCCTCCATACAATGCGATTTTTTTTAACCGATCTGGTTTGGGTATTGTGTCTTGACCAAAAGATGAAATGGCTTGACCTAATATTAAGGATAAGCATAGCAGGACGCATCTCATGTCGAAAGATAATTAATCTACTTACCTAATGCTTTTTTGTAAGTATCTATTGCTCTTAATCTTGCGAATTTATGTTCAACGATAGGCTCCGGGTAGCTATTTGTTCCGTATTCTGGAACCCACTTTTTGATGTATTTTAATTCGTGATCGAATTTTTCAGTTTGAGAAGTGGGATTAAATACCCTGAAGTAAGGCTGAGCATCTGTGCCTGTACCAGCCGCCCATTGCCATCCACCATTGTTCGAAGCTAAGTCAAAGTCTAATAGTTTTTTTGCAAAGTAGGCTTCTCCCCAGCGCCAATCTATTAGCAGGTGCTTGGTTAGAAAACTCGCCACAACCATTCTTATCCTGTTGTGCATGTAACCAGTAGTATTCAACTGCCGCATTCCAGCATCCACGATAGGGTAACCAGTCTTGCCGTCACACCATTGTTGAAAGCATTCTTCGTCTTGTCTCCATGGTATTGCATCATACTGAGGTTTGAAAGCACGTTCTGCCACATAATGATTGTTTGCTAATATCATCGCATAGAAATCTCTCCATATCAATTCATTGAGAAAGGTACTATTAAGCGATTTTGCCCTAATCGCAAGCTTACGAATACTAATCGTACCAAACCTTAGGTGAACGCCTAACTTTGAAGTAGCGTCAAGTGCTGGGAAATCTCTTTGCTCGTTATACTTTCGAATGATTTCTTCGTCCACATCTGGGGCAGGAATTTCAATCGATGAGGCTTCAAATCCCATATCGTTTAAAGAGATGATTTCTTCATGCTGTACAGACCAATTGTCTATCTCCGAAGCGTCACCCTGTGGAATAGGTGGATTAGCCTCAAACTTATCGCGCCAAACACGACTATAGGGTGTAAATACTTTATAAAAGGTGCCACCTCCTGACACTATCTCTTCTTTCTCGAAAATTACATGGTCCTTGAAAGTATAGAACCCAATTTCATCCTTCCTGAGGTGATTCTCGATTTCACTATCACGCTTAAGGGCATAAGGCTCGTAATCTCTATTCGTGAAGACTGAGTCTATGTCAAAGTTATCCGTCAGGTATTTGAATGCTTCAAGAGGGCTGGAGTGGAATGTCTTAATACTGGAACCGACTTTGCTGAGCTTTTTGCTCATTTTATCGATTTGCTTGTGAATGAAACTTACGCGGGCATCGTTTTTATCTTCTAGTTTGTCCAGAATATTCTTATCAAAAATGAAGATGGGTAGTAGGGGATTACCTTCCTTAAGCGCGTAATTGAGTGCGGTATTATCGTGTAATCGAAGGTCTCTTCGGAACCAGAAAATGTTGATTTTGGACATAGTACTATTTTATTCATCATACTAACTGATGAGTAGGCTATTAGTTTGTACCTCCTGGGTCAGTTGGGGTATTTTTAGCTTTAGTTAATCGTTTTCTTCGTTTTCGGTTTACACCTGAGAAAAATTCCTTCAAGCTATTGAAGCTTGTAGTTTGCGTAATACTGGCACCAGTGGTATTTGTGGTCGCGTTTTGAGAGTTTGCGAGGTTCGTAATGTCATAATTGTTACGTGAGTAAACTTTCACCTTATACCTGCCATCGTCCGTTAATAGATATTCTGCAGTCCAATCACCAGCAATGCTGTTTACATCGACAAGGTTAGTTAGGCCACCCTCACGCGTAATTCTTAACCGGCCATCGAGAAATGTGTAGGAAAGTCTAAGTCGAAATGTATTGAATGCATCCTGATCTAAGTCTGCAAGGTCCAAATCAACTTCAAGGTTTTCATCTAATTGTGCGATGAGCTGGCTGAATTGATTTGATAAAAATTGACTCACGTTTTGTGTAGCCGTTCTACCGCCAATGGTAATGCCGCCTTGGTCAGAAAATCTGTTTAGTACAATTAAGCTCAACACTTGTCGGTTAAGTTCTTGCTCATCGCTGATCAATCGATTTTTAAACGCATTAATGGCAACCTGGTTCTCTTGCCCTTGGATTTGACTAAAGTCAATGTCGAAACCAATTTCAGGAGAGAGCATAGGTCCTTTTAGGGCGAGTAGTACTTTTGTTGGGAATCTTCTGTTCACTCCACTACTGCCGCCACTTTCGCTTATTGGATCAGCAAAGCCAGTTTGTTCTAAAATTGGTTGTAAAGAAGTGTTTTGCGAAAACGAAGCATTTAAGTCCATGACAGCGGCATATGGGTCGCCATACCAGGTGATAGTGCTTGGTTCTTCTATGTCAAACTCTTTCGTGATGATATTATAAAGAGAGAAATTATAACCTCCCTCCACTATGTTTAGTCCACCAGTCATGGAGAACTTGCCCTGTGGATCAATTTGTAATCTTAGCTGTCCAGTACTCCTGCCTCTAATGATGTCTCCAGATTTAGGGTCAATGATAATCTCAACATAAGCATCTTCTGTAACGTCAATATCTAAATCTAAGTTAAGACCCTCAATCTTTATTTTATTTACCTCACCTTCCTCTAAGGGGTTAGATGTAGTCACCGATGTGGTATCTGTCCTGTCAATGAATGTGATGTATTCAGGGTTGTCACTTTCGTCAGTCCCTTCACTAATAGGAATAAAAAGGCGTGTTTCACCTGCCGTTTGAACTTTTGCAGCTATTGTCAAATTAGACGCTTCGCCCAAAAGGGTTACGGTGCCAGTGGCATAGGCGGTACCATAGTATAGGTCACTTAATGCTTCATCAGTGTTGAGCACCTGAAATTCATTGAGGTCACCTTGTAGGTTTAATTTGAAATTACGAAACGACTTATGTGATACGTTGCCTTTGAAACTTGCCTGACTTCCTATTTCATCCGTAAAGTTGATATTAGATAGCTCAATGAGGTCTTTCTGGAATGATATGTTGCCATTAAAATTATAGTTAGTGTTGAGGTAGTTAATTCTCATCTTGGCTTCTTCCAGTGCTCCAGTGCCATTTATGATTGGTGCATCCGCAGTGCCTGTTACTATATAGTTACCTGTTAGATAGCCGCCTATATCAGAAAAATACTCTTCTATGAAAGGTTCGGCAATTCTAAGGTTAGCATCGTTTAACTCCAAGTCTAACTTGAGTTGATCGGTCTTATTGGATGGGAAGAAGTCACCTCGAAGGGAGATGATTCGTTTGTCAAGACGATTTACGGTAAAGTCCAAATCGAACTTCTTTCTTAAATCATTCCAGTTCAGACTTCCATCTAGGTCGCCTACTAAAAAGTTATTAACCCTTAATTCTTCTAACTGAATATCTCCAAATAGTATTGGGTTATAGTAAATGTTTTGGGCAGAGAGTTTACCTCTCAATTTTCCAGTAAATGATTTTGATGTTAAGGGGTTGATGTTGGCCACAGAAACATCTTTGAATTCGATGCCCAATGTTTTAGAGCTATCCTTTGTGACGGCAACCTCTCCATCAAAACTAATAGACTGATCTGTATTGTAGACGCTTAGGCCTTTTATTTCAATTCTTTTCTCACCAAAAATAACCCGATTCTCATCCTGTATTTTCCATTGCTCATTCAGTGCCTGTAGGGTAGAATTCTTAAATTTTAGTACTGTACTATCTGGATAAAAATCAATGTCCGCACCTAATTCGGCAAAGTTACCACTACTTTCTTGTTGCACACGTTGCTCAATGTCAATGTGTGGACCATCCCAAAGAGCAGTTAGTGTGAAATCTCTTGTTTCAGAGGTATTGGCATATCGTTGTTTTTCAGAACTTAGATAGCCACTTGTAAATACCTTGGTGGCGTCACGCAAATCTGTTGAGTTAAGTGCGACAACGTTTTTATAAAACCATATGTTGGCCCATTTTATCGTGTCTGATTCGGCAGAGAGACTTAAGTCCGTATTCTGTTCGTTGGTAAATCTGCCTTGAATGGCGGACTCCTTTGAGACATAAATAGACGTATCAAATAGTTGTAGGATTGGACTAACGTCAGCTAATTCCATACGGTAAGCGATGTTGAAAGGCACTTGGCTAGTTTTATTCTTAGCTAGAAAGTTATCTACTTCCTGTAGTCTACTAGAGAAGATAAGCCGGTACTCTTCATTGATAGTTTTTAGCTCAGCTAATAGGTTGGTAAACTCAAATTGTCCGTCCAGCTGAATGTCAAATTGATCTTTTGAGGAAAAACTTACTTTTCGCCCAATGACATCCCTTTGAGAAACAAACTGAAGTGAATCAAATACTATTGAGTTTTCTTCATATTTCAGGTAGGCGTTTTTTAGGGCGATGTTACCTAATATGCTATCGAGCTTAATCCCGGTGATGTCAATATTGAAGTCAGTGGCTAAAGTGATCTCTTCATTAATTAGGTTTAAGGTATTAAGTTGTGCTGTATCTAGCCTTCCAGAAATACTGAATATTTGTTTTTGGTCTCTCAGGTCTACAGATCCTCGTGCTATCATCTGAAGGTTTGGATCTAGCACCGTTAGCTCTCCATTAAAGAATGATTTGGCAAAACTTCCATCTGTTTCGATATTTTGATAGTCATAGCCGTTGATGCCAATCTTTGGAATACTTGCATCTAATACAAAATTAGCTTCATCCAGTGTGAAGCCAGAACCGGCAATCCTTCCAGCCATATTTACTTTCTGAAATACGCTTTCCCCAGTAAAGACTCCTAAGTCAAAGTCTTGCATACTTAAGTCTCCATTGTATTCAGCAAGTTGTCCAGTTATGGCCTCAATTTTGGTGTTTGAATAGAACGAGCCAATTTCAGTATCAAACTCTCCGTCAGCCACAAAGTCATCCAAAAAACCAATGAAGCTCCCATTTAACTTAACAAGACCCAGTTTCTTGCTAATTTCATAGGCTTTGTCGCCTATATAGGTTCTAAAGTCTTCCGCTATGATCTTTGAATTGTTAAGCGTAACAGAGAAGTCGGTAGTCTCAACATTGGGTAGCCCTTCTAGCTCCATTGAGCCGAGAAGTACAGTTTGTTCGCCAAATTCGATCTGAAAATCATCAGAATAGAAATCTCCAATGTTACCCTGAAAAAAGCCATCAATCTTGACGAGCTCGTTGTGTTTCTTAAACTCGGGGACGAAAAAGCTCAGCTCATCAGTGTGGAGCTTTGTCTGGGCAAAGTTAGCCCTGATATCAACGCTATCTACGAAATACGACATGTCGCTGGGACTATTCATACCGAAGATAACCTCATCGGTAATATGAGATTTACCCATTTTTAAGTCTAAATCATAGAAAGCCATTTCTTTCCATGAATATCTAAAAAAGGACTTTAACTCGTCAACTTTAAGTCCTGACGCGCTATCTCGAGCGGTCAGGTATTTAATGTCTAACTGAAAAGTATCTGCTACAGCTTTTAAGTTGAGTAGATCAGCATTAATATCCACTAGCTGAAAGTGGTTGTAATCAAAGCCAGTTTTAACGCTATCCCGACTACTGTCAGAAATGCTAAACTTAGATTCTAATAAAGTGATTTCGTCAATGGTGAAGGCGGCAGCTTTACCAGGGGTGCCAGTGGGTTCAGAGGCAAGAAGGTCAGTGAGTTTGATTATCCAATCATCAATATTCAACCTTCGACTTGTTTCATCTCTCAGGTTGACATCCGCACCTTTTATCCATGCCTGTCCTGTTTTTAAGTTTTGTTTGCCGATAAGGTCTCTGAGCTTGAAGGTTAAAACCAGCTCTTCGATTCCAATCATCTTGCCATCCTGAAGGTCGTAAATCTGAGCTCCATCAACAGAAACAGCATTAAACCATTTGATTTTGATGTAGTCGATTTCTGTTTTGTAACCAGTGCCGTCCGTGAGATAAGTAGTAATGCGGTCACTGGCATAATTTTGGACTGGAGGCAGGTGTATCAGTAGCGCTATAAGTGCTAGTAAAATGAAGGGGGAGAGAACAAGCCAAAGAATTGATTTAACAATTCGTTTTTTAATAACTTGCGATCGTTTAATTTTCTTCTTCAATGCCTTCCTCCGAAATCAAAATCTTAGCCATAGAATCCTCCTGTGACGAAACGTCTGCAGCTGTCGCAGTAGATGGCAAAGTACTTAATAATATAATCGCAACGCAATCAGTGCACGAAAATTATGGAGGTGTAGTGCCCGAATTGGCAAGCCGTGCTCATCAGCAGAATATTGTCCCTGTCGTAGATGAAGCTCTCAAAAATGCCGCAATCTCAAAAGATGACCTTTCTGCTATCGCCTTTACGCGTGGACCAGGTCTAATGGGTGCCTTATTAGTGGGTACATCTTTTGCAAAATCGATGGCCCTGGCCCTAGATATTCCTTTGATTGAGGTTAATCATATGCAAGCGCATATTTTGGCTCATTTCATTGACGATCCAAAACCAAGTTTCCCATTTCTGTGCCTGACTGTAAGTGGAGGGCATACGCAAATAGTGCTCGTCAAAGATTACCTTGAAATGGAAGTGATTGGAGAAACACTGGATGACGCGGTTGGCGAAGCCTTTGATAAAGCAGCTAAAATGTTAGGGCTAGGCTACCCCGGTGGGCCATTAGTTGATAAGTTGGCGCAAGAGGGAGATGCCCTTAGGTTTAAATTCCCTGAAACGGAGATGCTGGGACTTAACTATTCATTCAGCGGAATTAAGACTGCGGTATTGTATTTCTTAAGAGATCAGTTAAAACAGAATGAGTCGTTTATAAAGGATAATGTAAATGATATTTGTGCTAGTGTACAATATACCTTAGTGCGAATGCTTTTGCAAAAATTGAGAAAGGCAGCTCGACAGCATCGTATCAGCGAGATTGCTATTGCGGGAGGTGTTTCCGCAAATAGTGGGTTGAGAAATACACTGAATGAAATGGCGAAAAAAGAAGGCTGGAATGTTTATATCCCTTCCTTTGAATACTGTACGGACAATGCAGGTATGATAGCGATGGCAGCACATTTTAAGTATGAGCAAGGTGAGTTTGTTGGACAAGAAGTAAGTGCACTACCTAGAATGAAATTTTAGATGAAGAACCTTGTTGAAATAGGTGATACTAAAATGCATGGCTTTAAAGTGACTGAAGATCATTTAGCAACTTTTGAATCGGGCACGGTGCATCAGGTATGTAGTACTTTTGTTTTGGCACGAGAAATGGAGTGGGCAAGTAGACTTTTTGTCCTTGATATGTGTGAAACACATGAAGAAGGTGTTGGCACAATGCTCCATATTGATCATAAGTCGCCTGCTTTTGTTGGTGACGAGGTGTCATTACTGGCCAAGGTTGCAAGGTTTGAGAAAAACGAATTAATCTGTGAAATAGAAGTGAGTTGTAAGAGACGAATTGTGGCGTTTGGTAAAACAGGGCAGAAAATTATGTCAAGAGATAAGATCACTCAAATTTTCACTAGTTTAGAAAGATAGATGGGGAAGGATAAACAACGTTTTGCGAGGACGGTAAATATTAAGAACAGAAAAGCGGGTTATGAATTCGAATTTCTTGACAAATATGTTGCTGGTATGCAATTGATGGGTACTGAGATCAAATCGATCCGAGAGAGTTTGGTAAACATGCAAGACGCTTTCTGCTATTTCAATAATGACCAGCTGTTTGTAAAGCAATTGCATATTGCGCCTTATGCACAAGGGACTCATTATAATCATGTAAGTGATAGGGAACGAAAGTTGTTATTAAATAAAAGAGAACTTAGTAAACTGAGCGAAAAGTCTAAAGAGAAGGGTTTATCCATAATTCCAACCCGACTATTTATAACTGATCGTGGCTTCGCCAAACTAGAGATTATCTTAGGACGTGGTAAGAAGCTTCATGATAAACGAGACTCTATAAAAGAGAAGGATATAAAAAGAGACTTAGATAGAATCAATTTTTAATCAATGCAAATAGAAAATCATGGTGTAGTAAGATTGAGTATCGTTCCTGTTCGGGCGGAGCACTCGGATGCATCAGAAATGATTTCCCAATTGCTTTTTGGAGAGCACTATCGAGTGATTGAGGTTTCTGAAGACGAGGCCTGGATTAAAGTTGAAAATGCTTTTGACGAGTATCAAGGCTGGATAGATGTGAAGCAGCATCACCCAATATCACAAGAATACTTTGAGCAGATTGAAAGCAGTGATTATAAGATTTGCACTGAACTCACCAGTAAGATCCTGTTTGACCATCAAGTGAGCTTTATCACATGTGGCGCTATTTTGCCATTACTGAATAACCCTCTATTTAAGGAGGAGGCAAATGTTGTCTTCAACGGTAATTCTAAGAGCATGCATCAAAAGGTAGGTGTTTCTACGCTTATCAATACGGCTAAGATGTATCAGAACACGCCATACTTATGGGGTGGTAGATCACCTTTCGGAATAGATTGCTCTGGATTTACACAGGTAGTTTACCGAATGGCAGGATACAAATTGCCAAGAGACTCTTCTCAGCAAATAATGAAGGGTGAAGAAATTAAACTCGATGAACATATAGCAGGTGATTTAGCATTTTTCACCAACAAGGAAGGAAAGATGAATCATGTGGGTATCCTGACAGAAGAGAATGAGATCATTCATGCCTCTGGTAAGGTAAGAATAGACCAAATTGATGAGAAGGGAATCTTCAACAGAAAACAAAATCGCTATACTCATCATTTATTTAAAGTGAAGCGAGTGATAAAGTAAGCCATGAGACGTGTTTTGGTCCTAAATCAAGATTATAGTCCTCTGTCCGTTTGTTCGGCTGAACGGGCATTTCTACTGATTTATTTAGACAAAGCAGAGTTAGTCCATGGAGACCCAAAACTTAGAATGCGTTCCATTGGGTCAAGCTACCCTACGCCCTCAGTCATTAGACTACAGAAATATATTTTTATTCCATTCAAGAGTGTCATGTTGTCGAGACAGAACATCTTCAAACGAGATGCTCAAAAATGTCTCTATTGCGGAAGTAATAAGGACTTGACTTTAGATCATGTGATACCTAAGTCTAGAGGAGGAGGTTCAAATTGGGCCAACTTGGCAACAGCTTGCAAGCGCTGTAACTCCATAAAAGGAGATAAAACGGCAGAAGAAGCAGAAATGCCATTGTCACAAAAACCGTTCAAGCCATCCTATATCATGTTTGTAAGGAATTTCAGTGGTTTTACTTCAGACGACTGGTTGCAGTATCTAAGTCTCAACTGAAAGGACGCTGTTAATTGTCTTTCTGTGGGCTCAATTAAGAAATAAATTCTTACATTTGCAGTCCGTTTTAAACGAGACGGCTTTTTGTGATAGGCACAGAGAGTTTTCATAACCAAAATTCCCCACCATGTGCCCTGCATGCTGAAGGAAGTAATCACAGGGCAAATTTATCATGTCAGAAGAAAAAAAAGCACCTGAAGCAACAGAGGAAACTGTAGTTGCTCAGGAAACTCAAGCGGCACCAGTCGTTGAGGAAAAAGTTGAAGCAACTGAGGTTGCTGTAGAAACTCCAGTAGTAGAAGAAGCTCCTAAAGAGAAAAAAGCTCCAGCTAAGAAAGCTGCTAAAGTAGAAGCTGAGCCAGCTCAAGAAGAGTTCGATTGGGACGCTATTGATACTAAAGGTTTCGGAGAAGGTTACACTGCTAAAGAGAAAGAAGATTTAGAGGCACTTTACGGTGATACTTTAAATACTATCGAAGAGAAGAAAGTAATCCATGGAACTGTAGTTTCCATGACTCCTAGAGACATTGTATTAAACATCGGCTATAAGTCTGATGGTTTAGTAAGTTCTTCAGAATTCAGGGATACACCAGATTTAAAAGTTGGTGATCAAATCGAAGTATACATTGAAGAGCAAGAAAACGCACAAGGACAATTAGTTCTTTCTAGAAGAAAAGCTAAGATTGTTCGTGCATGGGAATTGATCCAAGATGCTAGTGAAAATGATAAGATAATCGAAGGCTTCGTTAAAAGAAGAACTAAAGGTGGTCTTATTGTTGACGTTTACGGTGTTGAGTCATTCTTACCAGGTTCACAAATTGATGTGAAGCCAATCAGAGACTTTGATGTCTTTGTAGGTAAGAAAATGGAAGTGAAAGTTGTGAAAATCAACTACACTAACGACAACGTAGTAGTATCGCACAAAATATTGATCGAGAAAGATCTTGAGAAGCAAAAAGCACTTATCCTTGCGAACCTTGAGAAAGGCCAAGTACTAGAAGGTGTGATCAAGAACATGACAAACTTCGGTGTATTCATCGATTTGGGTGGTGTTGATGGTCTATTGCACATCACTGATATCTCATGGGGTAGAATCAACGATCCAGCGGATGTGTTGAACCTTGACGAGAAAGTGAATGTAGTAGTACTTGACTTTGATGATAACAAGAAGAGAATCTCTCTTGGTATGAAGCAATTGACTGAGCACCCTTGGGATCAGTTAGATACTGCTATCGCTGTTGGATCTAAAGTTGGTGGTTCTATCGTGAATGTTGCTGATTATGGTGCATTCTTAGAGCTTAACGCAGGCGTTGAAGGTCTAATTCACGTTTCTGAAATGTCTTGGTCTCAACACTTGAGAAACCCACAAGACTTCATCAGTGTAGGTGATAAGCTTGAAGCAGTTGTATTGACACTTGATAGAGACGAAAGAAAAATGTCTCTAGGTATTAAGCAATTGACTGAGGATCCTTGGACTAAACAAGATGTATTGACAAAATACGGTGTAGGTACTAACCACACAGGTATTGTAAGAAACCTTACCAACTTTGGCTTGTTCATCGAGCTAGAAGAAGGAATCGATGGTTTAGTACACGTTTCTGATCTTTCTTGGACTAAGAAAATCAAGCATCCATCAGAATTTACTAAAGTTGGAGACGAACTTGAAGTACAAGTACTTGAGTTAGATATTGACAACAAGCGTTTAGCATTAGGACATAAGCAGTTGGAAGAGAATCCTTGGGATACTTTCGAAACTGTATTTACTCCAGGTTCTTCGCACAAGTCAAGTGTAATTTCTAAAAATGATAAAGGTGCTTCTCTTGAATTACCTTACGGACTTGAAGGAATTGCTACTAACAAGAACTTGAAGAAAGAAGATGGTTCTAACGTAGAAGTTGGTGAGACTTTAGATTTCATTGTTGTTGAGTTCTCTAAGGACGACAAGCGAATTGTAATGTCACATACTTATACGCATACTGCTCCTGAGAAACCAGTTGCTCCTGTTAGGAGAACAACTTCGGGTGGAGGATCTGCAAAAGCTAAAGCGAAATTGAAGGGCAATGATTCTGAAGTTTCAACTTTAGGTGATCTTGATGCACTATCTGCATTGAAGGCTGAAATGGAAGGAAATACCAAGAAGGCTAACGAGAAGAAAGCAGCAGACAAGAAGAAGTCAGATACGGTGAAAGCTACAAAAGCTAAGAAAGAAGAGGCTCCTGCTAAAGCAGAAGAAGCTCCTGAAGCAGATGTAGTTGAAGCTCCGAAAGCTGCAGCAAAGGCTCCAAAGGCAAAAGCTGCTAAAGCAGAGCCTAAAGTAGAAGCAAAAGCTGATGATGCTCCTGAAGAGAAAGCATCTGAAGAGTAGTATTTAATAAATTGAAAAAAGCATCCCGTGAAAATCGGGATGCTTTTTTATTACTTAATCGTTTAAAAATTGGTGCAGCTTACGATTATTGATAAATTTGCGCACTGAATAACTGGCGCTGTGGCCGAGTGGCTAGGCAGAGCTCTGCAAAAGCTCGTACAGCGGTTCGAATCCGCTCGGCGCCTCTATTGAAAGCACCCTTTTTGGGTGCTTTTTTTGTTTATAGCCTGCGGATGCGAAGTGCATGGGGCAAAAGCAATTTAAGCGCCCCGCGAAGCTATGTGCAGCAAACTGTAAGATCTGGCCAACTCGAAGAAGAGGGCTACTTAAGGCACCCTTCCTTGGTGCTTTTTTTATTTAAAGCTTAGCAATGAGATTACAGCTAGTCAATTTATGAATGTTCTTTTTGGCAGTGTAGACTCAGGCTTTCTGAGGCATGCAAAACACGCAGCGACTTTTATTAAAGAGTGTTGTCTTGATTGATAATCTAGGCAAGCTTTCTTGGCTTACTCCTTTGGTATGTGACTTATTGTAGAGCACATCATCCAAGTAATCATTCTTCTTACTTAGTAATTTCTTTTGTTAGGGATGTCAGTTCAAAGGGCTCATTTTTATTACCTGTATGCATTGATATGAAACATATCTAAGAGATAATAGAGTAGTAAGATCATTTCATTTCTGTATTTAGAAAAAATGAAATGATCTTCAGAGCTAATTAATTGTTATTCACATTAAATATATGATATAAGGATATATGTATTTGTAATATGAAAATAAAGTGACTATATATGATATATGAAAACTAAGTGTTACTAATTAGTATGCGATAATTAAATATTTAACATAAATTAATTAACATGAAAAAAGTATTTATTAGTGTTGTGACTGTTGTGGTATTTGTTTTTCTAGTTGTTGATGTGCAGGCGGCGGGATGTAATACAGCGCCTCAGCTTGGAATGACAATTGGGCGATGTGATGAGTGGAGTTTTCCTGATGGTACTATTTATGCCTGCACTCAAACTCATAATTATGGTGTGGATTGTTTCTTTTGGGGGCCTCCGAACTAGGTTCAGTAATAATTAGCAAAAATAGTAATGTCAACATTGTTTTTGATGAAAGTTCTATTTGCTAGGAGGCCTTTGAGTAGTAATGAGAAATAGTATTGAAGAGCTACTAGTCGGGTTAGATTTTCTATCAAACCCGAATGTATTCGATGTGAACTTAATCGAATTTTTCTATTGAGGGTAGCATATGTCTTTTTGGTAAGTTAATTGTGTTTCAGATTGCCAAGAAAGTTTTATTGCAAGTTGTACCGGCTCAAATTGATATAAATGGCGTTAAGTGTCTTTTGTTTAAAAATATTTATTTTAGCCTTAAAAGTATAAATTATTATAATCTAAGGTTATATAATATGAATTAATATATATAATAAACTCAATTATAGTTATAATATATGTATTAATATAAGTTTATGTAATAATTGTTTAATTTAAATAAAATGAAAATGAAAAAATTTGTTGTATGTTTTGTTCTTTTATTCGCGTGTTCTTTGACGATAGATTTGCAGGCGGGCTGCGATACCGTTCCTAATGTAGGTCAAATGGTAGGTAAATGTAATGTATTTGAGAATCCTGATTACACTATATATACGTGTACAACTGCGGCAAGTACGGGTACTATATGCTTCTTTAATGCACCACCTACTTAATGTTTAGGGACAGTTTCAAATGTGTTAAAAATTTAAATAAAATAATATGAAAACTAATAGTAGAATAATTATAATGATGTCGGTAATGCTTTTATTCTCACTGACAGTCTTAACGGCTCAGACTACTTGTGATCCTCCAAGTCCAACCAAAAAACTTGGAAGATGTACAATAATAAATTGGCCTGACGGTGATACAGCGGTTTGTAACGATGTATCTGCAACTGGTAGTTATTGTGGGTATGGAACTTTGACCCAGAACTAAATTGAAATTACACGGGGTGAGTTTCTTTCATCCCGTGTTTATATTAATCTGACTGATATATCATTTTTATGAAGAGATATTTAAGCATAATCCTGTCGCTATTTGTTGTTTTGTCGTGTGGTCAGCCGAGGGTTTTAGAACTACCATTGACTTCTGAGCGGAAAGTTTTACTCGGTCCACAAGAAATACTTAAGGTACCATTGGATAGTGTTACTTCTTTATTTAATTCTTTGAATGAGTCCATTATAATAAATGGGATGCCTAAACTTTTAATTTTTAGTCAGAATACAAATAGGTTAATCCAATATGATATTAATTCTGGCTTGATTGAACGTGATGTTTTGTTTCCAAAAGAAGGTCCTGATGCACTCACTGGAATCGACTTCTCTTCAGGGATGCATTATGTAAATAGTGATTCAATTATATTCATGAGTTCTAGCATGGGGAAGATTTTCTTAGCGAATGAATTGGGTAAAGTGTATTCAAAATTTGATGTGTTAAATGATTCGATTGTCTTAGGATCATTTGATTTAAGGTCTCAACTAGCTTACAGAAATGGTAGTCTTTTCGTTCAGTCATTGCCAAAGAGGGTTGGAAGAAATAAGTCTGAATTTGCCAATAGACGCCTGACAATATCGGAATATAATTTTAAAGACAAGAAGTTAACTCAACACCCCTTATATTTCACGGAAGTTTACCAGGAATATAGTTTTTCGCAGCAGTTACAGTCGGTAGGCTTCGTTTTCAGTAAGTCTCTCGATAGGTTCATAATCAGTTATCCTCTGTCTGATTCATTGTATTTGACGGACTTTAAAAATTACTACGAGTCAATTCCATTTAAGAGTAATCTGGTGAAGCGAGCATTTGAACAGGATAGTAAGAATAAAGAGATAGCGCCTGAACGTATTTCAAGTTACTATAATTGGTTGTCTGATGCCTATATTCAGTTGATGTATGATGAGTCTTCAGGCTATATTTATAGAGTTGCAAGGTCGGGAATAAGTCATGAGCAGTTTGAAGCGAGTGATTTTTACACAACAAAGGAAGTTCTGGTAATGGATGGTAACTTCAATGTTAAAGGTAAAATCTCTCATAGTGGAAGTTCGTTGATGTATCACTTTTTTGATCGAGACGGAATTTCTTGGAATGCGAATTTTAGAGAGTTTAATATGTCAAGAAACAATGAGGATACGCTTTACTTTGAAAAATATGAAATTTATTAATGGCTTTACTGCTAAAATAGTTTTGTTATTTATTTTTTTTCTCCTTGGCTGCGGAAGCCGAGGAGAAAGTGTTAATCAGGATCTGATCCAGGATTTAAAGAATCTTACAGCTTTTGACTCCAAAAAGCATAAGGTTGTTCTTATAATGCCCTCAAGCGGATGTTCTGGTTGCATAGCAGCTGTTGAGGAATTTGTAAGAGACAATAAATTTCCATCACTCTTTTTGATTTTGACAAATTCAGTTTCCCAAAAAGATGCTGTTTATAGGCTGAATTTGGTCAACCCTTTATGTGATTATTTCTGGGACTCGAATAAGACCTTCTATGATTCGAAGGATAGTGAAGCTATTTACCCAAAAATAGTCTATTGGAATGATGGTGATTGGCTTAACAGTCGAGTAGTAATAGTCAAACCAGAAAACCCAAATGCTATGGTTGAGTTATGGGACTATTTAATTAATCTCAAATTTTGACCTTCCGTTTATAGCTTGTTAGGACATATCGATAAAACAGGAGAGCTCTGAGAGCTACTCCTGTTTTATCGATATGGAGCTTTGCTTCTTCATCTCACTTATTCTGAATTCAGACTTTTAGTATTTCAGTTATCTACCTTATTTTTCATGAAATCTTAAAACTTTTTCCGATGCTTTTGGGTTCCATATATGCTTGTTGATGGGCTCACTATTGCGTCTAAAAGTGTTACTATTACATCCCTGAAATGGCGCTTTGTATGGGTACTATAAAAGGTTTCATTAGGCTGTGTTATTGACACTATTTATAATGAGTATAAATAATATTTGAGTAGAAAAACTACGGCTAAATATTTGGTGTACAGTATTTTAAAGTTTGTTTTTAGTCTGTTTGGGTACTTAAAAAGGTGTTCGGTTTTAGTTTGAATTACGGGCTTCCGATACTACATTTGCAGCTACATTTAGAACATTAAGTCAGTCTGTGATAAAAAATACATTTTACATGGTAGCGAAAACAACCATTGTCCGATATACGACAGCATTCTTATTCGTGTGCTGTTTTCTTTTTTCTGGAGCAAATCTTTTTGCTCAAAGAGAAGCAGTACCAACTGATGAAGCCATCATTAAAGCAGGTGCCGGACTATTTGACGAGTATGGTTGTAATACTTGTCACAACGTAGTCGGTAATAAAGTTGGCCCTGCCTTAGCAGGTGTTTACGACAGAAGAGAATTAGGATGGATTTACTCATGGGTAAAGAACTCTGGTTTGATGATTGAAGCGGGTGACCCTCAAGCTGTCGCTTTGTTTAATGAATATAATAAGAGTCAAATGCAAGCCTTTGATCTTTCGAATGATCAAATCCTGTCCATTTTGGCTTATGTCAGAGACGCTGAAGAGAATCCTGTAGTTGCTGATGTAGATTCAGCTGCAGGAGGCGAAGGCGCTACAGCTCAAGGTGGAGGCGTTCCTGCTCAGTATCTGAATGTCATGGTAGGCGTTCTTGTTTTCGTGCTTGTAGTGATCCTTATCGTACTAGGTCTTATCATTAGTGTTCTCAGAAGAATTGCACAAGACAAAGGCGATTTGTCCGAAGATGATGAGGCTGTAATCAATGAAAAATTTAGCATTTCTTCATTCGTGAGGAGTCCAGTTGTGATTGGCATTATTACTTTCCTAGTAATTGCCCTAGCATCTAAAAATGTTATCGATGGTCTTTACACAATAGGTGTTCAGCAAGGCTATGCCCCTGAGCAGCCAATTGCATTCTCTCACAAGCTTCATGCAGGTGAGTACGAGATTGCATGTCAGTATTGCCACACCGGTGTTGAAATTGGTAAATCTGCAAATATTCCTTCTGTCAACATTTGTATGAACTGTCACAATTTCTTGAAGACAGACTCACCAGAAATTCAAAAACTTTATGCTGCACAAGAATCAGGGCGGCCAATAGAATGGGTTAGAATACATAATCTGCCTGATTTAGCTTACTTCAATCACTCGCAACATGTACAGGTGGGGGAGGTTGAATGCCAGACCTGTCATGGAGAAATTCAGGAAATGGAAGTTGTAGCACAGCATGCGCCATTAACAATGGGCTGGTGTATCGACTGCCATAGAAACACTGATGTTAACTCTAAAGGCAATGGCTACTACGATAAACTTGTAGAGCTACATAATAAGAGTTCGAAGACGCCAATGAAAGTGGCTGATATCGGAGGTTTGGAATGTGCTAAGTGCCACTATTAATTGAATACACGATTTCTTATTGATATACAATGAAAGAAAATCAAAAAACATACTGGAAAGGTATTGAGCAATTAACAAACGATTCTGAGTTTGTTAAAAAGAACGAATCCGAATTTCCAGAATACCTTCCTGTGACTGATCAAGAAGGTAATAGTAATAGAAGAGATTTCTTAAAGCTTATGGGCTTTGGTATCGCAGCAGTTTCTCTAGCAGCTTGTGAGACGCCAGTGAGAAAGGCGATTCCTTACTTGAACAAACCTGTTGATATTGATCCTTCTGTACCCAACTACTACGCATCTACCTATGTGAATGGTGGTGATGCGGTTAGTATTGTCGTAAAGACAAGAGAAGGTAGACCAATCAAAATTGAGGGTAACAAGTACAGTACGATCGGTCAAGGTGGTACTAATGCTCAAGTTGAAGCATCTGTTCTTTCACTTTATGATAAAGAGCGTTTAGCAGGTCCTACCAAGGATGGTGCGGATGCAGACTGGGAAACAGTAGATAAAGAAATAGCTGCTCAATTAAATGATATTGCTGCCAAAGGTGGTCAAATCAGAATTGTTAGTCAGTCAGTTTTAAGCCCGACTACCAAGAGAGCGGTAGGAGAGTTTGCCTCTAGATTCCCAACAGCACAGCACGTTACCTATGACGCTGCTTCGGCATATGGAATTTCAGAAGCACACAGAAGATCTTTCGGTGAAGCGATGGTCCCTTCTTATGATTTCAGTAAAGCGCATACTATTGTAAGTATCGGTGCTGATTTCTTAGGTACATGGATTTCACCAATCCAGTTTTCAAAACAATACAGCAAGACGAGAAAGATTAACGAACACCATCGTGAAATGTCTCGTCATTTTCATTTTGAGTCAAACTTGTCACTGACAGGTTCGAATGCGGATTATAGAACACCAATTAAACCTTCTCAAGCTGGACCTTTAGTAGCTGCTATATATAATGGTATCGCTGCAAAAGCTGGTCAGGCAAAAGTTAGTGGTGGAGCAAGCGTGGAACATGCTAGCCAAGCGATCAACGAGCTTTGGGCAACTAGAGGTAAGTCACTTGTAGTTTCTGGTTCTAATGACCCAATGGTACAGGTTCTTATCAACGGTATCAACAGCATGTTGGGTAACTACGGTGCTACGATTGATGCTAATGCGCCAGTTCATTACCGTCAAGGTAATGATCAGGCAATGAGTAATTTGGTGAAAGAGATGAATGGTGGAGCTATTTCTGCTGTGATCTTCTTTAACTGTAACCCTATATATGACTCAGCTGAAGGTGTTGCATTAAGTGCAGCGGTATCTAAAGTTGGATTGACCATCTCTACTTCAGATAGATTGGATGAGACTGCTTCAGTAGTGAAGTATGTAGCACCTGATCACCACTACCTAGAGCAATGGAACGATGCAGAGTTGAGAGAAGGACACTATAGTTTACTACAGCCTACTATCTCACCAATTTTCAAAACTAGACAGGCACCAGAGTCATTCTTGAAATGGGCTGGACAGGATGTAGAATATTATACTTATCTACAGAATAACTGGAGAGAGAACTTCTTCGGTAAGCAATCTGATACTTCAACTTTCCAAACTTTCTGGGATAAGACATTGTATGACGGTGTGTTCGAGACAGGTGGAAGTAATAGAAGCTTGAGCTTTGATGCGGCAGCAGCTAACGCAGCAGCTACAAGCATTGCTCAGAATTACAAAGTGAGTGGAGGCGGTTTTGAGCTTTCGCTTTACCAAAAAATTGGTTTAGGTGATGGTTCTCAGGCAAACAACCCTTGGTTGCAAGAAATGTCTGATCCAATCACAAAAGCTACCTGGGATAACTATCTGACCATGTCTATCACTGATGCCAATGAAATGGGCATCACACTGAATGAAGGCGAAACCCAACTAGTTGATCTTACAGTAGGTGGAACTACAGTTAAAGTTCCTGCACTGGTACAACCAGGTCAAGCCATTGGTACATTGGGTATGGCAGTGGGTTACGGAAGAACAAAAGCAGGTAGAGTAGCAGATGGCCTAGGTGTAAATGCTTATCCAATGATGACGAAGCTCAATGGAGCTAGTGTCATGGACGTATTTGCTGGCGTAAGCGTTACTGCAACAGGTGAGAGCTACAGAATAGCACAAACTCAGACGCACCAGACGTATATGGGACGTGAAAACGTGATCCAAGAGTCAACGCTTCCGGAATACAAAAAAGACGCAAGTGCTGGTAGATGGCACCCTAAAGTTTATCAAGAAGGTAAATACCTTAAGCCTTCTAAAATTACCTTGTGGAAAGGTCACGAATACAGTAACCACCACTGGGCCATGTCAATCGACATGAACTCTTGTACTGGATGTTCGGCTTGTACCGTAGCATGTCAGGCGGAAAACAACGTCCCTGTTGTAGGAAAAGAGGAAGTGTTGAATAGAAGAGAAATGGCATGGATTAGAATTGATAGATACTATTCTGCAGCTAATCCAGCTGGAAGCAAAAAAGAACTAGAGGATGCTGCAGAGAATCCTGAGGTTACTTTCCAGCCAATGATGTGTCAGCATTGTAATAATGCACCTTGTGAAACTGTATGTCCTGTTGCAGCGACTACTCACAGTTCAGAAGGATTGAATCAAATGACTTATAACAGATGTATTGGTACTAGATACTGTGCTAACAACTGTCCTTACAAAGTAAGAAGGTTCAACTGGTTCAAATACCACGATAATACGCAGTTCGACATGAACTCATCAATGAACAACGACCTGGGGAAAATGGTATTGAACCCAGATGTTACTGTTCGTGCTAGAGGTGTAATGGAGAAATGTACAATGTGTGTACAGCGTATCCAAGCTGGTAAATTAGCTGCGAAACGTGAAGATAGAAGGCCTGTTGATGGTGAAATCAACGTGGCTTGTGCTTCTGCTTGTCCATCAGATGCAATCACTTTTGGTGATTTGAATGATCAGAATTCTAGAATCTCTCAATTGTTGCAGATTGAAAAGAAAGAAGATGGCGAAGGCGCTACTGAGCGTGTGGTCAATGAAGAGCGTGCTTACCACGTGTTAGAAGAGATTAACGTCAACCCTAACGTTTGGTACATGACCAAGATCAGAAACAAACAAAAAACTGAAGCTTAATTTTTAAACCGAAAGAATATGCAGGTTACTTCACCCGTAAGAAAACCTTTAATCACAGGCGGTAAAACCGTTCATGATGTTACTGAAGACATCTGTCGCCAGGTTGAGGCTAAGCCTTCAAAGCTGTGGTTGATGGCCTTCGGAGTCTCCGTGGTTACATTGGCTATTGGATTCCTTGCTGTTGCTGCTACCCTATGGGAAGGCATTGGCATGTGGGGTCTAAATAAAACAGTAGGCTGGGCATGGGATATCACCAACTTCGTATGGTGGGTAGGTATTGGTCACGCAGGAACACTAATCTCTGCTGTGCTATTGCTTTTCCGTCAGAAATGGAGAATGGCGATTAACAGAGCTGCAGAGGCAATGACAATCTTTGCAGTTATTTGTGCTGCTATGTTCCCTGTACTGCACATGGGTAGACCATGGTTAGGAGCTTACTGGGCATTACCACTACCAAACACGTTCGGTTCGTTATGGGTAAACTTTAACTCTCCTTTACTATGGGACGTTTTTGCAATCTCAACTTACTTCTCTGTCTCACTTGTATTCTGGTACCTCGGTTTAGTGCCTGATTTTGCAACGATTAGAGATAGAGCGACAGGCATGAGAAAGACAATTTACGGTGCACTTTCTTTAGGATGGGATGGTGCTGCAAGGACTTGGTCTAGATACGAGTCAGTTTCTCTGATTTTAGCAGGTTTAGCAACACCACTTGTACTTTCAGTACATACTATCGTATCCTTTGACTTTGCGACCTCAGTAATTCCTGGATGGCATACCACGATCTTCCCTCCATACTTTGTGGCTGGAGCGATCTTCTCTGGGTTTGCCATGGTACTAACACTAATGATAGTGACCAGACAGGTTTTCAAACTTCAAGACTATATCACTATCGAGCATATCGAATTGATGAACATTGTAATTATTGTTACAGGTTCTATCGTAGGTATCGCTTATATCACAGAGTTTTTCATTGCTTGGTATTCAGGTGTTCCAGCAGAGCAATATGCTTTCTTTAATAGAATGCAAGGGCCTTACTGGTGGGCGTACTGGTCGATGATGACATGTAATGTTATTTCGCCACAGCTTTTCTGGTCTAAGAAAATTAGAACCAGCATTGCTGCCACTTTCATAATTTCAATTATTGTGAACATTGGTATGTGGTTCGAGAGATTCGTAATTATTGTGACTTCGCTTCACAGAGATTACTTGCCTTCTTCATGGGCGATGTTCTACCCAACGGTTTATGACATGGGTGTTTACTTATTCACCTTTGGATTGTTCTTTACAGCATTCTTCTTGTTTGCGAAGTTCTTCCCGGTGATTAATATGGCAGAAGTGAAAAGTATTGTTAAATCATCATCAGAAAATTCTGTTGAAAAAACGGCTTAATTATGAGTGATTCTAAAGACTTTATACTAGGCGTTTACGATGACGAAGATGTACTGCTTCATGCGGTAAGTAAGATTCGTGGTGCCGGAATTAAAATTGATGAAGTATATAGCCCATTTCCAGTTCACGGACTGGATGATGAGCTGGGATATAAAAAATCGAGATTACCGATTGCTGCATTTTTGTTTGGTATGTTGGGTACGACCCTTGCTTTAACAATGCAGATTTGGATGCTAGGTATTGATTGGCCAATGATTATTGGT